>OGGZ01001108.1_pt1 | contig 25136 bp, 26 predicted proteins | sample 1571371 | NCBI WGS metagenome assembly OGGZ01 (sample SAMEA2582025, study PRJEB24529) | metagenome | biome: Human gut stool | place: China | collected 2011
TAAGAGAAAAATTTATATCGAAAGAGAGACTTTGGAAGAAGTTTGATATACAAATAATGATGACTGGTAGGTGAGCAAAGTGGATTTAGCTACAATAATAGGTTTGGTTTTATGTTTTGGATTCACAATTTATGGAATTATTTCAGGTGACGGTTTTGGTGTTATAGGTAGTTTCATTGATCCGGGTTCTATCGCAATTACTATCGGAGGATCTTTCGGAGCGTGCCTGACCATGAACAAGTTTCCGGATTTTGTAAGAGGACTTAAGGGATTCGGAATAGCCATAAAGGATAAGAAGGTTGACAACGGAGAGACGATTAAGAAGATTATCGAGCTTTCCAATCTGGCAAGAAAGGAAGGTCTTCTTGCACTTGAGGAGGCAGCGGAGAGTCTTGATGATGATTTCCTCAAAAAGGGAGTGCTGCTTATAGTTGATGGAACAGAGCCTGATCTGGTTCGTGCCATTCTTGAGACGGAGTTAGGCAATCTTGAAGCGCGGCATAAGAAGGTATACGGCTTTTGGGAGAACTTAGCGGGAATGGGTCCTGCCTGGGGAATGATTGGTACACTTATCGGACTCATCAAGATGCTTCAGAACATGGCTGATCCATCTTCGATTGGACCTGCGATGGCAATAGCCCTTATCACAACATTTTATGGTTCACTGCTTGCTAACTGGCTTTCTACACCGGTTGCAATCAAGCTGCGTGCCAATAATGAGATAGAGGTAACTCTTAAGGAGGTTATGATAGAAGGTCTGTTATCTATTCAGGCAGGCGAGAATCCAAGAGTTATCGAGGAAAAATTAAAATCCTTTCTTTCACCGGCTGAGAGAAGTAAGTTCGGCACTGATGAGGAAGGTGGACAGGCAGGTGAGGCTTAATGGCAAAAAAGAAAGACGAAGCTCCCGTAAAAACCGATGGCTGGAAGGATACGTTCTCGGATCTTATGAATCTTCTTCTGTGTTTCTTTGTCCTTCTGTTTGCGTCATCAACGGTTGATGCCGAGAAGTTTCAGAAGATTGCGCAGTCGATGTCTGAGAGCTTTTCAATTTTAAAGGGCGGGCAGACAGGAATAGGTGAGGGTATCCTTATTGCAAGCGGAGCCAGCCAGCTTACCGAGCTTGGTGAATATTATTCTGAGCTTGGAAAGAACGAGGAAGGTGAGTCGGACAAGATTACATATGCCAAGCTTGAGCTTGATAAGGAAGAGCTAAAAGAATCGACGAAGATGTCTGAGAATATCGAGAGGGAGCTTGCAGCAGATAAAATCTCTTCCTCGGTAGAGGTACAGACAACGACGCATTATGTTCAGCTGACACTCAAGGGTTCATTGCTCTTCGATTCTGCGAGAGCGGATTTAAAGCCAGAGGCAAAGGAACTGCTAAAGCAGGTTGCACAGATTCTTGCACAGTATCAGGACAATACCATACAGATTTTAGGACATACAGATAATGTACCGATAATAGGTGACCCATTATTTACCAGTAATGCCGTGCTGTCAACATACAGAGCACTTTCGGTATATGAATATCTGGTGAATGATTGTGGTCTTTCGCCAAATAATCTAATGCACTCGGGTTTTGGGGAATATAAGCCTATTGCGGATAATTCAACAGCTGAGGGAAGAGCCCAGAACAGAAGAGTTGAAATAAGAATATACAATAGTTATAGCAGTTATAGCGAATAATATATAGGAGGAAAAATAAGTGAAAAAGAGTCTTTTACAAATCATTACACTTACATTGGTTGTGGTGAATCTGATATTGTCAGCCCTGCTGATATTCACATGTATGCCTGCAATCAGTAAGACGGGAAAGCTTGTGGACAGAATATGCGAGATTATTGATCTGGATGTAAGCGGTTCTTCTGATGAACCGGAAACAGTGGACATCAAAAATCTTGAAGAGGTTGCTGTCACGTTCAATGGCGATTCAACAACATCGCTCAATCTTAAGACAGGCGATGACGGAAAGGCACATGTTATTGTTGTCGGCGTGAGCATTATACTTAACAAGTCACATGCAGATTACAAGGCTAAGCATGACACCATAAGCTCAGCTATGAGCCAGATTGACAGTACTATTATTGATGTTGTTTCACAGTATACAATGTCTCAGGCTAATTCCAATAAAGAGGAAATCCGCAAAGAGGTGCTTGGAAGACTGCAGCAGCTTTTTGATTCTACATTTATTTATGATGTAAGCTTTACAAGCTTTATTACCCAGTAATGTATTCTAAGAGAAAGGCAGGTGGCTTTAATGAGCGAAGTCCTGTCGCAGAGCGAGATAGATAATCTGCTGAACGCTCTCAAAAACGGAGAGCTTGACGTAGATGAGATGAAGGATAAGGACGAAAAACAGGTCAAGAATTATGATTTCGCACGACCTACTAAGTTCTCCAAGGAACATCTCAGAACCCTGGAGATAATTTTTGAACATTATGGTCGATTGCTGTCAACTAATCTTCCTGCATATTTGCGAAAGGCAGTACAGGTTGAGGTTGTCAATTCCGAATCGGTAATATATTCGGAGTTCTCCAATGCCCTTTCTAATCCGGTTCTTTTAGGTGTAATAAGCATGGAACCGCTAGAAGGTACTATGGTCATGGAGATATCGGGAAACCTCGCATACGCAATGATTGACCGTTTGTTAGGCGGAGAGGGAGAACCTCTGGATAAGATAAGGGATTACTCAGAGATTGAACTGGTAATTCTTGAACGTATCTTTACAATTTGTGTAAATCTTTTAAGAGAGCCTTGGCAGAATGTTGTAAGTATTTCACCGAGACTTGAAAGAATTGAGACCAATTCACAGTTTGCACAGATTATTTCACCTAGTGAAACTATTGCAATTGTCACAATTAATGTTAAAATAGGTGAGGTGGAGGGCTTAATGAATATATGTCTTCCATTTGGAGTCCTTGAACCGGTGATGGATAAGCTTAATACTAAATATTGGTTTTCTACCATGCAGGATAAGGATAATAAATCATATAACGAGGCTATTGAGAGTCTTATATCCAAGGCGCAGATACCTATTAAGGCCGTCCTTGGAAACAGTGTGATATCAGTTAATGATTTCATCAATCTACATATCGGCGATGTAATTAAGCTGGATAGAGGCGTAGATGAAGAGCTGGATATTTATGTGGGCAATATAAAGAAGTTTGCGGCTATGCCCGGTTCAACCAATGATAATTATGCGGTTCGAATTACGCAAATACTGAAAGAAGAGGAGTGAAACAATGGACGGAGGAATGTTATCACAAGAAGAAATCAATGCATTATTGGCCGGAGCTGATAAGGGCAGCGGAGATAGTTCTTCGGCAGCGGATTCAGCAGCGGATTCAGCAGCAGCGTCGGACGATGAGCAGTTTCTTACAGAAGAACAGAAGGATGCCATTGGAGAGATTTCTAATATCAGTATGGGTTCCGCGGCAACAACACTTGGAATGCTGCTTAACCAGACTGTAACAATTACTACGCCTAATGTATCGTATGTAAGCTGGGATGAGTTGGCGGATTCCTATGACAGACCTTGCGTTTTTCTTCAGATAAAGTATGTTGAAGGTCTTGACGGCAATAATGTTCTCGTACTTAAGGAAAATGATGTTAAGATTATAACGGATCTTATGATGGGTGGTCCGGGTGTAGCGTCTGATGAACCGATAACAGAATTACATCTCAGTGCTATCGGAGAGGCTATGAATCAGATGATGGGAAGTGCATCTACTTCCATGTCATCAATGCTCAACAAGAAGATTGATATCAGCCCGCCTATTGCAGAGGTTGTGGATCTTAATGAGAGCATGAGTACAGGCAGGCTTCCTGAATTTCTGAAAACGAAGTTTGTAAAGGTTTCCTTTAAAATGCTTATTGGAGACTTGATAGATAGTGAGATTATGCAGTTGTATCCATTCGAATTTGCAAAGTCTCTCTATGAAATTTTTGGAATGCATAGTGATTCAGAGTCCACAAGCACTGCAGCGTCAACAGAGCAGTCCGCACCGGCTCAGCCGGCACCAACACCGGCACCAACACCGGCACCGGCACCACAGCCGATGGGTCAGGCACCTGCCGGAGCACCACAGTATGCTCCACAGGATATGGCTAATCCATATGCACAGCCGGGAATGAATCCATACGCACAGCCGATGGGCGGATATATGCAGCCGGCAATGCCATATCCACAGCCACAGGTTATGGGTGGATACCAGCCACAGTCTATGCCTAATGTACAGCCGGCATCCTTCCAGCCATTCACCGGAAATGTTTCAGCAGGAAGCCAGCCGGAAAACATTGGACTTATTATGGATGTTCCGCTTGAAGTTACAGTCGAGCTTGGACGTACGAAGAAGTCAATTAAGGAGATTCTTGATTTTGCACCGGGCACAATCGTTGAACTTAACAAGATTGCGGGTGAGCCTGTGGATGTACTTGTAAACGGTAAGTATGTTGCCAAGGGTGAGGTTGTGGTAATCGAGGAGAGCTTCGGAATTAAGATTACAGAGATAATTAAATAAAAAAATGTATACAAATCTGATTGCATTATAGTATAATAGTAACAGACTTATGAATAATATTCACCAAGAGGAGAAATTATATGGCAAAGAATATATTAATTTGCGATGACGCAGCATTTATGAGAATGATGATTAAAGACATTCTTACAAAGAACGGTTACAACGTAGTTGGCGAAGCTGAGAATGGAGCCAAGGCTGTTGAAAAGTATCAGGAGCTTAAGCCGGATCTTGTTCTTATGGACATTACCATGCCTGAGATGGATGGTATTCAGGCTCTTAAGGCAATCAAGGCTGCCGATCCTTCAGCAACTGTTATCATGTGTTCAGCTATGGGACAGCAGGCAATGGTTATTGAATCTATTCAGTCGGGAGCTAAGGATTTTATTGTTAAGCCTTTCCAGCAGGATAGAGTTCTTGAGGCTGTCAGAAAGGTAGTAGGTTAGTTTGTACCTTACAGTTCTTACAGGGGTAAATGGCATTGTGCAGTTGATAACTGTTGCAGTGCTGTTTATTATCGTGCTTGTGATGACGTATTTTACAACAAGATTTATCGGTAATTATCAGAAGGGACATTTATCGTGTACTAATATACAGATTATCGATACAATGCGTCTTTCACAGAATAAGCTGATTCAGATTGTTCGTACCGGTGATAAGTATTTTGCAATTGCAGTGTGTAAGGATACGGTTACCCTCTTAGGGGAGATTAATGGGGGTGATATTGTCACAGAGCAGAAGGAAGTCACCGGTGAGAAATTTGAGAATATTCTCAACCGATTCAGAAAAAAAGAGCAGGAAGATAAGCAGGAAGACAGGTAAGGATATATGTACACTAGAAAGAATTTTAAGAAGAATGCATTAAGATTTGTGATGCTCTTCACTATTGTTTTTATGATTCTGCTTATGAATTCAGAAAGGTCTGTCTATGCTGCTGAGGGAACCAATATTACCGGTAACACCGGAGGTGAGGAGCAGACCACAGCGTCTACGGATCATAATCTCCTGACTATAGGAGTGGCAGCCGGCGATGAGAATATGGCAAGTGTATTACAGATGCTTGCCATACTAACAGTTATTTCACTAGCGCCGTCCATTCTTATAATGCTGACATCATTTACAAGAATAGTTATAGTTCTGCATTTCACCAGAGCAGCGCTTAATACACAGACTGTTCCGCCAAATCAGATAATTGTAGGGCTTGCGCTGTTTTTGACATTTTTTATTATGGCACCTACACTTAATACCGTGTATAATGATGCGATTAAGCCTTTATCGGCAGGAGAGATTAAGGCTGAGGAAGCATTCGAAAAGGGAATGGAGCCTATAAGAACCTTCATGCTGGGACAGACAAGCAGGAAGGACATAAAGATGTTCCTTGAGATTGCAGGTACACAGGATGTTACATCTGAGGACGACATTCCGACTTCAGTGCTTATTCCAAGCTTTATTGTAAGTGAGCTTAGAACAGCCTTTATAATAGGATTTGTTATATACATACCTTTCATTGTAATCGATATGGTTGTTGCTTCTACCTTGATGTCGATGGGTATGATGATGCTTCCGCCGACCACTATTTCGATGCCTTTCAAGATTCTGCTGTTTATTATAGCAGATGGCTGGAATCTGGTTATCGGCAATCTTGTAAAGACATTCTATCATTAGAATAATGCCACGCTAGATACTGCCTCCACTTAGGTGGGGGCTGATTTGATATTTAGAGAAAAGAGGGTTAATATGACTGAACAGCAGGTTATAGATATAATGCGTGAAGCACTTTTTCTTGTAATTAAATGTTCTGCTCCGCTTCTTCTGGTTTCATTGATTGTGGGACTTATAATAAGTATATTTCAGACTATAACTTCAATTCAGGAGCAGACACTTACATTTGTACCGAAAATTATAGCTGTTTTCCTGACTCTTATGCTTCTTGCAGGCTGGATTGGAAACAATCTTACTGATTTTATGAATGATTTATGGGGCTCATTCAATACGTTGTGCGGGTTCTGATTCCCGTTAAATGAAAATAAGCCATTATGACATAGTGAGGAATGAAGGTTTATGACAGTTAATGCGGATGCACTGTTTACGCAGTGGGAATTATATTTGTTAATATTGGTACGTGTGGCAAGCTTTTTGTATACGGCACCTTTCTTTTCGATGAGCAATGTTCCGGCAAGAACCAAGATTGGGCTTGCAGTCTTTTTATCTTATATTATTATGTGTGTATTTCCGGAACAAAGTTATTCGTATGATGGAGTGATAGGCTATGCAATTCTGGTGCTTAAGGAATCAATTGTCGGGCTTTCAATAGGTTTTTGTGCAAATCTTTGTATACAGGCGGTTCACTTTGCAGGCTATATAATTGATATCAATATCGGTTTGTCTATGGCTACAATGTATGATCCGGCTACCAAAATGCAGGTTAATTTGTCGGGGCAGTTGTACTATTATGTTGTATTACTGTTGATGATGGTTTCGGGGCTTCACAGGTTTTTGATTCAGGCAATTGTAGACACGTATACTGTTATTCCTGTGGGTGCTGCAATATTAAAACCGACGATGTATAATACGGTGATTGGATTTGTTTCAGATTATTTTGTGATTGGCTTCAGAATAGCACTTCCTGTGTTTATCACACTTACACTTATGAGCTGTATACTGGGTATCATGTCAAGGATTGCACCACAGCTGAATATGTTTGCAATAGGAATGCAGATGAAAATTCTGGTTGGTTTGTTTGTTATGTATTTAACAGTCTCGTTACTTCCTTCGGTATCTAATTTTCTGATGGAAGCGATTAAGGGAAATATTGTGGATATAGTGAAAGGAATGTATGCCGGGTGAAGATGTTTGGACATAAAAGGCGATATACAGATATGACATCTTATGGAAGAAAAAATGGTCTAGACATTAAATGTCCGGCTTTTTCTTTACAGTTTTTTGCCAAGGACGGACCGGGCGGAGAAAAGACTGAGGAACCTACAGCAAAAAAACTTTCTGATGCCAGAAATGAAGGACAGGTAGCTAAAGGAAAGGATTTGACGTCTGCTGTTATGCTGCTTGTCCTATTCATGGTTTTAAGATTCACGGTAGGAAATATGGGTGAGGGCTTCATTGAGTGCTTCAATAAAAATTACACACAGATAGGAGATCTTTTCACATCTACTCACGGCGAGTACAATATGCAGTATACTATAGCACTTATTCAGTCTGCTGCACTTGATATGTTAAAATTATTGATTCCTTTTTTTGGAATTGGCTTTATAATTGCTATTGTTATTGAACTTGCACAGGTAAAATGGAAACCTACATCAAAACCTCTTCAGCCGAAATTAAGTAAGTTTAATCCTATAAACGGTATAAAGAGAATGTTCTCAGTGAGAACACTTGTCTCGCTGATTAAACAGGTTGTGATACTTGTAGTAATATTTATTGTGGTTTATAATAAGCTTAAGTCAAGAATGTCGGACATATATATGCTGTATGACATTCCGTTGATTTCTGCCATTATGCTTTTGGGAGATATAATATTTGATATTGGGACGGTTATATGTGTTATATATACTATAATAGGTATAGCGGATTATGTGTTTGAAAAGCGTAAATTCAGAAAAGACATGATGATGACCAAACAGGAAGTCAAGGATGAGTGGAAGAATACAGAAGGAAATCCTGAGGTCAAGAATAAGATACGGCAGAAGATGTCTGAGGCGTCAAGACGACGAATGATGCAGGCGGTTCCGGAGGCGGATGTGGTTATCACGAACCCGACTCATTTTGCAGTTGCACTGAAATATGAGCAGAATAAGGGAAAGGCACCTGTTGTTGTAGCAAAAGGAGAGGATTATCTTGCGGCTAAGATTAAGGAGGCAGCAAGGGAAAACAATATTGAAATTGTTGAGAACAAACCTCTTGCGCGTATGCTGTACTATAATGTAGAATTAGATGAGGAAATTCCACCGGAACTTTATCAGGCAGTTGCAGAAGTTTTGGCATTTGTATATAATATTAAGAATAAAAGGACATAATCAGAAGGTTCTTAACTGGTGAAAGGTAGAAATCATGAAAAAATCAGATTTGTTTGTAGGATTATATATTCTTGCAGCCATTGTTTTTCTTATAATATCGGTTCCGAGTGCATTGCTTGATGTACTTCTTGCATTTAATATGGCAGTTGCACTTGTGATTTTGTTTATGGCGCTGTTTTCAAAGGAACCGCTTGATATGCAGGCTTTTCCAACCATCCTGCTTTTCACAACCATATTCAGGATTTCACTCAACGTATCCTCTACCAAGCTTATCTTAGGTACAGGAGATCCCGGTAATGTGGTAAGGGTATTCGGTGAATTCGTTGGCGGAAATGATCTTGTAATCGGTATCATAGTATTCCTTATTCTTATTCTGGTTCAGTTCATGGTTATCAACAAAGGTACTGAGAGAGTTGCCGAGGTAACTGCCCGATTCACACTTGATGCCATGCCGGGTAAACAGATGGCAATTGATGCCGACCTCAACACAGGAGCTATCAGCGACAAGGAAGCAATGCTAAGAAGAGAGAAGCTGCAGCAGGAATCCTCCTTCTTCGGAGCAATGGATGGTGCCACGAAGTATGTTAAGGGAGATGCCACAGCGGGACTTATTATCACTGTTGTCAATATTGTCGGTGGTATCATCATGGGTGTTATGAGAAAGGGAATGAATATCAATGATGCCCTCACTACATATACCATTCTTACAATCGGTGATGGTCTTGTAAGTCAGATTCCGTCGCTGCTTATATCTTTATCGACAGGTATCATTATCACCAAGGCTACGAAGGACAAGGATCTCACGCAGGAGCTTGTCGAAGAGCTTTTCTCAATGCCTAAGGCATTCTTCATGGTTGGTGGAGCGATGATATTTCTTGGTGTTGTCACACCACTGCCTTGGTATATTTTTGTTCCGTTCGGTGCTTTGCTCATTGTGTGGGGCAATATACAGAAGAAGAAGCAGGATATAGGTGCGATTGAGCAGGAGGCAGATTCGGCTGATGAGGAGGCAAATGAAATCCGAAAACCGGAGAATGTCACTTCGCTACTGCAGGTTGACCCGATTGAACTGGAATTCGGTTATGGAATTATTCCTCTTGCCGATGCCAATCAGGGTGGAGATCTTCTTGACCGAGTTGTAATGATAAGAAGACAGATTGCAATTGAACTTGGTACGGTGGTGCCGATTATCCGATTGAGAGATAACATACAGCTCAACCCGAACCAGTACATAATAAAGATTAAGGGCATACAGGTTAGTGAGGGAGAGATTCTCTTCGATCATTATATGGCTATGAATCCTGGATATGTTGAGGAGGAGATTACCGGTATTCCGACATTTGAGCCTTCATTCCATCTGCCGGCTATCTGGATAACTGAAGGACAGAGAGAACGCGCCGAGTCACTGGGCTACACGGTAGTTGACCCGCCTTCAATCATTGCAACCCACCTCACAGAGGTTGTACGTTCACATATTGCTGAGCTTCTCACAAGACAGGATACACAGAATCTTATCAACAATCTTAAGGAGAACAACCCGACTCTTGTCGAAGAACTTGTACCGAAGCTTATGGGTGTCGGAGATATTCAGAAGGTGCTTCAGAACCTTCTTGAGGAGGGCATTTCCATTAGAGACCTGTTGACTATATTTGAAACCTTAGCAGACCATGCTGCGACAACACATGATCCGGATATACTTACTGAGTATGCGAGACAGAGCCTTAAGAGGGCTATTTCTAACAAGTATTTCTCAGGTAACGACACCTCAAGTGTGGTTACACTTGACCCTGCTGTTGAGCAGGAGATAATGGGTGCAGTCAAGCAGACGGAGCAGGGAGCATATCTTACATTGGCGCCTGACAGAATCCGGAAGATTGTGGATTCTGTAAAGCAGGAGGTTGAAAAGCTTGAGAATATGGGTAAAATGCCTATAATTATCACATCACCAATTGTCAGAATATATTTCAAGAAAATGATTAACGATTATGTGAAAGATTTGACGGTTGTATCTTACAATGAAATAGAGTCAAATGTTGAATTACAATCAGTGGGGATGGTGACAGCATAAATGATAGTAAAGAAATATACTGCAGCAACTGAGACAGATGCTGTGCTTAAGGCAAGGGAAGAACTTGGCTCAGGTGCGGTGGTTCTGAATGTTAAGACTGTTAAGCAAAGAGGGATTGCACGACTGTTTAAAAAGGATTTTGTTGAGATAACGGCAGCACTCGATGAGAAAGAAAGCCAGACTGCAGCACCTCAGGCACCTGTACAGGAAGCAAGGTCATTTATCATGGGTACTAACGAGAGACGTGATTATTCGGTATCCGGTCCGTTCACAGAGGCATCAATAGAAAAGAAGCTTGATACCCTGCAGAATCTCCTGGCCGACCAGATAAAGAAAAATGAGGATGACAGGATAAGAGCCGAAAAGACTGCTGAAGATACCAAGGAAAGCGGTACAGCCGCGGAAAATAAAGAAAATGGCAATATCAAGTACCTTAGGATGATATATAATAAGCTTATTGAGTCCGAGGTCGATGAAAAGGTTGCTAATATGATTATAGAAGACATTGATACATCACTGAAAAAAGAGTCCAATATTGACAATATAATTTCAGCAATATATCAGAAGATAATACTAAAACTTGGTGAACCGGAGGCTGTCAATACGGATAATGGCAGGACTGCTGTTTTCTTCCTTGGACCGACAGGTGTAGGAAAGACAACAACCATTGCCAAGCTTGCCTCTGAATTCAAGCTTAATAAGGGATTGAAGGTGGCTCTGATAACTGCCGATACATATAGGATTGCGGCGGTGGAGCAGCTTAATACTTATGCGGGAATACTTGATGTTCCTGTTTCGGTAATCTTTACACCGGAAGAGCTTGTTGAGGCATTAAACAAGTACAGTGATTATGATTTAATCCTGATAGATACGGCAGGACGTTCACACAGGAACACGGAACAGGTAGGAGAGCTTGAACAGCTGCTTGAAGTCACCGAGAAGGCGGAACTCGATATAAATATCGAAAAGTATCTTGTAATGAGTGCTACCACCAAGTATAGGGATCTTTTAAATATAACAGATGCATATAAGGATATTAAAGATTTCAGGTTACTGTTTACAAAGCTTGATGAGACTAATGCATACGGAAATATACTCAATATAAGAATACATACGGGAGAGCCCCTTTCGTATATAACAAGTGGACAGGCTGTTCCTGAAGATATTTCGGTTGTCGATGTGCAGGATCTGGCAAAACGTCTTATAATCGGAGAGGTAAAGGACAGTGAGAATTGACATTGGCCTGAATATGAATAAATCATTGGAGGAGAGTACCTATGGATCAGGCTGAAAGATTGAGACAGATTGTACAGCAGCAGAGTAAAACCGGTCAGCCGGATAATACCGAAGCGCAACATCATGCGCGGATTATTACGGTTACAAGTGGCAAAGGTGGTGTTGGCAAGTCGAGCTGTTCGATTAATCTGGCTCTTTTATTTAGAAAGATGGGCAAGAGAGTAATTATATTTGATGCTGATTTCGGACTTGCCAATATAGAAGTTATGTTTGGAGCAATACCTCAGTACACTCTTGCGGATTTAATGCTCAAGGGAAAAGAGATAAATGAGATTATATGTGAAGGTCCTGAAGGGGTCATGTTTGTGTCGGGAGGTTCGGGAATTGCAAAGCTTGGTGATCTTGACAAGGAGGAGGTAAGAAGGCTGGTTGGAAAGCTTTCGGAACTGGACAGCCTTGCAGATGTGATAATTGTTGACACAGGCGCCGGGATTTCCAGCAGCGTACTCGAATTCGTTGCGGCAAGTCCTGAGGTTATTCTTGTAGCGACACCGGAGCCTACTTCAATAACGGATTCATACGCGCTTTTAAAAGCACTGAGCATGTTTGATGGTTTTGACAAGGACAATACCAGAATAATGCTTCTTGGAAACAGGACATTGTCTGCAAATGACGGACCGAATATGTATGAAAAGCTTTCTACTGTGGTTGAGCGATTCCTGAAATTTAAGATAGAATATCTCGGAAGTATTCCAACAGATGAATTTGTTGTCAAGGCCATTATGCAACAGTCACCTGTTGTGAAGGCTTACCCTGCGGCTGCTGCGGCGAAATCATACGAACAGGTCATGAACAAGCTTATTGGAGTAGTTGAACCTGCTCATGATACTAAAGAGAAAAAAGGTATTGGTAATTTCTTTAGCAGCATATTGAAACATAATAAGAGGAGTTAAAGGGGAACATACGTATGGAAAATATTTTGATACCCGGTGGCAAATTGGAGCTTAATGAAATAACAGCCAACAAGGAGAAGAATACAATATCGTACCTGAGTCAGATATATGATATTGATGAGGATACCGGAAGGGTTTCCGTGGCTATGCCATACAGTGAAGGAAGAATGGTTGTTTTATCCATTGGGACGCATTATAATGCATATTTTTATTGTAAGGCAAAAATGTATCATAGCAAGGTGAAGGTTGTCAAAAGATATAAGGCAGATAATCTGTTTGTGCTTGTTCTTGAGCTTGAGACTTCACTTAGAAAAGTCCAGAGAAGGCAATTCTTCAGGTATGATATGATTATGCCGGTTAAATATATGCCCCTTGATGAAGCACTGACAGTTGTCTTTGACAGGACGGGAGAAATTCCTGAAGAAATAATAAATAGAAATATTATGGATGGACAGACAATTGATATAAGCGGTGGCGGAATGAAATTCGTAGGGTGCGGCTTCAAGAAAGGAGACAGAGTATACATAGAATTTGACTATATGCTTGGTGCGGCAAAGCAGTCTCTTAAGGTTACAGCACAGATCATTGATTCTGTACATCCACATGACAGAAAAGATATTTTCCATAACAGAGCAAGCTTTGTCAATATTAAGAATGATGACAGGGAAGCTCTCATACGTTTTATTTTTGAAGAAGAGAGGAAAAGAATGCAGCTTGAAAGGAGAATGTGACATAAATGGCAAAGAAAATTTTGATTATTGATGACTCTGCACTTATGAGAAGGGTTATTTCTGATATAATTAAAACAAATAAACAATATGAGGTTGCGGATTTTGCCAGGGACGGTCTTGAAGGGTTCGACAGGATAGTAAGCCATCCTAAGATGTATGACGCTATTATTCTTGACATTAACATGCCTAAGATGAATGGTCTTGAGCTTTTGGAGATGCTGCAAAAGAATCACATCCAGGAGACGGTGATTGTCGTAAGTACGGTAGCCAAGGAAGGCGCAAAGGAGACCATCAAGGCACTTGAGTTAGGCGCATTTGATTTCGTCACCAAGCCTGAGAATTTTATTGAAGCTAAGGGCGAGGATTTTAAACAACGTATACTTGATATGCTTGATATTGCTACAGCAGGCAGCACAAAGGCTTCTGTAATAGGAACCATGCCTGTTACACAGAGCATTAATACCAGGGCTACTTCAATCAGAACCTTTGGCTCATCCAAGAATGATAGAAGCACACCTGCCCAGGCAGCAAGACCTGTGCAGCCGCTTATGACTGTAAAGATGGGAAGCACTGCTTCTTATAAAAAGGATCATGCTAACAGAGTTGTTGCCCTGGCATGTTCAACAGGTGGTCCTAAATCACTTCAGCAGGTTGTTCCATATCTTCCGAAGGAATTAGATGCCGGTGTTGTGATTGTACAGCACATGCCTGCTGGCTTTACCAAATCCTTGGCAATGAGACTTAACGAGATTAGTAAGGTTACTGTCAAGGAGGCTGAGGACGGCGACATTATCTCCAAGGGAACAGTATATATAGCTCCGGGCGGAAGGCACATCAGGCTTGTCAGGTCAGGAACGGATACGAAGGTAGTATTATCTGATGAACCTCCTGTAGATGCGTTAAGACCTTGTGCGAATGTTATGTATGAATCACTTGTAAGTTCACCTTATGATGAGATTATATGTGTTGTTCTTACGGGTATGGGTGCAGATGGAACCAATGGCATTAAGGCATTGAAGCAGCATAAGAAGGTATATGTGATAAGTCAGAATGAAGCGACAAGTATTGTTTACGGTATGCCGAGGGCTGTTGCCGAGGCAGGCTTGGTAAATGAAGTAAAGCCACTAGAAGAAATCGCAGATGCGATAACAAGAAACACGGGGGTGCGATAAATGGACGTAAGCCAGTATTTAGAGATTTTTATTGATGAAACAAAAGAACATTTGCAGAACCTTAATGACCTTCTTCTTGTGTTAGAGAAGGAGCCTGAGGATAAGGCAACAATTAACGAGATATTCCGTGCAGCACATTCTCTTAAGGGAATGGCAGGAACCATGGGATACAAGAGAATGCAGAATCTCACACATAATATGGAGAATGTTTTCTCTGAGATCCGCAACGATAAGATGAAGGTAACAGCAAGTCTCATCGATACTCTTTTCCAGTGTCTTGATGCACTTGAGAGCTATCTCAACAATATTCAGGAGGCTTCTGATGAGGGTACAGAGGACAATGAAGCGATTATCAAGCTTCTTAATGAGTTCCTTGCAACAGAGGGCAATATGACTACCGAAGCTCAGCCGGCAGCACAGCAGGCTCCGGCGGCACAGCCGGGACAGGAAGCACCTGCAGACGGCGGCGCATCGGGTAATGCAAAGTATAAGGACATCCAGCTTGCAGACTTTGAGCAGCATGCTATCAATGAAGCAAAAAAGAAGGGCATGAATGCTTATGGATTTACGGTATATCTTGATCCTAATTGTATACTTAAGGCTGCCAGAGCATTTCTGGTATTTAAGGGAATAGAAGAGGTTGGTGAGGTTATTAAGTCCGAGCCTTCGACACAGGATATCGAGGATGAGAAGTTTGATTTAGATTTCAGTGTATTCGTTGTGTCAAATGAGAGCTACGATAAGGTACTTAATGTCATTAAGAATGTATCCGAGGTCAAGGACGTTGTAGGTGGAGAGCTTGAGGAGATTAGCATTGAGGCTCCGGTACAGACGTCAGCAGCTCCTGCACAGAACGAAGTAACCACAGCGAAAGAAGCACAGGCTCCTGCAAAAGCAGACGAAAAGAAGTCCGCTGCAGCACCTGCTAAGTCAGGAAAGGCAGTTGCCAATCGTTCAGTGCGTGTAGATATAGACAAGCTTGACACACTTATGAATCTTGTGAGTGAGCTTATTATCGCAAAGAATGGTCTTGTGTCCATCAATAATTCTACAAGTGAGAATACTGCTTCCGGAAGACAGAATTTTAATGAGCAGATTGAATACCTTGAGAGAGTTACTACATCACTTCATGAGTCTGTTATGAATGTACGAATGGTTCCTATTGAGACAGTTGTAAACAGATTCCCAAGAATGATAAGAGACTTAAGCAAGAAGCTTGACAAGAAGATGGAACTTTACATGACAGGTGAGGAGACAGAACTTGACCGTACTGTTATCGATGAGATTGGTGACCCACTCATGCACCTTCTTCGTAACTCTGCAGATCATGGTCTTGAGCATGCTGATGTCCGTGCACAGAGAGGAAAGCCTGAGGTAGGTACTATATTCCTCAATGCATATCAGGATGGAAACAATGTTGTAATTGAAGTAGGCGATGATGGTAATGGTATAGATGTAGAGAATGTCCGTAAAAAGGCTATTGAAAAGGGAACAATTACCCCTGAACAGGCAGAAGTAATGACTGATAAAGATATTATCGATTTACTTTTCCGCCCAAGTTTCTCAACATCTGAGAAAATTACAGATGTCTCAGGAAGAGGAGTTGGTCTTGATGTTGTTAAGTCTAAGATTGAAGCTCTCGGAGGAGATGTAGAGGTCAAGACTAAGCTTGGAGAGGGAAGTACATTTATTGTCAGACTTCCACTTACACTTGCTATTATTCAGGCTCTTATGGTTAAGCTTGGTGATGAGCAGTATGCAATCTCCTTAGGTTCAATAGAAACACTTGAGGATATTACAAAGAGTGATATCAAGTATGTTAATTCAAAGGAAGTTATTCACCTCAGAGATAAGGTTATTCCTATCATTCGTCTTGGAAAGCTGCTTGATGTTGAATCAAGCAATGAAGACAGCGAGAACATGACAGTTGTTATTGTGCGTAAGGGTGATAAGAGAGCAGGTATTGTTGTAGACAGTCTTATCGGTCAGATGGAGATAGTTATTAAGTCGCTTGGAAGCTATATCAATGTTAATAAGATGATAAGCGGTGCTACAATCCTTGGTGATGGTGATATTGCTCTTATCATTGATGCAAATACTCTTGTATAACAGGTGGAGGAGAATATACTATGGATGCTTTAACAACAACACAGTCAACGGCAGCAAGACAGTACATTGTAATTAAGCTTGGCAGTGAACAGTATGGTGTTAATATCAACTATATTGATAATATTGTAAGAATGCAGAGGATAACGAGAGTACCTAAGGCTCAGTCTTATTTTAAGGGTGTCATCAATCTGCGCGGAGAGATTGTTCCGGTAATGAGCCTCAGACTTAAGTTTGGATTGCCGGCTGATGAGATAACAGACAAGACAAGAATTATCATTATCAAGCTTGAACAGCAGGCAACAGTTGGACTTATCGTAGATCAGGTTAATGAGGTTGTCACACTGGATGAGGATTCAATAGAAAAGACCACTGTAGATGCGAATAAGGATATGGCAGGATACATCAGCGCAATCGGAAAGAATAAGGGAGAGCTTATATCACTTCTTAATATCCAGCTTGCGATTACAGATAAGGATACATCTAAGGAAGATTAACAGCTTGTCTGAAAGGAGATGTCATGGCAGAGAACACACTTGATAATCTTAATGACTTACAATTTGACGTCTTAAAGGAAATAGGCAATATAGGAGCCGGTAACGCTACCACTGCATTGGCTAAGATGATGAATATGAAGATTGATATGAATGTGCCGAGAGTTGATCTTGTGCCTTTTACCAATCTTCCCGATATTTTCGGTTCACCGGAGGAAGTGCTTGCGGGAATACTGGTACAGCTTGATGGGGACATAAAAGGTATGATGATGTTCCTTGTTAAGGAGAAGTCCGCACATAATCTTGTGAATTCATTGATGGGCGGCATGATACAGAGCAGTGGCGACGGATTTTCGGATATGGAGCTTTCAGCACTGGGAGAAATAGGTAATATTATCATTGGAGCATATCTTTCGGCTATGTCCAATCTGACAAGTCTTAAGATTTCCTCATCTGTACCATATATTTCAATTGATATGGCAGGTGCACTGCTTAGTGTACCGGCAATTGAATTTGGTAAGCTTGGAGATAAGGTGCTTCTGATAGAGACGCAGTTTGGTGAGTTGGATTTTGTGAACGGATACTTTCTTATGGTACCGGAGCTTGAATCATATGATGCAATATTATCGTCATTAGGCATGTAAATTCTACATAATAGGAAAAGTATATGGGAAATATGATTAAAGTGGGAATGGCAGACTTGAATGTCTGCCGTTACCCTGATAATTTGACAACATTGGGATTGGGCTCATGCATTGGTGCATGTATATATGATCCTGTAACAAAAATTATTGGAATGGTGCACTATATGCTTCCGGACAGTACACAGATCCGTAATAACCAGAATATAGCCAAGTTTGGTGATACAGGTATAGCGGAGACTGTTTCAAGGATGGAGAAGATGGGGGCGTCCAGAAGCAGGATGGTTGCTAAGATTGCGGGTGGAGCACAGATGTTTGCAACTTCGGCGGGAGCAGGCGGCATAACGATGAAGGTGGGAGAAAAGAACGCTGAATCCGCCAAGGTTAATTTTAAAAAACTTGGTATACGCATAGTCGCCGAGGATACAGGGCTCAATTATGGACGTACAATAGAATTTTATTCTGAGGATGGTTCGTTACTTATTAAGGCAGTTGGAAAGGAACAAAAAAGAATATGATTTTTAGAAATCTTCCGGCGCTTATTACGCTAGTGGCTGCTCTTGTTGCCTGGATTGTTACTTTTATCTATAAATATGAGCTTACCAAGGCATTGATTATTATTTTTGCTGCTGCATTTATCTTTTTTGTTATAGGAATCATAGTCCGGGCAATTCTTAATCGCTTTCTTAATCCTGATACGGATAAAAAGGAAAAGACAGAAGAAACAGAAGAAGCTGAAGATACAGTGGAGAGCAATGAAACAGAAGAAGAAAAATAATTAAATACTGTTTAAAAGTTTCATAAAAGAGGGTAGCAAAATGGATGATAACAGCAAGGAAAAGCTCTGGGATTTATATGCAAAGAATAAAAGTCCTGAGCTGCGCGAGAAAATTATAATAGAATATGCTCCCCTCGTTAAGCTGGTAGCCGGAAGATTAAGTATGTATCTTGGTTACAATGTTGAGTACGAGGATCTTGTAAGTTATGGTATTTTTGGATTGATTGATGCAATTGACAAATATGATTTTAATAAGAATGTCAAGTTTGAAACGTATGCCAGTCTCAGAATCCGAGGTGCAATTCTTGATCAGATAAGAAAGATGGATTGGATTCCAAGGAGTGTAAGACAGAAACAGAAGAAGATAGAGTCCGCAATGTCTAAGCTGGAAACCGAGTATGGACGAGCCGCCACAGATGAGGAAATTGCCAGGGAGCTGGATATTTCCACGGAGGAGCTTGACACATGGAATGGACAAGCGAAGGTTTCTAATATTGTTTCACTGGAGGATTTTATTGAGCAGGGCAGTGAGATAAAAATGGATGCATCGCACAATTCCCAGTTTGAACAACCGGAAAGAGTTGTGGAAAAGGCGGAGCTTGCCCGGATGCTGGAGAAAGCATTAGATACCTTGACAGAGAAAGAGAAAAGCGTTGTTTTATTTTATTATTATGAAGATTTGTCATTGAAAGAAATAAGCAGGGTACTTGAGGTATCTGAATCAAGAGTATCGCAGTTACATACTAAAGCGATTCAGAAGATGAAAAAACATCTGGGTGGATACATGGGGCTATTATCCGATCAGATATAATATGAGGACAATTATATGGTGAAAAATGGGTATTTCATAATTTCGGTGAAGCAGGATGGGACTTATGTCAGTATTGTAGAACCGCAAGAGGGCGGAAAAAGGACAAATGCCGAAGAGATAATAGAATATCTCAACAGCAGAAGATTTGAAGACTTTAATAAGGATGATATCCGGGCAGCTTTGAAAAATATAAATACAGCATCTTGTTTCAAGATTAGTGATACGGCGATGAATTCAAGCGCCGCTTTTTGTGTTTATAACATTGATAAAAATAAGATGAGTGCAGAAGCAATATTATATCCACCTGTTGGAAACGGATCACTAATGACTGTAAGTGAGATGAAAGGCGACCTTATGGCTAAGGGTATTACTTATGGTGTCGATGATGCGATTATAAAAGAGATTGTGGAGAATAAGATATATAATACTCCATTTGTATTCGCGAGGGGTACCGAACCGGTACAGGGAAAAGATGCCAGTATAGAGTATCTTTTTAATACGAAGCAGGTTGCCAAGCCCAAGATAAATAGTGATGGTACGGTAGATTATCATGAGCTTGATCTTATAACCAAGGTATCGGCGGAACAGGTGGTTGCAAGAATCATTCCTGTTGTGAAGGGCACTCCGGGTAAAAATATTATGGGAGCTGAGCTGCCACCGGAGAGAGTGACCAAGAAGAATTTTAAGTTTAGCAGAAATGCATATATATCGGAAGATGGATTAAGTCTTATTTCTAAGGTTAACGGACATGTCACATTAGAGGGCGACAAGATATTCATTTCAGATATATATGACGTTCCTGTTGATGTCGATAACACAACCGGAGATATTTCCTATGAAGGAAATATAATTGTCCATGGGAATGTGCGGGCCGGATTCACACTCAAGGCATCAGGTGATATAACAATCATGGGAGTTGTGGAAGGCGCGAATGTCGATGCGGGTGGCAATGTCATGGTTAATCGCGGAATTCAGGGTATGAACAAGGCCGTTGTACATGCCGGAGGTGACATTACTACGAAGTTCGTTGAAAATGCTACTGTTTCGTGTGGTGGAAGTATTGAAACGGATTCATTATTACACTGTAGTACTTCAGCAGGTGATAAGATAAATGTTAGCGGAAAGAATGGTCTGCTCGTAGGCGGTACGGCAAGAGCAGGTTCCACCGTAACAGCGAAGCAGATTGGAAATAACATGGGTACAGTGACGAATGTCTATGTTGGTGTTGACCCGGCTTTGCGTAAGAGGGTAAAGGAGCTTGCTGCTGAGATTACAAAAGCTAATTCTGACAGAACCAAGCTCAGACAGGTTGTTGCGGCGCTCAGAAAAAAGATGGAGCTGGAGGGAAAGTTAGATTCCCAGAAGCAGGAAATGCTCCAGACTTCAATGAAGAATCTTATTATGCTTGAGCAGTCCTTCAGAAAAATGACAGAGGAGTACAATGCGGGTAAACAGGCCTTGTCTGAGAATGTTGAGGCAAGGGTTAAGATTACGGATTGTATTTATCCGGGAACCAAGCTGTCATTCGGTGATACGGAGTACCGCATAAAGGATAAAGCGGTATACTGCCAGTATGCTAAGCAGGGAGCAGATGTAGTAATGCTTCCATTATAAAGAAAAGAGGATTTATATGAGACCGGTAGAGATGACGGGAATTGTAAATCGTACAACAGACTTTGCCCAGGTTAGACAGAATGAAGATCAGAAACCTGTTATGGAGCAGGCTGCTTTTCAGACCCAGTTTAATAAGCAGGTCGAGAAAAATTCAGACACTGTTGTTAAAAAGCGTGATTCTGAATGGAATAATGAGAAATTCGATGCGAAGGATAAAGGGAAGAATAAGTATTATTCCAATATCAAAAAGAAGATGAAAGAAAACTTAGAGGAGGATGAAAAGGCGGAACCGGAGAAACATACAACCTTTGACATCCGAATCTGACAGTCAGGTGAATGAGATGACAATGCTGGAAATTGTATTGCTGCTTATAGGAATAATCTGTATTGCCGTAAGCTTTATGTTCTCTGTTAAATTAGATGGTACGGAGAAAACACAGAGTACGGGCACGAAATTATCGGATAACCAGAAAGAAGATATAAGAAGACAGATTACATCGGTTTTTAATGAACAGACAGTACGGATAACCCAGACAGTTGAGGATAGAACACGCGATGAACTCGAAAGGCTGTCCAATCAGAAAATAAAAGAGTTTGCCGAGTATTCCGATACGGTTCTTGGGGAAATCAATAAAAGCCATAATGAAGTAATGTTCTTGTATGATATGCTTAATGAAAAAAGCAAAGAGGTTCATAACAATATACGTGATATGCAGAAGGCGGCTGATAAGCAAAAAGCTTCCATTGACAGAGAGAGTCCTCATGCTCCGAAGGATAATACAGATTCTGATAAAAACCATATGGAAGAGGCGGCACTGCTGTACAATGCTGAGATATCCGCGGCGGTTGATGCGAACAAAGCAGTGTCTGTAAGCACGGATGAGAATGTGCAGGCTGGTGGTGTTGAAACGGGTGACAACAAGAGAGATAATGTCCTAAAATTATACAAACAGGGTAAGTCTGTTATTGAAATAGCTAAGACACTGGGAATAGGTGTAGGTGAGGTCAGGCTGGTTATAGATTTGTTTAAAGGTACGAAATAAAATGAGACTTAAATATTTTTTACGTGGTGTGGGAATAGGTATATTAGTTACCACAATAATTCTAACAGCAACACATGCTTCTGAAAGAAGGATGTCTGATAGTGAGGTTATTGACAGGGCAATTGAGCTTGGCATGAGCTTTTCAGCCTCACATTCCGGGCAGCAGAGTGGGACGGAAGAAGCATCCACTGATGAATCATCCACAGGGCAGGAAACTTCCGGCGATGATGTCACGGATGATTTGCAGCATGACGGTGAAACTGAAACGGAGATGGGGAGTCAGAGTCCTTCAGAGACGGTTTCAGAATCGACGAGTGATGGAGAAGCTTCACCTGGAAAAGAATCAGAGGCAGTTACCGGGATGACAACGCAGGCAATAACAGAAACAACAGAAACAACAGAAACAACAACTGAATTAACAACAGAGAATAATAATGCCGGTTCTGCTGCCGGGGTAATGAACAATGAAGTTACCTGCACAATAAACATTACCAAGGGCATGAGTTCAAGAACAGTATGTGATATGCTTAAGCAGAATGGAATTATAGAGGATGCAGCAGATTTTGACAGATACCTCATAAAAACAGGTTATGATGACAAGATAAGGGTCGGCGAGGTTGAGGTTAATTCGGGTATGACTTATGAAGAGCTGACAGCATCATTATATAAGAAATGATAATTATGATTAGCATGTTTTGATGCCCGGATCATAATTATATTCGTGAAGAAAAATAATCTGCCACGATAATAAAAAATGCTTGCAAATTATGGTTGGTTATGTTATCCTTAGTTTCGTGTGAAAAAACACATGTGTGGATTTCCTATGGTCCCTTGCTCGGGGTGACGGAAAGCTGAAGCACATGGAAGAATATTAAAAACCACAGGAGGTACTAAAATGAGCGTAATTTCTATGAAGCAGTTACTTGAGGCAGGTGTACATTTCGGACACCAGACAAGAAGATGGAACCCTAAGATGGCAGAGTACATCTACACAGAGAGAAACGGAATCTACATCATCGACTTACAGAAGTCCGTTACTAAGGTAGATGAGTGCTATCATGCATTAGCTGATATCGTTGCTGACGGCGGTACAGTATTATTCGTTGGTACTAAGAAGCAGGCTCAGGAGGCTGTTAAGACAGAGGCTGAGCGTTGTGGTATGTACTACATCAACGAGAGATGGTTAGGCGGTATGCTTACTAACTTCAAGACAATCCAGAGCAGAATTGCACGTCTTGTTGAGATTGAGACAATGGAGCAGGACGGAACATTCGATGTTCTTCCTAAGAAGGAAGTAGCTCAGTTAAAGAAGGAGATGGACAAGCTTCAGAAGAACCTTGGCGGTATCAAGAACATGAAGAAGCTTCCTGATGCTATCTTCGTAGTTGATCCTAAGAAGGAGAGAATTTGTATTCAGGAGGCTCATATCCTTGGAATTCCTCTTTTCGGTATCGTTGATACTAACTGTGATCCTGAAGAGTTAGATTACGTTATCCCAGGTAACGATGACGCTATCAGAGCTGTTAAGCTTATCGTTGCTAAGATGGCAGACGCTGTTATCGAGGCTAATCAGGGTGAGGCAACAGATGTTGAGTACTCTGAGGATGCTGAGGCTGTAGAAGAGGCAGCAACAGAGGAATAATATTTCCGAACAATATAAGGGGCAGTCTTTGCCCCTTTAACCTTTAATACAGTAAGCTCTGCAAAAGCAGCAGGATACTGTATGAGCAAGTAATGGAGTGGATTGCGAATATCCGCTGTTTCCTATATTAATTTGTAATTTAAATAATTGGAGGATACTAAAATGGCAGACATTACCGCAGGAATGGTAAAAGAGTTAAGAGAGATGACAGGTGCCGGAATGATGGATTGCAAGAAGGCTCTTGCAGCTACAGAAGGCGATATGGATAAGGCAGTAGAGTTCTTAAGAGAAAAGGGTCTCGCAGCAGCTACTAAGAAGGCTGGAAGAATTGCAGCAGAGGGTGTTGTTAAGACATTACTTTCCGATGACCACAATGCAGTAGTAGTTGAGGTTAACTCTGAGACAGATTTCGTTGCCAAGAACGCTGAGTTCAACGAGTTTGTTGACGCTGTAGCCGCTCAGGCTATGAATTCTAACGCTGCTGATATGGACGCATTCATGCAGGAGACATGGGCAGCAGACCCATCACTCACAGTTGAGCAGGCTCTTTCAAGCAAGGTTGCCCGTATTGGTGAGAAGTTAAGCATCAGAAGATTTGAGAAGATTGCAGGTGCAGATCTTGTTGTTTCTTATATCCATGGCGATGGTAAGATTGGTGTTCTTGTAGAGGCTGCTACAGATGTTGTCAACGATGACATCAAGGAAGCACTCAAGAACGTAGCAATGCAGATTGCTGCTCTTCACCCACAGTATGTATGTGATTCAGAGGTTCCTGAGGAGTTCAAGGAGCATGAGATAGAGATTATCAAGGCTCAGATTGCTAACGATCCTAAGGTTGCAGGCAAGCCTGAGAAGGTTATCGAGGGCATGATTCAGGGTAAGCTCAACAAGGAGCTCAAGGAAATCTGCTTAAACGATCAGGTATATGTTAAGGCTGAGGATGGCAAGCAGTCCGTAGCTGCTTACCTTGCACAGGTTGGCAAGGCTAACAACGCTAACCTTTCTGTTAAGAAGTTCGTTCGTTTCGAGAGAGGCGAGGGAATGGAGAAGAAGCAGGAGAACTTCGCAGAAGAGGTTGCTAAGCAGATGAATATGTAAATTTCTGTTCAGGCAGATTTAGAAGAGTCCGCTAACCCGGTGAAATGACGGGTTGGTGGACTCTTTTTGTGTTAAGCTTTTCAAGGGACTGGATACTGTGCAATAATCAAATTCCAGATATTTTATTTAAGCAGTTTACCGGATAGTGTGACATAAAACTTGTGTATTCGTTCTGTCTGGGTTATAATTGATTTCATA
>OGGZ01001115.1_pt1 | contig 25058 bp, 19 predicted proteins | sample 1571371 | NCBI WGS metagenome assembly OGGZ01 (sample SAMEA2582025, study PRJEB24529) | metagenome | biome: Human gut stool | place: China | collected 2011
AGCGGGCTTTTATGTAAGCAGACGATGACAAGCGGCGACGATCTGGTCTACCTGATGGAGCAGACCGGACTCGAAGTGTTCCCGGAAAATGACGAGTCGCTTGAGGGCGTATTCTGCCTCCCGGACGGCACGGAGCCGTTTGCTACAGAAGCATAACGGCGGCGACGGTGAGCAGCAGCGTCAGGCTGTCATCCTCGTCCGTCTCCATGAGCACCAGCAGCAAAATCAGCAGCACCAGCAGGTCTCCAGCGTCGAGCCCCGGCGGCAGGAGCCGTCTTAGCGGCCGGTCGGGGGGACAGGCGACAGGCGCTTGCGGAGGCGGCGGCTTTTGCAGTGCGGGAGAGCTCACGCAGGATGCTTCCCGCCCAGAAGGCTTCGCCTGAATGTCCGGCGGCTTTGGCATGGGGCGCTCCATGCGGGGCGGCTCCGGCGGCGGAGCCGGGGCAGAATTCTTACCGGATGGCGCGTCCGGGACGACGGTGCGCTGGAACGTTCCGTCCGGCGAGGGCGTATATCGGTTATACATGCGCATCCCTCCTGTCTACTCTTTTTGATCGCGGCCGCGCAGCGCTGCGCCTGCCAGACGCGAGATTCTGGCGGCCTGCATGGCGCGGTTATCCACGTGGGTGTCCACCCGCACATAGTCGGAAAGGCCGGTGCAAAAGTCGAAACAGGCTCGGGACACCCCGCGGACTGTACCGTTTGAGGCCAGGCGGTGGATGGTGCCGTAGGGCCGGTCCGCGTGCCACCGTCCGTTCAGCAGCACCTGATAGGTGGGTTCGTCGCCGGTGATGAAGGAAAAGGTCCCCACAACGGTTCCGTTCTCCGTGAGCACATAGCTGTCGCCCCGGGCAATGTCCGGCAGCAGCTCGGGAAGTCCCGGATAGCCGCCGCCCCACTGGGTGGGATTGCCGTGGGCGGCCATGTACGCCTTGGCAGACCAGAAGATCTCCAGAATGGCGGGGACGTCATCGGCCGTGCTCTTTCGGATCTCCATGGCGTTATTGCTCCGTGCTCTTGTTGGCGAAAATGACGCCCAGGGTGATCAGCACCGCCCCCAGGATGCTCATCCAGCTGATTTTCTCGTCCAGTAGCAGCCAGCCCACCACCACGGTGACAAAGGGGGAGGCATACAGGTAGTTGTTGGTGACCACCACGCCCAGGCGCTTGAAGGCGATGTTCCAGATGGCGAAGCACACGGCGTTGCCGAACACACCCAGAAACAGCCAGGAGATCAGGATATTGGGCTGGGTGAACAGGGGCGTCAGGCTGGGCAGACCGTCCGTCAGCAGCACCAAAGGCAGGGAGGTCAGGAAGGCCCACAGGAACACCCGGCGGGTCACCAGGAAGTTGTCATACCGCTCGGTATACCGCTTCACCAGGATGGAGTATACCGCCCACATCAGGGCGGCGGCCAGGGCCAGCAGGTCCCCCAGGGGGCTCAGATGGAAGGACAGGGTGCCGTTGAGCACCACCAGCACCACGCCGGCAATGGCCACCACCGCGCCGATGTATACCAGCTTTCCCAGCTTTTCGCCCTTCCGGGAGAACAGCTGGGCCAGAATCACCGTCAGGATGGGGGACATGGATACCAGAATGCTGACATTAGCGGCAGAGGTGTGGGCCGCAGCGGTGTTCTGCAGGAAGAAGTAGAAGCTGCCGCCGGTGATGCCGATGAGGATGAACATCAGCTCGTCCTTCCAGGGGAGCTTCATGGTTTTGGGCCGCAGGGCCCACAGGGTCAGGTATGCAAGCCCCATCCGCAGGGGGATGATCTGGGTGGGGGTGTAGGCCGTCAGCATGACCTTGGTCAGCACGAAGCAGCTGCCCCAGACCAGGATGGTGAACAGGGCATAAATATGCCCCAGGGTTTTCTCTTTCATGATTCTTCTCTCCTCTTTCTATCCTCGCATTGGTTTACGGACCCACAAAATGCCCGGCAATGCCGGGCATTTTGCTTGGGTTTGGGTTGCCTGCGTCAATCCTGGGGCAGGGTGGGGGTCTCACCATTCAGGACCTGCTGGATCAGGCTCTTGGCGGTGTTGATCTGGGTGGCGTTGGGCCACATGACCCACAGCTCCTCGCCTCCGGCGGAGTAGCACGGCTCCATGCCGCCCTCGCCGCTGACAGAGTAGCTGGTGATGTTCCAGTGAACGTTGTCCCGCAGCTGCATCTGCACCAGGCTGCTGATGTCCTCATAGGTCAGGCTGGTGATGAAGGAGGTGGACACGGCGTCCAGCACCTTCTGATAGCCCTTGAGGATGGCAGGGGAGGAGGCCTTGTCCACGATGGCACGGATCACGGCCATCTGATTCTTGCCCCGCTGGTTGTCGCCGTCGTCAAAGGCGTGGCGCTCCCGGGCGAAGCACAGGGCCTGCTCGCCGTTGAGGTGGTTGATGCCCTTGGTGAAGGTGTAGCCCGCCATGTGGATGCCGTCGCCGTTTTCGTTGGGCACCTCCATGCCCACGGTGGTGAACTCATAGTCGGAGTTCACGTCCACGCCGCCCAGGGCGTCCACGATCTTCTTCAGTCCGGCGAAGTTCACCCGGGCGTAGTAATCCGCCTCCACGCCGTAGAGATTTCCCAGAACGGCGGCGGACTCGTCGATGCCGTACATACCGGCATGGGTCAGCTTATCCCGCTGGCCGTTGCGGGCCAGGGGCACATAGTAGTCCCGGGGGGTATTGATCAGCAGGATCTGGTGGGTCCGGGGATGGATCACTGCCAGAATGTTCACGTCGCTGAGGCTCTGGATATTGATGTCCGAGCTGCGGGCGTCGATGCCGCTGCAATAGACGACGAAGGGCTGGGAGGTGATGGAAGCGTTGGGCTTGATGGGCTCCAGCTCCTTGGTGGTGCTGAACTCATAGATGATGCGGGTGTCCTGGGTGAAGGTGCTGTAATCGTCCAGCGAATCCAGGGCGGTGAGATAGCCGGAATTGAGGATGATGGCCCCTGCGTTTCCGTCGTACAGGGCGTCCGCCAGGGAGGTCAGCTCCGAATAGGTGGTGGTGTCCGCCTTGCCGCCCAGACCGTCCTTGATGTCCTCCAGCAGGGCGCTGGTGTTGTCGGCGCTGATGTCGGCGTCCTGGCTGAGAATGCCGAAGGTGTAGCCCACGGTGTCGCCGATGCTGCGGGCGGGATCATCCGCCATGACCACCACATAGGAGGTAGTTTTCTGCAGGTTCTTGCCGGCGATGGCCAGCAGGGCGCTCCTGCCGGAGGCGGCGGCCACGGAGCCATACAGCATCAGACCCGAAAGGATCACCGCCAGCAGGCCGCACACCAGCTTGCTGGTCTTGACCCGGCGGATGGGCAGCTGGATGATCACATGGCCCGCGTTGATCAGAAGCAGCACGATCTCGATGAGAATCAGATAGAGGTCCGTCAGCAGCTTGGTGGACATCAGCTGCACCAGCAGCACCAGGCTGCAGATCATCAGCAGGCCCATGGCCGCTATACCGAACCAGTCGGCACTGGTGCGGTATAGCCGGTGCCGTCTGCGGCGGGGCTGTTCTTGTTCGTTCATAAGCGTTTCGTCCTTTCTGTGTTACGGGTTCACAACAGGCGTCTCGCCCCGGAGAACCTGCTGGATCAGTTCCTGGGCAGTGGCGACCATCCGTTCATTGGGCAGGACCACGGCGTACCGGGCGTCATTTCCCAGACTGTAGCAATAGTCGGCGCTGTTTTCACCGGCAAGACCGTATGTAGTGATGTTCCAGCCGGACATATCCTGCAGCTGCATCTTCACCAGGGAGATGATGTCCTCCTTGGGCATATTGGTGGCGATGGAGTCGGAGGCGGCGGCCAGAACGTCCTGATAGCTCTTGAGAATGGCCGGGGAGGCGGCCTTATTGACGATGCCCTGGATCACCAGCATCTGGTTGCGGCCCCGCTGCATATCGCCGTCGTCAAAGGCGTCCCGCTCCCGGGCGAAGGCCAGGGCCTGACGGCCGTCCAGGTGGTTCAGCCCCTGCTGGAAGGAGTAGGCGGCGAAGTGGAAGTTGCCGCTGCCGTCCTCGTCGGGCACCTCCATGCCCACAGTGTTGAAGGCCACGTCCGAGTTCACGTCGATGCCGCCCAGGGCGTCGATAACGCCCACAAGCCCCGCAAAGTGGACCCGGGCGTAATAATCCACATCCACGTTATACAGCTGCTCCAGGCCCTTGATGGACTCCTCGATGCCGTACAGGCCGAAGTGGGTAAGCTTATCCTTCTGGCCCTTGGAGGGCAGCGTCAGATAGTAGTCCCGGGGGGTGCTGACCAACAGAATCTGGTGGGTGGAGGGGTTCACAACAGCCAGAATATTGGTATCGCTGCGGCTGTTCAGGGGAATATAATCCACCCGCTCATCAGTGCCGCTGCAATACACCACGAAGGGCTCCCGGGAGATGTTGGCGTTGGGAGCAATGGGCTCGGGGTCCTCCTTGTCAATGGAGAACCGGTAAATGACCTTGGTATCCTTGGAGAAATTCTGATACCCCTCCGTGCCCTTCAGAACGGAGAAATAGCTGTTGTTGAGGATGATGGCGTCCACCTGCTTAGTCAGCAGGGCATCGGCCAGCTGGGGCAGGGTGCCGAAGGTTTCGGTCTGCACCTGGCCCAGGCCGTCCTCAATGTGGGACAGCAGGGCGTCGGTGTTCTCCCGGTCCAGGGCCTCCAGGATGCCATAGGTATAGCCGAAGGTGTCGTTGACGGTTTCGGCCTTGTCATCCGCCCGGACCACCACGGAAACGGTGGTCTTGGCGGAGCCGCCGGAGGTGATGTTGGACAGGAACTTCATAAAGGAGCCGGCGGCGGTGGAGGTGAAGATCATGGCGGCGGAGAGCACCAGGGCCACCACGGAACAGATCAGCTTCCCGGCCACGCTGCGGCGCACCGGCAGCTGCACAAAGGCGTGCAGTCCGTTGAGAAGCACCAGCACCAGAATGAACACGATGGTCAGCACCGTGGTCAGTACACCGGCGTCCAGCACCCGCACCAGCAGGATCACGCTGCACACCAGCATGCACAGCAGGGCCAGCAGTCCCAGCCAATCTGCCGGGCCGCGGCTTCCGCCCCGGGAACCGTAATAGGATGAATAGGCATTTCTGCGACGATAACTCATGGGTTTTCTCCTTGTTTTTTCTCTATATCTTTTTGCGTGTGCCGCTCAGGGGATCTGAGGCGTTTCGCCGGACATGACCTGGCGGATGAGCTCTTTTGCGGTATTGACGGTGTCCATATTGGGCCGCATGACCCAGGCGGCATCGCCCAGAGCATAGCAATACGAGGTATCGCCGGAGCCGGAGACGGCGTAGCTGGTAACGTGCCAGCCGGACATATCCTGCAGCTGCATCTGCACCAGGGAGGCGATGTCGTCATAGCTCAGACTGGTGATGAATGCATCGGACAGGGAGGACAGCAGCGTCTGGTAATTTTTCAGCACGGCAGGGGAGGAGGCCTTGCTGATAATGGCCTGAATCACGGCCATCTGGTTTTTGCCCCGCTGGTTGTCGCCGCCGGCGAAGGCGTACCGCTCCCGGGAGAAGCACAGGGCCGCCTCACCGTTCAGATGATTGACACCCTCGGTGAAGTTATAGCCGCCCATGGAGAAGGTCTTGGTGGAATATACGTCCACGCCGCCCAGAGCGTCCACGATCTTGGTGAGACCAGCGAAGTTCACCCGCATATAGAAGGACGTGTGGGTGCCGTAGAGATTGTCCAGGGTCTGCATGGACTCGCCGGTGCCGTAGATCCCGGCGTGGGTCAGCTTGTCCAGCTGGCCGTTGTGGGCCAGGGGCAGATAGTAGTCCCGGGGGGTGTTCACCAATAGGATCTGCCGGGTGGTGGGGTTCACCACCGCCAGAATGTTCACATCGCTGCGGCTGGTGATGTTGATGTTGCTGCTGCGGGCGTCGATGCCGCTGCAATAGACCACGAAGGGGTCCTTGGTCACGTCCACCGGGGCGTTGGTATCCGCCGGGGTGGGCTCCACGGTCTTGGTGGTGGTGTTTTCATACAGAATCCGGGTGCGGTCGGAGAAGTCGGCATAGCCCTCCTGCTCCTCCAGCAGGGGGATATACCCCTTGTTCAGCAGGATGGCCCCCACCTGGTCATCGTACAGAGCGTCGGTCAGCAGGGCAGGGGAGGCGTATGCCGTGTGCTCTGCCGCTCCCAGCTTCTCCTGCAGCTGCCGGAGCAGGGACTGGGTGTTCTCGGTATCCCGGTCCTCCAGAATGCCGAACCGGTAGCCCTTGACGTCGTCCAGACTCTGGGCCGGGTCATCGGCGTTGACGATGACGCAGGTGATGTCCGTCTCCACGGACTTGTCCGCCACATCGGTGATGGCGTGCTGCACGGAACCAAGAGCCACCGCGCCATAGAGCATGGCGGCGGCCAGCACCAGGGCCACGATGCCGCAGGCGATCTTTCCGCCGGTTTTCTCCCGGCGGGGCAGCTGGACCCAGCCGTGCAGACCGCTGAGCACCAGAAGCGCCCCAACCGCCAGCAGCAGCTGGCCGGCGGGCAGGAACTTGGTGGATATCAGCCGCACCACCAGCACCGCACTGCAGATCACCAGCACGGCGAAGGCGGTCAGGCCGAACCAATCCGCCCCGCTGCGGCGGGGGGAGGAAGTCTTTTCGGTTGTCATAGCGTGTCTCCTTTGCAATGGGATAAGTCGCCGGTGCGCCGCTTCGCAAAACACACCTATTATAACAGTCTCCTATTATATATCCTGCGGCCGCAAATTTCCATCCCAAATTGTAACAATTTTATGAATTTCCCCATATTTACCAGCCTGCTCCCCGGTTTCATACGGTAAAACGGTTGAAGCGGCGGAAAAAATGTGGTATGATGAACTACACTGTCGGACCCGGCGCGGAACACCGGGTCCGGAATATGAGGAGGAAAACAGATATGAAGGCAGCTCTTGTTATCATGGCGGCCGGGCTTGGCTCCCGCTATGGCGGAAATAAACAGGTGGACGGCGTAGGCCCCGGCGGCGAAATTCTGATGGAATACTCCATCCACGACGCCATCCGGGCGGGCTTCACCAAGATCGTGTTCATTATCAAGAACGATATGCAGGACCTGATGCGAAGCCTCTGCGGCGACCGGATCGCCGGGCTGACGGCCCGGGACGGGGAGCCGGTGGAGGTATGCTACGCCGTGCAGGATTATTCCAGTCTGCCGGCCTTCTATACCGTGCCCGCCGGGCGCAGCAAGCCCTTCGGCACCACCCACGCCGTGCTGTGCGCCCGGCCCTATGTGCAGGAGCCTTTCTGCGTCATCAACGCCGACGACTATTACGGCGTGGACGCCTACCGGGCCATCTATGAGGAGCTGGGCCGTCTGCCGCAGCAGGGGAAGGCCACCATGGTGGGCTATCTGCTGCGCAACACCGTCAGCGCCCACGGTACCGTGTCCCGGGGCGTTTGCCAGGTGGAAAACGGCCATCTGGCCGGGATCCACGAGGCCCTGAAGATCCAGCTGTTCCCCGACGGCAGCATTGCCGACGTGGCCGACGGCCAGCGCCGTGAGCTGGCGGCGGATACGCCGGTGTCCATGAACTTCTGGGGCTTCATGCCGTCGATTTTTGACCAGATGGAGACCTATCTGGAGGACTTCCTCCGCGCCCTGCCGCCGGAGGAGCTGAAGGCCGAGTGCCTGCTGCCCAACATGGTAGGGGACCTGCTGAAGAAGGGGCAGCTGTCCGTGTCCGTGCTGCACTCGGCGGATCGCTGGTTCGGCATGACCTATCACGAGGACCGCCAGGCCGTGGCCCAGGAGCTGGCCCGGCTCCACGAAAACGGTACATATCCCGCTACGCTGCGGAACTGAAAAGGAGAATCACTTCACATGCAAAGCAGCAGAAAACAGCCGTCCCGGCGACTGGAAAAGCGAGAAAATAGCCGCCGTTGGCTACTGATCCCGGCCCTGTGCGCCGCCGTCATTCTGGCGGTGGTGCTGATCGTGGAGCTGAATAAGCAGCCCCAGGTGCTGCCGGACAACTCCAACACCACTCCCGTTTCCCATGACCAGCCCACGACTCCGGACCCCGAACCGGAGCCGAACCCAGAGCCTATACCGGAGCTTCTGACTCTGGTGAACCCCTGGAATCAGGTGCCGGAGGACTGGACGGTGGACCTGGTGACCCTGCCCAACGGCCTTGAGATTGACAAGCGCTGCTATGACGCGCTGATGGACATGATCGACGGATGCTACGACGCCGGTCTGACGCCGGTGATCTGCTCTGCCTACCGGACTCAGGACTTCCAGCAGACTCTGCATGACAACAAGGTGTCCGAGTGGATGGAGCAGGGCTATAGCCGGGAGGAGGCCCGGGAGAAGGCCGGGCATCAGGTGGCGGTCCCCGGCACCAGCGAGCACCAGCTGGGGCTGGCGGTGGACATTGTGGACGTCAATTATCAGCTGCTGGACACCAACCAGGAGAACACCGCCGTGCAGAAGTGGCTGCTGGAAAACAGCTGGCGCTATGGCTTCATCCTGCGCTATCCTACGGACCAGACGGATGTCACTGGAATCGTGTATGAGCCGTGGCATTATCGGTATGTCGGTAAGGAGTACGCCCAGGACATCTACAAGAAGGGTCTCTGCCTGGAGCAGTATCTGGAGCAATGGGGAAAGTGAGACACTGGCTCATGCGGCAAGAGTGGAAAAAACAATGGACAAACACCTATGATCGCTTCAGGTACCAGATACAATAATAACTGCGGCCCGGGTGGCTTGTGCGCTGACTGCAAACGCAGTCGGTACACGCTGCCCGGGCCGGAATTGTTTTCAAATAGGTGCAGTACTGATTCATACTGAGCGCGCACGCACAGCGTGCGTAAACACACTGTGACTAAAACCCGCAAACTCTGCACTGGGGCCACGCAGGGGATTCTGGAAGCGCAGGCCACAGTGGGGACGCCCATTCGGCACAAATGCGCCCTACGTCTACTCTCAATTGAACAAAATTTACATTTTGTTCAATCTTGATTGCACCAAAAAAATGCCCCCTTCCTGCCTGGTCCCGTGAATGACAAAAGCACCGGGAGTATCTTCTCTCCGGTGCTCCTGCCCCTTGCTATTTTTTCGCGCCTGTGGTATCGTATCAGACGCCGGGCCGTTGTCCGGCTATGCCATTCAATAAGGAGGCTCCCATGAAAATCGCTTCCTGGTGCCGGGCCAACGCCATGCCCCTGATTGCTGTGCTGACGGCGGCGGTCACGGCCTGTTTTGTGCCGCCGGACGCGGCCTATGCCGGATATTTCGACTGGAAAACCCTATCCTGCCTGTTCTGCGTGCTGGCGGTGGTGTGCGCCCTGCGCAGTGTGGGCCTGTTCCCGGTGATCGCCCGGCAGCTGCTGCAGCTGTTCGGAACCGCCCGCAGCGTGGGCACGGCCCTGGTGCTCATCACGCTGGTGGGCTCCATGCTGCTGACCAACGACACGGCCCTGCTGACCTTTCTGCCTCTGAGCTGGATGGTCCTGCAGGAGGCGGGACAGGAAAAGCTGACCGCCTATGTCTTTATCCTGCAAAACTGCGCCGCCAACTTAGGCGGTATGCTGACCCCCTTTGGGAATCCCCAGAACCTATATCTGTTCGACCACTATCACATTCCCGTGGGCCAGTTCCTGTCCATTATGCTGTTGCCGTTTGCCCTGTCCACGGGGCTGATTCTGCTGTGCTGCCTGCTGATCCCCCGGCAGGTACTGGCGGTGCCCCAGCGGGAGCTGACGCTGGACAAGCCCCGAGCCATCGCATACGAACTGCTGTTCTGTCTGGCCGTGGGGATGGTCCTGCGGGCGGTCCCCTACCCGGTGGGCCTGGCGGTCATCGCGGCGGCGCTGGCCGTTATGGATCCTCGGGCGCTGAAAAGCGTGGACTGGGGGCTGCTGGTGACCTTTGCCGCGTTTTTCGTGTTCTCCGGCAACATGGCCCGGATTGAGCCGGTGCGGGAGCTGTTCGGCCGCCTGCTGGGTCACGGCGTCCTGCCGGTATCGGCGCTGACGTGCCAGGTAATTAGCAACGTACCCGCCGCCATTCTGCTGAGCCAGTTCACGGACCGCTTCTGGGAGTTGCTGATCGGCGTCAATATCGGCGGCGCCGGGACGCTGATCGCGTCCCTGGCCAGCCTCATCACCTTCCGGGAATACACCCGCCGCTGCCCGGAGCAGACCGGCCGGTTCCTGGGCCTGTTTACCCTGGTCAGCTTCGGCTTCCTGGCAATTCTGCTGGCGGCGCTGAGCCTGTAGGGGTTTACAGCCGGGCCGGAATGCGGTATGATACAGCCATAGAAAGCGAGGTGCGAAGCCATGGACTACCGGGAGGATTCCCCGGAAATTCTGCTGGATTTCCTGTCGTATCATGAGACCATCAAGGCCCACTCCCAGCGGACGGTGGACGAATATTATCTGGACCTGCGGAATTTTTTCCGCTATCTGAAGTGGACCCGGGATCCGGCGCTGCAGGAGCAGCCCATGGAGTCCGTGGACGTCCGGGACGTGGATCTGACCTTTGTGGGGTCCGTGACCCTGACGGAAATCTACGCCTATATGTCCTACCTCAGCCGGGACCGGGTGCTTCACCCCAACAGCGACCGGTCCGCCAAGGGGCTGAACCCCACATCCCGGGCCAGGAAGCTGGCCACCATCCGCTCCTTTTACGGGTATCTGTGCAACAAGGTCCACAGGCTGGACCGCAACCCGGTGAAGGACATCGACGCGCCCAAGCTGAAAAAGACCCTGCCCCGCTATCTGACGCTGGATGAGAGCATTTCCCTGCTGGAATCCGTGGACGGGCCCAACCGGGAGCGGGATCTGTGCATCCTGACGCTGTTTCTCAACTGCGGACTGCGTATTTCGGAGCTCATCGGGCTGAACCTGTCGGACATTCACGAGGACGCCCTGCGGGTCCTGGGCAAGGGCAACAAGGTGCGGATGGTGTACCTGAACCAGGCGTGCCTGGACACGCTGCGGGACTATCTGGCGGTGCGGCGGCCCATTACCGGGCCGGACCGGGACGCCCTGTTCCTGTCGACCCGCAACCAACGAATCAGCCGCTCCATGGTCAACGCCCTGGTGAAAAAACACCTGTCCCAGGCGGGGCTGGACAGCACCCAGTATTCCTCCCACAAGCTGCGCCACACCGCCGCCACCCTGATGCTGCAAAACGGCGTGGACGTGCGGGCGGTGCAGGAGGTCCTGGGCCACGAGCACCTGAATACCACGGAAATATACACCCATATCGACAACGAGGCCCTGCGGGTGGCTGCAAAGGCAAATCCCTTGTCACAGGTGAAGACCAAAGGGAAAATCAAGGATGACGACAACTGAGAGGGTCCGTGTGGACCCTCTCCCCTTTTTGCGGCAATTTCCGGGAAAACCCGGGAATTTTTCCGGCCAGGCCATTGACATTCTGCCCGGAATGCTATACCCTAACGAGAGGTAATTATTTTATATGGAGGTTTCTCATGAATACGGCAGAGCTTTCCAGCATGAGCAAGCAGGTCCGGCGGGATATCATCAACATGACCGCCAACGCCGGCAGCGGCCACCCCGGTGGTTCCCTGTCTGCGGCAGACCTGATGACTTGCCTGTTTTTCAACCACATGCATGTGGATCCCAAGCACCCGGACGACCCCAATCGGGACCGGTTCGTGCTGAGCAAGGGCCACGCAGCCCCCTGCTACTATGCGGTCCTGGCGGAGATGGGCTTCATCAGCCGGGATGAGTTCAAGAATTTCCGCCAGCTCCACAGCATTCTCCAGGGTCACCCCGACAGCAAGAAGGTCCCCGGCGTGGACGCCGCCACCGGTTCCCTGGGCCAGGGCTGTTCCATCGCCGTGGGCATGGCCCTGGGTGCCAAGGCGCAGCATAAGGACTGCAAGGTCTATACCCTGCTGGGCGACGGCGAGTGCCAGGAGGGCCAGATTTGGGAGTCCTTCATGGCAGCGGCCCACTATCATCTGGATAACCTGACCATCATCATCGACAACAACGGCCTGCAGATCGACGGCACCAACGACGAGGTCATGTCCCTGGGAGACCTGCCCGCCAAGCTCCGGGCCTTCGGCCTGGACCTGCACGAGATCGACGGCCACGACATGGACACCATTGAGGCGGCCCTCAGCGCCCCCGCCGTCCCCGGCAAGCCCAAGTGCATCCTGGCCCACACCGTCAAGGGCAAGGGTGTCTCCTTCATGGAGAACCAGGTGGGCTGGCACGGCAAGGCCCCCAACGAGGAGCAGCGCCGGCAGGCTTTGAAGGAATTGGAGGACTGAGACCATGAGTGAAAAAATCGCAACCCGTGAAGCCTACGGCAAGGCTCTGGTAGAGCTGGGCGCCGCCAATGAGCAGGTGGTGGTGCTGGACGCCGACCTGGCCGGCGCCACCATGACCAAGCATTTCAAGGCCGCCTATCCCCAGCGCTTCTTCGACTGCGGCATTGCCGAGGCGGACATGATGAACATCGCCGCGGGCCTGTCCACCATGGGCCTGGTCCCCTTCTGCTCTACCTTCGCCATGTTCGGCGCAGGCCGGGCTTATGAACAGATCCGCAATTCCATCGCCTATCCCAAGTTCAACGTGAAGATCTGCTGCTCCCACGCCGGCGTGTCCGTGGGCGAGGACGGCGGCAGCCACCAGGCCATCGAGGACATCGGTCTTATGCGCCTGATCCCCGGCATGACCGTCATCGTTCCCGCCGACGCCAAGGAGGCCCGGAAGGCCACCCTGGCCCTGGCGGAGTTCCGGGGTCCGGCCTATATGCGTCTGGCCCGTCTGGCCACCCCCGTGTTCGAGGAGGATTATCCCTTTGAGATCGGCAAGGCCAACGTCCTGCGGGAGGGCACCGACGCCGCCGTGTTTGCCTGCGGCCTGATGGTCAGCGAGACGTTGGCGGCCGCCAGGCTGCTGGAGGCCCAGGGCATCCACATCGCGGTCATCAACGTCCACACCATCAAGCCCATTGACGCCGCCTGCGTCACCCAGTGGGCCGAAAAGTGCGGCAATGTGGTCACCGTGGAGGAGCACAGCGTCATCGGCGGCCTGGGCGACGCCGTGGCCGACGTGCTCATGGGCAAGGTCAGCTGCAAGTTCCGCAAGATCGGCGTCAACGATCAGTTCGGCCAGTCCGGCAAGGCTGCCGACGTTCTGCGGGAGTATGGACTCACCGCCGACCAGATCGCCGACCGCATCCGGGAGACTCTGTAACCTCATTCGATGCAAAAATCGGGAGAAATCGTCTGATTTCTCCCGATTTTTCTGTCCTGATATGATTATTGGGGAATGACCTGCACGATTCCCCGGGCGCAGTCCACGGACACGAAGGTGCCGTCTTTTAGGCGGCGGGTGGCGTCCGAGGCCGCCACGATGACGGGCTTATTCAGCAGCAGTCCCACGGTGGCCGTGTGACAGTCGGCGCTGGCCTCCTCGCTGACGATGGCCGCAGCCTGCCGCAGCCAGGGCAGCACCTCGTTGTTGGTATAGGGCACCACCAGCACGTCGCCGGGGTGGAACTTCTCCGGAATATCCTCCAGCGTCCGGCAGACGCACAGGGGACCGGAGGCGATCTGGCTGCCCACGCCGATGGCGTTGACCAGGGAGCCGCCCACCTGAGCGATGCGGATCATATTGGTGGTGCCGGAAATTCCCACCGGCACGCCTGCGGTGACCACCACCAGGTCCCCGTGCTTCACCAGCCCCGCCTCCTGGGCGGACTGAATGGCCAGGTCTACCAGCTGGTCGGTGCTGCTGGCCCGGGGCATGGTAATGGGCACCAGGCCCCAGTACAGGGCCATCTGGCGCTGCACCTGGGGATCCAGCAGCAAGGCCACCACCGTGGCGGCAGGCCGGAACCGGCTGACCATCTGGGCGGTAATGCCCCGCTGGCTGACGGTCAGGATGGCATCCGCGCCGATGTCCTCCGCCGTGGTGCAGGCGGCGTGGGCCGTGGCGGCGGTAATGGACAGCCGGGTGCGCTTGGGCGTCTTGGTGGGACAGACCCGGTCGATGTTGCTTTCGGTTTTACGGGCAATGGCGTCCATGGTCTGAACGGCCTCCACCGGGTACTTCCCCGCCGCCGTCTCGCCGGAGAGCATAATGGCGCTGGTGCCGTCATAGATGGCGTTGGCCACGTCGGTGATCTCCGCCCGGGTGGGCCGGGGATTTTCGATCATGGAATCCAGCATCTGGGTGGCGGTGATCACGGGCTTCCCGGCGGCCACGCACTGGGCAATGATGTTCTTCTGGATAGCGGGAATCTCCGTGAAGTCGATCTCCACGCCCATGTCCCCCCGGGCCACCATGATGCCGTCAGCCACGGACAGGATGTCCGCCAGATTGCTGACGCCCTCCTGGTTCTCGATTTTGGCGATGATCCGGATCCTGGAGTGATTCTTATCCAGAATGTGCCGGATCTCCCGGATATCGGCGGCAGACCGGACAAAGCTGGCGGCGATGAAATCGAACCCCCGCCGGATACCGAACAGGATATCCTCCCGGTCCCGCTGGTTCATATACGGCATGGACAGGGACACGCCGGGAACGTTGACGCCCTTCTTGTCCTTCATCACGCCGTCGTTCTCCACCCGGCACCGGATCTCCCGTTCGGTGGTCCCCAGCACCGTCAGCCGCACCAGTCCGTCGTCCAGCAGGATGGTGTTACCGGGCTTCACGTCCTGGGGCAGCTGGGCATAGGTGATGGAGCACCGGCTCTCGTCGCCGGGAACGTCATCGGTGGTCAGGGTAAAGCTCTGGCCGGTTTTCAGCTGCACCGGCCCGTTCTGAAAGCTCCTCAGCCGCACCTCCGGCCCCTTGGTGTCCAGCATGGCGGCCACCGGCAGGTGAAACTCCTCCCGCAGGGCCACCAGCTGGTCCAGGCGGTGCTGATGCTCGTCATAGCTGCCATGGGAGAAATTGAACCGGGCCACGTTCATGCCCGCCTGCAGCATCTGCCGCAGCACCCCCTCCCTGTCGGTGGCCGGACCCAGGGTGCATACGATTTTTGTCTTTCTCATGGTCTTTCCTCTCTGCTCTGTTGGGGTGGCAATCCTGAAAATGCGCCCCCCTGGGCACCGGTGGGGTCACAGGGGGGACGCAAATGGGGTCGTCTTATCTCTCAGAATGCCTTGCCGTCGCAGCCCAAAACGTCCACGATCTTGTGGGCCACCAGCTCCTTGATGGCCTGGCGTGCGGGCTTCAGATACTGCCGGGGATCAAAGTCCGCCGGATGCAGAGCGAAGTGCTCCCGGATGGAGGCGGTCATGGCCAGACGCAGATCGGAGTCGATGTTGATCTTGCACACGGCCAGGGAAGCGGCCTTGCGCAGCTGATCCTCGGGCACACCGATGGCGCCGGGCATATTGCCGCCATACTGGTTCACCTTGGCCACCAGGTCCTGGGGTACGGAGGAAGATCCGTGCAGCACGATGGGGAAGCCGGGCAGACGGCGGGAAACCTCCTCCAGCACGTCGAAGCGCAGCTGGGGCTTGGTGCCGGGCTTGAACTTATAAGCGCCGTGGCTGGTGCCGATGGCGATGGCCAGAGAGTCGCACCCGGTCTTGGACACGAACTCCTCCACCTCCTCGGGGTGGGTATAGGAGGAATCCTCGGCGGACACGTTGACCTCATCCTCGATGCCGGCCAGGGTGCCCAGCTCAGCCTCCACCACCACGCCGTGGTCATGGGCGTATTCCACCACCTGGCGGGTCAGGGCGATGTTCTCAGCAAAGGGCTTGGAGGAGGCGTCGATCATCACGGAGGTGAAGCCGTCCTCAATGCAGGACTTGCACAGCTCGAAGCTGTCGCCGTGGTCCAGGTGCAGGGCGATGGGCAGGCCGGTCTCGATAACGGCGGCCTCCACCAGCTTCTTCAGATAGGTGCGGTTGGCATAGGCCCGGGCGCCCTTGGACACCTGCAGGATCAGGGGGGCCTTCAGCTCGGCAGCGGCCTCGGTGATGCCCTGAATGATCTCCATGTTGTTCACGTTGAAGGCGCCGATGGCGTAACCGCCGTTATAAGCCTTCTCGAACATTTCCTTTGTTGTAACCAGTGGCATAATAAATCGCTCCTTTTGAAAATTTGGTCTTGACTTGTATGGAATGATTGGGATAAGATGTACATATGCATTGTACCACATTTTTTCTTTTTTGCAAGCCCCGATGGTTTACTTTATCAATCTTTTATGATAAAATATTCCGCACGGCAAGAAAATTCTACTGGGAGGTAGTTAATCATGAAAGAATTAAAAGGTGCCTGTATCATCGGTCAGTCCGGCGGGCCCACGTCTGTGATCAACGCCAGTGCCTACGGCGTCATTGACACGGCCCTGAAATCCGGCGTCATCACCCAGGTGCTGGGCGCGGAGCACGGCATCAAGGGCGTTCTCAGCGACCGTCTGTTCGACATGGGCCTGGAGGATCCCGAGGAGCTGCGTCTTCTGAAATACACCCCCTCCTCCGCCCTGGGCTCCTGCCGCTATAAGATCGCCGACCCCGAGGTGGACGACACCGACTATCGCCGGATCCTGGAGGTGTTCAAGAAGCACAACGTCCGCTACTTCTTCTATAACGGCGGCAACGACTCCATGGACACCTGCAACAAGATCAATCAGTATATGCAGTCCGTGGGCTACGAATGCCGGGTCATGGGCGTTCCCAAGACCATCGACAACGACCTGTTCGGCACGGATCACTGCCCCGGCTATGCCTCCGCCGCCAAGTACATTGCCACCTCCCTGATGGAGGTGAACCTGGACGCCCACGTGTACGACACCGGCATGATCGTGGTTATGGAGATCATGGGCCGCCACGCCGGCTGGCTGACGGCCGCCGCCGCCCTGGCCGGTGAATACGGCGCAGGCCCCGACCTGATCTATCTGCCCGAGGTGGACTTCAGCATGACCCAGTTTATTGAGGATGTCAAGCGCGTATACGCCGAAAAGGGCTCCTGCATCGTGGCTGTGTCCGAGGGCATCCACTATGAGGACGGCGGCTTCGTCTCCGAGGCCAAGGTGGCCGCCAACGACGGCTTCGGCCATGCCCAGCTGGGCGGTCTGGCCGCCATGCTGGCCCAGGTGCTGAAGGAGGAGACCGGTGCCAAGGTCCGGGGCATCGAGCTGAACCTGCTGCAGCGCTGCGGCGCACATCTGGCCTCCGAAACCGATATCGAGGAGTCCTACATGGCCGGTAAGGCCGCCGTGGAAAACGCCATCAACGGCATCAACGGCCGCATGATCGGCTTCGAGCGCGGCATCCGGGACGGCAAGTATGCCTGCAAGACCAAGCTCATCCCCCTGATGGAGGTGGCCAACACCGAAAAGAAGGTCCCCCGGGAGTGGATCAACGAGGCCGGCAACGGCGTGAACCACCAGTTTGTGGAGTACGCGCTGCCCCTGATCCAGGGCGAGCCGGATCTGCCCAAGGTGGACTCCCTGCCCCGCTTTGCCCGTCTGAAGAAGATCCTGGCCAAGTAAATCCCCGTTTCAACGATCCCCTGGCGCTTGTGCGCCAGGGGATTTTTGACTTTTTCCTGCAAAGCGAAAATGCTTTACAGCTTTGTCAGATGCGCGCCTGCGGCCTTCAGCATGAGCCGCTTGGTGCCCACCCGGTCGAAGGCCACCTCTACCAGGGCATCGCCGCCCATGGGCCGCACGCTTAGGACCATCCCCTGGCCGAAGGCGCTGTGCCGCACCCCGTCGCCGGGCTGCAGCTGCAGCAGCGGTGCGGATGCAGCCGCCGGACGCACCGGGCGCTCCGGGTGTGCCGGACGCTCCGCACCGTGCCGCGCCTCCCGCTGCGGCGCATAGGCAGGCCCATCGCCGAAATCGTCCCAGGAGGACGTCGGACGGGGCTCGGGCTTCCCCAGCCACTCCATGTTCTCCTCCGGGATCTCCTTCAGAAACCGGGAGGGCATGCAGGGAGTGGTTCGGCCGAACAGCATCCGCTGCCGGGCATTGGTCAGAGTCAGCTTCTCCTTGGCCCGGGTCATGGCCACATAACACAGCCGCCGCTCCTCCTCCATTTCCTCCGGCTCACCCATGGCGCGATTGCCCGGGAAAAGTCCGTCCTCCATGCCTACCACGAACACGCTGGGAAACTCCAGGCCTTTGGCGCTGTGCATGGTCATCAGAGTCACGCAGTTGTCCCCGGCCTCCTGGCCGTCCAGGTCCGTATACAGGGCCACCTCGTCCAGGAAGCCCGACAGGGTGGGATTCTCCGGATCGTTTTCCAGGAAGGCCTGGATGCTGGAGCTGAGCTCCTCCACGTTTTCCAGGCGCCCCCGGCTCTCCACGTCGTTCTTCTCCTGGAGCATCCCCACATAGCCGCTGCGGCGGCACACATATTCATAGAACTCCACCAGGCCCATATCGTCCGCCTGGCGGCGCATTTCGTCCATCATCGCTGTAAAGCCTGTCAGCTTGCCAGTGCTTGCCTTCAGCTGGGGATAGTCTCCCGCCCGCCGCAGAACCTCCATCAGCGGCAGACTCTCCTCCGTGGCGATGACCTGGGCCTTGTCCATGGTGGCCGCGCCGATCTTCCGGGCGGGCACGTTGACGATCCGCCGCAGCCGCAGGTCGTCGGCGGGGTTGTTGATGACGCACAGATACGCCAGCATGTCCTTCACCTCGGCCCGGTCGAAGAACTTGGTGCCGCCGATGATCTTATAGGGCACGCCGTTGCGCTTGAAGGCATACTCCAGGGCGTTGGACTGGGCGTTCATGCGGTACAGCACGGCGTTGTCCCTCCAGTTCACCCCCCGGCGATAGTTCATCATGATCTGCCCCACCACATAGTTGGCCTCGTCCCCCTCGTTGAAGCAGGTCTTCACGGTGACCACCTCCCCCGCTCCGTTCTCGGTCCACAGGGTCTTGCCCTTGCGGCCCACGTTGTGGCGGATCACGGCGTTGGCGGCGTCCAGAATATTCTGGGTGGAGCGGTAGTTCTGCTCCAGCCGGATGGTCCTGGCCCCGGCGTACTGCTTTTCAAAGCTGAGGATGTTCTCGATGTTGGCCCCCCGGAAGCGATAGATGCTCTGGTCGTCGTCGCCTACCACGCAGATGTTCTTCCGTCCCCCGGCCAGCAGGCTGGCCAGCATATACTGCATGTGGTTGGTGTCCTGATACTCGTCGATGAGGACATAGCGGAACTTGTTCCGGTAATATTCCAGGGTCTGGCGGTCCGACTGCAAAAGCTCCACCGTGTGCAGGATGATGTCGTCAAAGTCCAGGGCATTGGCGTCCCGCAGGCGGCGGTTATAGGCGGCATAGACCCGACCCATCCGCACCCGTCTCCAGTCGCCCCGCTGCTCCCACAGCTGGCTGAACTCCTCGGGCATCATTATGGCATCCTTGGCGTTGGAGATCACCGACAGCACCTCCCGCACCGGGAAGGTCTTTTCCTCCAGCCCCATCTCCTTGAGGATGTCCTTGATGACCCGCTTGCTGTCGTCGGTGTCGTAAATGGTAAAGCTGCGGTCGAAGCCGAGCTTGTCGATGTCCCGGCGCAGAATGCGGACACAGGCCGAGTGGAAGGTGGCGGCCCACACGTCCCGGGCCTCCTCCCCCAGCATCTTCTCCAGCCGGTCCTTCAGTTCGTTGGCAGCCTTGTTGGTGAAGGTGATGGCCAGCACCTCCCAGGGGCGGGCAGGCTCCACGGCGCAGAGATACTGCATCAGCGGCCGCTGCTCCGGGTCCGGCCGGGCGGCATACTGCTCCAGAAATTCCACCTCGTCCCGGGAAATGGGCAGCGGGATCTCATCTGTGTCGCTGCCCCGGCCATAGCGCAGGAGGTTCGCCACCCGGTTGATCAGCACCGTGGTCTTGCCGGACCCGGCCCCGGCCAGCAGCAGCAGCGGCCCCTCGGTGGTCAGAACCCCCTCCAGCTGCCGGGGGTTCAGGTGCGCATAATTCGTGGCAATGGCCCTTGTCCGGGCCTCAATAAATCGTTTCTCCAGGTCGTTCATAGTGTTCCTTCCCCTGTCTGTTTTCTTATCCTCCATTTTAATACAATTTTCGCCTCCGGTCAACCGCTCCGCAAAATTTGTCGAATTTTTGTTCGACTTCCTCTTGACAAGAACGCTTGTTCGATTTATAATGCAGATAGAACAAATGTTTTGGAGGCGTTCCCTATGACGACTTTTGGATTTATTGTGATGCTGCTGGGTGCCGGTGCTTTCTCCGCCGGGGTTATCCGTCTGGCGGACTGGATTGACCAGCCCCGTCCCCGCCGACGCACCGCCTGAGGCCGCCGGTCATGGAACTGCTGGATAAGCTGGCCATCCTGGCCGATGCGGCCAAATACGATGCGGCCTGCACCTCCAGCGGCGTTCGCCGGGGCTCCCGGCCGGGCATGATCGGCAACACCAGCTCCTCCCTGGCGGGCTGCTGCCACAGCTTCTCTGCCGACGGGCGCTGCATCACCCTGCTGAAGGTGCTGATGACCAATAGCTGTGTCTACGACTGCAAATACTGCGTCAACCGCCGGTCCCACGATACCCGCCGGGCGGCATTTACGCCCCGGGAGCTGGCGGAGCTGACCATCGGTTTCTACCGGCGCAACTATATCGAGGGACTGTTCCTGTCCTCCGGCGTCCTGCGCAGCCCCGACTACACCACCGAACAGATGATCGAGTGTCTGCGCCTGCTGCGGCAGGAATACCGGTTCAACGGATATATCCACGCCAAGGCCATCCCCGGCACGTCCCCGGAGCTGGTGCAGCAGCTGGGCCTGCTGGCGGACCGGCTCAGCGTCAATATCGAGCTTCCCTCCCAGGAGGGGCTGCAGACCCTGGCCCCGGACAAAAGCAAACAGGCCATCCTGCGGCCTATGGGCCTCATCCGGGACCGGGCCGCCCAGAGCAAGGCGGAGCTGGTGCAGTATAAGCACGCCCCTGTCTTTGCCCCGGCGGGCCAGAGCACCCAGCTCATCGTCGGCGCCACCCGGGACACGGACCGGCACATTCTGCACCTGACGGAATCCCTGTACCAAAAATACAGATTGAAACGCGTGTTCTACTCCGCCTATGTTCCGGTGGTGGAAAACGCCCTTCTGCCCTCTCTGGACACCAAGCCGCCCCTGCTGCGGGAGCACCGGCTATACCAGGCGGACTGGCTGCTGCGGTTTTACGGCTTTAAAGCCCAAGAGCTGCTGGACGAGGCCCACCCGGACTTCAATCCCCTGCTGGACCCCAAGTGCCATTGGGCCCTGTGCCACCTGGAGCAGTTCCCGGTGGAGATCCGCAAGGCGGACCTGGAGACTCTGCTGCGGGTGCCGGGCATCGGCCCGGTCAGCGCCCGGCGCATCGTCTCCGCCCGCCGGCAGATGCCCCTGCGGCTGGAGGACCTGCCCAAGCTGGGCGTGGTGCTGAAGCGGGCGCAGTTCTTTGTCACCTGCGGCGGCCGTATGCGCCCGGGGCTTCACTTCTCCGCCGCCACCCTGTCCCGCCAGTTGGAGGCCATGGAGCGGGGCCAGCTGCCGCCCCAGGAATGCCGGCAGCTGTCGCTGTTCGATGCTGGGTGACGCCATGGAGGATGTGATTTTTCAATATGACGGCAGCTTCCCCGGCTTCCTGTGCTGCGTGTTCGATAGCTATGCCCATAAAGAATTCCCCATCGCCTTTTACAGCGATGAGGAATGCGTCTCCCTGTATCCGGTGCGGGTGGTGGTTACCCGCCGGGACCATAGCCAGCGGGTGTACGACAGTTTGCAGCGCCTGTCCCCTCCGGCTCTGAAGGTCCTGCACCGGGCCTGGCTGACCTGCCTGGAGGACAAGGAGCTTCGCCTGTACGCCTTCATCCGCAAGCTGTACGACCAGGGGCCCGGCTTTATGCGCAGCAAGGCCGACGATGTGTACTACCCCATCGCCTGCGCCCTGCGTCACCTGGGCGGTGAACTGGAAAAACTCCGGGGCTTCGTGCGTTTTTCCGATTACAACGGCATCCTGGGCGGCGAGATCGAGCCGAGGAACCGGGTGCTCCCCCTGCTGGCCAACCATTTCTGCAGCCGCATGGCCGGGGAGTCCTTCTTCCTGTACGACCGCACCCACCGGGAGCTGCTGCTGTACACCAGGGGCCAGCGCCGCATCGTCCCGGTGGAAGGCCTGACGCTGGAGCTGCCCGGCCCGGAGGAGCTTCAATACCGGGCCCTGTGGCAGGAGTTTTTCCGCACCATATCCATCCGGGAGCGGACCAACCCCCGCTGCCAGAACTCGTTTCTCCCCAAACGGTATCGGGGCGTCATGACGGAATTTCTTCCGGTGGACTACGAGGGCCTCAACCGTCCAGCAGCCGCCGGAGATCTGCCAGCCCCCGGCGCTCCAGCCGGGATATCTGCACCTGAGATACCCCCAGGATCCGGGCCGTCTGCTCCTGGGTCAGCCCCTTGAAAAAGCGCAGCAGGATGGTCATTTTTTCCCGCTCCGGCAGCTGGTCGATAGCCTCCTGCAGGGCGATGTGCTCCACCATGCGCTCCTCCGGACTGTCGGTGCCCAGGGTGGACTCCAGGGTCAACCCCTCCGCCGTCTCCTGCTGCAGGGACTCCGGCGCGCCGGTGGCCAGCTCCACGCTGGCGATCTCCTCCGGCGTCAGCCCCGTCTCCTCCGCCAGCTCCGACAGCCGGGGATCCCGGCCCAGCCGGTGCCGCAGCCGCTCCCGGGCTGCGGCCAGGGCCTGCCCCTTTTCCCGGATGCTCCGTCCCACCTTTATCGCGCCGTTGTCCCGCAAAAAACGCCGTATCTCCCCGGCAATTTTCGGGACAGCATAGGTGGAAAACTGCGTTCCGTATGTCAGGTCAAACCCCTTTACAGCTTTGATGAATCCAATGCATCCCAGCTGATACAGGTCGTCCGTCTCCACCCCGCAGCCATAATACCGCCGCACAATGCTCCAGATCAGTCCGCTGTTTTCCAGCAGCACCTGTTCGCAGGCCTCGTCGTCGCCGTTCTGGGCCCGGTTCAGCAGCGCGAACAGCTGTCCGCTGCTCATCGCCGGCCGGACAGGCGCGGGGCGATGCGCTTGCGCATGGACACGGTGGTGCCCTTCCCCGGCGCGGACTTCACCGTCAGCCGGTCCATAAAGCTCTCCATGATGGTAAAGCCCATGCCGCTGCGCTCCTGGCCGCCGGTGGTGAACAGCGGCTGCCGGGCCTGGCGGATGTCATCGATCCCCCGGCCCCAGTCCCGTACCGTCAGCTCCAGCACGCCGCCCTCTAAAATGCGCAGCTTCATCACGATTTTCCCCAGCTCGTCCGGATAGGCGTGGACGATGGCGTTGGTCACCGCCTCGCTGACGGCGGTTTTGATGTCCCCGATCTCGTCCAGCGTCGGGTCCAGCTGGGCGGCAAAGGACGCCGCCGCCATGCGGGCAAAGCCCTCGTTGGCGCTGCGGCTGAGAAATTCCAGGGTCACATAGTTTTCGGCCTTCATCTTATGTACCTCCTCTCTATTCCACGGTGACAAAGCGGTCCAGGCCCGCGGCGTCCAGCACCTTCCTCGCCTGGGGCCTCACGCCCCGCAGCGTCACGGCGCCGCCCAGGTCCCGCACGCGCTGCCGGACCCGCATGACCACCGCGATGCCGGAGCTGTCCATAAACGTCACCCCGGACCAGTCCAGCACCAGCCGCAGCGGCAGCGCCGCCTCGATGGCCCGGTCCAGCCGACCCCCGATCTCCCGGGCGGCGTGGTGGTCCAGTTCCCCGATCAGGGCGATCTCCAGGCACCGTTCCTCCTGTCTGAGCGTCATTTCCATGCCGATTCACTCCCTTATCATCCGCCCTGAGCTCCAGGGCTTTTGTGCTTTCAGAATCCGATATCCTCCACAGGCCCCAAGACCCTCGGGGCCTGAAAAAAATCACCGCAGATCGTTCGATCTGCGGTGATTATCCTGTTCCAAAAGAACGATGTTCTTTTGGAACAAGGAGATTCTCGATCCACCCCGTGCGTTCCGCCTGGCCAGGGGCCATGCGGAACACACTCTCTCCGCGCAAAGTGTTTTTCGCGACGTACTCGCCGCCGCGAAAAACGAATAAAATCTTCTTCACGGCCTGCGGGCCGTGAACTCTGCGAGGCTTCTGGGATAAAGCAGCAATCACCGCAGATCATTCGATCTGCGGTGATTGTCAGCTTGTCAAATTATTTTTGACAAGCTGAGTACGTTTTTTCAGAACTTTATAAAGTTCTGAAAAAACCTGATTGCAAACGAAAGACACCCCTGATGGGTTTCTTTCGTAACTATCTTCCTTTCCGAAAACGAAAACCGCCGGATTCTCTTGATAGCAGCAATCACCGCAGATCATTCGATCTGCGGTGATTGTATCATATTGGGGATTTCGTTTTCTGTCGGAAGCCGCCGGGGCGGGAAAAATCAGCCGCGCATGGCCTGGGCGGATTCCTCCAGCTTGGCGATCAGGGCCCGGGCCTTATCGGCCTTCTCCCGCTCGGCGTTGACCACCGCCTCGGGGGCCTTGGACACGAAGCTCTCGTTCTGCAGCTTCTTCTCGATGCGCTCCAGGTTCTCCCGGGCCTTGGTCAGCTCCTTCTGGATGCGCTCCAGCTCCTTCTCAATATCCACCAGCTCCGCCAGAGGCAGGTACATGGTGGCATCGTGAGTGGACACCGTCACCATACCGTTCAGGTCCTGGGGCGCCTGGCTGCCCACCTCCACCTCGCTGGCATAGGCCAGACGGGTGATGAAGTCCCGGCCGCCGGCGTAGATGTCCGGGGTCTGGCTGGCGATGATGATCTTGGCCTTCCGGGACGGCGGCACGTTCATCTCGGCCCGGCGGGCGCGGACGGCGGAAATGGCGTCCTTCACAGCCTCCATGGCCTGCTCCTCCCAGGCGAAAGCAAACTCCTCCCGATAGGTGGGCCACTGCGCCCGGATCAGATAGTCGCCCTGGTGGGGCAGCGCCTGCCAGATCTCCTCGGTGATGAATGGCATGAAGGGATGCAGCAGCTCCAGCACCCGCAGCAGCACATAGCACAGCACGTTCTGGGCCGCCAGCTTGGCCTCCTGGTCCTCGCCGTACAGGCGGGTCTTGGTCAGCTCGATATACCAGTCGCAGTAGGTGTCCC
>OGGZ01001120.1_pt1 | contig 24969 bp, 28 predicted proteins | sample 1571371 | NCBI WGS metagenome assembly OGGZ01 (sample SAMEA2582025, study PRJEB24529) | metagenome | biome: Human gut stool | place: China | collected 2011
CCCTGGCCAACCTGTTTCGGGTGGACCAAATGATACGTCAGTGGGAGAGATCTCAGTAAAAACCGGAAATAACGCCAGAAATGGTGGAAAAAATAGCCTAAATAGGCTGATTCGATGTGTTTGCGGGAAAAAAATCGGCCCAGATCCGCGAAATTTTAATCAGCGAGTCAGCTTGGGAAGACATGACCTGCTTATTCGCACCTTCCCTTGTCCTCAATTCCGAACAGAAATTTTCACTTATGGTCAGTGCTGAATCCTTTGGTGAACTCAGGTTGTTCAGGTATCCGGATGGAACCCTTTTTAACACTTTCTACCGCAGCAACGGTGATCCACTTGAAGGTGTGATGAAAACGCTCTGGGAAATGGAGATGGAAATTACCGATACACCAGTGGTGCGGTTTGAACATCGCTGAGCAAAATTAAGGTGACCCCGGATGGGGTCGCTGTTAAATTGCTTTGTTGTTAATAATTAATTTGAATTGCGATATTTACAGCAATAATCCACTCATCACAACAATTCACTCTTTTTTGTGCTTATCCTGCAATAATCTCTCTCTTCCTCTCCTGAGATCCGAAAAGATGTTGTTCCGGATCTTCCGGAACAGCCCCGGCGCGCAGCGGCCTAAAAACACAATATGTGCTACGCCATAGGCTGATTTTTCTTCTATATATAGTGTTTGCCCCCTGCCCCGTGACCGGCCGCTCAGCACCGGTAAAGGGCGGTGTGGTTATTCCCTGACCGTGGTACACTTCCGGAAAGTGATGAATAGACTATAAATCGGATCTGACTGAAACAGGCATCCGGTAATTTAACGGCGTGTCTATACGTCTGCTTGTTATCTCATGGTTGATTATTTTTTATGTGAATTTCACGGTATGAAATGAATGGCGACATAACAGTATGTTTCAGTCGGGCGTGTATCAGTTGCATCAGTCAGCTATACTGATATGCATATCATTAGTATGTATTCAGGAGTGAATTATGAAGCAGCGCATCACCGTCACAATAGACAGCGACAGTTATCAGTTACTGAAATCCGCGGACGTCAATATATCCGGTCTGGTGAACACGGCCATGCAGAATGAGGCCCGCCGTTTGCGTGCCGAACGCTGGCAGGCTGAAAATCAGGAAGGGATGGCCGAGGTTGCCCGGTTTATTGAAATGAACGGTTCATTCGCCGAAGAAAACAGGGACTGGTGAGATGCAGTTTAAGGTTTATGCCTATAAAAGAGAGAGTCGCTATCGTCTGTTCGTGGATGTACAGAGTGACATCATCGATACCCCCGGGCGGCGCATGGTGATCCCGCTGGCCAGCGCCCGGCTGCTTTCGGATAAGGTCTCCCGTGATCTCTATCCGGTGGTGCACATCGGGGACGACAGCTATCGCCTGATGACCACGGACATGGCCAGCGTCACGGCCTCTGTCACCGGGGAGGAAGTGGCTGATCTCAGCCACCGGGAAAATGACATCAAAAATGCGATAAACCTGATGTTCTGGGGAATTTGACATTGAAGGACGGGGAGGATGTCAAAACGAAGCCATTGACGCAGAGATTAACCCTCAGCATGAACTGCCCTCCGGAGCGGATGCTCTGCAGGCTTTCGTGGGGGCAGGGGACACTCCCCTATCCGATAACTGCTGACAGCACCGGGGTATAACCCTCCAGGGAAAAAACATGACCGACTGCGTGACCCGGACAGTTAAGGACAAAACAATGTGGCTCGTGACATTGCCGGAGATCATTACAAATAACATTACCCGCCAGGAGGAAAATCTGATCGTCATTCTGTGCAGGGAGCGATCGTGGGGGCCAACTTCTGACCATTTTCCCGACGGATTGTACCGGGTCTCCTGCATAATGATACTGTACCTGGCCGATACCGAACAGACGAAGACTCAGGCTTTCACTGCAATCTACTGGCCTCAACAGAAGGCCCTGCATCTGTTTACAGATGAGTTCAGACTGGAACGGCGCCTGCAGGGACACGGCTTGGGTAGCTGGTTCACGCAGTAGTTTGTGCTCTGGGCCAGATGCCTTCCGCCAGAAACCCGGTTTTTGCCGATTGAAATTTCCCAGGTTGATGAAGAAAAAGAAGAAAACAAGATCCGGAGGGACAGGCTGTGGCACGCAATGGGTTTCCGGTTCCCGGCCGGGGAAACCAGCTCAATGCCGCTGCGGGCAGACGAACTACAGTTGCCGCGGGGCAGGTATTCAACGCTCCAGGTGGAGCCACTGGCATCAGGGGTACGCCGTCTGGAAGACTGTTATCGCGGGCTGCAGGAAAAAATCGTGCAGCTCGAAGGCAAAAAACGGATGCAAAAACAGTTGATTGCTTCACATAAGAATCGTCCTTTTTATCATCTGTGGCACAGAAAAGGGGGCCAGCTCCCGGACGAGAAATGTGATGCCCTGCCACTGCGGGCAGAAACACTGTCTCTGCCGCAGATCGGGGATTCAGACCTGGAGGTGGCGCAACGGGTAACCGGGGTCATCCGGCTGGCTACCCTGTGTGCTCAGTCGCAGAAAAGAATCCTGGAGCTGGAAAGGGATCTTGCCTCACAAAGTGAGGAGCTCGTTGACCTGCAGGCACATCCCTTTTTTAACCTGTGGGATAAATACCGCGACCTGATCCTGTTCTGGGGGGCGTGGTGACTTTTCTGGACTTTATCAAGTGGATGTTGGGGGCATGAATGTTCCCGTTCCATAGCCACACACTGAAGAGGACTGAAACCAGTGCCCGAAAATATCGTGTCTGTAATCACTGACGGGGTAGTTTTGTTTGCGACTTCGTCTGTTTTCTGGCTGGCCGTCGCTGGCTGGTTAGTCATCCTGACTCCGGTAATATTACGAAGAAAATTCTCGGCAAAGAAAAAAGTTAACAGAAATTATGAATAACCTGGTTCCAGTTGGATCTCCGTCATCTCCCGGAACATTGCTTCCGGTGGCCATCGATTACCCTGCCGCCCTCGCCCTGCGCCAGATGGCGCTCGTGCAGGATGAACTGCCGAAATACCTGCTGGCGCCGGAAGTCAGCGCCCTGCTCCATTACGTGCCGGATCTTCACCGCAAGATGCTGCTGGCGACGCTGTGGAACACCGGCGCGCGCATTAATGAAGCGCTCGCGCTGACCCGGGGGGATTTTTCACTGACGCCGCCGTATCCGTTCGTGCAGCTGGCCACGCTCAAGCAGCGCGCCGAGAAAGCGGCCAGGACGGCAGGTCGTGCTCCCGCAGGCAGTCAGGTCCATCGTCTTGTTCCGCTTTCCGATCACCACTACGTCAGCCAGCTACAGATGATGGTGGCCACCCTGAAAATTCCGCTGGAAAGACGAAACAAGCACACCGGCAGAATTGAGAAGGCGCGTATCTGGGAGATCACAGACCGTACCGTCCGCACCTGGCTTAGCGAAGCGGTGGAGGCCGCAGCGGCCGACGGGGTGACGTTCTCAGTACCGGTGACCCCCCATACGTTCCGTCACTCCTACGCGATGCACATGCTGTACGCCGGTATTCCGCTGAAAGTGCTGCAGAGCCTGATGGGCCACAAATCGATTAGCTCGACGGAGGTCTATACGAAGGTGTTTGCGCTCGATGTCGCAGCGCGCCATCGTGTGCAGTTCGCCATGCCCGAAGCTGAAGCTGTTGCGTTGATAAAAAAGTTAACCCTAGACCAATCTACATAGGTCAACTATGGGTATACCCCAGGTTTCGACCTAAAGTAGTTCTTGTGTGGGAAACAGTCCAAGCTTAATGGGGGGCTTATCCTGCCTCATCTTCTACAGCTATCAATCACATTAATGATGTTCAGAAAGGCCCTCATTGCCCTAAAGAAATAAAATGCAGCCATGAAATTGAGATATAACTCCTGCTAAATCATGGTTGCTACCAGCCACTGATAGCAACGTAAATAGTAATGCAAGCGAAAAATGTAAGGTAATTGTAGTATTTGAATTCATGTATATCCCCTTATGTATAGGACTGAGGCCACCCCCAAATTTTCACTATCGCGCAGTTGTTGCCTCGATATAAAAGGTGTTACCACCCTGAACAAGATAACAAGATAACAAGATAACAAGATAACAAGATATTATCGTTGTTTTGCTTCTGCGATTAATCTGGATATCTCTGTTTTTGATAAACTTTTTAGTGCCTCTACCGCTGCCCTGACTACGTCAGAACGATTCACTCTGCTTTTACCTGAAATCATTTCACCCGTTATAAGATCATCAATGTCTTTTAAGTTTTCTTCAAAAAAGGAAATGCTCACTGGTTTTGCTTTACTTACAGCCAATGGTCTCTCTGAAGTCACTTTGGTATTATCAATACCAGCAGTACCACCGTTAATAAACGCTGCCTCATCACGAGATGGAGTATTTGCTCTATTTCTCACAGAATAACCTCTTTAACTAACGATTCGATTTCTTGTTGTGCTTTGTCATTTTGCGTTTCAAATATTGTCATTGATTCTGCCCAAGCATCTCGATGCGCTTTTCGATCGGCTTTGTTGAATAAATCAGATTTCGGGTAAGTCTCCCCCGTAGCGGGTTGTGTTTTCAGGCAATACGCACGCTTTCAGGCATACCTGCTTTCGTCATTTTGTTCAGCGCTCGTACCAGGGCCATAGCCTCTGCAACCTGACCATCGTAGTCACGCAGTGTCAGTGAACCTCCGAACAGCTGTTTTACCCGGTACATCGCCGTTTCCGCTATCGAGCGACGGTTATAATCTGTTGTCCATTTCCACCGCGCATTACTCCCGGTCAGCCGCTGATTCGCAACAGCACGGTTACGGTCTGCATATTCACCGGGCCAGTAACCCGCGCCTTTTCGGGGCGGGATAAGCGCGCTGATTTTCTTACGCCGCAGTTCATCGTGACAGAGCCGGGTGTCGTAAGCGCCGTCTGCCGATGCTGCCCTGATTTTTCTGTGAGTCTGCCGGATAAGACCCGGGAAGGCTTCTGAGTCCGTCACATTGTTCAGCGACAGGTCTGCACAGATGATTTCATGTGTGTTGCTGTCAACTGCCAGATGCAACTTTCGCCATATACGACGGCGTTCTTTGCCGTGTTTTTTGACTTTCCATTCGCCTTCACCAAAGACCTTCAGCCCGGTGGAATCAATCACCAGATGCGCGATTTCACCCCGGGTGAACGTTTTGAAACTGACATTAACCGACTTTGCGCGCTTGCTGACACTGGTGTAATCCGGGCAGCGCAACGGAACATTCATCAGTGTAAAAATGGAATCAATAAAACCCTGTGCAGCCCGCAGGGTCAACCTGAACACGCGTTTAATGACCAGAACGGTGGTGATGGCGAGATCAGAATAGCGCTGAGGTCTTCCCCGTGATGAAGGCGTTGTCGACTCATACCAGGCCTGAATAGCTTCATCATCCAGCCAGAAAGTTATGGAGCCACGGTTGATGAGGGCTTTATTGTAGGTGGGCCAGTTGGTGATTTTGAACTTTTGCTTTGCCACGGAACGGTCTGCGTTGTCGGGAAGATGCGTGATCTGATCCTTCAACTCAGCAAAAGTTCGATTTATTCAACAAAGCCGTTTGTGTGGAATATTTACGCCAATAATGATGTGGTGGTGCCTACTGGCGGCTGCGATGTTTCTGCTCGTGATGTCACCGTTACTCTGCCGGACTACCCTGGTTCAGTGCCAATTCCTCTTACCGTTTATTGTGCGAAAAGCCAAAACCTGGGGTATTACCTCTCCGGCACAACCGCAGATGCGGGCAACTCGATTTTCACCAATACCGCGTCGTTTTCACCAGCGCAGGGCGTCGGCGTACAGTTGACGCGCAACGGTACGATTATTCCAGCGAATAACACGGTATCGTTAGGAGCAGTAGGGACTTCGGCGGTAAGTCTGGGATTAACGGCAAATTACGCACGTACCGGAGGGCAGGTGACTGCAGGGAATGTGCAATCGATTATTGGCGTGACTTTTGTTTATCAATAAAGAAATCACAGGGCATTGCTAATGCAGGTACGCAATATTACCTGAAGCTAAAAACCTGCACGTTAGCCCTTTGTAGGCCAGATAAGACGCGTCAGCGTCGCATCTGGCATAAACAAAGCGCACTTTGCCGACAATCCGAACAGAGCCCGCCATTGGCAGGCTCTGGTGTTCTTTTACGCTACCATGCTGATAATCAACACAATAATCAGCCCAACCACGGAGTTGACCAGCTCCAGCAGTCCCCAGGTTTTCAACGTGTCTTTTACCGACAGGTCAAAGTAACCTTTGAACAGCCAGAATGAGGCATCATTAATGTGGGTGAGGGTGTTGGAACCCGCAGCCGTCGCCAGCACCAGCAGCGCCGGATTCACGCCAACCAGCTGACCGGTTGCTGGATCAAGGATTGCAGCACTGATAATCCCGGCGGCGGTCATCGCCGAAACGACACCCTGACCCGTCGCCAGACGAATTAGCACAGTGATCAGCCATGCCATAATGTAGGGCGAGATATTGCCGTGGGACATCAACATGCCGATGGTGTCGCCAATGCCGGTGTCGATGATAGTTTGCTTCAACACGCCACCCGCACCGATGATCAGAATCACCATTGCAATGCTTTTCACCGCACTTTCAAAAGCGTTCATCACCCACTGCATGTCATGACCACGTGCGGTGCCAAAGAGTACGAATGCAACCACCATCGCAATAAACATTGCAATCGGCGAGGAACCGATAAAGTTAACCACTTCCCAGGCAGGGGTATCTTTTACCAGCCAGATATTGGCGATGGTGGTGGAGATCATAATGATCGCCGGGATCAGCGGCACCAGAATCGAAACGCCGAAAGAGGGCAGATTGTTCATATCTACCGGTTGATCTGCTTTCAGGAATGATGGCGTTGGGCGCTCAAGATTGCCGAGGAACTTCGGCAGGATCAGACCTGCGCAGATTACACTTGGGATCGTCACCAGTACGCCATAGATATAAACCATCCCCATATCTGCGCCATAAGCATTCACCAGCGCCACAGGACCCGGCTGCGGTGGGAACAGTGAATGTGCGGTAGTGGCAGCTGCTACTGCCGGGATCGCCAGTTTCAGGAACGGAATTTTAGCTTCGGCGGCAATGACAATAACCAGCGGCGCTAACATGATAAAGGCCACTTCATAGAACATCGCCAGACCAAAAATCAGGCCGATGATAATCACCGACAGCTGTACATAGCGCAGACCGAGACGCGCCAGCAGCGTATGTGCTATCTGGTGAGCCGCGCCGGAGTCGACCATCAATTTACCGATGACCGCACCGAACACCACGATGATAGCCAGTTCCCCCAGCGTGTTGCCGAAGCCCGCTTTCATGGTGTGCAGCAGCGACATCAAATCCATGCCCGCCAGCATCCCGACGGACAGCGCCGCCACCAACAAAGCCACCATTGAATTGATTTTGAACTTCAAATTCAGTACCAGCATCAGACCAATGCCGAATACCACCCAGAGAATGTTAAGCACATGCATAACGTTTTACCTTACCTGGTTGAACCGTTGTTATTTTGGGCGACATGTTATGTAAATTGGTCAACCATTGTTGCGATGAATGTCACATCCTCTGATCAATAACCATCGATTACCCTTTGCTGCAATTTGCAGCAACAACCAGGAGAGTGAAATTCTTGTGATGTGGTTAACCAATTTTAGAATTCGGGTTGACATGTATTACCAAAAGGTAGAACTTATACGCCATCTCATCCGATGCAACGCCACGGCTGCGGTCTGGTTGTTCATCCGGATACCTAAACAACTCCAGGGTTCCGCGTCTCTTTGCTGTGGAACCCACTATGTGAAAGAGGAAAAATCATGGAACAGACCTGGCGCTGGTACGGCCCAAACGATCCGGTTTCTTTAGCTGATGTCCGTCAGGCGGGCGCAACTGGCGTGGTTACCGCGCTGCACCATATCCCGAACGGCGAAGTATGGTCCGTTGAAGAGATCCTCAAACGCAAGGCGATCGTTGAAGACGCAGGCCTGGTATGGTCTGTCGTAGAAAGCGTGCCAATTCACGAAGATATCAAAACCCACACTGGCAACTATGAGCAGTGGATCGCTAACTATCAGCAGACTCTGCGCAACCTGGCGCAGTGCGGCATTCGCACCGTGTGCTACAACTTCATGCCGGTGCTCGACTGGACCCGTACTGACCTCGAATACGTGCTGCCAGACGGCTCCAAAGCTCTGCGCTTTGACCAGATCGAATTCGCTGCATTCGAAATGCATATCCTGAAACGTCCAGGCGCGGAAGCGGATTACACCGAAGAAGAAATTGCTCAGGCAGCTGTTCGCTTCGCCACTATGAGCGACGAAGACAAAGCGCGTCTGACCCGTAACATCATTGCTGGTCTTCCGGGCGCGGAAGAAGGGTACACCCTCGACCAGTTCCGTAAGCACCTGGAGCTATATAAAGATATCGACAAAGCCAAACTGCGCGAAAACTTTGCCGTCTTCCTGAAAGCGATTATTCCGGTTGCCGAAGAAGTTGGCGTCCGTATGGCTGTTCACCCGGACGATCCGCCGCGCCCGATCCTCGGCCTGCCGCGCATTGTTTCCACCATTGAAGATATGCAGTGGATGGTTGATACCGTAAACAGCATGGCGAACGGTTTCACCATGTGCACCGGTTCCTACGGCGTGCGTGCTGACAACGATCTGGTTGATATGATCAAGCAGTTCGGTCCGCGTATTTACTTCACCCATCTGCGCTCCACCATGCGTGAAGATAACCCGAAAACCTTCCACGAAGCGGCGCACCTGAACGGTGACGTTGATATGTACGAAGTGGTGAAAGCGATTGTTGAAGAGGAACACCGTCGTAAAGCGGAAGGCAAAGAAGACCTGATCCCGATGCGTCCGGACCACGGTCATCAGATGCTGGACGACCTGAAGAAGAAAACTAACCCAGGTTACTCCGCAATTGGTCGTCTGAAAGGCCTGGCCGAAGTTCGCGGTGTCGAACTGGCGATCCAGCGCGCTTTCTTTAGCCGTTAATATCCACCGGCATGGCTGCGCGCCGTGCCGGTTCCTTCTTCCTTGCCGTCACTCTCTGAAGACGGATTCTGGAGTTTACGATGACTACTATTGTTGACAGCAATCTGCCGGTTGCCCGCCCGTCATGGGTGCATTCTCGTCTGGAATCACGCATTGTGCATCTCGGTTGCGGGGCGTTTCACCGCGCGCACCAGGCGCTGTATACCCATCATCTGCTGGAAAGCACCGACAGCGACTGGGGTATCTGCGAAGTTAACCTGATGCCAGGTAACGACCGTGTGCTGATTGAAAACCTGAAAAAACAGCAACTGCTGTACACCGTGGCGGAAAAAGGCGCGGAAAGCACCGAACTGAAAATTATCGGTTCGATGAAAGAAGCGCTGCATCCGGAAATCGACGGCTGCGAAGGTATTCTCAACGCGATGGCGCGTCCGCAGACGGCGATTGTCTCTCTGACGGTCACGGAAAAAGGCTACTGCGCTGATGCGGCAAGCGGTCAGTTGGATCTCAATAACCCGCTGATCAAGCACGATCTGGAAAACCCGACTGCGCCGAAGTCTGCGATTGGTTACATCGTCGAAGCCCTGCGTCTGCGTCGTGAAAAAGGGCTGAAAGCGTTTACGGTGATGTCCTGCGATAACGTGCGTGAAAACGGTCATGTGGCGAAGGTCGCGGTACTGGGGCTGGCTCAGGCGCGTGACCCGCAGCTGGCGGCATGGATTGAAGAGAACGTCACCTTCCCGTGCACCATGGTTGACCGCATCGTTCCGGCGGCGACGCCAGAAACCTTACAGGAAATTGCTGACCAGCTGGGTGTTTATGACCCGTGCGCCATTGCCTGCGAACCGTTCCGTCAGTGGGTGATTGAAGATAACTTCGTTAATGGTCGTCCGGACTGGGATAAAGTGGGCGCACAGTTCGTTGCAGACGTTGTGCCGTTCGAAATGATGAAGCTGCGTATGCTGAACGGCAGCCACTCTTTCCTGGCATACCTCGGTTACCTCGGAAACTATTGCCGACACCATGACTAACCCGGATTATCGCAAAGCGGCCTTTGCCCTGATGATGCAGGAACAAGCGCCAACGCTGTCGATGCCGGAAGGTACGGACCTGAACGCCTATGCGACGCTGCTGATCGAGCGTTTCAGCAACCCGTCTCTGCGTCACCGTACCTGGCAGATTGCGATGGACGGCAGCCAGAAGTTACCGCAGCGTCTGCTGGATCCGGTGCGTCTGCACCTGCAAAACGGCGGCAGCTGGCGTCACCTGGCGCTGGGCGTGGCTGGCTGGATGCGTTACACCCAGGGCGTGGATGAGCAGGGTAATGCCATTGACGTGGTCGACCCGATGCTGGCCGAGTTCCAGAAGATTAACGCGCAGTATCAGGGCGCAGACCGCGTGAAAGCGCTGCTGGGCCTGAGCGGTATTTTTGCCGATGATCTGCCGCAGAATGCCGACTTTGTTGGCGCGGTGACGGCGGCATATCAGCAGCTGTGCGAACGCGGTGCGCGCGAGTGTGTGGCTGCGCTGTAACTAACTGATTACCCTACAGACTTACTGGTCAATCAAACTGATATTTGGTTGACCAGTTTTCGTTTTTTTGCCCACCTGTACGTGCCAACTTCCAGTGCTAATGGTATAGTTTGAGATTAACGGGTGCCGTAAAATTGCCCGTTGTAGGCCGGATAAGGCGTTCACGCCGCATCCGGCAAAAATTTGATTAACCGCACCTAACGGACACAACACCATGAAATCTGCCACCTCTGCGCAAAGACCTTACCAGGAAGTCGGGGCGATGATCCGCGATCTGATCATAAAGACGCCGTACAATCCTGGCGAACGGTTGCCGCCGGAGCGTGAAATTGCAGAAATGCTTGATGTCACGCGGACGGTGGTACGTGAAGCGCTGATCATGCTGGAGATCAAAGGGCTGGTGGAAGTGCGCCGGGGTGCCGGTATCTATGTTCTTGATAGCTCAGGCAGCCACAACACAGACAGTCCGGATGCCAACGTTTGCAATGATGCGGGTCCTTTTGAGCTGTTGCAGGCGCGACAGCTTCTTGAGAGCAACATCGCCGAGTTTGCCGCCCTGCAGGCTACCCGCGAAGATATCGTCAAAATGCGTCAGGCATTGCAACTGGAAGAGCGTGAACTGGCTTCCAGTGCGCCGGGCAGCAGCGAAAGCGGTGACATGCAGTTCCATCTCGCTATTGCCGAAGCAACGCATAACAGCATGCTGGTGGAGCTGTTCCGTCAGTCCTGGCAGTGGCGGGAAAACAATCCAATGTGGATCCAGTTGCACAGCCATCTGGATGACAGCCTGTATCGCAAAGAGTGGTTGGGCGATCACAAACAGATCCTCGCCGCGTTAATCAAAAAAGATGCCCGAGCGGCGAAGCTGGCAATGTGGCAGCATCTGGAAAACGTTAAGCAACGTCTGCTGGAATTCTCGAACGTTGACGATATTTATTTTGATGGCTATCTGTTTGATTCATGGCCGCTGGATAAAGTCGACGCCTGACTTATTATAATAAGCGCAAGGGTAAACGTTCCTTGCGCTTTCTTAAATTAAGAAGTCGCAATGAGTATTACTTTGTAAATTGCAGGGGATTGTTTAGCTATCTGTATAACCTGAATGTTAGTACTCATTCTTCCTGGTAGTTATTTACCAATATAATTCCATTCACCATTTTTTAATTCAAACAGTTCTGGAAGAGATGACGGTTGCAGAGTCATACGTTTGAGTGGTGCATTTTCATCACCCGGGATAGGCTTCTATACCAATTATTGGGTCATTACCCAACTCAATATTAGCATTAAGTAATGCGGCAAGGGCGAATCCGGAAGAATTTGCTACCCCTGTTACCGTCATTATCTGATCAATATAGATATCAATCCTTGGCTGCTCATTGGTCCATCTTTTTGCCTGAGAAGCTGGAAGGGTTGAAATATATCCTATCGTGGTTCCGGCATAACCAGGAACATTGCAACCAGGGCCTAATGTTATTTCATGAACTGTATAGTCCTCAACAGGATCGAAAGGGCCTTTCATAAATAAATTTAGCCGTAATCCTTTTGCTAACTCTGTGGCAGCATGCGCCTTTTTACATATACCACCATATATTTCGTCTAAAGCTGAGGTGATTTTCAAGTTTCGATAGAGCATACGTCCTGTTGTTGTAATACCATTGAATTCTCTGCATGTTTCTGTCACATAATTAAATGGCCAGGACTCTTTACTAATATCAAGTTTTCTAATTTCGACAACGCTTTTTCCATCGTAATTATGGTTATTGCCACGAGCAAGAGGCGGAAGATAGATATTTTCCGTATCCATGCGTGCACGTTCATGTTTACGTGTTAACTCACTGTCGACTTTTGGATGATGAAGGAAGTGATTATCTGTAATAATTTAACTCTGAAGGGCATTGCTTAATGGCATAGACATAATAGTTACCTTTATGAGTATTTCACTGATGCTTAGAAAAATAGATAAATTTTTCTGTAGTAAAAAGAGAAGTAAACAAATGACATGCATGTTTCTGTTGTAGTGATATCAACTCTACACAGTGATATTAAATGGTGGGAAACACTCTAAAGTATCAAAAAACGCTCATTTAAAATTATTTGCATGCAATTTAAAAGCATATCTTATTACTAATTGGAATTTGATGTTGCTATATTGATGTCTATATTAATAATGCCTGTGAATGGTATTTTTGATGTATTTGATATGTTATCAATTTATATTATTTACAAACTAATTGTTTTAAATAATACATAGCTGATTATGCGGAAATAAATAATTTCCCACCGGAATTAAGTAGCGGTGGTGACAAGTATTTTCATCTACGTAACTATTCGGAATATTCAGAATATACTAGCGGTTTTTTTTTGAGTTTGATGATTTTTATCAAATCATGACTTTTTTCCTGAAAAGTCAGTAGATATTCATAGGCAAGTAAGGTTTTATACTTTGCTGACAGGATTCAGGCCTGTCTCAGACTGACATGGATGTAATGAACAAAAGGGAATGGCTATGGAAAATGAGCATCAATACAGTGGTGCCCGGTGTTCAGGGCAAGCCGCATATGTTGCTAAACGTCAGGAGTGCGCAAAATGATGCGCCAATCACTTCAGGCTGTTTTACCTGAAATTTCAGGCAATAAAACGTCACCGCTGCGTAAATCAGTATGCAGCGATCTCCTCACTCTTTTTAATTCTCCTCATTCGGCATTACCGTCATTACTTGTTTCAGGCATGCCCGAGTGGCAAGTGCATAACCCGAGCGACAAACATCTCCAGAGCTGGTATTGCCGTCAGCTGCGTTCTGCACTGTTATTTCATGAGCCACGGATTGCGGCGTTGCAGGTTAATTTGAAAGAAGCGTACTGCCACACTCTGGCGATCAGCCTTGAGATAATGCTGTATCACGACGATGAATCGCTAACGTTTGATCTGGTCTGGGATAATGGCGGTTGGCGCAGTGCGACGCTGGAGAATGTCAGCTAAGCACAATCTCCAGCTCGCGCAGTTCACGCCAGAAGCGTTCGGCAACTGGATTCATGCGGGTATTCATCCGGTATGCATAGGCCTGAATCGGGATCACCAGTTCGTCCCGATTCAGTACAACGAGCTGCCCGCTGCGAATTTCTTGTTGGATGGCGTATTCCGGTAGCCAGGCAATCCCACAGCCGTCGAGGGCAACCTGCTTTAAAAGCTCGCTCATCGAAGAGACAAAAAAGGTGCTGAAACTTAACTCACTGTGGCGCGTCAGGGTGCGATTAATCAATCGCCCCATGTAGGAGTTGCGGCTGTAATTCAGTAACGGAAAGTGTGGCTGCGCGAGGTTAAAAAGTGCTTCTCCGTGTTCGTCACTGGCGCAAACGGGGAACAATTGAGATTCAAATAAGCGAATGTGGTCAAACGGCGCTTCCAGCAAATCTTCGTCGTGAAAGGAAAAAATACAGTCACTTTGCCCTTCACGCAGTTTATCGACCGCTTCATCGACATCAATAGCTTCAATTGCCCAGGTAAAGAGCGGCGGCATCTGGCTGATAATGGACGGTAACAGCCCGAGGGAAAGAGAGTGTGCAGCGGCTATTTTAATTTTGCGTTGCGCGTAATCGCTGCCACCACGGAGTTCTGCAAGGTTGCTCTCTAACTGTTGCAACAGATGGCGGATCTGCGAATGGAATATTTTACCTTGTTCCGAGAGTTGCAGCGGCGTCACCTGGCGGTTAAACAATTCAACGCCAATCGCCTGTTCCAGCGCACGGATGCGGCGGCTGAATGCCGGTTGCGAGACGTTGCGACTGACTGCTGCCTGGGAAAAATTGCGGCATTTTTCCAGGGTCAGAAAATCATAAAGCCATTTAGTTTCAATATTATGCAAAACCGCACCACAGTCATCCATTACGTTTTACTCTGTCAGCCGCCCTTGCGGGCATTCTACGTCCATTCGGGCGGCTGACAACCGTTTATGCCGTTTCAAACGTTCCTTTCACGCAGGCTTTGCCGTCTTTGACCATCAGCTTGCCGCGAGCGTATACCTGCTCAATGCGTAATTCTGGCGTCATGACCAGTAAGTCTGCGTCATTGCCTGGCAGAATTTCGCCTTTCCCGCTCAGGTTAAGGAAACCGGCTACGCTACTGGTGAGCGGGCGCAGGGCATCGCTGATACTGAAATCATAATCTTTGACCAGCACCTGCACGGTTTCCAGCAACGTTTCAAAACCGGCAACACCGATATGGGTTAAATTCCCTTCGTCATCGAAGAACGGCTGGCTACCGTTGCCGTCGGAGCTGAGGGTGACGCGTGCCAGCGGAATACCCGCCTGAACGGCGCGGGCAATACCTTCGGCAGGGGCGACTGGTTCGTCAATGCTGCTGGTGATATCGATGGTGCCGCCTTTGCGCGCGAACTCCAGCGCCTGCTCAAACAACGGAACGTTGCGGTTAACGTGGGTCGGCAGCAACTTGCTAATTGGCACATCGCAGTTTTCCAGCAGGTCATAGACAGGCTGTAACGCCTTTTTGCTGTCGCCCATGTGGAACACGGTGACGCCAGGTTTACCGCCGAGCAAACCGCCAACGCGGGATTCCGCCGCCATATTAGCCAGGTGATAAACGTCCGGTGCGGCAGAACGGTGATCAGAGATGGCGCATTTCACGCCAATCACGCGATCGATAATCGCCACGTCTTTTTCCACGGAACCCGTAATAGTGCGGGAAGGGACATGATAAGCGCCGGTCAGCATCCAGGCGCTGATGCCTTCTTCATTGAGCGCACGGGTCTTGGCGAGCAGGGATTCCGGGTGGCGAGAGATAGAGTCGGTGCCCAGCAGACCAACCACTGACGTGACGCCTGCTTCCGTCAGACGACTTAACGCCACTTCCGGCGTGCGCGTCGTGGGACCTGCTTCGCCGCCACCGCCAATCAAATGGACGTGTTGATCAATAAAACCTGGGCAGAGGATCTGCCCGCTGAGATCGACAACCGTGCAGTCCGGTACAATGTCAGAAGGGATATTACTGGCAACGGCGATAATTTTGCCGTTAGCGACGAGGACATCGCAAATTCCCCGATCTTCCGGCGCATACAAATGCGCTCCCTGCAGCAGGGTAAAACCGGCTGCGGTATAATCAATCATGGTAACTCCTTGTTAAACAATAAGCTGCATAACCCAGATCGACAGCAATGCGTTAATCACGCAGACCGTAATGATATGCGGGTAATATTTGGCATTCACTTCGGCTGTCCCCAGGCAGCGACCGACATTTTGCACCGGGTTGCCCATTAAATACATCGCGGGCAGTAAAACGGTGACATCGTGACCGGTTAATGCGCCAGCGGTTGCCAGACTGGCGGCAACACCGACTGCGCCACCCATACTCATTAATGCGGCTAAAAGGACGGTTGCCGCTTCACCGGGTAATCCCCACAGCGCCATTACGGGTTCACAGATATGCCCCACCCAGTCGAGCAGGCCGGTAATTTTCAGCGCCTGAATGATGACAAACGCCATCACCACGTTTGGCAGCAGGTTGGTCGTGGCGATAGTAAAGCCACGGCGCGCACCATCGATAAACATATCCATGATGTTTTTGCGGACCTGAGTTGTCATGCTTGCGCTCCTTGCGTTGGGTTGCGACGTTCTTCGAAGTTAAGCCAGACGCGCAAAATGTTGGCTCCGACAAATTTAAACACCAGGATGACTGCTAAAGGTACGATTACGGACGTGCCCAGAAAGGCAAACACCGCGACGCCGGAAGAGAAGTAGTTGGTGATAATGGCGCTACCGCTGGTTTGATATGCGGCGAAAATCACTTTATCGCGTTCGGTAATTTCACCTTCCTGCGCCAGCTCTTTGGTCATACCTGCGGCGGCATCGGTGTTTTGCAGGTTAGCGATCAGCGCCAGCGAGCAGATCCCTGGAATGCCCAACAACGGTTTTAGCACTGGCGTCATTAACTGCTGCGCGGCGCGTAATCCGCCAAGACCATCGGTAATTGAAATAATCCCCAGAGAGAGAATGACTGACGGTGCCAGCTCCAGCGCAAAGAGAAAGCCATCTTTAGCCCCCGCGCCACCCGCGCCGCGAAACGAGGTGGTGGCTCCGTTCGCACCAGGCAGTTGCCCAAACGATCCGTTCAGAACGGAAAAATCAAAAACGCGCCACCAACTGTCTGTCCCGGAAAAAACACCGGAAAAAAAGATTATGGTGAGAAAAAAAGCCAGATACCCTTTAATGCCCACTTTTTCTGTCGCCAGCTCCCCGGCTACAGCATCCCCTTGTTGTGTCATAACAATCCCCATTGTTTTTTTGTGTTTGTGTGTTGCTTGAGCCAGGAAAATTCCTGGAGCTGAAAAACCTTATCAGCCATGTGGGTATGGGGAAAATGCAAGTATGTTTCTGACTATGCGTTTTTTGCATAGCGGTAAAATTACGCTGTGTGGAAAAGGTTCTACGCAGGATTGAGTTGCAGAAAATTCATAAACCCAGTGACAATGACATAGTAAATAAAAAACAGATAATCCAGGGACGAAAACGCGATGGCAAAGTACAACGAAAAAGAGCTGGCGGATACGAGCAAGTTTTTAAGTTTTGTCCTCCGACACAAACCGGAGGCGATTGGTATCGTACTGGACCGTGAAGGATGGGCGGATATCGATAAGCTCATACTTTGTGCCCAAAAAGCGGGCAAGCGGTTAACCCGTGCATTGCTGGATACCGTGGTTGCCACCAGCGATAAAAAGCGTTTTAGTTATTCCAGTGATGGTAGGTGCATCCGCGCGGTTCAGGGGCATTCGACTTCGCAGGTCGCTATTTCCTTTGCCGAAAAAACACCGCCACAGTTTCTCTACCACGGTACGGCAAGCCGTTTCCTTGACGAGATAAAAAAACAGGGGCTGATTGCAGGTGAGCGTCACTACGTACATCTCTCTGCTGATGAAGCAACGGCACGCAAAGTGGGAGCAAGACACGGATCGCCGGTTATTTTAACCGTCAAAGCACAGGAAATGGCGAAACGAGGCCTCCCTTTCTGGCAAGCGGAAAACGGGGTCTGGCTGACATCAACGGTTGCGGTCGAATTTCTTGAGTGGTAAGGGAAACACTCCTCATGAAGTGACCACTTGCAGCTTAAATAATTGTACTGTGCTGATAAGCGCAGCAATAAACAACGCCGCCGCGCCGCAGAGAGTGGCGCCGGCAAGCGCCGATGTTCCATTGCCGAGCATACTGGTCAGCGCCGGGCCGAGGATTTGTCCAATGCCGTAAATGAGCGTCACAAAGCCTAAAAGATTGAGATTTCCCGGTACGCTCAGTTGGCGGGCGATAGTCATCACCAGAGATGTCGTGCCCATAAAGGTACCGCCAAAACCAAGACTGCTGATGATAAGCAAGAGAGGCGAGTCGCTGGCGAGAGTAAGCAGCACACAGATAGCCTGCACCAGCAAATTCGCCGTCAGGCAGGGCAAAGCCCACCAACGTTTTGCTGCCCATAGCCAGCCAAAGCAACCAGGCACAATTGATAAGCCGACTAACGTCCAGAGATGGGCGGTTAACAATGGTGAGCCTGCATCTTTCGCCATGAGCGGCAGGTAAGTCGCGACGATGATATAACCAAATCCCGCCAGGCCGTACAGAATAGCCAGTAACCACCAGCTCATTATCTGTTGCTCCGTTTTTGCCAATGGCATTGGTGTGATGGCGTGTTTTTTCGAGGGCATTAAAAGCGTAAGTGCAATCAGCATCATGCCAGAAAGCGCCCCGGCGCCTTGCCATAACGTTTGCGAGGAGAGGTCAAAATGCAGGCCTGCCAGAACATATTCATTGCCCAGTGCGATGCCAATGCCAACGCCAGAAAACAAAGCTGCCAGCACAAAAGGATGGCGCGTGTGCTGCATAATCAGCGTCGAACCAAAAATCAGCATACCGGCGCTGGCGACACCCGCCAGGACGCGAATCAATAACACCAGAATAAATGGCAGCAACCATGCCATTGCGAGGATCAACAACCCGCTCGCCAGGGCAGAAGCCAACAGAAATGGGCGCAGGCGCGATGGCTGGTGAAATGCGCCAAACGAAAATAGCAGACTGCCAGCCAGATACCCCGCATAGTTGCCGCTGGCAATCCACGAGAGCTGGCTAAATGAAAACGATCCTTCCGCCATCATGACGGGCAACATAGGCGTATAAAGGAAGCGGCCTAAACCCATACCTAAGGTCAGAACCAGCATCCCGAAAAGCGCGGTGCTGAAAGAAAAGCGTTCTACGGGATGCGAGGGCGAAGGCATGTTTAACCTTGTTTGTCATTTTTGTTGTTAACAAGTTAATAACAAAAAGGTGAAACATGCCAGCCTGTTAATGCGATGATTGAGGGGTAAAGCGATAAAAACGATTTGGTTCGCTAACGATATAAATATTACCTGAGGCATCCATCGCAACCCCTTCGGCCTGTTTGATGTTATGCGACAAACCTCGACTGCCTTTGGTTAGTGACATTTCACCTATAACCTCGCCAGCCAGCGTTACTTCCTGGAGTGCGCGAGATTCATGAGACAGCACCAGAAGCGTATTTTTTTGTTGGTTAAATTCTGCGCCGGACACATCATCTAAAGTAAATTGCCGTTGTAGTGCCTTGTCTTTGCTGATGTGCAATTCATTGCTACTTAACAGCCCGTTAACTTTGTAGACCTCAATCGGGTTTTTCTCTTTAAAAAACCAGAAAGTGTGATCCTGGCGAGAATAGGCCAATCCTTCAAAACCGCAATTGGTTGGGGATTCCTGCAGCGGGATTTTTATTTTTTTGAGGATTTTTACTTCCGAGTTTGGGGTCAGTGAAATCACATAAATGGCATAATCGCGCTCATCGCTAATGACAAACTGATTATCGCCAATGTATTCGATCGTCTCGAGATCCTTAACAAAATCCAGAGGAATTGTGCGGATCAAATCGCCATTGGTGGTCATTTCAACAATGGCGGCAGGTTTGTTGATAGTGCTAAAAAGAGTATTGCTTTGTGCCGACCAGGTCAGCGAAGAGATATTATTCGTTATGCCTGCAATTTCTTTGCCGTCAATGGTGGCGTGGTAATTCTGAAATGATGCTGCATGATTGCTTTTACGGGCGCAAGATTGCACGAAGAAAGTACACACTGCCACAATGACAAAAAGAATCACAATAACGAAGATGCGTTTACTTAACGAAATACTTTTTGTCACGGTAATCCCTTTAAGGCAAATCAATAAGATATCGAGAAGTATACGTAGCGATCTTAATGAATCCTTAACGCGGAGAAATCCCGTAATGTGCAATGCAGCGCCAGCCACCATCCTGCTGACAATAAACTGATTCCGTATGCCCAGGGATCACCCATTGAATTTCCTCGCCAGGCGGACAGGTCAGCCAAATGCATAACCCGCAGCCGCCGCGTAAATCACGGGGAATATCGCTGACGCGAAAAGTCATGCCCGCTGCCTGCAACGCCTTGCGGGTTTGTATGACGCCGACCGTGGAGTGAAATAAAAACAGATACTCTTTCATGCGCGTTTTCTCTGCCGCTGACCGATCACCGCCGCGCCAATTGCACCAGCGAATTGCGCATCAGGGTGAGTTTGTACCGGCATTCCCAGATGGCTTTCCAGCATGTGGGTAAACCTTTGACAGTGGCTAACGCCACCAGTAAACAGAATCGGCGCTTCACAGGAGAGACGAGCAATGAAATTGGCGCTCCGCCGCGCCATCGCGTTAATCACTCCGGCGAGAATCGCTTCTGGCGCTACGCCCGCAGAGCGCAGGCTGATCACTTCTGATTCAGCAAACACTGTGCACATACTCGTGATGGCGTGCGGTATGACATTTTCGGTAATGCTGTCGAGTTGCTCGACGCTGGTGCCAAGCGTGCGCGAGATCACCTCCAGGAAACGCCCGGTGCCCGCCGCGCATTTGTCATTCATCAGGAAATCGCACAGGTTACCGTCATCATCAAGCTGAATCACTTTGCTGTCCTGACCACCGATGTCGATTACCGCGCGCGTTGCTGGCTCAAGAAACCGTGCGCCCAGCCCGTGACAGGAGATTTCCGTCACTTGTTTATCGGCAAAATCCACCAGTTGCCGTCCGTAGCCGGTGAGCGTCAGAAACGGCGTTGTCTCTAACCCTTCGCGCAGAGTTTCCCAGGCTTCAGTAATTGCTGTTGCCGGGCGAAAGGGTGTTGGAACGAGGAAACGGCGCGTAATCACGCCGTCAGCCAGTAAGATCCCTTTGGTGGCGGTTGAGCCGGAATCAATGCCAATCGAATATGTCACTGCCACTCCTTACAGCATCTCAATAAAGGCCGCGACACGGGTGCTGAGCTGCCCGACATCCGAGGTGGAGTAGTCTGTTTCAATAGCGATATAAGGAATGTTGTGCTGCTGGCGCACATGACGTTTAATCGCCAGCGATTCCACCGCGTAGGTATGGCACGCCTGCAAAATCACATCAACTACGCCATCGACCTGATATTCTTCAACCATCTGGCTGAGCATTTGCAGGCGCTGATCGTTCGGCGAAACACAGGAGCAGCCAATCGCCAGATATTTATCCGCCAGCGCGTCGTACACATCACCCGTTTCCGCCACGCATTGCTCGGTGGCTTTCGCCCCGGTGCAGTTTTCATAACCGACAACCCAGCCGCCATTCTCTTCAATCGCGCGCACCACTTTCTCTGCTGCGCCGCCAATTGGGCAGCCGGTGATTAAAATACGTGGGTGCGGGTCCAGTCGCTGGCCTTCTTCCCACTGCTGACGAACGCGGGCGGTCATTGCATCCAGTTCATTGATCAACGCCTCTTTATCGAACCGGAAGGTTGCGCCGTAGACTACTTTCAGAATGTCGCTGCCGCTAAGCGCTGGAGGATTTAACTGCCCCAAATGATAAAAGTTTGCCAGTGCGCGACGTTCGCGGTTTTTCAGCGCAATGGCATCGCGCAGAGCATCTTCGCTAATCTCGTGCCCAAAACGTTCTTCTACCGTTTTTTGCAAGCGCAGTATCTCGGCTTTCCATAATGCACGCGAGGCATCGTCCTTAACGCTGTTTGGCAGTTGCATCACATGAACGGGCTTAAACTCCGCCATGTATTCATACATTTTCTTTTTGCCGTCGCAGGTGGTTTCACCGACCACCAGATCAGAAAAGTAGAAGTAGGGGCATTTATCGGTTTTGCCGAAGCCGTAGCTGCTTTTAATCAGCGGGCAGAGGTTGCGCGGCAGATCTTTCTCGGCTTCTTCAATGGTTTCATCAGAGGTGGAACATAGCGAAACCACAACCGCACCGGCTGCCATCGGGAGCTCTTGCGGCATAAAGGTGCAGTAGGTGCCAACCAGCGGAATGCCGCGCTCCTTGAGATCCATGACGGTGAGAAAGCCTTTCTGGCGAGCTTCAGAGAACTGATCGAAAATGGCGGGTAGATCGGTGACAAGTGACATGATTTTCCTTCCCCGTACCACGGGAGATAATGAAAAGAGGCCACATTATTACCATTCTTTTAGTGTGGTTTATTTGATCTCTCTCGCGGTTAGCCACTTAGTTTTTCATGGATTTCTATAAATTGCCGAGGGGGAACAAGGCCGGGAGCTGCGACAGCAAATACAAAATAAGTCCAATACAACCGCCAACCAGCGTACCGTTGACACGGATAAACTGGAGATCTTTGCCGATATTTAACTCGATTTGCCGCGACATGTCCCGTGCGTCCCAGCTTTTTACCGTGTCGCTGATATGGCGAGTCAGGAATGCGGAAAACTCAGGCGCAATGCGGTGTGCGGCTTGTTCCAGATGACCATTTAACGACGCCCGCAAGGCATCATCGGCAATTAACGTTTCGCCAAACCATTGACCAGCCCGCGCGATACGTTCTTTCACACGAGAATCTTCACTGTTGATATCCGCTTTCAGCCATTCCCGTAAATCCCCCCACAATTCACTGAGATAGCGGTTAAAAGCTTCATCTTCTTTCAGATAGCTTTTTACGGCATCGGCTCGCGCCGCCATTTCCGGATCGTTTTTCAGTTTCTCGATCAGGGCGAAGGTAGCGCGATCAAACGCATGGCGGATCTGATGCGCACGATCGCGGCTGATATCATCAAGCAAAGAATTCACCGCGTCAGAAACCAACTCCGCGCTATGTTCGCCCAGCCATTCAGTGGGCAAAATTTTGGCTTTCAGTGGATGCTCGCTCTCCAGCCAGCGAACAATTTGCTGGGCAATAAACTTGCGCGATTTATCGCGCTGGAGAAGGGCGATCAACTGTGCGATCAGCGTATCCAGCAGCACCTGATGACGATCGTTTTTAGTCATACTCTCCAGCATCAACGCACTGGTGCCAGAAAGATCGACTTTATCAATCGCCCGGTGGACCGCGCGCTTAAGCAGGCGCTGAATACGCGCATCATCGGTTAGTTCAAGAAATCCGCTCATGATCTGCAACAGATGCTGACCAACGCGGCGGGCGTTTTCTGGCTGACTAAACCAGTTGCCAATCAACAACGCCGGTTCGTGACGTCGAATCAATGCCACCAGCGATTGGGTATCGAGAAATTTTTCCTGCACGAACTGGCCGAGATTTTCGCCAATCCGGTCTTTATTACGCGGAATAATCGCCGTATGACGAGAAATGATCGGAATCGGCACGCGGCGAAACAGCGCCACCACCGCAAACCAGTCCGCCAGCGCGCCGACCATCGCCGCTTCAGCAATCGCCTTCACGCCGCTCACCCAAAAATTGGGCGGCAAAAACAGCGTAACGACAAAGGTAGCAGCGGCGATAAGCAGTAAAGAGAGCGCCAACATTTTGGCGCGTCTGAGTTCAATGAGTTTATTCATAATGTTAAGAATAGAGCCTGACGGCAGGATCGCGCAAAAATCACCGCTCCTCCGCCAGCTCGGCAGCCTGATGTTGGCGCACGCGATTAAGCAATCCGGCCAGGGTGAAAACGACGATAACGCCTGCCACAACGGCTAACAGATGAAACGGCAAGCGACCGCTGTTAAACCACAGCCAGCGGCCGATTTCGACCGAGACAGACATCACCATCAGGATCACCATATTCAGCGATGCGGAGACGGTCCCTTTCGGTAAGTTATTGGAAAACAGCGTAAAGCGGAATAAGGTCGGGAAAATCAAACCAATCCCGAAAGCATACAGACTGGTGCCCAGCACCGACCACAGCCAGACGTGCGGTGACAGCAGATTGCCGATAATCAACAGCGCGAGGCCAACCAGTTGAAGGGGTACGGCACGCCAGATAAAGCGCGGTTCGGTCGGATCTTTAACGAAACGCGCCACGATGGCATTCGCGACAATCACCGCGCCGAACACCGGAACCTGTGTCCAGGCGAACTGCGAAGTTGTTAAGCCGCCCGCGTCGATCAGGATCACCGGCGAGACAGCCACCCAACTCATCATGGGGATATAGCTTAAAGAGATGGTTGCTGCGCCAAAGAGGAACAGCCGATTGCAAAAGACATTACGAAAATCGCGCAAGACGCTTTTGGCGCTAAATGGAACCGCGCCGCGCTTCACCGTCTCTGGCATCGCCAGCAGTAAGCCAACAAATGAGATAAAACCCATAACCGCAATGATGGCAAAAAGGACTTTCCAGTGCACAAAGTGCATCAGAGCTGCGCCGGAAAGCGGGCCAATAATCGGCGCAATCAGTACGATGGAGGTGATAATCGCCATCAACTTGATCCCTTTTGTCTGTCCGAACGCCTCCTGCACCGTGACATAACCAACGGTGGCAATAAAACAGATACTGGTGCCCTGAATTGCACGCGCGATAAGAAACTGTGTCATAGACGTTGTGAACATTGTCGCAGCGCAGGCAAGGGTAAATATTAGCGCCCCGGTAATCAGCACCGGCCTGCGGCCAACCCTGTCGGAAAGCGGCCCCAGCAGCCACTGCAATGCCATGCCTCCAGCGAGATAGAGACTGACGGCAGCCGGGGCCAGACTGACATCGGCATTAAAATCACGGACCACATTAATGATCCCTGGCTGGATCAGGTCCGTCGACAGATACGCAGCAAAGTCATACAAAATCAACGCCATCGGGAAAAACAGCGTGGCGGCATGGCGGGCAAAAAAACGTGGCATAACAAACAACTCCTTGTCCGGAGAACCCCAATGGGGAAAACGAAATTCAATACCGTCGGTAATGACGAAAGGCAGGCGAGAAGGACAAATGTACTGAATTTCATGTAATCAACCACACTGCCTGCGAATACACAGACAGAGAAATACCTTCTGACTCCAGGTCAGAATGTATAACGATTACAAATAGTCATCAGCACATTACACCTCTTTAATTGATGGCTTGCATAGAAAATATACACCTTAAGTGTAATTAAAATTTGGTAATGCTGCCAACTTACTGATTTAGTGTATGATGGTGATTTTAAGGTGCTTGC
>OGGZ01001127.1_pt1 | contig 24785 bp, 21 predicted proteins | sample 1571371 | NCBI WGS metagenome assembly OGGZ01 (sample SAMEA2582025, study PRJEB24529) | metagenome | biome: Human gut stool | place: China | collected 2011
CTTTCTGAAAAAGCAGCTCAAGAAGGACTGTAACATGGAGTGGTACTTCGTGGTTTGGTATCTGGCTGCCACCGGCGCTCGCGTCAGCGAACTCATCCAAATCAAAATCGAGCATGTGGAGCTCGGCTACTTTGATCTGTACACCAAGGGAGGAAAACTGCGCAGGTTATACGTACCCAAAAAGTTGAGGACGGAAACTCTTGAATGGCTGGAGGAAACACACCGTTCCTCCGGCTATTTGTTTTTGAATCGCTATGGTGAGCGCATCACCACCCGCGGAATATCACAACAGCTCAAAAACTATGCAGACAAATATGGACTGGATAAAAAGGTTGTGTATCCGCACTCCTTTCGGCACCGGTACGCCAAGAATTTTCTGGAGAAGTACAATGACATTGCTCTCTTGGCGGATTTGATGGGCCATGAGAGTATTGAAACGACCCGCATCTACCTTCGTAGGACTGCCAGCGAACAGCGGGCGCTGGTGGATAAAATCGTCACATGGTAAGGGAAACAGCCGCCTTCTTTCGAAGGCGGCTGTTGATTAGGATAGGTTTTCTGTGATAAAAGCAAGTTGGGAAAAAGTCTGCTCAATTGCTATAACGATTCGTTTCTGCTCCTCAAGCGGAGGAACAAGAATTATAGCTTTCTTCCCGTCTGCTGTTCCGAGGCGCGGCATCTTCACGCCATATGAACACTTGTTGGCATATCTCAAAAATGTTGGGGACATCAAAAAGTAGCGTGCATACTGCGGAAGTATATTCCACTCAAACTCTAATGGCAAAATCTCAGAGGTGCAATATCCATCTTCATCAGCTAAGACTACCTTGTTCAGATAAGGACGAAGTTTGCTGTACAACACCTGACCTTTATGGAAACGATGCTTTGTGCTTCCTGCATTGCGTTCGCCTTGGCGTACTTTTTGTAGAACAATACCGGAATTTTTTTCGATATCTTCAAGATCCAATATCCACGCAGAATCAGCGATATCAGCGGTATCAATATTAGTACAGTTACCGTAGTCGCACAGCTCTCCAAGGCAGCATACACTCCAACCGCCGGGGAGTTCTTCGAAATCCCAGTCCTCCAGCGACTCCACCAATTCTCCAGTTTTGAGATAATAAGAGTTATCCTCACCACGGAAGATGACGGATTCCTTCTTATCCCGCTTGATCTTGCCCTGCTTGATGAGTTCTTCTTTCTCTGCACGGATGCGTTCAAGCAGGACAGAAGCAGGCTCGTCATCCGGGTCTTGCGGCACAAGCTGGCCGCGAATGGCGAGATCAAGGATTTTGGATTTGGCCTTTATTACATAATCAGCCAATGCCGCTTTATCATCTTCTATAGTGGAAACGACAGACTCAGCGCTGCCAGTAGAAGACATTATTCTATCGATTTGCTGGATAGGGGGAATCGGGAGTAATACCTTTTGGAATTCATCGAAATTTACATTTTCGACGGTTGTACCTGACTTGGTATATTTGAGCAATAACTGTGTCTCCATCCCCTTTAGACATACATAGATATATTCTGCGAGCTGCGGCATATACAGTATAATAGCCTTAAGGTCCTGATTAATGGTTGCGCATTCTTTAAGAATGGCTACTGGCAATGTGTGTCGTAGAATTCCGCTACGAGTGACCAATAGCAATGTGTCTGGCTGGTACATCTGCATTTGCTCTGCGCCCAAGGTGCTTAAGCGCAGCTGCGAGGAAGTTATATATTTACTTTTCATATCTTTGGATGTTACCCAAAGAATATCCCCATCCCAATATTCCGAACGAGAAGTTGAAGGTGTTTTTCCTCCGGAAAATGAAGCAAGGTTAGATAAACGTTCCCATGCCCAACCATCTGGCAACTCAAACGGTATCTCATCCTCAATGCATTTTACGCTGTCGTCAGCGAACTTCTCATAATGCAAATTATCCTCACCGACAAAGATAACGGAATCGTTCTTAATATCCTTGGGCTTGAGCTTGCCCTCCTTGACCATCTGTTGCTTCTGCTGGCGAATACGTCCCAACAACACGGATGCAGGTTCGTCGTTCGGGTCTTGTGGCACTAACTTGCCTCGGATAGCGAGGTCAAGGATTTTTTGCCGTAATGCTTTCGTATCCATTATTCATCTACCTCGCCAATCAATTCTTCCAGAGCAGCCACGGCCTTGGCGATGTTGGTGGACTTTTCCTTGATCTGTTCCAGCAGTTCAGAGAGAGTATAGTCCTCGGTTCCGTTGTCAGACTTCATCCAGGTGATATCCAGACTGGTCTTGTCACGGGCCAAGATCTCCTCGTAGGTGAACTTACGCCATCTGCCGTTGGGATTGTCCGCGCTGTAGGTTTCAGTACGAGCAGACAGGTCACCATCCTTATAGCATTCAACGAACTCGTCAAAATGGCTTTCTTTCAGAGGGTTAGTTTTGCCGAAGGAGGGCATATCGGAGCGCAGATCATAGAACCAAATCTCACGGGTATTGCCTTTGTCCTCGCGGCCACGGGTAAAAAACAGCACATTGGTTTTGACGCCCTGAGCATAGAAAATGCCGGTGGGCAGGCGAAGAATGGTATGCAGGTTGCACTTCTCCATCAGGTCGCGGCGGATGCGCTCACCATCGCCGTCAGCAAACAGAACGTTGTCTGGCAGAACAACTGCCGCACGAGCGCCGCCGTGCTTATTCAAGCTACGGTAGATGTGCTGCAGGAAGTTCAACTGTTTGTTGCTGGTGGGGAAAGTAAAGTCGTCACGGGTAGCACGTTCTCCTCCTTTCTTGGTGCCGAAGGGCGGATTTGTCAAAACGACATCATAGCCTTTCATTTCCTTACCAAAGTTGGACAGTGTATCACCAAGATAGATGGGGCCGTTAATATCATGCAGCATAGCGTTCATTAGAGCCAGACGGTGAGTATCATGTACCAATTCGCAGCCAGAAAATGCCTGAGTACGTTGGAACTCCTGCTGATCCACAGGCAGTTCAAACAGGTCATCGGTGTGGTCCTTGACATAGCGGTCAGCAGCGATCATAAAGCCAAAAGTACCACAGGCTGGGTCGTTGCACCTCTCACCGGGCTGGGGGGCAATAAGTCGGGTCATGACATTGATGAGAACGCGGGGCGTAAAATACTGCCCGGCACCGGACTTTTTCTCATTTGCGTTCTTTTCCAAGAGGCCTTCATACAGATTGCCCAGCCCCTCCTCCTTGGCGGTGTACCAGTCAAACTGGTCGATGGTCTGGATGATCTTCTCCAGATTCTTTGGCTCGTCGATGTTGCTCTGGGCACCCTGATAGATTTCCCGGACGCGGCCAGTACAGCTCTCGCCCAAATGCTCCAGCAGTTCTTTGTAAAATTTCTTCAGTTCAACGCCCTGTTTGGCAAGGAGCTTGTCCCAACGATACTGTTCCGGGATAGCCCCTTCAGTGCCGGTTTCCTTGCACATCTTAAGAAACAGGATATAGGTCAGTTCCGTTACATACTGATGATATGTAATACCGTCATCCCGTAATACATTGCAGAGATTCCATAGTTTTGCTACGATTTCCTGATTGTTCACGCTACGCTTCCTCCATCGTCATAGAGATACTCATTGAGCTCCGTCATGATCTCACGAAGCTTCCCACCAAAACGGCGGTCAATAATCGTAAAGCCACCCGCATTCTTAAATGCGCCAACTTCAAAAATTTGTTCATCAAGAACGCTCTCTTCCAACAGAACCTTCTCGATCCGTTTGAGCCATTCTAACTGTGTCTTGTTGAATTCATGGTTCATTCTCAACTTTGCAAATGCGTGCTTTACTCTCTGCTCATGCCCTACAAGCGCAGAACCGAGAGCCTGTTGGCGGATAAAGGCAATAATATCGGCCACAATGTCCTGATTGGTCATCTCATTCCATGCGGAGTTCAACCGCTTCTCCGTGAAGTCATGGCGGTCAAGCTCCAGCTTTAGGCTCTTGAGGGCTTCCCTGGTGAGTTCGGAAGGTCTGGTACATACCGTGCGCAGAGCTGCGATGGCATTTATATTGTTGTTGATGAACTCCCTGAATGCTTCCAGATAGTCCTCTGGCTTCTGGCCTTCGCCGTAACCGCGGGTGTGGTCAATCAGCTCGTCCTCATGATTATCAATGACAACCGGGCGCTTGCGGTGGGTCCTGTCCTTGTCCAGCACGGAGAACGCCTCACGATGTCCCAGCAGTTCAGCGGTGGCCTCCTTGATTGTGCTGCTGTTAAGGTGTTCTGCAAAGACGCCCAAATCCTTGCCACCGGTAAGGTAGGCAAACTGCTCCAGTGCCTTTTTACTTACATTGCGGCGCTTGCGCTGCAGCTTGGCAACGATCAGGTCGATCTGATAGGCAAGCTGCTCATCGGTGGCTGCTACCTCCAGCCCCTTCATCAAATCTTCAAAGCTGGTGGAAGGATTGGTGACAACCGGCTTCATGTTGCTGACATCCTGCAAGGATTCGTACACACCCACGGGGTCATAAATCTCGAAATGCGTCTTACCGATGGAGGGGCACAGTCTGGTGGCACGGCCTAACATCTGCTCAAAAAGGATGCGGGATTTGATGCGACGCATAAATACCAAGGTGGTGATCTCCGGCACATCAATACCAGTGGTCAGAAGGTCAACCGTAACCACGATTTTAGGCAAAGACTCGTTCTTGAAACGCTTGATTGCTTCGGAGATTTTCTTCTTGTTGCCGCCTGCCACGCTTCCGGTGATCTTCATGACGGTATCGTTGTCAACGCCGCCCTCTGCGTAGATTTCCTTCAAAATCTTTACGATGAGGTCAGCATGGTTGTCATCAACAGCATAAATAAGGGTCTTGCCCTGACCATCCGGATTGAAGTCCCAGGCGATTTCTTCGAGGACGGTCCGGTTGAAGTTCTCCGTAATAACTTGGCGATTGAAGGTGTCAATTTCAAACTTCATATCATCTTCCAGCTCAGCGCTATTGAGAACTTCGCCGGTAACCGGGTCGTAAATAGCAAGCTGTTCGCCCTTCTGATAGTTGATACCCTCAACACGCAGTTTTGTGCGGATATTGTGTGGCGCATCATGATCTACCAGATAACCGTCAATCACGGCTTCACGGTAGGAATAGTTGAAGACAGGCTTGCCAAAGATTTCGGTTGTGTGGAGTGCCGGGGTCGCGGTCAAGGCAATCTTCACTGCATCGAAATATTCGATGACGGTGCGGTATTTGCTGATATAGTCATCCTGGTTACGGTAGAGCATTTCCGTCTCGCTCATTTCTTTGTCCAGAATGTAGCCTCTGTGCGCTTCGTCCACCACGATCAAATCATAGTCAGTAACGGAGGGCATAGTATCGTTTTCGGGATAGAGAATCCGTTTGACCATGCTCTGTACTGTAGCGATATGTATCTTGGTTTCCTTATCGATTTCCTTTTCATCCAGACCCTTGATGTTATATATGGAATCTAAGGTCATCAATTCTTCGATTTTGACTTCCTTGAAAACATCCTCGGCCTGTTCGCCAAGCGCAGTGCGGTCCACGAGGAACAGGACACGCTTAAAACGGTCACTCTTGATAAAGCGGTAGATCATACCAAGGATAGTACGGGTCTTGCCGGTACCAGTTGCCATGGAAAGCAAAACAGTCTGTTTGCCGTCAATGACAGCCTGCTCCGCTGCTTCGATAGCGCTGATCTGATATTTGCGTAGGTTCAATCCATCCGGATCGCGCAGTAAATCAAAGGGAGTGTTCTGGAGCGCGGCATTGGCGGCGGCAATATCCTTTTCGAGTTGCTCCATCAGACCTTGGGGACTGATCCAGCCTTGCAGAGCCTTGGGGGCATTTGCTCCACTACGCAAATCCAGACACCAGATACCGGATTTGGTTTCGATTTGCTTCAGATATTTACGGCCATTGGTAGCAAAAACAAAGGGGACTTTATATGCACCCCACTGGCCGATAACGTAGTCCTTATGTTCAGCTTTAATACCCTTGGCATATTCCTTGCACTGGTGGTCAATTACAGACGGAATGTCAATAGCGGCTTTCTTTGCTTCCACGATGCCCACGAGCTTCAGTCCCACAAACAGAGCATAATCTGCATAACCGTTCTTGCCGACAGTAGAATCAGTGGGCCACTCAGCAATGGCAAGATTTCTCCCTTTCTGCGGACGGGTTCCCCTGGAGTAACGCAGATTATTGGTGTCGGCTTCCCAGTCGAATTTACGGAACTGCTCGTCAATCAGATAGCGGGTTTCAGCCTCGGAAAGATCCATGCTCTCGGATGCGGTTTCACCCTTTTCCGCACGTTCCTTGGATGTCTTGGACGATGCTGCGGTGGATACCGCATCGACCTGCTTGGAGAGTGCAACAATCTTTTCCTCCTGCTCTTTAATGATGGACTCATAGTCCGGCTGCACCACATTTTCAGGCATGACAAACGCAGGGGCAATATATCCCCAGTCGCCATATACTTCCATGAACCAAACCGCAAGGTTATAGGTCATAGAGAGCAGCGTTTTTGCATCCTCCACAGAGTCTGCACCCGCATGGACCGCATCGTTTCGCGTTTTGCGAAGTGCATACAGGATGTCGTCGATTTTCTTGGGAATCAGGCCTTCGCGCTTCAGCAGGCGAATCCGGTTGGCGTGGGTGTTGTCGATGGTCGGTTCCTTGATATGCTCAAAAGCAAAAATCTCAAGAATCAGCCGCTCACCAAACATACCCAACTTATACAGGCAGGCATTGGCATCGGAGTAGACATAGCTCTCCGCTGCCGCACCGATCTGTGCCAGCGCAGGCCAGTATCTGTTGAGAAATTCAAAGTTGGATTTCATGTGTGTCCTCCTAACTTTAGTAGTGCTTTTGATAAGTTGCTATTATCAGAAGTTGGCGGGCAAAATCAATCAAGATCCTCCGCAAAAAAGTCGCTGTCAATTCTTTTAATTTCGTATGTAGCTTCCGTGGACACCCCTAAATCATATTCAATCATCAATTTTGCCAGCGTGGTGCCATCAACAAGCACGACCTTTGTGGTGTGTTGCTTCTCTGCATATTGGCGTGCTTCTTTCGTGAACTGGGCCGTCGTAATGAACAATCCTTTGGAAGCACCTTGTCCAGCCAGCGCACCAACGAATTTCTGAATCTCTGGTCTGCCAACGGTTTTGTCACAATCCCAACGCTTCGCCTGAATATAAATCAAGCTGAAGCCAAGTTTGTCTTCACGGATGATACCATCAATGCCTTCATCACCGGTTTGCCCGATGACCGTGCCGGCATCATCCACCGAGCCACCATATCCCATTTGCGTCAACAGCTTGACGACCAGATGTTCAAAGAAAGCGGGAGGCTGCTTCATTATTTCACTCAAGAGATCATCTGCCAGGGTAGTGTTGATCTGCTGAAAGGCTTCATCCAAAATATCCTGTGGTGTTTTACTGGATACTTTTGCTGCGGGTGTCGAAGTGGTGCTTTCTTCATTATTGTTCGGAGAAATAAACTTTCGAAATGACTCAAAGCGCTGAAGATAAAGGTTATCGATTTGAGGAGGATTTTCATTGAGGACTTGTCTGCCTGCTGGCGTAATCACATAAATACCTCGTGACGGGCTTTGCACAAGGCCTGCCTTTTTTAGATATGTCCTTGTCCAGCCAATACGGTTATCAAAAAGCTGCTGCTTCCCGCTTGGCAGCATCTCAGCCCGTTCCTTTTCGGAAACCGAGAAAACCCCTGCAACCGCATCTTTTACCTCTTTTGATTTGTGCAGTTGGCCATCTGCCAAGCAATCAAGGAAGGCACGGTACATCTCATCATATTTGGGAATTGGCATCTGACACTCTCCTTACGCTTTCAGCTTATAAGTTCTGTTTCGATTTCCGCCTTCGGCTACAACAATTTCCTCCGCAGTCAGTTCAGAGAGGAGTTTCTTGGCTCGTGTACTTTTGACTCCAAGGAGCTCTGCAATATCGGCACTTCTGGCCGAAATATGATCAGTAAGGTATGCAACGATTTCTTCTTTCTGCCGCGCAGATTTTATCGTCGCTTTTTTATCGTCACTTTTTATCGCCGTTTTTTTATCGTCACTCTTGGAGAATAAGAGCGTTAATGTTGTCCGCTCCGGCTCGAGTTGCTCTGTAATATCCGGAGTTGTCCAATTTTGCTCGCGCCAGACGCGGAAGATATTCGGAATGCCGCTACCAGCACGCTCACCAATATCAATCAGGTTGAACATCTTCAGCATCGCTCCGTTCCGCGGATCAGAAACACCGCCGCTCTTTGCGGCATCAATTTCGATGCGGAAGCTACCCGGATTAGACATCGTAATGCTATTACGCTTTTTGACGATGACCAACCCCTGTCTGCCGTAGTAATCGGCATTCACCAAACAGTTGGCCAGCGCTTCACGCAGTGCCTGATGCACTGGGGTATCATCTATACGGGTACCACCGTCCATTTTGAAGGGCACCTTAATATCCTGAATCAGCTTGTTGTAGACCCGGAAATAGAAGTCATACACATTGCCGCTCCAGTCGCCGGAAGAAGATATGATACGGTCAGTCCAACGGGTATCAGCGTCATACTGTTCCTGATAGTCCAGAAAGTAAGCGTTAAATTCTCGCACAATATCGTATTCGTTGCCGAACATGAGAAGTCCTGCGGAGGTGGGATGCTTTTTCCCATCAGAGCCGATACCCACAGCACCCATCTTCAGGAGGAAATCTTCATCCTCCAAGGCTTCCCACACATGGCCGGGGCGGGAGAGGCGCATCCTCTGGCGATAGCTGCGGACGCTCTCCTGACTGAACACTGTCAAGTCCATCTCGTTCAGAACCAGCATATCCTGCGTCTTTACCGATGCATCGCGCACCATGGCCTGATATTCTTCCTTGGTGCAGCGGTAGTCACCCTCTCCGTTGCGGCGATAGGTACAGAGCGGGTTACCATCTACATAAACCGGCTTATAAGAGCGCTCTGCACGGGGAACATTGATGATCACAATGTGGTCGCCATCCACCTCCTGCACAAATACATCCTTGGAGGACAGGACATTCACGCTGGTCTTATTGGGGTTATTGACGATATCCCAGAACTCCTTAATGAGTCTGTCAGGGTCGGGCAGATCTACCGTGTGCAGGGATTTATCCGCCCATTCTTCCACTCCCAGCAGGATAATACCGCCGTGGGTATTGGCAAAGGCGGAATAGGTTTCCCAAATGCTCCTGGGTAGCCCGCCAAGGGCTTTCTTAGCCTCAATACGGTTGTTCTCCCGATATTGCTCGATTTTGGAAAAGTCAATCATGCTGCTCCTCCTTCACCAATTCGATGATGTCGCAGAAGTCGCAATCCAGCACAGTGCAGATCTTCGTCAGGATCTCTGTGCTGACATGCTGGTTCTTGCCCAGCTTGGCAAGGGCGGTCGTAGACATGCCGGTAGCCAGACGCAGATCCTTCTTTTTCATGTTTTTATCGATCAGGAGCTTCCACAATTTATTATAGCAAACAGTCATTTTTCACCTCTGATTCTTCATATGCTCGAACAATTGATGCGGCCAAAAGTTTCGGCGTAAGCCATGAAGTTAATCCTTACATATCCATTGAACACGCTCGGAAAAGTACGTCGGATAGGCCGATAGGATATCCAAGATGTCATCTTTATGCGACTTTATAACACCTACGATGCTGTTAGCCTCGATTGAATCATGGCCTATTTCGTCTGCCAGAAGATTTGCAAGGAATCGGTCATTAAAGATTTTCTCGCATACCGAAACTGCGGTTTCTGTTTTGACTCCGTATTTCAATCTTCTTTGTAGAAGGAGCAAATTGGGCAATGGATTAACTAAGTCCTCGTCATTGATTTCGATGATATCCATGACGTTCCCCACAAAGAAACTTAATTCGTAAGAAATGAACTTGCTGCAGATATCTTCAAGATCCGCTATCGGCAAGGATGTACGCTCATGCATTTCAACAAATGAACAGCCTTCAAGCCACATTTGGCAAATATCCGCAAAGCAGTCTATTTCTTTCTTGAGCGTATGGGTTTCCTGGAAAAAAGATATTAGCATCTTAACCAGTTGTTCATCTGTATAATTCTGCTGGGTAAGGTGGTTTTCGGCTATCCACTTTTCAATTTGTAACGAAAGCTTAATGCCGACCATAGTTCTGGCGTAGTTCTTAATCTGTGATTGCTCAAGTTCACTTATCTTCGATGTGATGACATCAAAGATTCTTTCTAACAAGGCTTTTTCATTATCATTTGCCATGAAGTATGCCAGAGTTCCTTTGCAAATATCAGCCGCTACCGCCTGCTTATCAGCATCCTCACCGATTGAAAATACAAAACACAGGTGGTTTTCGATGGCCTCCACAATGCTTTTTCGTGCCATCATTGATTCCACAATGCTGTTGGCACTTTTTTGTGGATGTGCCTTGTGAAGAGCTGCAGTAAGTTTGCTGACACACTGTCCGAAACAATCTGTTTCAGCATAGTGGTCAATAATGTATTGAGCAACTTTGACACCGATAACTCTGGTTTCATAGTCAATTCGGATGTCCTGAACAAGCGACAGGATTGAACTTCCACAAGGCTCCGCAGCGCTACTGTCAAACATCTTAATACAATCTTTCCATTTGTAATTGCCGCCATTTCTTCGGTTGTTCTTATTATCGAACAGCTGAGGGTCTGTAACGATAACACTTCCCTCGGTATACATTCCAGATCGCGCAGTTCGTCCCATCAAATTCTGAAAACTACGAATTTGCATACTGTTTCGTGCGACCATAAAACTGGTCATAAACAGATACTTTATTGGAATGTTTACTCCTTGTGCAAGAGTAGATGTACAGACAACCAGACGCACAGCTTTGTTTCTAAAGGCATACTCTACAGCAAGACGCAGTCCATTAGGCAAGTTAGAATAATGCGGGAGAACTCCTAAATGGCAGGCAATCGTATATGGATGCTGTTCCCCATAATAGTCGGACATCAACTGTGCCAGTCGACTCATTTCTTTGCCATCGCTGTTTCCTTTAATCTCAGCGAGGAGGCATCCCCGATCCCTTAATTCAATAATTCTGTTGATTGCAGTCAGCACGGTACTGGTTCGATTAGCAAAAATGGCAGCTCCACCATTTTTGCATAGCTTATTTGCGTAATATATCGCAATGTCTTTGGCATCTGTTAACTCTGGGAAATAGCGCTGCTTTTTCTCGCGGGGACGCTTTTGTAATGCAATAACCTCTATACTGCGGGGAACGTAAAAATCTTCCTGCGCTGAATCATCAGAATAATAGTGGATATCTTTTGTTTGCGAGGCAAACCCGATTGTTTTGGGTGTCGCTTTAATTTTGGAATCTGACGCTAAAACACCAGCTTCACCCAAGAGCCATTTTTGAATCTGCTCGGCATTAGAAAGTACCGCAGAAAGAAGAATGATTTGCTCTTTCCCTGATATGTGGCTCCGGATTTCAGAAATCAACAATTCGTAAATAGCCCCTCGACTTCCGTCATCAAACATGTGGCCTTCATCAAATATATACAAACCAATTTCATCCAGGAAATCAGCTTGATGATGAATAATATAACTGAGCTTCTCAGGGGTACAGATCAGTATTTTTGACTTGAAGGACAAGAACAACTCAAGGGAAAAGTCTTCCTCGAGAACATCAGAAAACTGGTTGACTAAAACCTCATCCCCGAATGCCGAAATCATATCATTTGCTATTTCGTTGCACAGAGCACGGAGCGGAGCAACTATTATTGCTGTGGTTGCTCTGCCTGAGGCAAAAGACGAGCGAATCACCAGCTCAATACTTTTAGTTTTTCCTACTCCAGTTGGCAACTGTACTATCGCGCTCTGACCCCTTAAAACTCCCTTTTCGCCAATAAGCTGTTGCGCAGGCCACAGCATTCTTGGCACCTTGGGGCTTTTAAGGTAATCTGACCATAGGGACTGATCTAACTCAGAATACCTGGGCAGAAGGATCCACGATGACTTGGACAAGGCCACCATAACAATGGCACACAATATATCGACATAGTATATTTCCATCGGAGCGTCATTTTCATAAATCGCTTTTCTATACTCCGATAATAGGCTCCGTATTTCCTCTACCCCTTCTCCTGTGTTGTAATAGACCAGCAATAAATGGCAGACTTTTTCTCCATTAGGAGTATCTACACTTATATGAAAGTCTCGATTCAGCAGAAGATACCCGAGTAAGTTACCCGTGATTTTTTGAGGCTCGTTGATTTCCAGATTTATCCGTACAAAAAAATCAGAACATAAAACTTTTGCACTTCCAAAATCATCAGAGAGAAAATAAGCCGCAGCTCCAGACAGTAAAAAATCAGCATCATATTCCTCACGATCATTGGCCCCTACAGCCGCATCAAAGTATTGTGAAGCAGCCACCAAATGCGGTGAAAATTCTTCCATGTCAGCTACGTTGTTTTCGATGACACTTTCGGCATATCGAGAAAGTATGTAAACAACAGGATAGGATAGTTCATTCGAATTTAATGGAAACTTAGGATAATCCTTTTGCGGAATGTCATACTCTACAAGTTTTGCTTTGGCTTTTTGGTATTTGAGCATATAATTTGAAGTATTTGAGAAAATCATTTAGTACACCTTTCGAATACTTGATGTGTCAGGGACATCAAATCTGCTCCGTGGACATAAAAAACGGACTGATCTGTTTTCAGTTCCAAATCTGCTCCCATAATACCGACAATGACTTTCTTTTCGACAGCTGGCAAGCTTGAAATGGCAGCCCCTACAAAGGATGTTCTATAAGGGTATTCGGTTTTTTGTTGAAACCTTGCTACATCCGCTGCTTCTGTTGACTTTCCCATAAAGCGGAGCTTTTTTCGGTAGTAATTCAAAGTATGAGAAACTCTATCCTCGTCTTTTTTTGAATCGGTAACTGCATCTTTAATTACTTTACCGGCCTCATTTGAAGAAAGAAGCGCTTTTACCTCTATTGCCACAAGCTCATCGTTTTTATGCGGGGCTTTTCCCTCAGCGAAGAACCTGTATGCAATTATATCTGTGCCATGCTCAGATTCATTTTTACCGGAACGGTTGTGCTGCTTACACCGTGGAACTTCATAGTTCAGGATGAATTCAAATAAATCCGCAAACAGAATTTCGCTAATATCATTTGACCGTGCCGTCGGTCCAAATGGTTCTCCTTTTTGCGGGATAATATATTGGCGCAAGTATTCCTCTACCGTCAACTTGTTCAACGCGGCATCTTCTTCCAATTCCCCATCTGGAACATACTGCTTTCTAATGTGAAGTGCCCAGTCATCGAGGATAGCGTCATCTCTGACATAGGATAGCCTGTAACAGTTCAATGGCTGCTGGTCTTCAAAAACCACTCCGTCCTCTCGAACAATCCAATTTACATATTGAGGTCTATCCATACTAAGCATCCTCTCGTTATTTTCCTGGCATACGATGGCACTCGTCTAAATACTTATGTGCAAACGATATTAACGTAAGTATATCAAGTACCTTCGTTTCATCAGTCTTCCAATTAACTTTGGGTGTGTGCGCTGCTGGATTTCTAACCAAGTGGAAGATTGCCTCAAGCAGTTCCTTCAAGCCTGTAAATTCGCTGCGCTCGCTATCGGTCTTCATTGCGTTAAAGAAGATATAGGGATCGTTCTTGGAAAACACAGTTTGAAAAAGTGTTCCACCATCTGTAGTCAAGCCGGAAATCTGCCGGACACGTTCAGCCAATCCTTTTGACGCTTCAAACACAGCATCATAATAGTCTGCTCTCAAATAGTCTTCAACACAGTACTTCTGTACCTCAGAATGTATGGCACGGTCATATAGAGCTTTTTTCAAGTGGTTGACTCGCTGGTCAACTTCAGAAAGTGTTTCAGCTTGCGAAACCGCTACCAATCGCCCACTTTGGTCAATCGATAACCCGGCAAAGAGAAGGACTTTGTTTGTTTCCTCGAATAAGTACCTGTATTTTTGCCTGCTATCAGCACTCGTGTATGCGGCAGGATTCAGCACTGCCTGCAAAAACGAAAAGACCTTACTAAACGATTGGCTCTTGTTTATCTCCGCTACCAGACAATTGTAAAGCCAGTCTCTTTTGTTTAAGCCTATGGTATATCCCAACTGATTACGGGAGGAGCCGTCATCAACAGAACAAATTCTGCATTGACCCAAAAGTGTTGTTAATTCGCTTTTAGTCAATCCTTCAGACGTATGAGCCACGATACCGCAGAGGGATTTCAATTGCTGCTGATCTAATTTCTGAATAATTTGACTCATATGGACACCTCATACACTGAGTTTACTCTAACACAAGATAATCTTAGCACAGGAAGATTAGTTTGTCTATTGAAAATCCATTATTTAGATTTGCAATGTCCTTTCCAGACGAGAGATTTTGAATTATAAACTGGCAAAGGGTAACCGCAGGAATGCTTTTTTGCTCCCCTGCGGTTATTTCATTGTTGGTACAAAATAAGCATAGCACCCGAAGCGCAAATGAAGCCTCGGAGGCTATGCTTATTTTTGTTATAATGGGAGGGCAATGGATGGACGGTTTCTTTGGTGAGCCAAGCGCTCGGGCTGTAAACAGTCCTCCGTCCTCTTGTTATAAAGATTCGATTGAGCAGGTTGCTCCGGCTATGCCGCGTGCGCGTCACGAACCAATTTGAATCGTAATAAGCCGGTGCGGAAGCATTGCAATATTTTATCAGGAAAGAAGGAATGCCCATGCTCAGTATCGGGATCGATGTGTCCAAAGGAAAAAGTACCGTGTGCGGAATGAAGCCGGGAGGAGAAATCGTGTACACTCCGTTTGAAGTTCAGCACACGAGGGAAGGGATGTCGGAGCTGGTTTCGCTGCTGCGCGGCAGCGGCGAAGAGGTTCGTGTCGTTCTGGAAAGCACCGGCAGCTACCATTGCCCGGTGGTGGCCGCATTGTTGGAGAACGGAATATTCGTCTCCGTTGTCAACTCGCTGCGGATGAAGCGGTTTTGCTCGCAAAGCATCCGCAGGGTGAAGACCGATCAAATCGACGCCATGCAGATCGCTTTGTACGGCCTGGCCTATTGGCCGGAGCTTCAACCTACCAGACTGCCAGAAAATACATATCGGGAGCTGCAGCTTCTGGCGCGGCAATACTACCAGATGACCTCCATCCTGATCAAGGCGAAGGTCGATTTTAACGCCCTCTGTAACCAGGTTTTGCCCGGTATGCAGGAGCTCATGAACGACCATGCCGGACGGCACAAGCTTTCGGACTTTGTCCTGCGGTATCGTCACACCGCTCACATCCTCAAAATGGGAGAAACGCGCTTTCGGAAGGATTATTGCAAATGGGCGGAAAAAAAGGGATACCGCAATCACGAACGTATGGCAGCGCTCATCTTTGCCACAGCTCAAAACGGTATCCCTGTGCTTCCCGACGCACCATCTACGCAGATCGTCATTACGGAAGCGATACGAGTCCTCCACACAGTGGAGGCGTCCCGTGACGCTATTTTAACACAGATGCAAGCTCTCGCCAAGACCCTGCCGGAATATTCTCTTGTGCGCGAAATGCCCTGCATCGGGGACACGCTGGCTCCGCGCCTGATCGCGGAGATCGGAGATGTCCGCCGCTTTCACAGCAAGCGGGCGCTCATCGCATACGCCGGCATTGACGCGCCGCCGTACCAGTCCGGCAAATTCAGCGCGAATAACCGGCACATCTCCAAGCGGGGAAATCGCTATCTGCGTAAGACCGGGTATGAAGTCATGCAGAGCTATGTGATGCACAAACCGGCAAACGATCCGATCTTTACATTCATTGAGAAAAAACGCAGCGAGGGGAAAAGCGGTAAACTCGCCATGGTGGCAGGTCTGAATAAGTTCCTCCGAGTCTATTATGGTAAGGTCACAGAGCTCTACCGCAGCTTGCCGCAGTAGAACGAGCTGAGATCTCCAATGCTTTGTTTGAGGCGGCCAAACAATCCGTTTTGCCGCCTCTGCTTTGCTATGCTCTTTTTCCACCCGCAAATTTTCTTTCAATTGGGGCTTGACTTTTTAGCAGGTTTTATGCGGCGCAATTTTTGTGGTCAGCCCATGGTGCCGATTTTGTTGCCGTTCTCGTACATATCCTCGGCATACTCGACATGATTGGGGCCTTCGCTTTGTATCCAGCCAAAGCCGGGGACATAGACCATATCCGCCAGTTCATTATCGTTAGCTATTGGCTCCGGTGCCGATTTAGGTTCAGGTTGCGTGGGCTGTACCGGGGCGGAATCTGTCTGCGTATGAGGTGCAGATTCTTGTTCTGCCTCGACATCATCTTCTATTTCCGGTGCAGGAATGGGCACCTCCTCGGCAGCCACTTCCGGGGTTGATTCAGCTTTCAGCACTCCCGATTCTTGCTTTTCTGTGATTACTTGCAATATTAGTTCATCCGGTTCCGGAAGAGTCGGCTGTAGGGTGGTCACGGCGGTCGTTTCGCTCGGCGCGGGTGGTTTCTCGACCTTTTCGGCCTGCGGCCACACGGCGGCACACAGGGCGAGACAGGCGGCGAATGTAGCAGTGATGATGATTCTATTTTTCATTTTGTTTCCTCCTCTTTGAGTGTAAAATGATTGATTTCTGTGGACAACTCACCTTTTGAGGAATAGCTATCAGAACTTCAGAAGATTATCCAGAATATTTGCCGCCTGCTGCAGCTCGTCCCGAGTGGCTTCCTTTGGCATATCTTCATCCTTTTGCGCCTTGTGCTGCAGATAGGGTTCATAGTTCTGCCGGGTGATCGTCGGTCGGTAGTGACCCAGCATCTGCGCCAACTCCTTGGCATCCATGCCGTTCTTTAGAGCGAGGATGGCGCAGGTATGACGGAGATCCACATACCGAATGTGGTCGATGCCCGCTTCCTTGATGATCTCATTGTGCATCCGGCGCACCATCTGCGGCGAGTAGGGTTTCAGCGTGGCCGGGTGCATAAACATGAGCGGGCTGCTGGGGTGCTTGCTGTGCTCCATGATGAGAAGGTCGACCACCTCCGGAGTCAGCCTTATTGACCTCGTCTGGCTACCGTACTCTACCAGCTCTCGCCGTACCACGGCACGTTTTTCTGCGATGGTCAGCGTCCGACTTTCGATGTCCAGGTCGCTCCATTTCAGGGCGATTAGCTCGCCTTGGCGTAGACCTGTCGTCAGCGCCAGCATGAACATGGGGAGGTAGCCCAGCCACTCGGCAGCATCCAGATAGTCCTCCATTTCCAGAGGCGTCATGATATTTGCTTTCACCGTTGTGGACTTGCGGTAGCGGAATGCCTTGGCGGGATTCTCTGTTAGGAGACCGTCCCGTATGGCTTGATCCAAGCATTGCTGAAGCAGGCGGTGGATGTGCCGCATGGTTTCTTCTCCCAAGCCAGAGCTGCCGGTTCGATGATTGCCGAAGCGCTTCCGTTCCTCCAGAAATTCTCCAACCATCTCCGATGTCAATTCAGAGAGCGGTATATCACCCAAACCGGGGAGAATATGGTTTTTGAATACATAGTTGTGTGCCGCATAGGTAGTTGGTCTGCTCTGATGCTTATCATAGGTTTCCTGCCAGAAGAGGATGTATTCCCGGAGCGTCATATCCCCACCTCCATGCACTGACGCTGTAAGTCTCGAAAGGCCACCCACGGGAGCCTTGCCTGTTTCAGAATCTTCTTGTGCAGATAGTAGAACTCGTGGAGCTTGTACGGCGCTCTGGTCTTGGCATTGAGGAACACATGAGGCGAGTTGGTTTCCGGTATCCGCTCAAGAAGAAGTGCCGTCTTGTCATTGAGCGTCAACAGACGTTGGCCTTTGAGGATGTACTTGTAGCGGATATGAAAATCGGCCCACGACAAGGTGATCAGTTCACATTGCCGCAGGCCGCTTGATAGTCCTGTATAGATGATGGGAAGTACGCCGAGCTGCTCCGCTGCGTTCAGGTAACGCTGGAGCTGCCCCAATCGCAGAGGGGTTGTTTTGTATTCCTCTGTCTTGGACTCCTGGCAGAGCCGCACCGGGTTGCAGGGAATGAGTTGGTCCTGTGCCGCTTCGTCCATGCACCGGCGCAGGAGCAGGTGGACACACCAGACGCTTCTGGCGCCGAGTCCCTGGCTTCGCAGGCTGTTGTAGAAATCCGTTACCACCTGCTCCGTCAGGTCAGAGAGTGCCACACTCCCGATACCGGGGAGGATGTGGCTGTAAATCAGATTGCGGTACCCGCCCTCGGTGTTGCCGTTCCATTTGCGTCGGTTCGCGGTGAACCAGTAGTCGCACCATTGCCCGACCGTCAGCTTGTTTTCTTTCTGCATATTATCGCCTCCTTTTGGCAAACGAACAATATCACAGAAAGCAGGAAATAGCTACTGAAAAGAACGGCATATCTTCAGGAAAATAACTGTTCCGAATAACGCCGGCATTATTCGGAATAATATAGTTGATTTTATTCGGAGCAGCGGTTATAATATTCTTGACAAACTGCAATGGAGGTGTTCCAATATGACGATCAAAGAAGCGGCTGCCGCTTGGGGGATCACCGAACGGCGGGTCAATGCGCTTTGCAAAGCCGGACGCATTTCCGGCGCGTATAAGGAGGGCAGGCAGTGGTTCATCCCGGACGGTACTCAAAAGCCGATGGATAAGCGTGGCCGCCGGAGTACCGGGAAGCCCGCAGTGTCATCAGCGCGCAAGCCCTTGCCTATCGGTGTGTCTGATTACCGGGATGCCTGCAAGAACTACTACTATGTGGACAAGACCCTGATGATCAAGGAATTTCTGGATGAGCGCCCCAAGGTATCCCTGTTCACCCGTCCCAGACGTTTTGGCAAGACACTGAACATGGACATGCTCCGCACATTCTTCGAAAAGACGACCGAGGACACATCCGTTTACTTCAGAGACAAGAAAATCTGGTTCTGCGGAGAATCCTACCGTGTCCATCACAGAAAGTATCCTGTGATTTTTCTGTCTTTTAAGGATGTGAAATATACTTCTTGGGAAGAAACCTATCAGACGCTCCAAAAGCTGATCGCGCAGGAATTCCGCCGTCACGATGAATTGGCCTCCAGTTCTGCGCTCAGTAATTACGAAAAAGAGGAATATTCCCTTCTCGCAACAGAAGCCGCTGACGAAGTGGAATATCAAATGTCCCTGCGGACACTGACGCTGCTCCTCCATAAGCACCACAATGTCGCACCTATCGTCATCATTGACGAATATGATACTCCCATTCAGCAGGGCCATGTGAGCGGCTTCTACGACACGATCATCGGATTCATGCGAAACCTGTTCTCCGGCGGTCTGAAGGACAATCCGCATCTGAGCTATGGTTTCCTGACTGGCATCCTGCGTGTTGCAAAGGAGAGTATCTTCAGCGGTCTGAACAATCTGAAAATCAATTCTATCTTGGATGAACGTTATAGCGAGTATTTTGGTTTCACCTCGGACGAAGTGCGTGAGATGGCGGAATACTACAGCGCATCTGATAAGTATCAGGAGCTCTGCGATTGGTATGATGGGTACCGCTTCGGTAATGCAGAGATTTTTAATCCCTGGTCTGTCATTGGATACTTCAACAATAACTGCCGTCCCAAAGCATTTTGGCAGTCCACCGGAAGCAACGACATCATCCGTGAGGTGCTGGCTTCCGCAACGCCGGATATTATGGAGCGTTTGGAGCTGTTGATGAAGGGCGAATCCTTTGTTACGCACATTGACACCGGTGTCATTTATCCGCAGATTCAGAATGATCCGTCCTCTGTTTACAGCTTCCTGCTGGTGGCAGGTTATTTGAAGGCTGTGAGCTGCGACCAGTCTTACGGCGAGGATTATATGTGCGAAGTGGCTCTGCCCAACAAAGAGATTTCTTTCGTCTACAGCAAGGAGATCCTCTCTCAGCTTGAGAATATTATTCCTCGTTCTGCTGCTATTGCTATTCAGGAAGCTATCTACAAGGCAGATATCGAATCACTGCAAAAAGCCTTGGAAAAGTTCCTGCTCCAAACAATAAGTTTCCACGATGCTGCCGACGAAACATTTTACCATGGTCTGATATTGGGTATGTGCGCTGTGATGGACAACAGCTATCGCATTACCTCCAATCGCGAAGCTGGTGATGGACGGTTTGATATTCAGATGCTTCCTTTGAATAAGCGGCTGCCTGGCATTTTGATTGAATTAAAGGCCGGAAAAGGCCGCTCTGAAACACAGCTTGAAGACCTTGCCAATGTTGCCTTGCAACAGATCAACGACCGTGCGTACAGCGTTGATCTGCGGGCAATGAATGTTACGTCAATTATAAAAATCGGCATTGCATTCTCAGGCAAAAGAACACGTATTGCTGCCGAAAGGCAAAACATCGAATAACCATCTTCGCTCAGCAGGCTGGCTATCATCCAAGTCAGCCTGCTGTCTTTTTGTCATCGCGCTTATTTCTTTGTTTATGCGACGCAATTTTTGAGTTGCTGTTAGCGGCAGAATCACCCGCTGCCGGGGGGCAAAACCGGTCGGAAGCACTTTTAATATACAGAATTTCATCCCACACAAATCCCAAAAGACGAAAGTGGTGCCTGAAACGAACAGGGCAAAAGAGTTCCAAAGAGGAACCGAAGGAGTGCCGGAAAGCGCCAAAGAGGGCGCAACAGGGCTTCCCGAAGGTTCAGACATAGGTTTGGGAGCAAGATGTCGGGAGTTCGAGTCTCCCATCTCGGCCCAAGATGTGTTGATGAAAGATGCAACACAGAAAACGCCGCACGAAAGTGCGGTGTTTTTGTATCTTTACTGGCTTTTCTCTGGCGGAAAAGTTAGGAAAAACGCTTTTTTCGGAAAATCAGTTTTTCCACGCGAGAGGCGACATTTCAGAGATGCAGCAGAGCACTCTTGCGGACTGGTGTGACTTGAACACCAAGGCTAAAAAAGAATAAAGCATAAAAGGCAGGCCACCGTTCGGCTCCCCATGTAGGAGAGAACGGCGGCCTTTTTCGTTACTTTGGTGCTTATGTTGCTTTCGCCTCGTTTGTCTATCATTCCTTGGTGGTGTTGGTAATAGCTTTCTCATAACCTTTCGGGTATGCTTGCGTTACAAAAATACGAAAGAGGTGTCCGAGAATGGCAACCACCAAAAACTTGTGCGCTCAGATCCCCATTGATCTGCATGAGCGGGTCAGCGATGAACGGGAACGGCTGGGCCAGACCACCAGCGAGTACATCGCCAACCTCATCCAAGACTATTACAACATGACGGAAAATCAGAAAGGCGGCATTCAAATGACTGAAAAAAGCAGAACCATGGCATTCCAGATCCCCGAAGAACTCTTCCAGCGCATCAAGCGTCACTTGGAGCGCAAGACGCTCCGAACCGGCAAAAAGCTCACCCAGCGAGACTTCGTGCTGAACCTGATCGCGCAGGCACTGGACGAAGCGGACGCTGAGAACGCCACGGAGCAGAACACCCCCACTGAGGCCCCTGTCGCGCCCCGTGTGGCCGACGTGACCGCTCCAGCGGACACGGACACCCCCAACGAAGATAACGCTGTGTAGGCCAACGTTAAAGCCCAAACAAAAGAACACGATTTAGGGAAAAGCCACCCAGGGCATCCGAATCTCTCGGATGCCCTGGGTGGCTTTTTGCGTTTCGCCAGAAAGGAGATCATCACTATGGCAAGCGAGATCAAAAGACGCTTTACAGACGCAGAAATGCAGATCGCCAAGGAAACGGATCTGCCGGAACTGCTGACCCATTTGGGCTATCAGGTGCGGCGGATCGGCAGATACCACACCACAGCGGAAATGGACAGCCTGCGGATCAAGGACCGCCGCAAGTGGTTTCGGTACTCGCAGAATACCGGCGGGGACGCCATTACCTTTTTGCAGCAATTCTGCGGCAAGAGCTTTTCGGAGGCTGTGGAGTACCTGTTGGCCTTTCACGGCAGGGCCAGAGACTCCCCCACCAAAGCGGCGCCTTTTGTCAAGCGGGACGAGGTGCAAAAGCCCTTTACCCTGCCTCCCCGGAATACGGATGACCGCAGGGTGTTTGCCTACCTGCACAAGCGCGGCATCGTCTCACAGGTGATCCGTCAGTTTTTGAACAGCGGCCTGCTGTATGAGGACGCCGAGCATCACAACTGCGTGTTCGTCGAAAAGAACAGCGCGGGACAGGTAAAATAATCCCAAAATGCTGATGATTAACAAGGCGATTGCGGAAGCAACGGAAGAAAACCATAAAATCAGCACCCTGCGGGCTAACGGCTTGCTGGATGCCGATGCCTGCGCCGTCCGCATGAATGCCATCAGCGCCAAACTGACTCAACTCCGGGGAGAACGCCGCTGGTTGTCGGAAAACGAGGTTTTGGATGAAGCCATGGATGCCATTCGCAAGATGACAGCTGTCATAAAGAATGGGCCGGAACAGATGAACATCTTCGATGAGGACTTGTTCGACAGCTTGGTGGAGAAGGTCATCGCGGAATCCCAGACACGCATCCGCTTCCGGCTTTGTGGTGGTTTAGAACTGGCAGAACAATTGGAGGTGGCGGCAAGATGACCAACCGAAAAATTTTATATGGGTACAGGATTCGAAACGGTATATTGGAAATCGTACCGGAAGAACAACAGACGGTGAAGCGAATCTTTACCCTCTATAATGCCGGGGCTTCCTACCAGGGCATTTCCGATGCATTGAATCAAGGAAATATCCCATACAGTCAGGAAGTTCCTCTTTGGAATAAGCATAAAGTGAAGCGTCTCTTAGAAAATCCACGCTACACTGGCCAGGATGACTATCCGGCCATTGTGGACATGGAGGTCTTTCGGGCAGGGCGGCAGAGGACAGCCGAGAAAAATGAAAAGCGCCGCCCACATGGAGAGAAATCTCCCATCACATATCTGACACCGTATTTCCAGTGCACCTGCGGCGGAAAGCTTATCCGCATTGGCGGTAAATGGTTGGATAGCGACCTGTACCAACAGGGGCTTCAAGTACACACCGGCACGGGAAATGCGAGTGGACTTGACCTTTTTGGAGCTTTGGTCGTTGCGAGGGCAGCAGCCCGCCCATGAAACCAGATGCTTTGCGGAAGGAAACACCGACATATCGGCACCGATTTCCGAGATCAGTGCGATGGCGGTCATAATGTTTCCGGAAAAGCCGGGGACAGTCTGAAGCAGTTCCAACTGATAGGGGTACTGCTGAACCAGACAAAGAATTTCCTTTTCTACATTGGTTTTGTGGACTTCCAGCTCATCCAGGTGCTGCAAACATTCTCTGAGCTTTACGGCTTGTTGGTGGGAGATAGTGCCATCAATAACGGCCTGAATTTCCTCAACAGGGTGCTTGCAACGTCTGTCGATGAACGGGGCAACCTGAAAGGTCTCACCGGGATGCTCTAAAATGTAGCGGATAACGGAACGTGAGGATTTCCCAAACACGTCAGAAAACACATCATCCAGCTTCAAATTGGAAACGGTGAGACAATTTAATGCCCGGTTCTTTTCACTGGTCATTATATTAGTGAGCTTGGAACGGTAGCGCATCAGGTCGCGCAACTGGCGAATGTCCGGCGGAGGGATAAAACTTGGGTTGACCATATCGCACATATACAGGTCACAAATCCACTTGGCATCCTTATGGTCGGTTTTGTTGCCCTTTTGGGGTTTCGTGTATTTTGGATAGGCCAAAGTTACCCAGCAGGTTTTCTCAAGGATATTAAACACCGGTATCCAAAACTTACCGGTGGATTCCATACAAACATCGTTACAGTCGTATTTGGCAAGCCAGTCAGCCAGTTTCTGCAAGCCTTTTGTAAAGGAGGAAAAGCGAGCCTGCTTATACTCTGTACGTCCATTTGTGTCAGTAATTCCCATACAGGCGTAAATCCAAGTCTTGTGAACATCCAGTCCACAGCAGTTTTTGCGGAAAATCTTAAATGCCACATATACCTCCCAAGATAGATTGGAAAGATTCGGCAGTGACTGGTCATCCGGCAAAATCGAGTCGATTTGAAAGAGATAAGTTTACGGGCTACTTGTTTGCGCCATTCGTTGATGCCTTAACGGATGACCGACGCCATATAGAAATGCGGGGTTGCCGCTATACAGCCCCACCACTCACCTCCACGGGTTCTGTAGTGTACCGAACGCTCCGTGGATATTGTAACAAATTTTGCAAATGTACGAAAGGCCGCAGGTTTCATAACCACGTCGGTGCCTTTCGCAGAAAGGCGGATTATACACAAATGAAGCGCGGGATGAAAAGCTGTTGCCCGCTCGTCTCGGATGAATGTTGCTTCTATGATGCGACTTAATGGATGTTGTCTCTGGAATTGTTTTCAGTAACCGTGCCCTGGAGCGCCGATCCAAATCTGCTGATAAAAAACAGCGCCACTCAGACGAAAATCGTCCGAGTGGCGTTGTGGTATTCGCTATGAAATTACTGGATGGCATCCTTCAGGGCCTTGCCGGACTTGAAGGCAGGCACCTTCGCCGCGGCGATCTCGATGGTCTCGCCGGTGTGGGGATTGCGGCCCCGACGGGTGCCGCGCCGATTTTTTCAAATTATGTGACGCCGTCACAGTAGAACCGCCTGTCATGCGGTATACTATACCCAAGCAAAGGAAAGGAGCTGGCAGATATGGCAGCTATGAATATGAATCAGGAACAGTTTGAGCAGGCGATCCGGGAGGAAAAGCCCGTTTTGGTGGATTTCTGGGCGCCCTGGTGCGGCTACTGCCGGAGGATCGGCCCCGCGTATGAGAAGATCGGAGAGGAATACGCGGACAGTCTCGCCGTCGGCAAGATCAAC
>OGGZ01001137.1_pt1 | contig 24579 bp, 21 predicted proteins | sample 1571371 | NCBI WGS metagenome assembly OGGZ01 (sample SAMEA2582025, study PRJEB24529) | metagenome | biome: Human gut stool | place: China | collected 2011
ATGAGCCTTTTCGATCTCATCAAACAGAACGACCGAATAAGGTTTACGGCGGATCGCTTCCGTCAACTGGCCACCTTCATCATAGCCGACATATCCCGGAGGCGCACCAATCAGACGAGTCGCACTAAACTTTTCCTGATATTCACTCATATCGATACGAGTCATCATATTCTCGTCGTCGAACAGATATTCCGCCAACGCTTTAGCCAGCTCTGTCTTACCGACACCTGTCGTACCGAGGAAAATAAATGAACCGATCGGTCGTTTCGGGTCCTGTAATCCGGCACGGCTACGACGCACAGCATCAGCAATAGCACTGATGGCCTCCTCCTGCCCGATAACACGCGTGTGCAATTCAGATTCCAGATGGAGTAATTTTTCCTTTTCACTCTGCATCATCTTGCTGACAGGAATTCCCGTCCAACGAGATACCACATCGGCGATATCTTCACTGTCCACTTCCTCCTTGATCATGGCGGAAGCACCTTGCATCGTCTTCAGTTTCTCCTGGACTTCCCTGATCTCTTCCTCCTTTTGTTTGATCTTTCCGTAACGGATTTCGGCTACTTTACCGTAGTCGCCTTCACGTTCGGCCTTATCGGCTTCAAACTTCAGGTTTTCGATATCAATCTTATTCTGCTGAATCTTATTGATCTGCTCTTTTTCGCTTTGCCACTGAGCCTTCTGTTTCGTTTCTTCGTCCTTCAGGTCGGCAATTTCCTTATTGAGCTGTTCCAGCTTTCCTTTATCATTTTCACGCTTGATCGCTTCACGCTCAATTTCCAATTGCTTGATACGGCGGGAAACCTCGTCGAGAGATTCCGGCACAGAGTCGATCTGCAAACGCAAACGGGCTGCTGCCTCATCCATCAGGTCGATCGCCTTATCGGGCAAGAACCGGTCAGTGATGTATCGTGTAGACAACTGGACGGCTGCAATGATGGCATCATCTTTGATACGGACCTTATGGTGGTTTTCATATTTTTCCTTCAAACCACGCAGGATGGAAATGGCATCCAATTCGTTCGGTTCGTCCACCATAACAATCTGGAAACGACGTTCGAGCGCCTTATCTTTCTCAAAATACTTCTGATATTCATCCAACGTCGTCGCACCGATCGAGCGCAATTCACCACGAGCCAAAGCAGGTTTCAGGATATTGGCGGCATCCATCGCACCTTCACCCTTACCGGCACCGACCAATGTATGGATCTCATCGATAAAAAGAATGATTTCCCCATCCGATTTAGTCACTTCACCCACTACAGCTTTCAAACGTTCTTCAAATTCGCCCTTATATTTGGCCCCGGCAACCAAAGCTCCCATATCCAAAGAGAAAATCTGTTTCGATTTCAAATTTTCCGGTACGTCACCCCGGACGATACGATGAGCAAGCCCCTCGGCAATCGCCGTCTTACCAACACCCGGTTCACCAATCAAAATCGGGTTGTTTTTCGTACGACGACTCAGGATCTGAAGTACACGGCGAATTTCGTCGTCACGACCGATCACCGGATCCAACTTGCCGCTACGGGCACGTTCGTTCAGATTGATCGCATATTTCCCCAGTGCATCATATGTGTCTTCGGCCGACTGGCTGGTTACTTTATTCCCTTTCCGCAATTCTTCAATCGCCTGGCGTAATTCATTTTCCGTCATACCGGCATCTTTCAGAATTTGAGAAGCAGTGCTCTTTTCCGTGAACAAGGCCAAAATAATCGGCTCCAAAGACACATACTGGTCTCCCATTTTGGATGAATAGCCGATTGCTTTCTGCAAAACAGTATTTGCTTCACTTGACAGGTAAGGTTCTCCGCCTGATACCTTCGGTAGCGAACTGATCTGCGCATCCAATACACGATTCAGATTCTGGATATTGACACCCAGTTTCTGGAAGATGAAATTGGTCACACTTTCGCCCGTCATAATGACACCTTTCAGCAAATGTACGGCTTCGATCGCCTGCTGCCCATTCTGGGTAGCAAGTTGCACGGCCTGCTGAACTGCCTCCTGTGATTTAATTGTAAAATTGTTTAAATTCATATAGTTATACTCCTTTCAATTCTATTTTTATTTCTAAATTCCACAGACATTCCTACAAAACAAGTACCAGAAACAAAATATGCCATTTTGTCATATATTTTAAAACTTCGCATTAAAAGAGCCTGTCGAACAGTCTCGTTTCACGCCGTTTTTTACATGTTTTCGGGAAAAGAACAAGGCGGCTGGGAAAAAGGTTTACTTTTACCTTGTCAAGACGGGACTTTTCTACTTATAGAATTTCAGGAATATAAATCTAAGAAATATCTTCGGCAATAGTGTATCCTAATTCCCGGTCATCATTCTTATCTTGGAAAAAATAGGCATTCCCTTCAGGAGATTCAATATAATAAAGGTTTGTATAAACAAAATCGGGATTGTCCCGTTTCAAGACCCTGGCCACATTATCAGGGACTTTCGTATCTAAACTGATTTCATACCTTGTCTCTTTCCAAAAATAATAATCAGTTTCAACCTCTCCTCTAAAAGAAACAAATTTAAGGGTGTCGTTATGAAGGACAAAATAATCATAATATCCTCCATTATTCTGATATCCTCTAATTTCAGAACCGTCATATTTCTTATAGATAAAGTCAAAATGAGCCTTCGGCAAATCAACAAACCAGGTCGGGCCATTCGGTGTCCATGTCTATACAGCCAAGAACATCCCGTCATCATTCAGACAAACGTAATGTGTCATATCTTTAACATTTTTCCACTGATACAGGAAATGTAATGTATAAAGGCTTCTATCCATCCCCTCCCGCTCCGTTTTGTATATATTTTCAAATTGGGCAAAACGATACTTGGAATTTTCAAAAACAGTTTGTGCTTCAAGCGAAAGCTGGTTGAAATCAGCAATCTTCGTGCGAGTCATTTTCCAAATATCATCCACATACCAGATCGAAGCTTCATTTTGGTCTTTATCTATAACATTTATTTGAGAAAAATTCGAATATTCCTGATAATTCAGGATTTCCACAGAAGGATATCTTTTTGAGAGATCAGCCTTAATCATCTCCGGGATTTCATCTTCAATCAGTTGCTCTTCCTTATCACACGCAGTAATGCATATAGATAACAGGCATGCCATGATATAGTAAAAAAAGGGAACTCGTTTCATATTCAAATGTATAAATAGGTTTTCATCAATAAAGAATATCGCAAATGTACAAAAAAAGAAATCCTACAATCATATTTTTTGATAAAATTCTTCAACAACTTCGACAAAAGCCTCTGGCAACCGTCTCAACACTTCGATTTTCCAATCTTCAGACATTCCATAAAAAGCTTCTGCTATCCCTCCCGTAATGCAGGCCAACGTGTCTGAATCGCCACCGAGAGAAATGACCAAACGAATTGCAGTTTCAAAATCCGTACTTTCCAAAAAAGCGACAATCGCCTCCGGGACAGTTCCCTGACAACTTGGGTTAAAGCAATAGTCCGGCCGGATCTCGTCACAGGAAAAATTCAAATCATATAAAAAAGTCGTTTCAATGTATTCCCGGATAGCTTGCTTGCTTTTTCCTGTACGAGCCAGATAGATGGCAGCAGCCACAGCTTGAGCCCCTTTGATCCCTTCCGGATGGTTATGGGAAACGGCAGCCGTTTCTTCAGCCACTTGCAATGTTTTTTCCAATGAACCAAAAGCCCACCCAACTGCGCTAACCCGCATAGCCGAACCATTCCCCCAACTGTTATAAGGCTGTGGATTCGTTTCACAAAGCCATTGCCCGAAACGTGCTCCATAGCCTCCCATCGGACACGGAAACTCCCTGCCATAACGATGCATAACTTGCACGAGATTCCCTCCATACAATAGCCAGTCAGTCACAGCGACCGTCATAATCGTGTCGTCCGTATAATTGCTTTTCCTGGTAAATAACGGAAAAACCGTTGTCTTTATATTATCAAACTCATATACGGAACCGATAATATCTCCGGCTATTGCTCCTATCATATTACTCTCATTTTTATTCGGACATAAAAATACAAAACAACCTTCTATATCCCAAACAGAAAGTGAAGTGACTTTCCGGCCTGAAACCTTCCGGCGGCATTGCCCGCATAAATCTCTCCACCCGTGAGCGTCAACTTCTTCACCGGAGCTCCGGTTTTAAAATCCAAGTCTTTGAAATTGATCCAAAAAATATCGGGGCTAAGCGTTGACTCGAAATAATACACTTTATTTTTTTGATCCGCTACCGTACGCCAGCGAGTCGAAGCAATATTGGGCTGTTCGGGGATAGAGATTCCCAAAGGAATCGAAACATTGCGCATCACACCAAAAACTCCGGCAACAACCTGCCTGAAATTATCGGTTTGCGGTAATGCCTGGATATAAAACGATGCACGGACAAAGCGATCAGAAGCACGGTTTGTCCCGGGTAGCATAACCAGACCGCCAATCTCTTTCCAGTAATCATTCAAAGTCAACTGTTTGTCATAGGTAGGGGAATTTGTCATTATCTGGCATTCTCGTCCCTCATGAATAATCAGATTGCCGTTGATATATTCAAAGATGGCACTATTCCCGGTCGCATCCGAAATCGAGAGGTGCAAAGTCGATTTTGCTCCGTTAGGTAAATCAGGGTCATCGATACGGAAAATTTCCAGGCTCAATTCATTCACAGCTTCGTCCACCGTCGCAAAATTATCCAAGACATATTGTGTCCAGATGCTCAATCCCATCACCGGACGGCTATCATTCGGACGATGATAAGAGGATTCGGTCAGGAAAAGCAAGTTCGCCACCAGGCCTTTTTCATTCATACCGTCACAAACTCCGATATCATATCCGGCAGTCACGACACTCCCATATTTGGAAGTCCACGTCACCGTATTGTCCGTAATCCCTCCCCGTTTCTCCATTCCCCGAGGGAAAAGGTAAATATTCGATTGCGGATCCTCTTTCCAATCCATCGTCCGCCCTGTCACGATCATATCATCCGGTCCCAGATAGACCGCACGCGTACAAGCTTTGTTTTGCTCTGCAAAAAACATCATGCCTAAAGCTACCACTGAAAAGACGGCTAACTTATTTCTTTTTGCCATAACTATAATTTTAAATATGTCCAAACTATATTTATAACATGGATATGAGAATGATAGTTCCAGTTGTTCAAAACAACTTGTAACAGAATAAAATCAACAATCCCTCCTTTTTGCACCATTTTTCTATTTCATCGAAAATTCCGATCCATACTGTTCTTACGTTTTGGCAAGATTAGGATGCCCTATTAATTCAATTTAGATAGGAAAGAGGTGTCATTTTGATGACTGTGCCGAAAGTTTCCTCCCTGTGAAAAAGGAGAAATTATATTTTGGTGAGGTTACCTCACTGAAAATATGTCAATAGAAGAAAATACATTACATTTGTCTTATCATTAAAATAAGTATTAGGAGATGAAAATTATAACATACAATGTAAACGGCCTGCGTGCTGCCGTAGGAAAAGGATTGCCCGAATGGCTGGCACAAGAACAACCCGACGTACTTTGCCTGCAGGAGACCAAGTTACAACCGGAACAATATCCAGCCGAAGCATTTGAAGCACTTGGCTACAAAGCGTGGCTTTTCAGTGCACAGAAGAAAGGCTACAGCGGAGTCGCAATCCTGAGCCGCCGAGAACCGGACCATGTAGAATATGGAATGGGAATCGAAAAATACGATAACGAGGGGCGCTTCATCCGGGCCGATTTCGGGGATCTGTCGGTGATCAGCGTTTACCACCCTTCGGGTACGAGCGGCGATGAGCGTCAGGCATTCAAGATGGAATGGTTGGAAGATTTCCAGAACTATGTAGTGGAACTACAAAAATCGCGTCCGAAACTGATCTTATGCGGGGACTACAATATCTGCCACGAACCGATTGATATTCATGACCCGGTACGCAATGCGACGAACAGCGGCTTCCTTCCGGAAGAGCGGGAATGGATGACTCGTTTCCTGGATGCCGGCTATATCGACACGTTCCGCCTCCTCAATCCGGACAAACAGGAATATACTTGGTGGAGTTATCGTTTCAGTGCCCGTGCCAAAAACAAGGGCTGGCGTATTGACTATTGCATGGTCAGCGAACCGATGAAAGCACAAGTGGAAAAAGCGTATATTTTAAATGAGGCTGTTCATTCGGATCATTGTCCGGCAGTGATCGAGGTGTCGTAAATCAAATTCCGCACTGCCTCTTGATAATCTGCCAACCGGGAACTTTTCAATATTTTTTTCCGGAGCCGTTTTTCTGCATCCAGCAACAGGTAATCCCAAAGGGTCTTCATCTTGTCGAGTACCTGGTGTTCGCCTCCCTCCAGACGGGAAGAATAGCCCGCTAACAGTAAGGCATGGAAAGCAGACAACTTCTCTATCTTCTCCTGAGCGGTAAGCGGGGTATCGGATATATATTCCGTTGCCAGCCAGGGAGAAGACAGCAGACCACGTCCTATCATGATACCTTTCAAACGGGGAAAACGTCTGGTTAACGAACGAATATCCGGCAAAGTCCGGATGTCTCCATTATAGAAAAGCGGAAGCGTGCATGAATCATAAAATCGGGAGAAGGCACTCAGGTCAGTCTTTCCTTTATATTGCTGCGTACCGATCCTGGGATGCAATGTGAGATGTGTGAGGGGCAATCCGTTCAAAAAAGGAAGAAGCGCTTGCGCCTCCTCAGGAGAATCCCAACCTAACCGCAGTTTGACCGAGAATTGTATCTCCGGGAATTCAAAAATCGTTTCCAACAACACTTTCACCTCATCCGGATAAGGCAGGATACCCGCTCCCCGATGTTGTCGTGCCTGCATCGGGAAAGGACAACCCAAATTAATATCAGCACGCCGGTACCCTGATTCACGAAACAAACCAGCAATCCGGCGGAACTCTTCGGGCGAAGCTGCGATCATCTGGGGAACAAGTGAGGCGGATGTATTTGCTTCCGGTACAAGATCCCGCAACTCCTTATTGCGAAAGCCAGTCTTTTCGAGACGGACAAACGGAGTGTAATAGGTTTCGACACCTCCGAATATTTGTGCATGTGCTTCCCTATAAACCGAGTCGGTATAACCCTGCAATGGGGCAAAATGAATAACATACGGTTCCATCATTCCGGAAACATTTCAGTGAAAAGTGAATGAAGACGTGCTTTGGCCTCTTCAAAATCCTGCTCCATCCCCATCTCTTTCTCAAGCGAAGTAACCCCTTTATCTTTGAAGCCGCAAGGGTTGATCAAAGAGAAGTAATCCAAGTCGGTATTTATATTCAAAGCAAAACCGTGCATGGTGACAAAACGGCTGCTTTTCACACCGATCGCACAAATCTTACGGGCTTTACCCGGCACATCAGGATCGATCCACACACCTGTAGCTCCCGCGAGCCGTTCCCCTTTAATGCCATAGATAGCTAAAAAGCGGATAATGGTTTCTTCCAGCCTGTCGATATATTGCTTGAGTCCCAACTTCCAGGTATCGAGATCGAAGACCGGATATCCGGTGATTTGTCCGGGACCGTGATACGTGATATCCCCTCCCCGGTTGATATGGTAGAAAGAGACACCCCGCTGCACAAGCAGTTCTTCTGGGATCAGTAGGTTGGTGTCCTTACCACTTTTTCCAATAGTCAGTACCGGCTGATGTTCGCAGAAAAACAACCGGTTTTCCCCGGTCCTGCCTTGTGCTTTCGCTTCCAACAAGGCGTTGAAAGCAACCGTCTGGCGTTCCAATGCCTTCTCATATTCGATACGTCCGAGGTCGTGATATATAAAATGACTCATATGATTATCGTTCTTATGTAAATATTTTTTTCGGGCAGACGGACCGTCGTGTCGGATTCCGCCCGGAGCTTCTTCCGTCTACGCACCTTCCTACTGCCGGATTCAGAATCGGGATCACCACTGTCATACCCCATTTCGATCTTAAGCAGTTTCCCCATCAGCGACATGATCTTCGTCTGCCGTTTCAGCATATAAGGAGAAGGCTTTGCAGAATTGAACTTGCGGGGATTCGGCAAGGTCGCAGCGATCAAAGCCGCTTCCGCCTTTGTCAGTTTATAGGCCGGCTTTTTGAAATGAGCCTGTGCGACTGCTTCAGCACCATAAATACCGTCTCCCATTTCGATCGAGTTCAGATAAACTTCCATGATACGTTCTTTCCCCCAAATCCATTCGATCAGGACGGTGAAATAAGCCTCGATGCCTTTGCGCAAATAAGTCCTTCCGGGCCAGAGAAACACGTTCTTGGCAGTCTGTTGCGAGATAGTGCTCGCTCCTCGTACACGTTTGCCTTTTTCGGCATCGGCACGGGCTTTCTGAATCTGTATCATATCGAAACCGTCATGGTCGAGAAAAAGATTGTCTTCCGAAGCCACGACCGCCTGTACCAATGGCTGGGCAATTTGCTTCAAAGGCATCCATTTGTGTTCCAGCTTGATGGGCTTGCTATCCCGCACCTGTTCGTAGACGCGGATGAACATCAGCGGAGTGTAATAAACAGGTATGAACTTATATGCCACCACAGCCAACAAACTAGAAACAAACAGGAACAGCAACAGGTTCCGGCTTCCTATCAGTATTTTTTTCAATATGCGCATCGATTCTTGTCTTTTCGGACAGCAAACTTACGGATTTATTTCCAATATTGTTCCATCTGCTCTAGTGTCCTACCCTTTGTTTCGGGAACGAATTTCCAGATAAATAGGGCAGCCAGAACTCCCATGACACCATAAACCCAGTAGGCCATGCCATGATTGAACGTATCGGTCAGATACTGGTTCTTATCGAGCATCGGGAAAGTCCAGGAGACAAGGAAATTGGCAATCCACTGCCCGGCAACGGCAATACTCATAACAGTCGAACGGATCGTATTCGGGAAAATCTCTGCCAGCAATACCCAACAGACCGGCCCCCACGACATCGCGAAACCAGCCGTGTACACCAACATACAAACTAACGAACCGATACCGACAGAATGCGTATAGAAAGTCGTCCCCAAGATCATCATCGAGACGGCCATGACCAATGCTCCGATAATCATCAACGGACGGCGACCGAACCGATCGACCGTAAAGATAGCCAGCACGGTAAAAGAGAGGTTCACGGCTCCTACCACGATCTGTTGTAACAAGGCGGCATCAGTGGCGGCCCCCATTGTCTTAAAGATCTCCGGCGCATAATACAACACGACATTGATCCCGACAAACTGCTGGAAACCGGACAGAAGGACACCGACAAATATGATCAGCACGCCGAATGAACGCACCGGGAAGACCAGAGATACAAAAAAGCTACCAATCAAAGCGATCTCCAAAGCACTCGTATTACCAGCCAATTCCAACGCTCCGTACAAAAGCAGAAACAGCACCAGCCACATCCCCATAAATAAGAAGTAAGGACGCATGGAAGGTTCCTGTTTCCTGAAACTTTCTTTTATTTCCACCAATTCAGGTGCTGCTCTTTCTTTTCCCATCAAACGATCCAATACAGACAATGCCTTATCCGTCTTACCGCGCATCACCAAATAACGGGGCGTTTCCGGCACAAACATCAGAAGGACCAGGAAAAGTAAAGCCGGGACGATCTCGGACGCGAACATCCAACGCCAGCCAATCGCATGCAACCAGGCGGCATCTCCCTGCAACGCGATACTGTAATTTACAAAATAGACGACAAGCATACCGAAAATAATCGCAAACTGGTTCCACGACACCAGATTTCCCCGTTTTTCCGCCGGTGCCATCTCGGCAATATACATCGGAGAAACCATAGAAGCCAAACCAACTCCTACTCCTCCGACAATCCGGTAAAGCACAAAAAGGTACATGAATGTGTGATCTCCGCTACCAGGCATCCCGACAAACAACTCCGGCCACGCCGAACCGATTGCCGACAACAAAAACAGGATGGCAGCCAACACAAGCGTAGGTTTCCGTCCATACCGCTGGCTGATCCAACCGGCAAAAGAAGCACCTAAGATACAACCGATCAGGGCACTGCTTACAACGAATCCTTCAAGCGCATTTGCCTGATCCAATGGTAGCCCGAAAGGTTCGATAAAGAATTTACGCAGCGATTCAACCGTCCCGGATATCACCGCTGTATCATATCCGAATAATAATCCCCCCAATGTCGCCACGAGGGTAATTCCAAAAATGTAATAGTTGTTGTTTTTCACGATAGAGATTCATATAGGTAAATAATGTTTTATCCGTTACTTTTGGTTTGATTCAAAAGTAACGGATAAAACATTATTTATATGTTATTAAATGTACTGATTGATAATCATCTCATACAATTCCTGCTTCCCGCTGATTTGCTTCGGTTCGCCAGAGGCAAGAGCGATTGTACGCAGGTCTTCGAGGAGAAGTTTACCTTCTTCGAACTTCCTACCGTCACCCTGGTCGAAACTGGCGTAACGTTCGGCACGCATTTTCTTGTAATCGGAATGTTCCAGGATATCGGCAGCAGCCATCAAAGCACGGGCAAAAGAATCCATACCACTGATATGAGCCAGAAAAATATCATCCAGATCGGTCGAGTTACGACGTGTCTTGGCATCGAAGTTCGTACCTCCGGTAGTCAAACCGCCTGCTTCGAGGATAACCAGCCAAGCCTGTGTCAGTTCGTAGATGTCAACCGGGAACTGATCCGTATCCCAACCATTCTGATAATCACCACGGTTGGCATCGATACTGCACAACATACCGGCATCGGCGGCAGCCTGAAGTTCATGCTCAAATGTATGCCCGGCCAATGTGGCATGGTTCACTTCGATATTAATGGCAAAATCCTTGTCGAGACCATAATGGCGCAAGAAGCCGATAACCGTTTCCGTATCCACGTCATACTGATGTTTAGTCGGTTCCATCGGTTTAGGCTCAACCAGAAAAGTACCTTTGAACCCGTTCTTGCGGGCATAGTCACGTGCCATCGTCAACATCATGGCAAGATGTTCCTTTTCGCGTTTCATATTGGTGTTCAGCAAGCTCATATACCCTTCACGTCCCCCCCAGAACACATAGTTTTCGCCACCTAAAGCGATACAAGCATCGATCGCGTTCTTGATCTGCGTGCCGGCACAAGCCACAGCAGGGAAATAAGGATTTGTGGCAGCCCCGTTCATATAACGTTTATGCCCGAACACATTGGCGGTAGACCACAACAGCTTCTTCCCCGTCGCTTCCTGATGTTGTTTGGCATATTCGACCATCGTATGCAGGTCCTTTTCAAATTCGGCCAACGTCGGTGCTTCATCTACGACATCCACATCGTGGAAACAATAGTAAGGTATGTTACATTTCGTCATAAATTCGAAAGCAGCATCCATCTTATACTTGGCACGGGAAATACGGTCTGCGCCCGCATTCCAAGGAAATGTCTTCGTTCCGCCACCGAACTGGTCGGCTCCCTCCGCACATAATGTATGCCAATAGGCCATAGCGAAACGCAGGTGGTCTTTCAGAGTTTTACCCATTACGACCTTGTTTTCATCATAATAATGAAAAGCCATCGGATTTTTTGACTCGCGTCCTTCAAATTCTATTTTTCCAATTCCCGGAAAAAATTCTTTTTCACCTTTAAAGTAATTCATGATAATAAGTATTTTATTGATTATACAATGCTTTCGTTTATTACGCCAATGCTTTCTCCAACCGTTCTTTCCAGACCTCGAAAGCCCCGCAGTATTTATCCGCTTTCAGTCCGTCCGGCTCTATCACATTGATCTTTTTCAGGGAAGCAAACGCCTCTTCCGCCGACGCATAGATGCCGGCCCCGATACCGGCGCCTTTGGCAGCCCCGACAGCCCCGTTCGTATCGTAAAGTTCGATCACCGTTCCTGTCACACCAGCCAACGCATCCCGGAAAATAGGGCTTAGGAACAGGTTGGCATTACCGGCACGGATCACCCCGATATCGATCCCCATCTCATTCATGATATCCATGCCATATTTGAAAGAGAAGACGATCCCTTCCTGTGCGGCACGGGCGATATGAGCTTTATTATGAATGTTGAAATTCAGCCCGTGAATGGAGCAATCCACCTGCTTGTTCTGTAACATACGCTCCGCACCGTTCCCGAAAGGCAGAATCGAGAGGCCCTCCGAACCGATCGGAACAGTCGCCGCCAGCTCGTTCAATGCAGGATAGCTTATACCTTCCGGAGCTACATTCCGCTTCACCCACGAATTGAGGATTCCGACCCCGTTGATACACAGAAGGACCCCTAAACGCGTCCGGTCGGCCGAATGGTTCACATGCGCAAACGTATTCACACGGGACAGCATGTCGTAGTTCACCTTGCCGTTCACACCATACACGACCCCCGACGTACCGCCCGTAGCGGCTATCTCGCCCGGATTCAGGACATTTAGCGACAACGCATTGTTCGGCTGGTCACCGGCCCGATAGGTAACCGGCGTACCCTTCTTCAAACCCAACTCCGAAGCGACCGATCCGAGCAATTCCCCCTGCACACCGAAAGTCGGACGGATATCCGGAACCAGTTCCTTGCTGAACCCGAAATAGTTCATCAGATCTTCAGAAACGCTATTATTCCGGAAATCCCAGAAAATTCCTTCCGAAAGGCCTGAAACAGTCGTGACAATATCGCCCGTCATGCGCATGGCAATAAAGTCACCAGGCAACATGAATTTATGCACCTGTCCGAATATCTGCGGTTCATACTCTTTTACCCATGCCAATTTGGAAGCCGTAAAGTTTCCGGGAGAATTCAAAAGATGTGCCAGGCATTGCTTTTCGCCGATCGACTTGAAAGCGCGATCCCCATAAGGCACCGCACGACTGTCGCACCAGATCACCGACGGACGCAGCACCTGCATCTTCCTGTCCACCAATACAAGCCCATGCATCTGGTACGAGATGCCGATCGCATCTATCTCCGTTCCCTTGATGCCCGCCTTCGCGATCGCACCCTTTATCGCTTCTTTCAGATACATCCACCAGTCATCCGGATTCTGCTCCGCCCATCCGGGACGCACGGCTTTGATCGCCGCCTCTTCTTTCGGATAAAAATCAGAGGCAAGCGTCAACCCCGTATCTTTATCGACAATAGAAGCCTTCACCGAAGAACTTCCGATATCACAACCTAATAAACACATACTATATCATATCTTATTAAACTTCGAATGCAACTTGTTATATTTCACCTTATCGAACCGGTAATAGCGGGCTGCCCGATGATTCACTCCCGTTTCCACTTCATCCGTCTGCACGACATATTCCATCGCCGTCATCTTTTTATGGAAATTGCGTACATCTATCGTCTTATTATAAATGATCTCAAAAATGCGCCGCAACTGATAGGCCGTAAACTTTGACGGAAGATAATCGAAAACGATACCCGGTTCGACATCCACCCACCGCCGTATCTCTTCGCCGGCAGCTTCAACAATTTCCTTATGGTCGAATGGCAGATGTGGCAATTCATTTACAGGTGCCCAAATAAGGGTATCGGACATCTCCCCCATCGTCATTTTCTTCCCGAACTTACACAACGCCAGATAAGCGACCGTCACGATTCGTGTGATTTTCATTTTGGAAGCATTTTCCAGCCATTGCACATCCTCTTTATTCTTGGTACGGGCAGGAGAGCCGAAACTGCGGAACTGTTTCAAGGCTACACGTTTCAGACCTGTCGCTTCGTTCAAGACACGATAAGCGGCCGTATCCAGATCTTCACTCTCATAAATCAAGCTTCCCGGCAATTTGTAGTGTTTCTCGTTACTACCGGCAACTTGTCTTTCGACGAGCAACACGCACAGTTTATCTTCGTTTGTCCCAAGCAATACGCAATCGACCGAAACGTGCGGATAAAACATTTCATGCTTATTTTCCTGTGTTTCCATAATATCCCAATAAAGATTCTCCGCAAATATAAGGTTAAAACGATATACGACATAATGTAATTCGAACAATATCTACTCAAAAGGCTAAAAAGCCCGTTATTTAACATACATTATCACTCACAGAAAAAGGAACTGTACCAAACCTGAATTTTAATGCGATTATCCGGAAAGGGAAGAAACTTCTAACATTTATTTAATACATTTGTTATTAAAAAAAGACGTACTATGGATATCAAACATCTACAGTTCTCATTCCGAATGTACTGGGCGAATATGAAGGGCTTGCTGAACATGGTGGCCGAAGGGATCATACTCGTCGCCTCTCTCGCCTCCCTCTTCATCCTGGTCTATCAGTTCGGATTCAAATATTCGGCCCATGTCACCCATATGTTGGAAACCAGCCGGGTTTACCTCCTGCTGGCTTTCTTTACCGGGATATCGCTCCGGTATATTTTGAAATTCAAAGAGATCATACAAGAGAAAATGTTATACCTGGATATCGGCATTTATTTTTTCCTCTTTGCCGTGCTATCGGGCAAAGTATTCTTCAAAGAAGCCATTCACCAGTCGCTGCCCTACCTCGGTTTCCTCACGGAACCGCTGTTCGTTTATTTCCTCCTGCTGTTGCTGAGCGCCATCCATTTGTCGCGGCAGACATTCACGCTGTTACAAAGCCATATCAAGCCGTCCCTCCTGTTCCTGCTGAGTTTCGTGTTCGTCATCCTTGTCGGTTCGGGATTGCTGATGTTGCCAAACGCCACGGTGCACGGGATTCATTTCGTAGATGCCCTGTTCATCTCGACCACCTCCGTCTGTGTGACCGGACTGACGACAGTCGATGTGGCAACGACATTCACGCATACAGGACATATCATCATCATGTTTCTTATCCAGATCGGCGGTATAGGAGTCATGACTTTCACCAGCTTTTTTGCCCTTTCTTTCATGGGGCATTCATCTTTCACCAGCAAGCTCGTTCTGAAAGACATGCTGAACGAAGACCGGGTGAACGGGCTGTTCCGGGTGATCCTTAACATCCTGTTCGTGACACTGTTTATCGAAGGCGTAGGGGCCTACCTGATTTATCTGGATATAAAGGGAGGGCTGCCGGGAGGCACGCAGGAAGAAGTGTTCTACGCTGTGTTTCATGCCGTTTCGGCTTTCTGCAATGCTGGGATCTCGACGCTGAGCGGAAACATGTATGACCCGCTGGTCGCCCAAAAATACAACCTGCATGTCTGGATCGCCCTGCTCATCGTATTCGGCGGGCTAGGTTTCCCGATTGTTTTCAACTACCTGAAGCTGTTACGACATCTGCTTGTCAATACATTCAAGATCGTAATCGGACAGCAGAAGCATTATATCCATACCCCCAGAATTATCAATATCAACACGTACATCGTGATGATCAGCACGTTGGTATTGCTTGCCGGCGGTACATTTTTCTACTATCTGCTGGAAATAGACAATACGCTCGCCGGATTGCCGTTCAGAGGACAGCTTGCCAATGCATTCCTGGGAGCCGTCACCCCGCGTACGGCCGGATTCTGCGTCGCGGATATGGGGACGCTGACTACCGGAACACTCATGCTGACACTGATCCTGATGATAATAGGCGCCGCTCCCATGTCTACCGGCGGCGGTTTGAAAGTAACGACCGTCTGTGTCGCCCTGCTGACCGCACACAACGCCGCCCGCGGGAAAGAGAATGTGGAAATCCGCAAACGTGAAATATCACCGGAAACCATACGCAGGGCTTTCGCCACAATCGTTTTCTATTTCTGCTGGCTGGGGGCGGCCGTCTGGATATTGTCCATTACCGAAAAAGACGTACCGGTCTTCACCTTGATCTTCGAAGTCGTGTCGGCACTCAGCACGGTAGGGTTAAGTTTGAACTTCAGCCCGTTACTGAGCATTTCGGGAAAACTGGTCATCATCTTCACCATGCTGGTCGGACGTATCGGCATACTGGCCTTCTTTATCAGTTTCTACAAGGAATACAAAAAGAAGAATTACACCTATCCACAGGAAAATATATTAATGTAACATAAAGAATACAATATGAAATATTTAGTAATCGGATTAGGAAACCTGGGACGCGCCATCGCCGAAAGCCTGACACGCATCGGCAATGAAGTGATCGGCGTAGATATCAACCCGCACAAGACCGAAGCGGTCAAACACACCATATCCGGAGCAATCAGCCTCGACACGACGGACAAAGACGCCTTGAACACGCTACCACTGAACGAGATGGATGCCATCTTCGTCACCTTCGGCAAGGACTTCGGGACCTCCATACAGACTGTAGCCCTGCTAAAGAACTTAGATGTGAACAAACTGATCGTACGAGGGATTTCTCCCATCCACGAGGCAGTGATCCGTTCGATCGGTGTAGCGGAGATCATCACTCCGGAAGATGATTTCGCCGGTATGTACGCATCCCAATCCTTACTTGGGGAACTCTTCAAACAATGGTACAGAGTGACGGACACACACCATCTCTACAAGATAAAAGCACCAGTCACCTTTGTCGGACAGACCCTGCAGACCATAGACCTGGAAGAGAATTTCGGAGTGCGCCTTGTCGGCATCGAACGCCCCAAGACAGAACGCAACCTGATCGGGTTAAAACAAACCCAATACTCCGTCATCGACAAAATCACCGGAGACCTGAGAGTCGAAGAAGGTGATCTGCTCATCCTTTTCGGCAAGATGGAAGTGTTGCACAGGCTGGCAGATATCTGACGCCGGTTTATTCTTTCTGAGGTATCTTGGAAACCAAAACCTTATCTATACGGGCGCCGTCCATATCGACGATCTCGAATTCGAAGTTCAACCAGCTCAATTTCTCACCGGTCTTCGGAACCCGTTCCAGAATCTCCAGGATCAGGCCGCTGAGCGTATTATAGTCATGCTCGGCATACAAATCTTCCATGTCGAAATATTCAAGGAAGTCATAGAAGTTGTACTGCCCGTCCACCAGCCAGGTCCCGTCGGACCGCTCGACGATCTCGGCCTCTTCCCCCACATCGGGAACCTGCCCGATCAGACCTTCCATGATATCTTTCAAGGTGACAATCCCTTGGATGCCTCCGAACTCGTCCGTGACGATGCCATATTTCACACGTGCCTGCTTGAACTGTTCCAACGCATTATACACACTCTGGTTTTCCGGCATAAACTCCGCCGGACGAATCACCTGCGACAAAGAGAAATCCGGCTCGTCGATACGGCCGAACAAGTCTTTCAGATAGACGACGCCTTTGATATCGTCAAACTTTCCGGCAGCAACCGGATAGATGTTGAAAAGATTTTCCTGGACTTTCTCGCGTATCTGCTCGATACTGTCCGTCAGGTCCAGCCAGACAAGCTCGCTGCGGTGTGTCATGATAGAACCGACATTACGGTCGCCCAGATTGAACACGCGTTCCACGATGTCCTGCTCGACTTCCTGCACTTCGCCGACATCAAAGCCTTCTTTGACAATCGCCTTGATCTCCTCCTCCGTCACCTTGTTTTCTTCAGTCGCATCGGTTCCGATCAGTCTGACGGTCAACGCCGTACTCTTGGATAACAGCCACACGAAAGGCGAGGCGACCAGCGAAAGGAAATTCATCGGTTTGGCAACGAGCATCGACACACGCTCAGCATAGCCCATACCGATACGTTTGGGGACCAGCTCGCCCATAATCAACGTCAGATAAGTGACGATCACGACAATAGTGGTTTTGGAAACCCCCAACGCATAAGGTTCCAGAAAAGGAATGCGGCGGACATGCTCGGCCAGGTCATAGGCAAAAGCCTCGCCCGAATACAAACCGGTCAGAATACCGATAAGCGTAATCCCGATCTGGATGGTAGAGAGAAACCGGTCCGGTTCGTTTGCCAGCTTCAAAGCAGTCTTGGCAGATTTGTTTCCACGTTTTGCTTCCAGCTCAAGACGAGCCTTACGAGCTGACACCAAAGCAATTTCCGACATAGAAAGAAGGCCGTTCAATAAGATAAGACCGATAATAATAAATATTTCCATTTGCTATATACACAGCGATTGATTAGAGAGGCGAAGATATGAATTATTCGAACTCTCACATCTAACAAGATGAAAATAAATCTAATTAATATATAAAAAAGCCATTCTATCTTCGCAGACAGAACGGCTTCATGTGTCGATAAGTTTCACTAACTCTTATTTAAAATTTTATTAGAAAACAGTATCGGGAGATAGATACATACTTACTCGATTACCTCGCCCTTCTCATTCAGAACAACCGTCTGTTCCTTCTGATCTTTGTCGACAAGGACGACTTTATACTTCTTAGCACCGTCGGCACCGGCAACATAGGCTTCCTTCACCGTACTGCCCTCGTAAGACTTGGCGATTGCATCCTGCACGGCCTGGGGAAGTTCCTTTACCTCGATTTTCACGAAATCGTCCTGCATTACGTTTTCGACTGATACCTGTACAGTCGATGCCTGTACACCTTGTGATGCGAATGCCACACATGCTACTACCGCTACCATTAAAACAATCTTTTTCATGACTCTAACAATTTAAAAATTAATACCTAAGTGATTACTAAAACCTTTATTCAATCTGATCAAACAAGTACAAGGATCGTACCACAACAGCATGCCAAAAACATGATAAAGTGTCCCAGAGCTTACAAAATAAGGGGTAGAAAAAGAGCAAACCATCGGATGCCCAACCATAAAACATGGGAAAAAGTGTAGAAGTCCGTGTATTTTTTCTACAATAAATGTGGCACACCTCTTCCAATCTCCATTTTAATTGTTAATTTAGCCACATCATTAATGAAATCTAATAAAATATGAATTTAAGTGATCCCAAAGATTGTCTGTATTGCCAGAACAATCAGACTTTACACGAGCTGATGATCGAAATCGCTCCTCTCTCGGTATCCAGACTGTTCCTGTTCAAGGAACAAACGTATCGCGGGCGTTGCCTGGTTGCCTACAAAGACCACGTACACGACTTGAACATGCTCAGCGACGAAGAACGGAACGCATTCATGGCCGATGTCGTACGGGTGACCCGCGCGATGCAGAAAGTATTCAATCCACAAAAGATCAATTACGGCGCTTATTCGGATAAACTGTCGCACCTTCATTTCCACCTGGCCCCGAAATATGAAGGAGGCCCTGACTTCGGCGGGACATTTACCATGAACCCGCAAAAAGTATACTTGACGGATGCGGAATACCAGGATATGGTTGAAAAGATCAAAGAGGCGTTATAAGGTAGGCACAGAAGTTGCAAAAGTGGACGCGGAAGATTTCCGGACATAACATATAGGAAGGTGTGTCAAAATCTCCTTATCCTCGCACTTGATGCGGGGATGCAAAAGGACAGACCTTATCAATCAGACTTTTATAGGGCTGGTTTTAATGCGATCCCGCGTCAAGCGCGGGAACAGGATAGTTTCGACACACCTCTTACTCTATTAATGCTTCCGTGTCTGCTTACTTTACAAACGAAGACTTCAGCAGGTAATCGGCACTTTTCTTCACGCCTTCGAACTGATGTCCGCTACCCGTACCTTCCATTTCAACGAAATAGTCCTTATGGCCGTTTGCATAGAAATGCTTGAATATCTGCTCGAAGTTCATCATGCCGGAATCCCCCAGGACATAGCGGTCTTTGATATGGAGCACTTTGATACGGTCTGCATATTTCGTGATATACTCGACCGGATCCTGCTGGCCCATCACGGCCCAGTAAACGTCCATCTCAAAGAAAACCAATGACGGGTCCGTATTCGCCAGGAAGATGTCATACACTTTTTCGCCTTTGTTATGGCGTCCGAACTTCATTTCCGTGCCGCCGGGAACCACCTTGGCAAATTCCATGTCGTGATTGTGGTAACCGAACGGTATGCCGGCCGCTTTCACGATCTTTCCGGCTTCGTTGAAGACTTCACAAACAAATTTCGTTTCTTCCACGTTACGGGTACTGGGCTGGCCGGGCTGCACCAGATATTTCACTCCTAACTTGGCATGGTCGTCAGCCGTTTTCTTCCAGTATTCCTTTATTGTATTCAGGTTGTCTTTCGTGTATTCGCGAACAGGAGGATTCACATGCGAACTCAGAATCGTAATGCCGGCATCATCCGCCATCTTCTTGAAATCCATCAATTCGATATCACGGATCTTGCCTTTCCCATAACCGGCAAGTTCGATGGTCTGATACCCCATCTTTTTCAACTTCTTCATTCCTCCCGGAACATCCTTGTAGAGCTCGTCGCCTAAAGAATAGATTTGTAAACCGATGTTCTTGGCCGCCGTCGCTTCGAAAGCGGCAGATGTCGCAGGCTGCGCTGCAACGGCATTCCCTACCTTACCGGCCATCAGGCCACCCAACGTAAACAGGGACGCGTTTTTCAAAAAGTTTCTTCTATTGATCATGGTCTATTAAATTTAGATTGCTCCAAAGGTATGATTTTATTCTGGAAATCATACAAAAAGCCGTTTGAAAAAAAATCAAACGGCTTCCTGTTCTTTCTTCTGCACCTCAGATAAACTCGTTCACCGACGAGACGATGCTTCCGTCGAACAGATTGATGATCCGGTGGGCGAAACTGGCATCGTGCTTGGAGTGAGTCACCATGACGATCGTGGTCCCTTCCCGGTTCAGTTCGGTGAGCAATTGCATCACTTCGGCTCCGTTCTTCGAGTCCAGGTTACCGGTCGGCTCATCGGCGAGGATGATCTTCGGATTCGAAACGACAGCACGTGCGATGGCCACACGCTGTTGCTGTCCTCCGGAAAGCTGCTGCGGGAAATGGCCCGCGCGGTGGCTGATGTTCATCCTTTTCAGGATATCGTTCACCATCTGCTTACGCTCGCCGGCTTTTACTTTCAGGTAGGTAAGCGGGAGTTCCACGTTTTCGAACACGTTCAGTTCGTCGATCAGGTTGAAACTCTGGAACACGAAACCGATGTTGCCTTTGCGGACCTGCGTACGCTCCTTCTCCTTGAGATGCCCGACTTCCTTGCCTGCCAGGTAATAATCGCCCGAAGTCGGATTGTCCAGCAGCCCCAAGATATTCAGCAATGTAGATTTGCCACATCCGGAAGGTCCCATGATAGCCACAAACTCGCCATCTTTCACTTCCAGGGAAACATTATTCAATGCAATCGTCTCCACCTCTTCCGTACGGAAAAACTTACTTAAACCTTCGATCTTTATCATGACTTTCTGAATTATGTTTTTTTGATTTTATTCTGATTTTATGTTCTTTACCGGATTTTCGTTAGCGACATGCCAGTTCTGGTACGTCACCGTCATAAACGTGATCACGCCTACGGCCAGGAAAGCCAGCGGCAACACCCACCAATACATCGGCGTACGGTAGGCGAAATTCTCCAGCCAACGGTGTACGCCGTACCAGGCGACCGGAGCACCGAAGACGAAGCATATCAGCAAAATCCAGAAGTAGCTCACATTGAACATATACAAGATTTCTCCCGTCGTCGATCCCAACACCTTGCGCACGGCGATCTCTTTCCGCTTGTATTCGCTTTCGAACACGACAAGGCCGAACACGCCCACAATCGAGATAAAGATAGCGACAAGGCTGAACAAGGTGATCAAAGAACCGATCTTCAATTCCTTTTCGTAGGTATGCTGTAAAACCTCGTCATAGAAACGGACCACAAAAGGATACTCCGAATCGAACTTTTCCAGCGACTCGCGCACATGCTCCATTCCGGAGCGAAGGTCGCTTCCCGCCTTGAACTTCACATAGGCGGTATTATAATAGTTGCCTTCCTGCCCCCACTGGTATTTGCCCCAAAGATAGAAAGCCATCGGGGTAACTTCCTGGCGGAATGAGGCGAACTTGATATCCGGGATAAAACCGACGATCTCGTCACCGTCGATCTTTTCGTTCAACTTCAATTCGTACTGCGCCTTCGCCTTTTCGTTGAATATATAGCAACCCGTCTCCTTCTGATCGTCTTCCGGACGGAAATCACGGCCTTCCTTGACCTCTATCCCCATCACTTTCAGGAAAGAAGAAGAAACAGGAAGACACTGGAAATTGATGTTGTTCCCATTATAGTCACGCCCCCATCCCATGTACTGGTCCTGGCTCGAAAGCAGGAATTGGGAATAGGTCACATCCTCCACGCCGGAGAACGATTTCAACCGGTCCGTGAAAGCATCCCGGTTCTTATTTATAGTATTATTCAGATGCACGATAATCATCTCCTCCTTGTCATATCCCAACGGCGCATTCTGCATATAATGATTTTGCAGGTACATAAACAAAGAGCCGATAATCAGGATGAAAGAAGCCACAAACTGGACCCCCACCAGCACGCTCCTCATCCGGCGCCCGGCAAGCGAGAGGCCGAAACTTCCTTTCAACACCAATGCCGGCGGGAAAGAGGTGACATAGTAGGAAGGATAAAGGCCGGCCAGCACTCCCACGATCGCCGCGATCACAGCCGTGCCGGCAATGATCATCGGCTGCGCCCCGAACGAGATGTCGGCATCCACCAGCGAGACTACCGGTGTTTTGGGGATTATGTATAAGAAAAGAAGCGAAAGCAGATAAGCAAACAGACTGACGCAGACCGCCTCTACCAACAAACTTCCACGCAACGTACGGTCGGAACTGCCCAGCACCTTCTGCGTGTTGATGCTCTTGATACGCATAGGAGTCAGCGCCGTGCTGAAATTGGTAAAATTGATACCGGCGATAATAAGGATGACAAAAGCGATGGAGAAAAGCACCAGCAACGTCTGGCGGCTCGCTTTCGGCATCGAATCGAAATCCACGTTATTCAGGAAATGGACATCCGGCAAAGAGGTCAGGCGGAGATCCAAGCTATTCTCCTCCCCCCATTCGAACTCATTGCCGAAGGCTTCCTTCGCATTAAAATTACGCTTGAAATTGTCCAGCACCTCAGCCTTATCCATCCCCTCGCCCAGACGGACAAAGAAAAAATAATTCCAGTTTCCCCAGTTATCATAGTTTTCCTTCGGACTCATCGACGTGTACATGACGTTCTTCAAAGCAGAGTTACGGGGAAAATCCTTATACACGCCTTTCACGATTTTCGCATCTTCCATAGGATTGGCAGAGATCAGCTGCTTGCCTACCGCCGATTCGTCACCGAAGATCTTTCTCGCCATGCTTTCCGGAAGGACTACGCTGTTGGGCTCATCCAAAGAGCGCTCGCTTCCTTCGAGCATATCGAAACGGAACACTTCCAAGACTCCGGGAGTCACGTTCCACGCATCTTCCTTGTAGCTCGTCCGCTGTCCGCCATCCTCTATATAGAAAAAACGGCTTTCGGTCCAAGCACTCAAAAGGCATCCTTCCTCTATAAGAGGCGAAGACCCGGTAAACGCCCGCGCGAACGGACGGCAGATAATGGCTTGCGACCCTTTGCTTCCGTGCACGATATCCACCCGGAAGATAGCATCGGCGTTCGGGTGGCTGCGGTCGAACGTATAATCATAATTCACCTGCATCATAATGAGCATAAACGCCACAAAAGCAATGCTCAACCCCAGCACATTCAAAACAGAAGCCGTCTTGAACCGGCGGAGCACACTAAAGAAATTTCGCAAAATCGTTTTCATATCCAACTGTTTTGCTTCAATACTAACAAAAAATATGCCAAATAGCATAACGAGCAAATAATCAATAAAATAGATATCCAACAATTCGAACAGACTGTCTAATAATTAGACACCACTGTCTATTTTCTTGACACTTCCTCTTCCAATCCCGCATACTCCTCCCTGGCGTCGAAGCAAGGGCAGGCCTTGCGGATGTAAGGACTCAGTTGGCAATGTCCCACTATCTTCGCCTCCGGATAGTCCCGCCGGAGCTGGCGGAGCAGGTCGAGCAGCGAACATTTCTGGGCGTAGGTACGGGTGTCGGAAGGGGTTCCCGCCTCATCGAGGCCGCCTTCATAACAGATGCCGATGCTCCGGTCGTTCCACCCGGCTGCATGTGCGCCGATCTGGTTGACGGGACGGCAACGGTGGAGATAGCCGTCGCGGGTGATATAGAAATGATAGCCGATATCGGCAAATCCTCTCGCCTTGTGTGAAGCCCGCAAGGCCTCCACCGGGAAATCGCGGTCATAGCGCGTCGCGCTGCAATGAATTATCAGGAGGCGTACCTCCCGATAATTCTGATAGAAACATCCCGCCGTCATAACGAGCAGGCGCTTATGCCGAGCGCACCGGCAATGGCGCTGGCTACGGCGATGATCACTTTGAGGAGCACTCCCCAGACAGATTTCTTTTCGTTTTTTTGTTCCATGATGAGATTTATGATTTATGATTTGAAAAGCATGGGGCAGGGTCCTGCCCTACGCTTTTCTCTTGCTTTTAATTGTCAATTATCAATTGCTTAAAGTTCTCCCGGCCGGTCATCTTCGCCTCCGCTCCCGCCTCCTTCGTTCGGTTTCTTCGACAGGTCGACCGTCGTCTCGCCTGCTTTCTCGGCACGGAGTACGGCACGTACGGATGCACGGCTGGGTACGGGATTGAAACTCATACCGTTGAAGATCTTTTTCAGATCGTCGCCGGGAACGAACTGGATATTGACTCCGGTGATATTGGTGGCAGTAAACACCTCCGCGCTATCGGCTCCCCGGCTGGTCGCCTGCAAACGGAACTTGCCCAACTCGCCGAAATCAACC
>OGGZ01001142.1_pt1 | contig 24514 bp, 21 predicted proteins | sample 1571371 | NCBI WGS metagenome assembly OGGZ01 (sample SAMEA2582025, study PRJEB24529) | metagenome | biome: Human gut stool | place: China | collected 2011
TATTGGAAAGAATACAATAGTTAACAAGCCTGTTTCCTTTTATGCATTTGAAATGCTCTATTGGTGCGGGATAAGGGAAGGCGATGATGATGATAAAATAAGACTAAATCAACGGAAACCCAGTAAATACAAGGGGTTGAGGCGATTTGGTCCTGAAAAAAACTTGCAACGAATCAACAAATTTATGAAGGAAAGGCCTATCTTTTATAAAAACCTTATTCAGATGAAAGAAAATATTCGCTTTTATCTGAGATGCTTTTACTGTATCACGAAAGTGATGATATTACAATTTAATAGCGAAAACAGGACCGAATTAGCTCGTAATGGATGAAAATCTGTTTAGCTGATTCGGTCATTTTTATTGATTGAAAGGTGATGAAAAAATGGCTAGAATTATTTCTATTGTAAACCAAAAAGGGGGAACTGGAAAGTCCGCATGTACAGCTAATTTAGCAGTAGGATTAGCACAAAAAAATATGAAAGTGTTAATCGTTGATGCCGATCCACAGTCTGATGTATCCGCAGGATTTGGATATCGTGATTGTGATGACAGTAATGAAACACTTACAGTTCTTATGGATGCAGTAATGAAAGATGAAGATATTCCTTCCGACTGTTATATCAGACATCAGGCAGAGGGGATAGACATTATCTGTTCTAACATTGGACTGGCAGGTACGGAAGTACAGTTGGTAAATGCAATGAGCAGGGAATATGTATTGAAACAGATTTTATATGGTATCAAGGATCAATATGATGCAGTCATCATAGATTGTATGCCATCATTGGGAATGATTACGATTAATGCGCTGGCTGCATCGGATGAAGTTCTCATTCCGGTTGAAGCGTCCTACCTACCAATCAAAGGATTGCAGCAACTGTTAAAAACAATCGGCAAGGTCCGTAAGCAGATCAATCCGAAGCTGCAAGTAGGAGGTATTTTGTTTACGATGGTCGATGCTCATACGAATGATGCCAGAAATAATATGGAGCTTCTCAGAAATGCATATGGAAGTCAAATCCATATCTTTGATAATTATATTCCATTTTCTGTAAGAATGAAGGAAGCAGTCAGAGAAGGACAGAGTATTTTCTCTTATGATCCGAAAAGCAAAGCTACAGAGGCTTATCGGAGAGTGACGGAGGAGGTGCTAGAAGATGCCATCTAAAAAAAGAGCAACTCCCGTTTCCTTACAGCCGCTTGATGCATTGTTTGGAACAAACGAAGAGTCAATCAATGGAATTAGTGAGATAGCAATCGGAAGTCTTCATCCATTTCCGAATCATCCATTTCAAGTAAGAGATGATAAGAAAATGGAAGAATTATCAGAAAGTATTATACAATACGGCGTATTGGTTCCTGGCATTGTGCGGTTGAGAGAGTCTGGGGGTTATGAGTTGGTAGCAGGTCATCGGCGAAAACGAGCATGTGAACTTGCAGGATTAGAGAAAATGCCGGTTATCATCAAAGATCTTACGGATGATGAATCAACGGTGATTATGGTAGATTCCAATATTCAAAGAGAAGAACTCTTAATCAGTGAAAAAGCTTTTGCTTATAAAATGAAATATGAGGCATTGAAACGACAGGGTAAGAGATCCGATTTAACTTCTTGCCAAGTTGGCAAGAAGTTGGCGGCAGAGGAAGTCAGTCAGAATACTGAAGATAGTTCCAGACAAATATTAAGATATATTCATTTGACATTGTTACTTCCCGAACTGTTGGAAATGGCAGATGATAAGAAACTTCCTTTTAACACGGCTGTTGAAATTTCATATTTGAGAAATGAAGAACAACAGGTGTTACTTCAGTATATGAGTAATCACAATATGGTACCGTCCATGAAGCAGGCAAAGGAATTGAAACAGATTTCAAAAGAACGGATGTTGACGTATTCAGAGATTGACCAGATTTGCATGAATGAAAGTACTGAAAAAGTTCAAGTGCAGATTCCGGCGAAAAAGTTGAAACAATATTTTCCAGAGACATATACAAAGACTCAGATGGAAGAAATTATATTTATGCTTCTGGCATCGTGGGCAGAAAGAGAGGGTGAAGAATGAGCAATGAAGATATGGCAAGTAGAATACAAGTCTATAGGAAAAAGATAGAAAAGATACGTGTTAAACAGATGAAAAGAGAGAAGTTTAAACATTTGTTGAAAACATTAAGATTATCAGCAGGAAGAAAGTGAAAGTATGGCTTTAAAAAATGTACGAAGATATGATGCGAACGGAAGGGAGCTTACGGAGAAAGATCTGGAAACCTTTCGATTGGATTCTCCTGTGGTTAGAGAAATATTGGCAAACCTCAATCGGGAGGTGACGGAAGGAATCAGACAGAAGGAGAAAAAAGGTGACGATTGAAGATGTAATTAAAAAATCAATTCTGCCGCTGGCATTTATGGTATTCTGGTTTTGGATGACAAAAACAATTATGAAAGTCAGCGGTCAGACAGATTGGTTCTGGTGGATATTTATTGCCGGATTACCATTTGGAATACATAAAATGCGGCTGATTCTAATCCCAAGGGGAATGGATACCACAGCAACACTTGGTATGGCTGCATTAAGTGTCATCATTGGAGCATTGATCGGAAGTATCATGATTCCAGTGTATGTGATCAGAGCGATATACGTTTTTATACGGTATATCATTGGAAAATAGAAGATTAGTTTGATAAGAGGCAGGCTTGCGAAAACAAAAATCGTAAGTCTGCCTCTTTTTTTGTGCCTAAAAACAGGCAATTCAGGGTAAATCCCTTTTGCAAATATTAGTTTGGAGGATTTTATTATGAGAGAACGCATTGAAAGCAAGCATGTAACAAAAGAAATCAAAAGTCAGATGCCGGTAATTTCACCTGAGATTATCAAAGAAAGAGGTTGTACGTTTTGTCCGTATTATCTTGGAAGTTATGAGAAACAGCCACGCTGTATGATGAAAAATTGTGCCTGGGATGATGAGAATGAGCGTTTCCATCCGATTCTTCGTAGATTGATTCCATTTTACAAAGAGAAGATGGAAAAAGCGGAGGAAAAGTTCCTGGCAGTGAAACAGATTTATACAACTCTTTTAAAGATGTTTGCAGATGAAATGAAGCAGGAAGAGTTGGAAAAAGATGAATGTTACGGATGTGCCTATGGAAAATGTGGTCCATGTATCGGTATCTGTTACAAATCAATGAAAGTATAGGAGGGTTAAGCCAATGAATACAACAATTATTTCCGGGAGATTGGTAAGAAATCCTGGATACAATGAAGTGGAGAATGAAAAAGGACTTCATAAGATTGCCAAGTTTGTTCTGGCAGTCAGAAGAAATTATTCTGATGAAGTCAGTTTCATTCCGGTAAAGGCTTTTGCAAAGAAAGCAGAATTTGCCAGAGATTATCTGATGCAGGGAACGAAGGTCATGGTGGAAGGCGAGATTGTCACGGGTAATTATGAAGATAAGGATACCGGGAAAAAGATTTATACCACCGAAGTGTATGCAAACCGGATTGAATTCGCAGGTGCAAAAATGGTTGACAGACCACCATTCCCAGAAGATGCGGAAGGGTTCTTAGAGATACCGGAGGGCATGGAAGAGGAAATGCCGTTTAGATAGAGGAGGATAAAAGATGGTTTCAGTAGATCAGGTGTATATGATAGGGCATATGAAAAATGCCGATGGAAGTATCAATAACAAAAATGTAGTGCTGTCAGCAGCATGTGAAGCAGCGGAACTATTCCAGTGCATGATGGCAGTAAATCAAAAACTGGAGGACTGGCAGAGATTCAATCACACCTTGGAGATGCATCTTAGAAGTGTGGAATGTGAGAAAATCCATGATATCTGTCAGGCAGTATATGGGATGAAACATCCGTCCAATGAACTGGAAGGATTGTATCTGGCAAGGGAGGATGAACAGATATGCCTGCTGTATTATCAGGTTTTCGTGGGGATGTTGGAAATCAATATCAATTCAGCTGAAGTGCTGTACAAACAGAAGGAGAAAACAATCAATGAGTAAGATGGAGTATATGCCGGTAGATTGTCTGCAGGTGCCAAAGGTGCTGTTCCAGATGGAAAAATACAAAAATCTGTCAAATACAGCAAAGATTTTATACAGCTTATTTCTGGATCGTTTGAAATTTGCGGTACAGAATGGCTGGGTAGATCATAATGGAGATCTGTTTGTTGTCTATCCGAAAAGTGAAATGAAGAAAAATCTGAATATGACCCGATATGGAGTAGATCAGGCTGTACAGGAACTGGTTCAGGTTGGAAAGCTGGTGCGTATTATTCCGAATAATGGAAAAGCGAACCACTTTTATATCAACGATATTTATGAAAATGAGATGGAGGAAGAATCAATGATGACATTAGACAGAATTATGGCAAATATGCCACTGGAAGAAAGAGAAATTATCATGGACAAGATGGTGGCAGCATCCAGAGATATTCTGAAAACTATTGTAGATATGGGGTATCTGGATGAGTATGATTCAGAACCAATGGAAGGTGAAGAACAGGAGGATTTTGAGGATCTGGAAGAAGAGGATTTCCCAACGTCTGGTTTTGAGTTTGGAATGAACCTTGCATTTAAATATCTGCATGAAAATGAAGAAGATTTTAAAAGAGTAAGAAGACTTCAGCAATATCTTCACAGACAGTATAAAGACTGTTCAAGAAAGAGATATAGCATTATCCTGGAAGCACTTGCTTACGCTATTGATTATGATAAGAGTTTTATTTATGACTTGAGCATGGCAGATAAGAAGTTAAAAAAAATGTATCTGGAGGATTTTATGGAGGGATTCGATTATGCTTTGTATGATTCACGTTATGAAGAAAACGAAGCCGAAGAATAGGAAATAAGTTATGGCAGATTTTGAATATTTCAGAGCAGAAGAATCTGACCAGTTTTCTTTTTTTCGGATACCCAAAGCTCTGTTCACAGAAAAAGAGTTTGCAAGCCTGTCCACAGACGCAAAGCTCCTTTACGGAATTCTGCTTGATCGAATCAGCCTATCCAAGAAAAATGGCTGGATCGACAGTGATGGTTATGTCTATATCATTTACATGATCGCAAAATTACAGGAGCTGTTGCGAATGTCGCATACGACAGTGACAAAGCTTCTTTATGAGCTTGACAGTGTGCATGGCATTGGATTGATCGAACGGTATCGGCAGGGGAATAATCGTCCTTCTGTCATATACGTGAAAAATTTTGTGAAACGGAGCAGAGGAAAGCCAGTAAGATACTTTGCTTCTGGAACGCCAGAAACTGGAAATCCAGACTGCAAGGAATTGGAAATCCGGATTGCAAGAAACTGGAAGTCCGGAACGCAAAAAAATAGAAGTCCGGACTGCAAGAATCTGGATGGAAGTAATACTAAGATAAATAAGACTGAAAAGAATCATACTGATAAGAGTAAGGGCAATACTCCCACTTTGGAAGAAAAATTCAGTCAGTATGGTAGATTTAAAAATGTTGTTCTGTCGGAAGCTGAACTGCAGGAGCTGATGACGCTATTTCCATGGGATTACCAGAAACGGATTGATCATCTTTCTGTTTATATGAAATCCAGTGGAAAAGAATATCAGAACCATTTTGCAACAATCTGTCTTTGGGCAGAAAGGGATGGAACCAGGGCAGGAATGGACAAATATGAATTTCAGGAAGGAGAAAGCCTTTAATGAAAAATAAAGTGGTTGAAGATTATGTGGACGAAGATGGGTGCCTTCATTGTGGTATCTGTAGAAAAAGAAAACAGATGAAGGTCAGTCTGATGGGATTTGAGCATGTAGTGTCCTGTTTGTGCGAATGCGAGGTAAAAGCCAGGCAGGAACTAGATGAGAAGATGCAGTGGGAAGAAGCACAGCGGCAGCTTTATCAGAGAAAATCCGTCGGACTTCGGGAAAGAAGATTCTGGGAATGGAAATTTGAAAATGACAACGGAAGCAACCAGAAGATACTAATTGCCAGGCAGTATGTAGAAAACTGGACAGATATGAAGAGAAAAAATGTAGGACTGCTTTTGATGGGACCTGTTGGAACCGGGAAAAGTTTCTTTGCAGGTTGTATTGCAAATGCACTTTTGGAACAGGGAGAACGTGTCATGATGACAAATTTTTCCAGGATCCTAAATGAAATGACCAGCTATCAGGCAGATAAGAACCAGATTATACAAAATCTTGTGGATTATCCGCTGCTGATTATTGATGACTTGGGAATAGAACGAAATTCCGAGTTTGCTTTGGAGCAGGTCTATAATGTGATAGACAGCCGTTATTGTAAAATGCTTCCGCTGATCGTAACAACGAATCTGGGACTGAATGAAATGAAATCTACAGATTTAGATACTGCTCATCAGCGTATTTATAGCAGAATACTTGAAATGTGTGTTCCCATCTATTGTGGTGGAGAAGATAAGAGAAAAGAAGAAGGGACAGAAAAACTCGTACAGGTGCAGAACCTGATTACCGGTTAATCTGTCTTTTTTCATTAAAGGGGGTGATTGCCATGATTACAGATCTGGACAGCAGTTGAATCGCTGAAAGGAGGGAAAAGTCATGCAGGAAGAGGTAACTCAGAAAACGGTCACGTTCTGTATTCGGACTACTAAGATTACGGCAGACCTGTTGAAAAAGGTTCTTGTTGCGTATCTGCGTCATCAGAAGCAGAAATCAGTAGAGAAGAAAGCACAGAAAAATCAGCCAAAACAGGGAAAGGTCACGGTAAAAGAGCTGGCAAAACAGAATGCCGGGATGGTCAATATCGAGATCACGGACAAAAATATCAAGTCCTTTGAACGGTATGCCAGAAAATACGGGATCAATTATGCTCTGAAAAAAGACAAGAGCAAAGAGCCTCCGGTTTATCTGGTATTTTTCAAGGGACGTGATCAGGATGCCCTCAATGCTGCTTTCCGTGAGTTTTCCCAGAAACAGATTCAAAAAGCGAATAAGCCTTCCATTCATAAGCGTCTTGCAGCTTACCGGGCAATGATGCCAAAGAAATCGAAGGACAAAGTAAAGAACCGGCATCAGGAGCAGAGCCGATGATGAAACAACACGGCAATAAGCTGATGCAGAAGTGGAAGAATAAGGCTGGGGTCAGGCTGTCCGCCCTGGATAAAAAGAAACTGGTTCTTACAAATCTTCCCTATGTTCTAACTGCTTTTTATGCGGATCGAGCGTCCTGTTTATACAGGAGCAGTCCCGGAGAAGATATAGGGAACAAACTGTTATATGCGATGGAACATGCAGATCGGATCTTTACAGGAATTCTGCTAAGTTTTGACCTGAGAGACCTATTGGTTGGAGTTACTGTCGCAGTTATTTTGAAATTATTGGTTTGGCAGAAACAGTCAGATGCAAAGAAACTTCGGAAGGGAATCGAGTATGGTTCAGCCAGATGGGGAAACGCTGAGGATATTAAACCTTATATGTCGGAAGATCCCTGGATGAATATTCCATTGACAGCAACAGAAGCATTGACTATGGAAAGTAGACCTAAACAGCCAAAGTATGCAAGAAATAAAAATATAGTGGTCATTGGCGGCAGTGGTTCCGGAAAAACTCGATTTTTCGTGAAACCGTCGGTTATGCAGATGAACTGTTCCATGGTCATTACAGATCCGAAAGGCACTCTGATCGAGGAGTGCGGGAAGATGTTAGCAAAGGGACCACCTAAGAAAGATAAGAATGGAAATATTATGAAAGATAAATCTGGAAAAGTAGTTCATGAGCCCTATGTGATTAAGGTTTTGAATACCATCAATTTTTCCAAATCGCTTCATTACAATCCATTTGCTTATATACGGTCTGAAAAAGATATCCTGAAGCTGGTTACAACAATCATTGTGAATACCAAAGGCGAAGGGGAAAAAGCTTCCGAAGATTTCTGGGTGAAAGCAGAGAAGCTGTTGTACACGGCATTGATTGCTTTTATCTGGTATGAAGGAGATGAAGAGGAAAAGAACCTGAATACTCTTCTGGATCTTTTGAATGAAAGCGAAACCCGTGAAGAGGATGAAACTTACCAGAATCCAGTGGATATGATGTTTCAGGAACTGGAAGAAAGGGATCCGCAGCACTTTGCGGTCAGACAGTATAAAAAATACAAAATGGCGGCTGGAAAGACAGCGAAAAGTATTTTGATATCCTGTGGAGCCAGACTTGCCCCATTTGATATCGCAGAACTTCGTGAGATCATGTCTTACGATGAAATGGAACTGGATAAGATCGGTGACAGGAAAACAGCCTTGTTTCTGATCATGTCCGATACGGATACCACATTCAACTTTGTGATTGCCATGTTACAGTCACAGCTTTTCAATCTGCTTTGTGATAAGGCAGATGATGTATATGGTGGAAGACTGCCGGTGCATGTGCGTGTCATCGCTGATGAGTTTGCCAACATCGGGCAGATTCCTCAGTTTGACAAGCTGATCGCAACTATCCGAAGCAGGGAAATCTCTGCTTCTATTATTTTGCAGTCACAGAGTCAGTTAAAGGCAATGTATAAGGATAGTGCAGATACCATTCTGGGCAACTGTGATACTACACTTTTTCTTGGTGGCAAAGAGAAAACCACCTTAAAGGAAATGAGTGAGCTTCTGGGGAAGGAAACCATTGACCTGTATAACACTTCGGAGACGAGGAGTAATCAGAAGTCCTTTGGATTGAACTACCAGAAAACAGGCAAACAGCTGATGACGGAAGATGAGATTGCAGTCATGGATGGAGGAAAATGTATCCTGCAGATCCGTGGTGCCAGACCATTTTTCTCGGATAAATATGATATCACGAAACACAAAAACTATCGGCTTCTTGCAGATGAAAACGAGAAGAACCGGTACAAAGTAGAGAAAGAGTTAAATCCACAGTACACACCGAAACCCGAAGAAGAGGTGGAAGTGATTCATGTAGAACTGTCGGAGTAACCTTGGGAATGAACGAAAAATAATGAGGAAAGGAATAACTGACATTAGGTGCGCCGGCTTTTTAGTCGGTGTTTTTTCATTCCCGTAAACACCTGAAAGAAGTCAGTTTTGGTTTATGAATATATGGCATTTTTTAGCAGCGCAATTACAACTTTAAAAACTCTTGTAGTCGCAATCGGCGCAGGTCTTGGTGTGTGGGGTGTCGTGAACCTTCTGGAAGGATATGGAAATGACAATCCCGGCGCTAAGAGCCAGGGCATCAAACAGCTGATGGCTGGTGCCGGAATCATGCTGCTGGGAACTACCCTGATTCCACAGCTGGCAACATTGTTCTCTTAAGAGGAGTGGTAGATGAACACCATCATTGAGAGAATTACGGAAGCGATAAAGGATATCCTGATCGGACTTATCAAGTCATGTTTGGATAACATGTTCACGTCTGTCAATGAGCAGGTGGGAACCATAGCCGGGCAGGTGGGACAGACACCGCAGGGGTGGAATGCAGGGATTTTTAATCTGATTCAGAATATATCCCAAACGGTGATCGTCCCCATTGCGGGACTGATCATCACCTTTGTCCTGTGCTATGAATTGATCACGATGGTAACACAGAAAAACAATTTCCATGAATTTGAGACTTACAATATTTTCCTCTGGATCTTCAAAGCGTATGTAGCTATTTATCTGGTGACAAATACGTTCAATATCACGATGGCGGTCTTTGACGTTGGCCAACATGTGGTCAATAATGCCGCCGGGGTGATATCAGGAAACACTGCGGTGGATGCAACAGAAGCAATTACACGAATTGTGGATGCCCTGGAGGATATGGAGTTAGGGGATTTGTTCCTGCTATCCATGGAAACGCTGCTGATCAGTATTACCATGCGGATTCTGTCAATCATCATAACCGTTATTTTGTACGGAAGAATGATAGAAATTTACCTTTATACTTCCATAGCACCAATTCCGTTTGCCACCATGACCAATAAGGAATGGGGCAATATCGGAAACAACTATTTAAAAGGCTTGTTCGCACTGGCATTTCAGGGATTCTTCATGATGGTCTGTGTGGGAATTTATGCAGTTTTAGTAAATGCAATGACCATATCCAGTGACCTTCATGCAGCAATGTTTTCAGTAGCGGCTTATACCGTGATTCTTGCATTTTCATTATTCAAGACCGGAAGCCTTAGCAAATCGATATTCAATGCCCACTAACGGGCAGGAAAGGAGCGCATACCATGGCGTATGTACCAGTACCAAAAGACCTTACCAAGGTCAAAACAAAAGTAGCATTAAATCTGACAAAGCGGCAGTTGATTTTCTTTTCACTTGCCGCAGTTGTGGGAATTCCGTTTTATCTGTTCATGAGAAAACCAATCGGTTCCAGTATCGCTGCCATTTTGATGGTAACGGTCATGCTTCCGTTTTTCTTCATGGCGATGTATGAAAAAGACGGGCTTCCCTTTGAAAAAGTGGTGGCAAATATCATTCGACAGAAGTTTATATGTCCAGCGGTAAGACCATATAAGACAGAAAATTTTTATCAGGAGATTTCCACCCTTGTAAAAAAGGAGGGTGTGCCGGATGGCAAAAAAGACAAAGCAGGAGGCTCAGCAGGAGCGTCTGTCCCTGGCGGAAAAAAGAAACCGTCAGGAAAGAAAAAACAAAAAAAGCAGAAAAGAAAGAGAACAGGAAAAGCGTAGGAAGAAACAGGAACGGGACCGTAGGAAACAGAAAAACATTCCTACAACTGCACAGCAGAGTATTCCGTATATTCGGATGCTGCAGGATGGTATCTGCCAGGTGACAAAGACCTTTTTCTCCAAGACAATTCAGTTTTATGACATCAATTATCAGCTTGCTTTAAATGAGGATAAGACCACGATATTTGAGAATTACTGTGATTTCTTAAATTACTTTGATTCTTCCATCAGTGTGCAGCTGTCCTTTATCAATCAGCAGGTGGATGTGGCAGAATTTGAGAAAAGCATCGATATTCCGGATCAGAACGATGACTTCAATGCCATTCGTGAAGAGTACCGTACTATGCTGAAAAATCAGCTTTCCAAGGGAAATAATGGTCTGGTAAAGACAAAATATATCACTTTTGGAATCGAAGCAGAAAGCCTGAAGGTGGCAAGACCAAGGCTTGAAAGAATCGAAACGGATATCTTAAATAACTTTAAGGTTCTGGGAGCACAGGCACATTCTTTGAATGGACTGGAAAGGCTGGAGATTCTGTATCATGTGTTCAACCAGGATCGGATCGAACCATTTAAGTTCCAGTATAAGATGCTGCCGGAAACAGGATTAAAGACCAAAGACTTTATTGCACCAACTTCCTTTAACTTTTCCAAGAATCAGACATTTCTGATGGGAAAGACCATGGGAAGCGTGAGTTATCTGCAGATCCTGGCACCGGAGCTTACAGACCGGATGCTTGCAGATTTCCTGGATGTGGATGACAGCATCAATGTCAATATTCATATCCAGTCCATTGACCAGAGTTCTGCGATCAAGATGATCAAGAGCAAGATTTCAGATTTGGATAAGATGAAGATTGAAGAGCAGAAGCGGGCGGTACGTTCCGGGTATGACATGGATGTGCTTCCATCGGATCTTGTGACCTACGGGGAAGAAGCAAAGAATCTGCTGGAAGATTTACAGTCCAGAAATGAGCGTATGTTTCTTGTGACAGTGTTGGTGATGAATACCGCAAAGAAGCGTCAGAAGCTGGATAACAATATCTTCCAGGTACAGGGTATCGCACAAAAATACAACTGTTCCTTAAAACAGCTGGACTATCAGCAGGAAGCAGCACTCATGTCCTGTATTCCGCTTGGAGTTAATCGAATTGAAATTCAGAGAGGGCTTACCACATCTTCAACAGCGATCTTCGTGCCATTTACGACACAGGAACTGTTTCAGGAAGGGGAAGCTCTTTATTATGGATTGAATGCATTATCCAACAACATGATCATGGTTGATCGGAAGCGTCTGAAGAACCCAAATGGACTGATTCTTGGTACACCAGGTTCCGGTAAGTCTTTCTCAGCAAAGAGGGAAATTACAAACTGCTTTTTGATCACGGAAGACGATATCATTATCTGTGATCCAGAAGCCGAATATTCGGCACTTGTGCAGGCACTGTATGGGCAGGTAGTTCGGGTTTCGCCAGTATCTGACCAGTATATCAATCCAATGGATCTGAACCTGAACTATTCCGAGGAAGATAATCCACTGTCACTGAAAGCAGATTTTATTCTGTCTTTGTGTGAGCTGATTGTTGGAGGAAAGAATGGACTGGAGCCGGTAGAAAAGACCATCATTGACCGCTGTGTACGGTTAGTATATCAGGAATATCTTGCCGATCCAGTGCCGGAGAAGATGCCAATCCTGGAGGATTTATACAACCTTCTGAGAAAACAGGAAGAGCCGGAAGCACAGCGACTGGCCACTTCGTTGGAAATCTATGTTACAGGTTCTCTGAATGTGTTTAACCATCAGACAAACGTGGATATTAATAACCGTATTGTCTGCTTTGATATCAAGGAACTTGGTAAACAGTTGAAAAAGATTGGGATGCTTGTCATTCAGGATCAGGTCTGGAACAGGGTAACAATGAACCGTTCTGCTCATAAGTCCACCAGATACTATGTGGATGAGTTCCATCTTCTTTTGAAGGAAGAGCAGACCGCAGCTTATAGTGTGGAGATATGGAAGAGATTTCGTAAATGGGGTGGTATTCCAACTGGAATCACCCAGAATATAAAAGATTTATTGTCTTCCAGGGAGATAGAGAATATATTTGAAAATTCAGATTTTATTTATATGCTGAACCAGGCTTCCGGAGACAGGCAGATTCTGGCAAAGCAGCTGAATATCTCACCAACCCAGCTGTCCTATGTAACCAACAGTAATGAGGGGGAAGGACTTCTGTTCTATGGAAATGTGATTATTCCGTTTGTAGACAGATTCCCGAAGAATTCCCTTTATAAGATTATGACAACCCGCCCGGAGGAAACAGCCGAAGCAGGGTAATACAGGAGGAGTAAAACAATGTTACAGGTAATTTCATATGGATTGACATTTTGTGGCGGTGCTGTATTTGGCATCGCTATTCTCTGTTTATTACAGGCAGGGAAAGGGTATCCGAAGAAGGAGGAGTAATCAGTGGCAGAACAGAGAATGAAAGTCAGGGATAAGAAAGTCCAGAAAATGACCAAGGATGGTCTGGTGGAAGAAAACCTGACGGATAAATCTTCTGTTCGTGTCAGTAACCGTGCCAGTGATGTGCAGATGGGAGGAAAACAGGGGGAAAAAGAAGTAAGCCTTGTGGATAAGTCTTCCCGCCAGTCTGAACGGAGTGGGAAAAATATTCGTCCCTCTGTGCAAAAATCCAGAGATGCACCGGAACTGATACGGGCAGAGAAGCAAAGTGAGGATCTTGGACAGAGTAGAAAACAGCAAAATAGAAAAAGAATCCGTGCTGAAGTCGGAAAAGAATCCAGACTTGCAGAAAAATCCGAAGCCGGACAGTCAGGGAGACTGAAAGAAAAACGTGCGGATCTTTCAGAAAACAGAGGAGACAGCCGGAGAAATCAGACAGGTGGCAGCAAAAAGCCAAAACAAAAACAGCGTTTGAAGTTTGCTTATGAGGAAACGGGTGCTTCTGTGAAAAATGATAAAGATATGGAGAAATTGAACCAGATGGATACGGATGGAGTCAATTTCCGACATCAGAAACAGAAGGAAAAAGCCAAAAAGTTTTCTTATGAGGAAGCAAAAAAGAAGAAGGAAGCAAAGCAGCATTCCAAGAAGGCACAGGTCTATCAGGCAAATGATGGAGAAGCTCCTGGAAAGAAAAAATCCCGCCTGAAGTTTGGTGAAGGGGAATCTGTGAAAACAGAAAAAGCTTCTGTTGTCAAGAAAGCAGGAAGTGCAACTTCCGTAGCATTGCACCGTGAGATCAGCAAAAATGAAGACGATAATGCGGCGGTAGAAGGTGCCCATAAGTTAGAAGAAAGCGGCGAAGGTGTTTACCGGCTGGAACAGAGAAGTGCCAGACGCAGGAAACAGAGGGCATCCAGAAAAAGAAGCAGACTTGAAAGACAGGAAGAGAAACAGACACAGGCGGCAACCCGTCAGGAGCAGAAGAAACTGAAAAAACAGATTCAGAAGCAACAGATCAAACGGGATTATGCCAAAGCGAAGCGAAGTGAACAGACAGTAGGAACAGCTACAAAAGGTACGATTGATTATATTAAGAAGATTGGCGGCAAAGTCACCAACTTCTTTAAAGAAAACCGGAAGGTGTATATCAGTGTAGCAGTTCTGATCGGATTGATGTTTCTGATCATAACGAATGTCACGTCATGCTCTGCAGTGTTTTTACAAAATGTGATCACTTACACCGGAACCAGTTATCTGTCATCGGATCAGGCAATCCGGGAAGCGGAACTGTATTATACACAGCTGGAAGCTAATCTGCAGGAGCGGATCAACAACATGGAATCTGAAGAACCGGGACATGAGGAATACCGATATAACATCGGACCTATTGAGCATGATCCGTTTATCCTGATCAGTTATCTGTCAGCAAAGTATGAAGAATTTACCTTTGAACAGGTAAAGCCAGAACTGGATGCTCTTTTTGCATTGCAGTATCGGTTAGAAACAGAAGCAGTCAATGAGACTGTGACAGAGACAGCAACTGTAAGAGTTGGAGAATCTTTGGGACAAGTAGTGACCAGTGGATATTGTAACTGTCCGATCTGTTGTGGTGTTTGGAGCGGAGGACCGACTGCCAGTGGAGCATATCCAACTGCCAATCATACCTTAGCGGTAGATGCTTCCAATCCGTTTGTACCAATGGGAACAAAGGTAGTTATGAATGGTGTCGAATATATTGTAGAAGATACCGGAGCTTTCGCAAGATACGGTGTACAGTTTGATGTCTATTATGACAGTCATGCGGCAGCATCTGCACATGGACATCAGACCTGGGAATGTTATCTTGCAGATGATAACGGAAGCAATGAAGTCGAAGTGACCAGAATCAGAGATGTGGACACGCTGAATGTAACATTGACCAGTGGAAACCTGATGTCAATCTGTCAGGAAAGGCTGGGATTTTTCCAGAAAGAACTGTTCAGTGCCTACAACGATACAAAAGGCAACTTGCAGATGTTTGCAACACCGGTTGATTTTAACTGGTATTCCAGTGTGACCAGCTATTATGGATACAGGATTCATCCAATATCAGGAGCAAATCAGTTACACAATGGTATGGATATCGGAGCACCGGAAGGGACAAAAGTAATGGCAGGGCTGACCGGAACGGTTACAACTTCTGCTTATAATGACAGCTATGGAAATTACGTCATTATCAAAGACAGCAAAGGTTATGAGCTTCGCTATGCACACCTTAGCAGCCGGAGCGTATCTGCAGGAGCATCTGTTAGCAAAGGTGATGAAATTGGTCTGGTAGGAAACACTGGAAATTCGACAGGAAGCCATCTTCATATTGAACTGTTAAAAAATGGAGAACGGTTGAACCCGATCTTTTATCTGGAAACAGGAGAAGGTTCCAGTTTTGGTGGCAATGAATACACCAGTGAAGCGGCACAGCGATTACTAGAAGAAGCGGCAAAATATCTCGGAACACCGTATGTGTGGGGTGGATATTCCCCAAGTGGATTCGATTGTTCCGGATTTGTAAGCTACTGTCTGACAAACTCTGGTGTAAGGAATACAGGAAGATTAACAGCACAGGGACTGTACAACATTTGTACACCAGTATCCCAGTCGGAGGCGCAGCCGGGAGATTTGATTTTCTTTACTGGAACTTACGACGCAGGGGAGCCGGTAACGCATATCGGAATCTATGTAGGCAATGGTCAGATGATCCATTGTGGACATCCGGTGCAGTATACGTCCATCAATTCCCCATACTGGCAGAGCCATTTCTATGGATTTGGACGATGGTAAGAAAAAAGGGCGGCTGCATCAGCCGTCCGGAAAGGAGAACCGATGAAAAGTCTTGAAAAAGCTACGGCAGATTATGAGAAAGCCAAAGAGAAAATGGAAGCTTCCAAAGCCAGATATGAAGCAGATTTAAAGCGGTTCAAGGCTGCGGAGATTGCAAAAACAGAAGCGGAAAATCTGGAAATTGTAAGAATTATCCGTGCAATGGATATGAGTATTCCGGAATTGGAAGCTTTCAAAAAGAGAATGAAAAATGAACTGCCCGGCAGGGTAGAAATACAGAAGGAGGAAACAAAAGCCGATGATGAATCTGGAAAAAATGAAACAGAAGAAGAGAACAATTACTAAAAGCAGGGTAAAAAAGAGCTTGCTTGCAGCAACGACATTTCTTTGCCTGACAACACCTTTGCTCCAGACACAGACTGCTTATGCAGCTGAGAATACCACGCCTGCAATCACGATTGAGAAACCGGATGGCTGGAAACAGGGAGAAACAACCATTGCTGTTACGGTAGATGCCAGTCATATGCCGGAAGGTTTCTCAATAGCAAAGATTGAAGCAAAAGCAGGAAAAGATGGAAGCTGGCAGGATGTAACCGGAAGTGGAAGTATCACGATCACTGGAAATCAGACAGTGTATGTGCGTGTTACAGATGGTGAGGGGAAGGTCTATGAGCAGAATCGCTCTATTAAGTGTTATGACACGGAAAAGCCGACACTCTCTGCTTCCCTGACAGATGGTGTGCTGACGATTCAGGGGAATGATACAGTATCAGGGATTACTGCAGTAACAGTCAATGGCACCACTTATACAGACTTGAAGGATGGAATGCTGAGAGTGCAACTGACACAGAAAGATTTTACTACAAAACAGATTGAGATTACGGTAACAGACGGTGCCGGAAATACTTCTGAAAAGTATGTGTTGCAGAATCCTTATTATGAATGGGCAAAGAAGCAGGCAGAGAAACAGAAAACCTCCAGTGACAGCAATGGTGCAATGGCAACTACGACCAGTGCAGATGCAACGGGGACTGAAAAAACAACGACTTCACCGCTTCCGCAGGATGCACAGGCTTCTGAGCCGACAGATGCAAAAGGAACCGTGGATGATCGGACAGTGACAGGTATTGAGGAACAGCTTAATAAAGAAGGCGAGACAGCAGATTCTGTTACCAAAACAGCTACGGAAGGCACAAAAGAGTTTTATACCATTTCAACTAAGAGTGGTAAGATTTTTTATCTGATCATCGACAATTCAAAATCTCAGGATAATGTGTATTTCCTTACCGAAGTTAGTGAAAAAGATCTGATGAACTTTACACTTTCTGATTCGGTGATACTTCCGGAAGTAGATACGGTTTATGCAGAACCAGAGAAAAAAGCAGAGGAAGAAAAGCCGGAAACGACAGAGTCAGCCGAGAAAGATAAGGTAGAGGATGATATTCAGATGCCTGAAGATAAAAGTCCATTTGGAACGTATCTTTTGATTGCACTGGTTGCAGTCGGAGCTGCGGCAGGAGGATATTACTTCAAAGTCTATAAACCAAAGCATGAATATGATGACGAGGATGAGATGGAAGAGGATGAAGATGAATCCGAAGATTCAGAGTCTGAAAAGCGGGAAGTAGACGATGCAGATGAGCAGGAAGAAAGTACAGAACCGGAAATCCTGAGAGATGAAGATTTTGACGATAATGTGCTGGAAGATGAAGAAGAGGAGGAAGGGCGATGATTGAGTGCGGAATAAGAAATATCAGATTATATACGCTGATCCGCCTTGGCAGTATAACAGGAAGGCGGGGCAGGGAATTGCCGCAGACCATTACCCGACCATGAGTTTGCAGGAAATCTGTGATCTTCCAGTTGGAAAATTAGCGGATAAAGATTGTGTTTTATTTCTCTGGGTCACTTTTCCACAGCTGAGAGAAGGATTAAGTGTGATTCAAGCATGGGGATTTCAATACAAGACAGTAGCGTTCGTGTGGGTAAAGAAGAATAAAAAGGCAGATACTTTGTTTCTTGGTCTGGGACACTGGACAAGGAGCAATGCTGAAATTTGTTTGCTTGCAACGAAAGGGTCTGTTCATAGGAAATCAGCATATGTTCGACAGATTATTTTATCACACATTGAAAGACACAGTAAAAAACCAGATGTGGCAAGAGATAGAATTGTTGAGCTTATTGGTGATGTACCGAGAATAGAATTATTTGCACGACAGACAACACCTGGGTGGGATGTCTGGGGAAATGAAATACAGTCAGATATAGAAATGAAAAGTGAGGAAGAAATAGAATGAAAGCATTAGTGATTGCAGAAAAGCCATCGGTTGCGATGGCACTGGCTTCCGTGCTTGGAGCCAGAACAAGAAAAGATGGCTACGTGGAAGGAAACGGTTATCTCGTTTCCTGGTGCGTAGGACATCTGGTGGGATTATGCGATGCATCGGAATACGATGAAAAATATAAAAAATGGAGATATGAAGATCTGCCGATTGTGCCGGAATGTTGGAAACACAAGATTTTGGAGGGTACAAAGAAGCAGTTTGGAATCTTAAAGAAACTGATGAGAGATTCCGAAGTGAATGAAGTAATCTGTGCAACTGATGCAGGACGTGAAGGTGAGTTAATCTTTCGTTTGGTGTATGAGCAGGCAGGATGCAGAAAGCCGATGAAGCGGCTTTGGATCTCTTCCATGGAAGAACAGGCAATTAAAGATGGATTTGCGTCATTAAAAGACGGTTCGTATTATGACAGTCTCTATCAGTCAGCACTTTGCAGGGCAAAGGCAGACTGGCTGGTGGGAATCAATGCGAGCCGTCTTTTTTCCGTTCTGTATAACCAGAATCTGAAAGTTGGAAGAGTACAGACACCAACACTTGCTATGATCGTGGATCGAAATCAGAAGATCAAGGAATTTACCAAAGAGAAATATTATATGGCTCATATCAAGTTTGACGATATGGATGCGGTCACAGAGCATTTTCAGAAAAAAGAAGATGCAGATAGAGTGGCTGCGGACTGTATGGAGCGTATGTGCGAAGTGGAGAAGGATGATGTGAAAGAGAAAACGGTCCGTCCTCCGAAGCTTTATGATTTGACCACTCTGCAGAGGGAAGCCAATCGAATGTTTGGTTATACCGCACAGCAGACGCTGGATGCCGTGCAGGAGATGTATGAGCAGAAGCTTGTTACTTATCCGAGAACAGACAGCCAGTATCTGACAGATGAGATGGGAGAAAGCACAGAAACTCTGATTCAGATGTTACTTGGGAAAATGCCCTATGCCGAAGGGCTGGAATATCAGCCGGACGTGAGTAAGGTATTAAATTCAAAGAAAGTATCTGATCACCATGCAATTATCCCGACCGTGGAAGTAGCAAAGGCAGATATAGGTAAACTGAAAGAACGAAACTGCAAGATTTTGTATCTGATCAGTGCCAGGGTACTGACAGCAACCGCAGATCCTTATATTTATGAAAGCCATAAATGCCAGATTACCTGTAATTATCATACGTTTTATCTCTCAGCAAAGAAAACAAAGCAGGAAGGATTCAAGTCGATCGAAAATAAATTGAAACAGTTCTTTGGCGTAAAGAGTGAAAAAGAAGAGCCGGAGCTGGATATCTGGGATGGCAAGCATTACGGTCCTTGTGATTCTTTTGTATCGGAGCATTTTACACAGCCACCGAAACAGTACACAGAAGATACCCTGCTTTCTGCGATGGAACGTGCAGGGAATGAAGAACTGACCGAAGATACAGAAAAGAAAGGACTTGGCACACCGGCAACAAGGGCAGCAATCATTGAAAAACTGATTCAGTCTGGTTTTGTGAAAAGGGAAAAGAAAAATCTGGTGCCGACAGATGATGGCAATGTCCTGATTACGGTTCTGCCGGATGAGATTAAATCTCCGAAGATGACAGCAGAGTGGGAAATGGCATTGAATCACATTGCCCAGAATACAGAGACAGCAGATGAATTCCTAAATGGGATTACAGAGCTGATGCAGGAACTGGTTGCCAGATATCAGGGGATTTCAGAAGAAAAGAAAGAGCAGTTTCAGGGAAAAGCAAAAGGAGAAGTCATTGGCAAATGTCCCCGCTGTGGAGCTGATGTCAGGGAAGGAAAAGTAAACTTTTACTGTTCTGACCGGAACTGTGCTTTTGCCTTATGGAAGAATGATAAATTCCTTGCAAGTCAGGGAAAAAAGATGGATAAGGCGGCAGCAAAGAAGTTCCTGTCTAAAGGAAAAATCCATTATAAGGATCTGGTATCCAGAAAAACAGGGAGACAGTATGAAGCAACAGTGGAGATGGTTGATCCCGGCGAGGGAAATGTGCAGTTCAATCTGAGTTTCCCGCAACGATAAGCAGTGTATTGCAGGCAGTCTAAGGACTGTCTGTTTTAATACAAATATTATGAAAGAGAGGACCTTAGCATGAAGAAAAAAGGTAATTTTAGAAAAGTAGTATCTGGCTTGCTGGCAGGCATGACAATGCTTAGTACAGTGCTATCTCCGATGACGGCATATGCAGCGGAGATCCAGCCAGAGGAAAAACCTCCACTTTATGAGGAAGTGAAAGACCTTCTGGATGAAGATGAGGTGGTGACTGCCAAAGATTATGAAATCGAAACAGGCAGTGTATTTGATGTGAAATCAGACTACACAGGACTGGAAATCAAGGATGATAACAAGGTCAAAGTCACATTTGAGGAAGCAAAGAACGACAAGGATGAGGATTTTACGACAGATCATGCGGACACTTACAAAGCGGTCTATTATGTGGAACCGGTAAATCAGGAGCATCCGAAGTACCAGATCAGCCGAAAGCTGATTGTGCGTGAGAAAGAAACAGAAGTACAGACAGAGGCGGCAGGGAGTGAAGCAGTGACTGAATCCGAAACAGCTGGCAGTGAACAGCAGACAGAGGAAGCGGAGGAGTCAGAATCAGACTCGGAGGTTACCGATATTGACGCTGATGAATTTGATGATTTGGTAGAGCAGGCACAGAATCAGGATACCTATGATGAAGAATCAGGGTTAGAGCTTCATGATGTTTTGGAACAGGCAGGAGACGAAGGTGTGGATCTTAATTCTATGGAAGAAGGAGAGATTGCAACCTTTGAAGCAGTTTCGGCTTACTCAGCAAGAAGTACACAGCAGGTAACAATCGAAAAAGGACCTCTGTATAGATATGCAGATTATAATCTTGGAACCTATCTGACAGAGCCGTACTATATCAGCTACGGAAGCGTCAGAGCAACTGCGTATTGTGTACAGCCAGCAAAACCTGGACCAGGATCTGGAAATTATACAATCACAAAGATTGGAGACAATCAGGCGTTAGCAAAAGTGTGTTATTACGGTACAGATGCCGCAGGGAGCGAAAGCTTTTTTGCGAATAAACACACGGATTTCTCAGAAGGAAAAAGATTCATCATTATTCACATGGCTGCATCTTATGCCAATGGAAGCAGTGATGCATTCTATGGAACAAATGCTACAGGCGAGGCTTTGGCAAAAGAACTCTATAATTATTGTGTGAATAAGCCGGAAATACCAGATGTGGCGATGTCATTTTCAAAGCCGGATGTAAAAGCTTATGTAGATGGAAATGTTCAGAGAACGGAGAACATTCAGTTCAACGCATCTTCCCAGCAGAAAATCACAATGGACTTACCAAAGGGAGTAAAGCTCCATAATGTATCTACTGGAACTGTAAGTGCGGCAGGTGCAAGCGTAACAATTGGAGGAGGAACCACGTTTTATCTTTCAGCGCCTCTGACACAGACAAAAGATGTAAATGCTACTTTTTCTGCAAAAATGAAGGGCAGTATTACAAAAGATTACTCAGCATATAAACTGACTACGAATGCAAGTGTTCAGGATCTGGCATTTGTATTTGGAGAAGGTGTTTCTGATGAAAAATATGTAAGCTTAAAGGTGTCCTGGATTGAACAGGCTACGATCGAAATCGTAAAGAAAGACGATACAGCGGATATCAATCTTGCAGGTGCAGTATTCGGTGTATACAGCGATGAGGCTTGTACAAAGCTGATCACTCAGATGCCGGCAACAGATAAGAATGGAAAATCTTCTGTTACGATCATCAAGACACAGGATACCGTTTATCTGAAAGAGATCACAGCACCACAGGGATATGTAGTAAATGCAACGGCAACAAATGTAAAACTGGTAGCAAGTAAGACTTCATCGGTAACCGTGGAAAATAAGGAACAGCTGGCAGAGCTTACCATTTACAAAGAAGGACAGGTTCTTACCGGAGCAGATGTCAGTGAAAATGGAACGGTATTTCAGTATGAAAACCGCAGACAGAAAAATGCAGTGTATAACGTGTATGCCGGGGCAGATATCGTAACAGCTTATGGCACAAAAGTGTACAGCAAAGGTGACCTTGTAAAAGAAAATCTGACTACAGGAGAGAATGGTTCTGTCACATTGAAAAACCTGCATCTTGGAACCTACGTGGTAAAAGAAACAAAAGCACCAGACAATTTCTATAACGGCAGCGAAGAAAAGCCAGTGACTCTGACCTATGCCGGACAGAATAAAGAAGTTGTATTTGCAGATGTGACTTTTAACAACGAGAGACAGAAAGCAGATGTTTCCGTAGTAAAACAGGATAAAGACATCAAGAAACCACTGAATGGCGGTATTTTTGCTCTGTATGCATCCGATGATATTAGAAATGCAGACGGAACCATTATTGTGAAAAAAGGAACACTGATTGAGAAAGCAACTACTGGAGCAGATGGAACTGCAAAATTCACAGCAGATCTTCCGATTGGATATTCCTATTCTGTAAAGGAAGATCAGGCACCGGAAAGTTATGTAAGAAATACAGAAGATGTGTATACGTTCAAGTTTTCTTACACCAATGATAAAGAAGCAACCGTATCATTTGCCCATACCTTCAGCAATGACCGTGTGACAGCAAAGATCAATTTATTCAAAGTTGATAAAGAAACAGGAAAAGCAGTACCGCAGGGAGATGCCACACTGAAAGGTGCAGTTTATGGTCTGTATGCCCGTGAAGATATCGTGCATCCGGACGGAGCAACTGGAACTATTTATAAAGCAGGAGAGCAGGTAGCTTCTCTTACAACAGATGACAAAGGACAGGCTTCTGTAAATGGCTTGTATCTTGGCAAATATTATATCAAAGAGATTACACCTCCGACCGGATACCTGGCAGATACAGAAGAGCATGATCTTACGTGTAGTTATGAAGGAGATATGACAGCAGAAGTAAAAAGAGAGTGCACTTCCAGTGAGCAGGTCATCAAACAGCCATTTCAGATCATCAAAGCAGCCAACAATGGAAAGACCGATGCAGATCTGTTATCCGGAGCCGGATTTACAGTTTATCTGAAATCTTCCCTTACAAAGAAAGCAGATGGAAGCTATGATTTTGATTCTGCCAAACCAGTAGTGAGTGGAGAAAATGGAGCAACTGAGATTTTCACAGATGAAAAAGGGTATGCCTGCAGTATTCCATTACCATTTGGAAGCTATATCGTGCGTGAAACTACAACACCGCACAATTACAAGCCAGTCGATGATTTTGAAGTGAATATCACAGAGCATCATCCAAATGAGCCACAGATCTGGCGAGTGCTTCTGGATGAAGAGTTTAAGGCAAAACTGAAAATCGTGAAAAAAGATGATGAAACAAAGAAATCCGTATTGATTGCCGGAACAGAATTTAAGGTATATGACCTGGACAACAAGAAGTATGTGGAGCAGGTAACAACTTACCCAGTGACAACCACTCATAAGTCCTATTTTACGGACAGCCAGGGATATCTGATCATGCCGAAGAATCTGAAGATCGGACATTACCGGATTGAGGAAGTCAACGCACCGGAAGGGTACACAATCAACAAGAACTATGTAGAGATTGCGGTGGATGCAAACACAGCATACCAGATGGATTCTGAGAGCGGAGATGCCATTATTACGGTAGACTATGAGAACCATCCGGTAAAAGGAAAGCTGACGATCTATAAAAAAGGTGAGATGCTGACCGGATTTAAAAAGGATTTTGTTTATGAAGAAAGATACCTGAAGGGTGCATCATTTCATGTCTATGCAGCTGAAAATATCTATACACCGGATTATCAGAAAGATGAAAACGGGAACAGACAGCTGATCTATGCAAAAGATGCACTGGTAACAACGGTAACGACCGGGGAAGACGGAAAAGCAGTTGCTGATAACCTGCCGCTTGGTTCTTACTATGTGGTAGAAAAGACTGCACCGGAAGGATTCGTCCTGAACCATGACAGATCGGATGCCGCATTTGTCTATGCGGATCAGGATACACCTGTGATTGAACAGGAAGTGATGGTTGGCGATGACCGCCAGAAAGTTGCAATCCAGGTAGAAAAACAGGATGCAGAAAATGGTGCAACCGTAGCAGGAGCTGTCTTTGGCATCTATAACACAGAAGATCTGAAGAATGAGAAAGGTGAGATCATTGTAAAGGCAGATACACTTCTGCAGGAAATGACTTCTGATAACGATGGTCTTGCAGCATGTACGCTGGATCTGCCGCTTGGACA
>OGGZ01001157.1_pt1 | contig 24145 bp, 23 predicted proteins | sample 1571371 | NCBI WGS metagenome assembly OGGZ01 (sample SAMEA2582025, study PRJEB24529) | metagenome | biome: Human gut stool | place: China | collected 2011
GGCGGTGCGTTTAACCTGTTCCAGCAAACCATGAACCAGTTTCGCCGTCAGCGGGGCGGGGCGATTGTCACTGTGGCGTCCGACGCCGCGCACACGCCGCGTATTGGCATGAGTGCTTATGGCGCATCGAAAGCGGCGCTGAAAAGCCTGGCGTTGAGCGTCGGGCTGGAACTGGCGGGTAGCGGCGTGCGCTGTAATGTGGTTTCGCCTGGCTCCACCGACACCGATATGCAACGCACGCTGTGGGTGAGCGATGACGCCGAAGAACAGCGTATTCGCGGCTTTGGCGAGCAGTTTAAACTCGGCATTCCGCTGGGGAAAATCGCCCGTCCACAAGAGATCGCCAACACGATTTTGTTCCTCGCCTCTGACCTCGCCAGCCATATCACCCTACAGGATATTGTGGTCGATGGCGGCTCAACGCTGGGGGCATAAGCATGATCTGGAAACGCCATTTAACGCTCGACGAACTGAACGCCACCAGCGATAACACAATGGTGGCGCATCTGGGAATTGTGTATACCCGTCTGGGCGATGATGTGCTGGAAGCCGAAATGCCGGTTGATACCCGTACTCATCAGCCGTTCGGTTTACTACATGGCGGCGCGTCGGCGGCGCTGGCGGAAACGCTGGGATCGATGGCCGGATTTATGATGACCCGCGACGGACAGTGTGTGGTAGGCACAGAACTTAATGCAACACACCATCGCCCGGTGTCTGAGGGAAAGGTACGCGGCGTCTGCCAGCCGCTGCATCTTGGTCGGCAAAATCAGAGCTGGGAAATCGTCGTTTTCGATGAACAGGGGCGGCGTTGCTGCACTTGTCGGCTGGGTACGGCAGTTTTGGGATGAACCCGACAGAATTAGATGAGATTGCATGAAAACTCGGTTAACGGAGTGATCGAGTTAACATTGTTAAGTTAAATATTGGTTTCAACTCCGATTTACATGGTTGCTGTGTTGTTAAATTGTACAAAGATGTTATAGAAACAAAATGTAACATCTCTATGGACACGCACACGGATAACAACTATGAACAAATCAGGGAAATACCTCGTCTGGACAGTGCTCTCTGTAATGGGAGCATTTGCTCTGGGATACATTGCTTTAAATCGTGGGGAACAGATCAACGCGCTGTGGATTGTGGTGGCGTCGGTCTGTATCTATCTGATCGCTTACCGTTTTTATGGGCTGTATATCGCCAAAAATGTGCTGGCGGTTGACCCGACGCGTATGACGCCAGCGGTGCGCCATAACGACGGGCTGGACTATGTGCCGACGGACAAGAAAGTGCTGTTCGGTCACCATTTTGCGGCCATTGCCGGAGCAGGTCCGCTGGTGGGGCCGGTACTGGCGGCGCAAATGGGCTACCTGCCGGGGATGATCTGGCTGCTCGCTGGGGTGGTTCTCGCCGGTGCGGTGCAGGATTTCATGGTGCTGTTTGTTTCTACGCGCCGTGACGGTCGCTCGCTGGGTGAGCTGGTCAAAGAAGAGATGGGGCCAACCGCCGGGGTGATTGCGCTGGTGGCCTGCTTTATGATCATGGTCATTATCCTTGCAGTGCTGGCGATGATCGTGGTGAAAGCCCTGACTCATAGCCCGTGGGGAACATATACCGTTGCGTTCACCATTCCGCTGGCGCTGTTTATGGGGATCTACCTGCGCTATCTGCGTCCGGGGCGTATTGGCGAAGTGTCGGTCATCGGTCTGGTATTCCTGATTTTCGCCATTATCTCTGGCGGCTGGGTGGCAGAAAGTCCGACCTGGGCACCGTACTTTGACTTTACCGGCGTGCAGTTGACCTGGATGCTGGTGGGTTACGGTTTTGTGGCGGCGGTGCTGCCGGTGTGGTTACTGCTGGCCCCGCGTGACTACCTCTCTACCTTCCTGAAAATCGGGACTATCGTCGGTCTGGCGGTAGGCATTTTGATTATGCGCCCGACGCTGACCATGCCTGCGCTGACCAAATTTGTCGATGGCACTGGCCCGGTATGGACCGGTAACCTGTTCCCGTTCCTGTTTATCACCATCGCCTGTGGCGCGGTGTCTGGCTTCCATGCGCTGATCTCTTCTGGGACCACGCCGAAGATGCTGGCGAACGAAGGGCAGGCGTGCTTTATCGGCTACGGTGGGATGTTAATGGAATCCTTCGTGGCGATTATGGCGCTGGTTTCCGCCTGTATCATCGATCCGGGCGTGTATTTTGCCATGAACAGCCCGATGGCGGTGCTGGCTCCGGCAGGGACGGCGGATGTGGTCGCTTCTGCCGCGCAGGTGGTGAGTAGCTGGGGCTTTAGCATTACACCAGATACGCTAAACCAGATTGCCAGCGAAGTGGGTGAACAGTCGATCATTTCCCGTGCGGGCGGTGCGCCGACGCTGGCGGTGGGGATGGCCTACATTCTGCACGGCGCGCTGGGCGGCATGATGGATGTGGCGTTCTGGTATCACTTCGCCATTTTGTTTGAAGCACTGTTTATTCTGACGGCGGTGGATGCAGGTACGCGTGCTGCGCGCTTTATGTTGCAGGATCTGCTGGGCGTGGTGTCTCCTGGCCTGAAGCGGACCGATTCACTGCCTGCTAACCTGCTGGCAACGGCGCTGTGCGTACTGGCGTGGGGCTACTTCCTCCATCAGGGTGTGGTCGATCCGCTGGGCGGTATTAACACTCTGTGGCCGCTGTTTGGTATTGCCAACCAGATGCTGGCAGGGATGGCGCTGATGCTCTGTGCCGTGGTGCTGTTCAAAATGAAACGTCAACGTTACGCCTGGGTGGCGCTGGTACCAACGGCCTGGCTGCTGATTTGTACCCTGACCGCTGGCTGGCAGAAAGCGTTTAGCCCGGATGCGAAAGTCGGCTTCCTGGCCATTGCTAATAAGTTCCAGGCAATGATCGACAGCGGCAACATTCCGTCGCAATATACTGAGTCACAGCTGGCGCAACTGGTGTTCAACAACCGTCTGGATGCCGGGTTAACCATCTTCTTTATGGTGGTCGTGGTGGTTCTGGCACTGTTCTCGATTAAGACGGCACTTGCGGCATTGAAAGAGCCGAAGCCAACGGCGAAAGAAACGCCGTATGAGCCAATGCCGGAAAATGTCGAGGAGATCGTGGCGCAGGCAAAAGGCGCACACTAAAGTCAGAGTGAGGGAGAATGTTGGCGAATGTTGGCATGGCGCCGAGGGTTCCCCCTCACCCTCTCCCCGATGGGGCGAGGGGACTGACCGAGCGCGTTGATAGCATTTGTAGGCCGGATAAGGCGTTCACGCCGCATCCGGCACTCTTTCAGCAACATGGTTAGCGGAGGCCAAGATGTTTGATTCACTGGCAAAAGCCGGAAAATATTTAGGTCAGGCGGCGAAGCTGATGATTGGTATGCCTGATTACGACAACTATGTCGAACATATGCGGGTTAACCATCCCGATCAAACGCCGATGACCTACGAGGAGTTTTTCCGTGAGCGGCAGGACGCGCGCTACGGTGGAAAAGGCGGCGCGCGCTGCTGCTAAATATGTACGTCAGGCTTTAAACGATTCCACTTTTTCGAACGCTGCACGTAACGTATCTGGTGTCAGCGTGACCGGCAGGTAATGAATGGATTCCACCGGACGCAGGGTGTGGGTAATGACTTTGTCGATCTCCGCATGATTATTGATATCCACTTCCAGCTCCGCCAGCGTAGTCGGCAGATGAAAACGCTGATACGCTCCAGTTAATTGCGCGAGCACATCATCCTGACCCAGCAAGGCGCTTTGCACCAGAATTCCGTAGGCGACTTTGGTGCCGTGGAGAAACTTCTCGGTTTGCGGCAGGACAGTCAGACCGTTATGCACGGCATGGGCCGCCGCCACACGCGTAAAACGATCGCCCAGACCACCGACCATCCCACCACCAGCAATAATAGCATCCACCACATCGCAAAATGATTGCGTTAACTGTTGATTTTGCTGATCGCTCAGCGCCTGTTCGCTACTGTTTAACAAGACGTCGCGAATGGCCTGCGCGTTATTGATCCCCAGCCGCACGGTTAGCGGCAACGTTTCTGGTTGCGGAGCCAGCACCACCGCTTCATACCATTTCGCCAGCGTGTCACCGATCCCCGCCAGCAGATATTGTTGCGGCGCATTGAGGATAATCTCTGGTTCCACCAGCACCATAAAATTGGCGTTGTCGAAAATCTCATAATGCAGCGCCTGTCCGGCATCGTTATACCAGACGGAGAGCGGTGTCCAGGCGGCGCAGGTGGCGGCGATCGTCGGAGCGGCAACAAATGGCAGACCGAGACGGCGGGCGAGGGCTTTCGCGGTGTCGAGCAGTGCGCCGCCGCCGACGCCAATCACCACGCTGCGATCGTCACCGGATTCAGCCGCCAGTTGCTGTACATCGCTTTCGCTGCAATGACCGCGAAACAAAATATGCTTTGCCCCCGGCAGTTCAAACGCTGGCGGAAGTTTGGTTTGCGCCGCAGCAATGGCGCGTTCGCCGTAGATCCACACCGCGCGAGAAAGCTGTTCATCAGTGAAAAAATCGTGCAGATGATTGAAACTTCCTGGATGTGAAAAGTAGTTAGCCGGGCCGACGACCACGCGGATAGGATTGTGAGGCATGTTGTGTTGTCCTTATTGTTTTATTTAGACATCTAAACGTCTTGATTGCCAAATACTAGCATCGTGTTATAGTGCCTTCAACACGCAACTTCGTCAGGCACAATAAAAAATGACAAATAACCCTCTGATTCCACAAAGCAAACTTCCACAACTTGGCACCACTATTTTCACCCAGATGAGCGCGCTGGCGCAGCAACACCAGGCGATTAATCTGTCGCAAGGCTTTCCTGATTTTGATGGTCCGCGCTATTTACAGGAGCGGCTGGCGTACCACGTTGCCCAGGGGGCAAACCAATACGCGCCCATGACCGGCGTGCAGGCCTTGCGCGAGGCGATTGCTCAGAAAACGGAACGTTTGTATGGCTATCAACCAGATGCCGATAGCGATATCACCGTAACGGCAGGGGCGACGGAAGCGTTATACGCGGCGATTACCGCATTGGTGCGCAATGGCGATGAAGTGATTTGTTTTGATCCCAGCTATGACAGTTACGCCCCTGCCATCGCGCTTTCGGGAGGAATAGTTAAACGTATTGCACTGCAACCACCGCATTTTCGCGTTGACTGGCAGGAATTTGCCGCATTGTTAAGCGAGCGCACCCGACTGGTGATCCTCAACACCCCGCATAACCCCAGTGCTACTGTCTGGCAGCAGGCTGATTTCGCCGCTTTGTGGCAGGTAATTGCCGGGCACGAGATTTTTGTCATTAGCGATGAAGTCTACGAGCACATCAACTTTTCACAGCAGGGCCATGCCAGTGTGCTGGCGCATCCGCAGTTGCGTGAGCGGGCGGTGGCGGTGTCATCGTTTGGCAAGACCTATCATATGACCGGCTGGAAAGTGGGTTATTGCGTTGCGCCAGCGCCCATCAGTGCCGAAATTCGCAAGGTACATCAGTATCTGACCTTTTCTGTAAATACCCCGGCACAGCTGGCACTTGCCGATATGCTACGTGCAGAACCTGAGCATTATCTTGCGTTACCGGACTTTTATCGCCAGAAGCGCGATATTCTGGTAAATGCCTTAAATGAAAGCCGGCTGGAGATTTTACCGTGTGAAGGTACATACTTTTTGCTGGTGGATTACAGCGCGGTATCTACCCTGGATGATGTTGAGTTTTGCCAGTGGCTGACGCAGGAGCACGGCGTAGCGGCGATCCCGCTGTCGGTATTTTGCGCCGATCCCTTCCCCCATAAACTGATTCGTCTCTGTTTTGCCAAGAAGGAATCGACGTTGCTGGCAGCAGCTGAACGCCTGCGCCAGCTTTAGTTATTTAACCGTCCAGGCGCGGGAATATTGACGGTCGGCAAACAACTCTTGCAGGCCGTTAATTTGCTTCAGGCGCAGCACTTCGTCGCTGTCCATTCCCAGCTCTTTGCCAATTTTATTATCGTCCCATCCCAACTGGCTAAGTTCACGGACGATTTCCGACATGGCGGTGATTTGATGGCGTCCACGAGCGCGATTATGACGAATAGTCGCGGCGATGCGTTGATTACGCGTACCTTCCAGACAGGTCACCGGCAAATAACCTTTTAAGCGTAATTTTAACGATGATGAGCCTTTACCAATTTCATGGCGGTGAAAACCATCCACGATTTCCAGGGCATTTTTATCCGTATGCGTGACCACAATGGGTTGGGTAAAACCATCTATTTCAATGGATTTTTGCAGCAGTTTTTTTTCGGGTGGTGCCACGTTGTTTGGGTTGTAATCATTCGGCACAAGCTGATCATTTTTGACCCACAAAACACAATCTACCGGTTCTTCCCGAAAAGGACTTACCTGATGGATCGCCATGCGGATTTCATTAATCGCTTTGATGCGATCGTCTTCCGGCAAGCTGGCGAGAAATTGCGTTAAATCCTGCGTTAATCGTTGTTGCATAGTATCCCCCATTCCTGACGCTTTCCTTTTATCCGTTCGTTATAACGCTGATAATTCTTCGATTTTGTGGGGCTAAATGATAATGCCCGGCACCAGTAATCGTTGTTGAGTAAAACTTTGCATATTCGACGCCAGGATGGGACATCTTTTGCACCAATGTCCCCTTGTTGGGTTTGTGGAACCTCGATGCCTTTTTTCTGATACCAGTGCAAATAAATGGCGATTTTATTACGGTAATGTTCAGCTGTTTTCACCGGCATGCTGCTGAGTAGCAATAATGCATACTCCTGCCAGTCTAAATGTTCCGGCTTGAGGATTTTACGATGGCCATAAAAATGGTTGTCATGCCCGGCGTAAATGCCGCCACTTTTTACCCCGCTGACTCGTGCGCACATAGCAGCCCAGCGATCCGGTTCGATAACGTGATAGAGCCATAATCCTTGTCGTTGCTCCGGGCCAAAAGGTTCGCAAATTCGCATATGACGCAGAGGAACGCCTGCCTGATACATTAGGTTATACAGTGGGTTGCAGAGACTTTGATGATTTGCATACCAGGTCCAGATATCAGCCACTTTCCAGTCGTAAATGGGGTAAATGTACCAGCTATGACCGCCTGGTGCGGCCGTAGTCCAGGGTTTATCGTCGGCAAAACGTTGTTTATTTAAACTGGCGATGGCGACAAAACGGTTGTAGGACTCATCCGCACGGATGCCGATCATCATCGCCGCCGGACGTTTTTGTGAAAACCATTCGGCAAACTCACGTACAAATTGTTCGAAGGTCATGCCTGGCTGGTAAAAGGAGAAAAAGTCAGGATCGGTTATCGCATCTTGCGGGGGCTGACGCACCCATTCGACATCAGGTTCCCAGCACTGCCATTCGGGTTGGTATTGTGAAAGGGAATTTTGCGTCGTAAGCGGGAGCGCAACCCAGTAAAACTCTTCGATGACATCGGTGTACAACTCGCGCAGGGACTGAACATAGTTAATGGTGCAAGAGAATTGCGCCTCCCAGTCGATAAACAAAACGCAGATTTTTTTGCCCATTTGTCGGGCAAGTTCGGCTGTCAGATGCAGCATTAAACCAGAGTCTTTGCCGCCAGAAAATGAGACACAAACGCGGGGTAGGGTGTTGAGTGTCCAGGTAATACGCTCTCGTGCAGCTTCCAGAATATTGAGCGGAAGAGGAATTTTATAAATAGACATCTGAAGACGCTCTCTGAACGTTACAGGGTGATCAGTGAGATAAGAATGTTAATTATAAAGTAAACACTGTAAAGCAGAGTGTTTTATTTTTCATTCGCGCCGTGAATAAATAGGTGAAAGTTATAGTAGCTTTCTGAAGTTATATATCAAAAACACTCATTTAGGCGGTCAATAAATCGTGAGAATACCAGATTGTTTAAAGAAGATTTATTATAGGAAATGTAAAGCTTTATTGAAGGTAACGGATCTTCCAGTTTTATCTCTTTTAAATTAAGAAAGTCACGGTAGGAATTATAAAGTTCATAGGGGACTATTCCCAGTAAATCTGTAACTGCAATGCTATTAATGATTGTCAGCAAAGGGGAACCACGAAATGAGATTTTGCGATTCATAAATCTCTCGTCTATTTCCATTTGAATATCATCAACCCCTGCTGATTTAGATATTAATTGGGTGAACTCTTCTGCCATAATTTGTTCATAAGTGCTATTGTCAGTAATTCGTGGATGCCTATTACTACAAATTAGAGTATTGCGAATCGGGTGGAATGGGATGCGAAGGACGGAACGGATGATCACTGGCATTTGGGTGATCACCAGATCGGCTTTGCGGTGAACCAACAGTTCTTCAGCATTCTCTGCTGACATGAGGATATCATGGCACTCAATCTCGACAGAGGAATCTTGCCGTAGGCAGCGGATCAGCATACTATTATTAGAGCAAGAAATGAGCTGAGGGCCCGTAGATAATAAAGTTTTTCTTTAGTTCGGACTTATTGACTATATTAATTGTTTGTTCAAGGCCTCTGAGATTTTTCTCAAGATGGTGATGCAGATTTAACCCTGTTGTCGTCGGCGCGATACCTTTTCCTGAGCGAATGAATAAAGGGTCATTAAATTGCGCACGTAAGCGTTGTAACGACTGGCTCACGGCTGATGGGGTGATATATAGTGATTCAGCAGCTTTGCTAATGCTTAAATGCTGGTAAATACACTCAAATATGACAAGAAGATTTAAGTCGAACTTTTTCAAGTCGTAGAGATTGGCCATACACTACTCCGGTTATATTTTTCTTCCATGATATATTCACTTAATCAATGTTTTTTGCGTATATATTTTTATTGATTATGTTTTTTTGCTTAACTCAGGATTAAGTTTTTCTAAAATAGCACAGCCACTTAGGGCAGAGCGAGCAATTCATGCTTTTTTAGGATGGTTGAAAAGCAGGGATATAGTTCAACCATCCATGAATTACCTTTTATTTATTCCCCATAATGATATTAAGCGTTTTCTGATCGGGCAACCCCACGGCCTGTTGTAGCGTATTTTCCTTACTCATGTAATAGATAGCCGGTGTGACATTTGCCCCCAGATCGTCCATGAGTTTCTCGTTATCGCTTAACACTTTCATTTGCTCTGTACTTACGTTTGCAGGCACGTTTAGCTTAAGCTTGCCACCAGAGGCTTCATATTGTTGCCAGGTTTTTGCGGGATCTTTGGAGGCAAGAATTGCCGCTGCTGTCGCCGGGCTTTCTGGCTTGATAACCCCAACCAACAATGTTCTTAATTGCACTTTGCCAGAATCTACCCACGGGCGCGCCTGCTGCCAGAACTGTTTACAATATGGGCAGAACGGATCGGCGAAGACGTAGACAATGACCGGCGCATCTTTTTTACCGTCGAGGAGCCAGTGGGATTGTTCCATCCGTTGCCACATTTCGCGTCCGGCTGGTGCGTAAATTTCTTTTTCGATAAGTGTGTTACTCAGGTTTTCACCTTTCTCGTTGTACATGTAACCAGAGATAGCGTGCTTACCATCTGGAGTCAGGTAGATGGTGACGCCCATATCCTGATACTTTCCGAGATAACCTTTCATTCCTCCGGGGGCATCGAATGTTTTGATGATTGTAATGCCCTGTTTTTCAATCGCTTTTACTGGAGCAGGAAGTTCCTCTGCGAAGGCGATTGCAGGAAGCAGAGCCAGTAAAAGTATCTTTTTTAACATTAATTTGTCCTTTTCAGTCAGTGCAAAAGTCGAGTAAAAGGCATAACCTATCACTGTCATAGGTAAGAGCTTAGATCAGGTGATTGCCCTTTGTTTATGAGGGTGTTGTAATCCATGTCGTTGTTGCATTTGTAAGGGCAACACCTCAGCCTGCAGGCAGGCACTGAAGATACCAAAGGGTAGTTCAGATTACACGGTCACCTGGAAAGGGGGCCATTTTACTTTTTATCGCCGCTGGCGGTGCAAAGTTCACAAAGTTGTCTTACGAAGGTTGTAAGGTAAAACTTATCGATTTGATAATGGAAACGCATTAGCCGAATCGGCAAAAATTGGTTACCTTAGATCTCATCGAAAACACGGAGGAAGTATAGATGTCCTTGATTAACACCAAAATTAAACCTTTTAAAAACCAGGCATTCAAAAACGGCGAATTCATCGAAATCACCGAAAAAGATACCGAAGGCCGCTGGAGCGTCTTCTTCTTCTACCCGGCTGACTTTACTTTCGTATGCCCGACCGAACTGGGTGACGTTGCTGACCACTACGAAGAACTGCAGAAACTGGGCGTAGACGTATACGCAGTATCTACCGATACTCACTTCACCCACAAAGCATGGCACAGCAGCTCTGAAACCATCGCTAAAATCAAATATGCGATGATCGGCGACCCGACTGGCGCCCTGACCCGTAACTTCGACAACATGCGTGAAGATGAAGGTCTGGCTGACCGTGCGACCTTCGTTGTTGACCCGCAGGGTATCATCCAGGCAATCGAAGTTACCGCTGAAGGCATTGGCCGTGACGCGTCTGACCTGCTGCGTAAAATCAAAGCAGCACAGTACGTAGCTTCTCACCCAGGTGAAGTTTGCCCGGCTAAATGGAAAGAAGGTGAAGCAACTCTGGCTCCGTCTCTGGACCTGGTTGGTAAAATCTAAATTTCCTTCGTCTTTCACGCCATAGCGGCGTTGGCGTCGCCCGCTCACCCCGGTCACTTACTTGTGTAAGCTCCCGGGGATTCACAGGCTAGCCGCCTTGCTCTGACGCGAAATACTTCGGAAATTCACCTAATTCTTCGGGTGCTGCGGCACCCGATTTTCTTCCCCGCACCATGATGCAAGCTGCATCCAGGTAGCCGCAGAGGCCGCTTGCATGATGATGTTTAAAGCCCAGGAGATAAACATGCTCGACACAAATATGAAAACTCAACTCAAGGCTTACCTTGAGAAATTGACCAAGCCTGTTGAGTTAATTGCCACGCTGGATGACAGCGCTAAATCGGCAGAAATCAAGGAACTGTTGGCTGAAATCGCAGAACTGTCAGACAAAGTCACCTTTAAAGAAGATAACAGCTTGCCGGTGCGTAAGCCGTCTTTCCTGATCACCAACCCAGGTTCCAACCAGGGGCCACGTTTTGCAGGCTCCCCGCTGGGCCACGAGTTCACCTCGCTGGTACTGGCGTTACTGTGGACCGGTGGTCATCCGTCGAAAGAAGCGCAGTCTCTGCTGGAGCAGATTCGCCATATTGACGGTGATTTTGAATTCGAAACCTATTACTCGCTCTCTTGCCATAACTGCCCGGACGTGGTGCAGGCGCTGAACCTGATGAGCGTATTGAACCCGCGCATCAAGCACACTGCAATTGACGGCGGCACCTTCCAGAACGAAATCACCGATCGCAACGTGATGGGCGTTCCGGCAGTGTTCGTAAACGGGAAAGAGTTTGGTCAGGGCCGCATGACGTTGACTGAAATCGTTGCCAAAATTGATACTGGCGCGGAAAAACGTGCGGCAGAAGAGCTGAACAAGCGTGATGCTTATGACGTATTAATCGTCGGTTCCGGCCCGGCGGGTGCAGCGGCAGCAATTTACTCCGCACGTAAAGGCATCCGTACCGGTCTGATGGGCGAACGTTTTGGTGGTCAGATCCTCGATACCGTTGATATCGAAAACTACATTTCTGTACCGAAGACTGAAGGGCAGAAACTGGCAGGCGCACTGAAAGTTCACGTTGATGAATACGACGTTGATGTGATCGACAGCCAGAGCGCCAGCAAACTGATCCCGGCAGCGGTTGAAGGTGGTCTACACCAGATTGAAACAGCTTCTGGCGCGGTACTGAAAGCACGCAGCATTATCGTGGCGACCGGTGCAAAATGGCGCAACATGAACGTTCCGGGCGAAGATCAGTATCGCACCAAAGGCGTGACCTACTGCCCGCACTGCGACGGCCCGCTGTTTAAAGGCAAACGCGTAGCGGTTATCGGCGGCGGTAACTCCGGCGTGGAAGCGGCAATCGACCTGGCGGGTATCGTTGAGCACGTAACTCTGCTGGAATTTGCGCCAGAAATGAAAGCCGACCAGGTGCTGCAGGACAAACTGCGCAGCCTGAAAAACGTCGACATTATTCTGAATGCGCAAACCACGGAAGTGAAAGGCGACGGCAGCAAAGTCGTTGGTCTGGAATATCGAGATCGTGTCAGCGGCGATATTCACAACATCGAACTGGCCGGTATTTTCGTCCAGATTGGTCTGCTGCCGAACACCAACTGGCTGGAAGGCGCAGTCGAACGTAACCGCATGGGTGAGATTATCATTGATGCGAAATGCGAAACCAACGTCAAAGGCGTATTCGCAGCGGGTGACTGTACGACGGTTCCGTACAAGCAGATCATCATCGCCACTGGCGAAGGTGCCAAAGCCTCTCTGAGTGCTTTTGACTACCTGATTCGCACCAAAACTGCATAAGAAGAAGTAAGATTCACCTGCAATTGCTTAGCCGCCGGGGTCAAACCTGGCGGCTTTTTTATGGCATTAAAAAGCCCTGCCGGGATGGCTCCGGGCAGGGCGGGATATTTATTCTGGCAATTAACGCACAACCAGCACCGGCAGATTGGCATGGCGGATCACGCTCGAGGCGTTAGAACCTAACAGATGGGTCGAAATCGATGGGTTGCGAGAACCAATAACTACAACATCAGCCCCCAGTTCTTCTGCCAACTCATTGACTTCATCCCGCACGCTACCAAAACGGACATGTTGTTTAATGCGGGAAGGATCGATGGTGAAGTGGCTGACCATCGTTTGCAGACGTTCTTCTGCTTCATGTTGCAGATGCTCTTCAAAACGACGCACATCAGCGGCAAAACGGTGCAGGCTCAGGCTGGCTGACCCGGGTAGTACGTGAAGTAGATGAATAACTCCGTCATCCTGGGCGAGGAATTCAGCGTGGCGAACAGCTTTGTCGCTCAATTCCATTTCAAATACATCAACTGGCATAATGATTGTCTTATACATAACCCTTTCTCCCTGTTAATCATGAACAAATCATTCGCCATGATTATAATATTTATCCCTGATATTTGTCTGGTTCTTTTTCCTTACGAACGGTTTCTGTGATTAATATATTCTCACTGAACACCAGGAATTCTCCCAAAACCTGCGGTACCGCCCGTTTTCCCGCTGTGATAGCTACCCTTAAAGACTGACTCTTTTTTGAACTGTCTCTGGAGGTTGCATGAAAGCATTGACTTATCACGGCCCACATCACGTTCAGGTAGAAAATGTTCCCGATCCGGGCATTGAACAGGCAGATGATATTATTCTGCGTATTACGGCAACGGCGATCTGTGGCTCTGACCTCCATCTTTATCGAGGCAAAATACCCCAGGTTAAACATGGCGATATTTTTGGTCATGAATTTATGGGGGAAGTCGTTGAAACCGGAAAGGACGTAAAAAATTTGCAAAAAGGCGACCGGGTGGTAATACCGTTTGTCATTGCTTGTGGCGAATGTTTTTTCTGTCGATTACAGCAATATGCCGCCTGCGAAAATACCAATGCGGGTAAAGGCGCTGCGCTCAATAAAAAACAGATACCAGCTCCCGCGGCATTGTTTGGTTATAGTCACCTGTATGGCGGCGTTCCTGGTGGGCAGGCGGAATATGTCCGCGTCCCTAAAGGGAATGTGGGGCCGTTTAAAGTACCGCCTTTGCTTTCAGATGATAAAGCCCTTTTCCTTTCTGATATTCTGCCAACGGCATGGCAGGCAGCAAAAAATGCGCAGATCCAACAAGGTTCAAGCGTTGCAGTCTATGGTGCCGGTCCAGTGGGATTGTTGACAATCGCCTGTGCACGGTTGCTCGGTGCGGAACAGATTTTTGTTGTTGATCATCATCCCTACCGCTTGCGTTTCGCCGCTGACCGCTACGGCGCGATCCCGATTAATTTCGATGAAGATAGCGATCCGGCACAGTCAATTATTGAACAAACGGCAGGTCACCGGGGCGTGGATGCAGTAATAGACGCCGTCGGTTTTGAAGCGAAAGGCAGCACCACGGAAACGGTGCTGACTAACCTGAAACTGGAGGGCAGCAGCGGTAAAGCGTTGCGCCAGTGTATTGCGGCGGTCAGGCGTGGCGGCATTGTTAGCGTACCGGGCGTCTACGCTGGATTTATTCACGGTTTCCTGTTTGGCGACGCCTTTGATAAAGGGTTGACGTTTAAAATGGGACAGACCCACGTTCACGCATGGCTGGGAGAATTATTACCGTTAATTGAGAAAGGATTACTGAAACCAGAAGAAATTGTTACCCACTATATGCCGTTTGAAGAGGCCGCCCGGGGATATGAGATTTTCGAAAAACGTGAAGAGGAGTGCCGTAAGGTGATTCTGGTACCCGGTGCACAAAGCGCAGAGGCGGCGCAGAAGGCGGTTTCAGGTCTGGTGAATGCGATGCCGGGGGGAACAATATGATCGTCAGGAGTGGTTTTCGAGGTAAAGGACAGCCATGACGATAATCGCCGCCATAATCAGAAATCCTATCAGGATGTAAAATGCTTCTGCCATGGTTATTCCCACAAACGAAACGGAATAATTTTGCAGCAAAAGTGAACAGTGAGAACCAGGAAAAATTGCTGATTTTGCGTAAAGAGGATGCGAGTGCATCCTCTGGGCAAAGCGAGTTATCGCTTGTGCAGATGGGATTAAAGCAGGTAGTCGCCAGCAGCTTCTGGCTGGTATTCGAGTTCCAGCACTTCAAGGTGGGTTGCAACGCCGCCCGGAAGTTCCCAGTGAATGGAATCGCCAACGCGCAGCCCCAGCAGTGCGGCACCTACCGGAGCCATAACGGAAAGCTGAGTATTGCTATCGGTCATTTTTGCCGGATACACCAGCGTGCGCACACGCACTTCGCCATCGCTAAGATTGCGGAATTTAACCCGGCTGTTCATTGTCACCACGTCGTGTGGCATCTCTTCTGGCGAACACATTTGGGCGCGATCCAACTCTGCGTTTAACGCGTCGGCGATTGGCAAACCAGCATAGGCGGGTTGCTCCAGCAGAATATCGATGCGTTCGGCATCCAGGTCGTTAATGATGATAGTTGGTCTGGACATTTTTACTCCATGTCGTCGGTACTGCGAGTGTCGCAGATAAACATACCCAAAAGAAAACCCTCACCGTCAGGCGGCGAGGGTTTAACTCACATGATGATACTGACTGTTGCTCACTCTTTGAAGTGATTTGCGTCACATTCAGGGAATTCCTCAATGCAGCGCATTATGTATAATTCTTAATCGTCACGGTTTATGGAAGACGAATTAGCGTGTTTTGTAAATCAGATGATTAATAACCCACTTTATCAATCACAAAGGTTTTGCCACAGTTGCCTGGGTGTGGTTGTGGCAAGAATGAGTTTGCAGAAAGCGGAGCGTTGATGGCGTCAGCTTTGATCGAGATCTGAATTTCAGTCAAATACGCAGGGTTACCCTGGCACGTTAGCTTAACTGCTTTCACGTTCTCTTTTCCCCAGCTTTTGGCAAAGGCGGCGTCAAAGTCACGGCGGCTCACTGTTTTACCGTAATTATCCGCAAGGAATTTTCCGGCTTCGCTCTCTTTAATTTCTTGATTCAGGCGTACCATCGTACCGAAGTATGCGTCCGGATCAAAACCAAAGCAGGCACCGTGTTTGGCATATTCGTAGCGTTCCAGGCAGGAACGTCCGCCAGCTCCTGGCATGACTTCACTTAGTTTAGCGGCCGTTTCCAGTGATAACCCGGTTTCCGGCGATGAACACATTCGGCTGGCGCGTGCTTCTGGTAGATTCGGGATTGGGCGAGTAGCGCAACCGAAGCGCATCCAGCGGCGTTCATCAACACCACGGGCAGCAACCGATTTAGGCAATCCTGGCCACAGACCATGTACGGTCAGAAAATCAGCTTTGTTGGTCGTTTCGGTTTGCAGGCGACATTCATCTCGTTCGTTACGATTTCGATCGTGTTGACTCTGGCAAAATCCGGTTTGCCAGGAGAGGGCCAGGACATAGCGATCAAAATCGCCATACTGTTTTGCCTGCAACGCTACGGCGTTGGCAGAAGATAAGGGAAGCAGAGAAACCGCGAGCAACGCGGCGTTACGCCAGAATGCTTTCATAATGGGTGTGGAACTCATACATACACTGAATACTATCTATTAAATCATAAAAAAGCCCGCCAGGTGGGCTTACCTGGCGGGCGTGATGATTTATTCAGCGTTTGGCGAACGTATTAGTTCCACATGGCGAGAATCGGCCAGCCAACCAACAGCAACATAGAGATGTAAATCACCCCGAAGATTGCGCCAAGACGCCAGTAATCTTTTGATTTCACATAGCCACAGCCGTAAATAATCACCCCAGGACCGGTTGCATACGGCGTCAGACAGCCCATGATACCGATAGACAGCACCAGCAGGATACACAGTTGTTCCATTGGTACGCCCGGAATACCTTTACCAACGGCCAGAATAACCGGCAGCATGGTTGCGGTGTGCGCAGACAGGCTGGCAAACAGGTAGTGTGCAAAGTAGAACACCAGAACCAGTACAATCACCGTTGCGTTTGGTGAGAATCCTTCCAGGTGCGTACTCATGGTACCGGCGAACCAGTCAATAAAACCAGAACGAGTCAGGCCGTTAGCCATCACAACCAGAGTTGCCAGGTTGACCAGCGTGTTCCATGCGCTGTTATAGCGGGTAATATCTTTCCAAGGCACAACGTGCAGGGCCAGCATTAGCGAAACTGCCAGCAGACCAACTGCAGTAGCATTAATGACTTCACTGCCAAAAACCCACAAACCTAAGCTGAGCAATACAAGGCCAATCAGTGTCCACTCTCTGCGTGTCAGCGCACCCATGGTTTTCAGTTCATCACCCGCCCAGGTTGCCACTTCTTCACTGTGTGTGATTTCCGGTTTGTACAGCACGTAGGAAAGCCACGGCGCAATGATAAGCAAGATAACCCCAACCGGCAGGAAGCAGAGGAACCACTGCAACCAGCTAATCTGGATACCGGCAATTTTGCTGACGAACTCCAGACCCAGCACGTTTGGTGCCGCACCGGTGACAAACATGGACGAACTCAGACTGGTACTAATGACCATCATCCACATCAAATAGCCGCCAATACGACGCGCGGACGGATCGTTGGGGAATGATTTAAACAGCGGCGGCAGGTTTTTAATGACCGGAAAAACCGTACCCCCGGTACGCGCGGTGTTGGACGGTGTAAACGGTGCCAGCAGAATGTCGATAATGACAATCGCATAACCCAACGTCAGCGTGCGTTTGCCCATGAATTTCACCAGGAAAAGGGCAATGCGACGACCTAACCCGGAAACTTCATACCCTAATGCAAAAATAAATGCGCCAAATACCAGCCATACCGTGGTGCTGGAAAAACCAGCCAGACCCCATTTCAGCGCCTGTTTTTGCGCATTAAACGCTGGGTCAGCTAATTCTTTGGCATCAAAGAGCAGGTAATTACTGCCAATAACGCAAATAGTAACCGCAATAAAACTGATCGCTGTTGCCGGAATTGGCTCGAGGATCATGCCGACAATCATTGCCACAAACACAGCGAAGTAATGCCATGCCTGTGGTGGCATACCGTCGGGGACAGGGATAAGAAACATGACACCCATCACCACCAGTGGGGCCAATAGTTTCCATATATTATCTTTTGCTAAAGACATACGGGTTCTCCGAAAATTAATATTTCCAAATTTATCAAGTGCTTAAATAATTAAATCTGTGCTAAAAACCAGGTAAGGATCAGCAGGTCGGCACTGCCGCCTGGACTGAGGTTTCGTTCGATACACTCCCTGTCGAACTGCCGGAGATAATCGAGATCGGCGGGGGGTCGAATGCGCCTCGCGCTGTAGCCAGCGCAGGCCCCCCTCGCCACCGCGCGATGCAACGTTGGTATCGCCGTTGATCGCCATCAGTAGGAGCAAGGTATCGAGCAATGCCAGTTCAGGATCTAACCCCTGATCCAGCAGAGTGAGGTAATGCGGCAAGGCGTGATTGATCACCAGCGGATAACCCGCTTCGGCTTCACCGCGTGCGCCGGTAAGGCCAAGCTGCTGGTACAACCGTTGACCTGCCGTCAGTTGTGAATTATTGGTACGCAGTTCTCGATCGGTCAGGCCACGGCAGAAACTTGCCGCCGTAGAACAAACGGTTGTTGGCGTTACCGGTTGGTTGAGTTGAAGCAAACGGCCAATTGCCGCACATAGCAGCCCTAAAGAAAAAATGCTGCCTTTATGCGTGTTTACGCCCGCAGTGGCGCGGAACATATCACCTTCGCAAGCCATACCAATTGGGCGTAATCCGTGGAGTACCGCTTCCGGTGCCATTTCTGCACTACAGGCACCAAATTCAATGAAACGGGGTAACCAGCCCTGAATCGCCAGCGCGCTGCGGTGGAAATCTTCCAGCGCCATATCTTTGTGCGCACCGCAGTTAATGCGATCCACGAGGCCTGGTTTCGGTGACAGATTGACTTCAGTCAGCATGGCGCGCCAGCCCAAGAGGGCGTACTCATCGATTAATGACGTCGCAAGCTTTGTGGTTTTAGTTGACGTTGCAGGCATCGACATCGTTCAGCAGTGCCTCCATGCGGTTGAGTAAATCGGTCAGTTGATGGGTTTTTCCACGCGCGCAGACGGCTGCGCTTTGCTCGCACAACAGGCAGCGGCGAGGCGGCAGTGAATAGTCGCGGCGGGAGAGAATTTCGCCTTCGGGCGTCAGGACATCGATATCCCATAACCGCCCGAGAGGATGACTAAGTTCAAGCTCAATGGTGGCGAGCTTGAGGTCGCGAGCCGGGGCGGCAATGCTCAACATGCCCTCCGGCCCGCTGGCGGAAACCAGTGCAGCCTGCTCCTGAATTTGCCAGCCCTGTTTTGCGGCTAAGGCACGCAAGGCTGTCACGCCATGATTAAAAATTCGGCGTGTGACCTCGCAGTCTTTAATCGGCCCAGGCGCAACCACGGTAAAGGAGACCAGTGGAACAGGATGGCGCTTGAGCCAGACGTGTTGCCGTGCTTGCCTTTCATCCCGGCTGACGAGCAGCTCGGGAATTGATACCGCATGGTGGCTGGCGAGTTCAGGAAGCAGGTGCATGGCTTATTCCTTCACCTGATGCACAACATCGATCACCGAGCCATCGCGGTAACGCACAACGGCAACGACGCGGTCGGTGAATTCAATCGGCTGTGGTTCACCGGTCAGCAGACGCGCACGTTCGCGCAGCCACTCAATGGAAACCACTTTAATGCCCGCTTCCTGCAGACGTTCTGCCAGTTCCGGACGTGCCGGGTTAACTGCGATACCGTGGTCTGTGACCAGAATATCGACACTGGAGCCCGGGGTGATGCAGGTCAGCACGTTATCCACCAGAGTCGGAATACGACCGCGTACCAGCGGCGCGACGATGATGGAAAGCGCAGAGGCAATTGCGGTATCGCAGTGACCACCGGAAGCACCACGCAGTACGCCGTCAGAGCCGGTCAGCACGTTAACGTTGAACTGGGTGTCAATTTCCAGCGCGCTCAGTACCACCACGTCGAGACGATCAACCGATGCGCCTTTCGAACCCCAGTTAGCGTACTGGTTGGCGCTGATTTCGATGTGATTGGGGTTACGGGCCAGCGATTGCGCAGCATGGCTGTCAAAGCTCTGCACATCCAGCAGTTTGCGGATCAGACCTTTTTCGTGCAGGTCAACCATCGTCGCGGTAATACCGCCAAGGGCGAAGTCGGCGCGAATATCGCGGCTACGCATTTTGTCTTCCAGGAAACGGGTTACCGCCAGCGATGCGCCGCCGGTGCCGGTTTGCATGGAGAAACCTTCTTTGAAGTAGCCAGAGTTGACAATCACATCCGCAGCGCTACGGGCAATAAGCAGTTCGCGCGGGTTAGTGGTCATACGGGTAGCACCAGCGCCGATTTTTGCAGCATCGCCAACGCGATCAACTTTGACGATTAAATCAACCTGATCTTGCTCAATGCTTGCCGGATTATGCGGATAAGGCAGCAGTTCTTCGGTAAGCATCACAACCTGTTTTGCGTTGTCGGCATCAACCATTGCATAGCCGAGGGAGCCGCAGCAGGCTTTACCGGTGTAGCCGTTGGCATTACCGAATTCATCACAGGACGGGACGCCGAGGAAAGCCACATCGATATTCAGTTCGCCGCTCTGTACCAGATGCACACGACCGCCGTGAGAGTGGATCTGCACCGGTTCCGCCAGCAGACCGCGGGAGATTTCTTCCGCCAGTGGACCGCGTAGGCCAGAGGTATAAATGCGGGTAACCACGCCCTGGCGAATGTGTTCTACCAGCGGCGCATGGCAATCACTCAGGGAGCTGGACGCCAGGGTCAGGTTTTTAAAGCCCATCTTCGCGATGACGTCCATCACCATATTGACGGTCAGGTCACCGCCACGGAAAGCGTGATGGAAGGAAACCGTCATGCCGTCCTGTAAACCAGAGCGACGAATCGCCTCTTCCAGGTTGGCGCACAGTTTGCGATCACGCGCTTTTTCAGCCTGGTAGGTTTGCTTTGGCGAGTTCTGGAAAGCGGCAAGATCGCATTCAGCGCGACGATTCCAGGCCGCTACCCGTTCTTGTCGTTGAGATTGTTCAATTTTCTGCGTCATTTTGATTGCCTTATTCTTCGCGGATGCCGGAAAGTTCTGCACGGGAGAGCACCAGACGGGCGCGATCGATAACCGGACCGTCCACCATCTTGCCGTTCAGGGAAACCACGCCGAGGCCTTCGCGAGCGGCGGCTTCAGCGGCTTCTACGACGCGGCGGGCGTGATCCACTTCTTTCTGGGTCGGTGCGTAGAGGTTGTGCAGCAGATCAATCTGACGCGGGTTGATCAGCGATTTGCCGTCAAAGCCCAGCTGTTTGATGTGGGCGGCTTCTTGCAGGAATCCGGCTTCGTTGTTAGCGTCGGAATAGACGGTATCGAACGCCTGAATACCCGCAGAGCGCGCGGCCTGCAAAATGGAACAGCGTGCGAACAGCAGTTCAGTTCCTTCCGGGGAGCGTTCTGTACGCAGGTTGCGCACATAGTCTTCTGCACCGAGGGCGATACCGATCAAACGCTCGGAAGCGTGAGCGATTTCCACTGCGCGGGTAATGCCCAGCGGAGATTCAATCGCCGCCAGCAGGCCGGTGCTGCCGGGTTCACGACCACAGGCTTTTTCGATACGCAGGATCTCTTTTTCAATATCCAGAACATCCTGAGCGGTATCGGTTTTCGGCAGACGCACAACGTCCGCACCACCGCGAACGACGGCTTCCAGGTCGTTAACACCCCATTCGGAATCCAGCGCGTTGACACGCACAATGGTTTCAATATCGCGATACAGCGGATGTTGCAGCGCGTGATAAACCATGCGGCGGGCGGTGTCTTTTTCACGTAATGCCACGGAGTCTTCGAGGTCAAACATCAGGGCATCAGCCGGGTAGATGAAGGAGTTGCTGACCATCGCGGCATTGGCACCAGGCACAAACAACATGCTGCGGCGGGTGCGAGTTTTACGTTGTTGCAGCGAAGCGGAAATCATTGGCAATCCTCCCATGGCAGAGCCGGGATACCGCTGGCGCGTGCCAGCAGGGCTTCCAGTCGTGCACGTAAAATGCAGTCCAGTGCGCCTTCAGCTGTACGCCGCGCACGTTGTAGCGGGCGAGAACGTCCAGAATGGTGGTGCGAATTGCATCGCCAAACTGTTTCTCAACGCTGCTGTTGATTTGCAGGTCGATATCCTGCGTATCGAGTGGGGCGATGCGTATCATCACATCCCCAGACTCAAGGGTGCCTGCAACGGCGGGCTGGTTTATTTTCATTTTTCACCTGTTTCTCATGCGGGGGTCTTTTGACGAGCTGCCGCGTCCTGGCGGGAGTGCTCAAGCAGGTTCTGCAAATAATGCAGCGTGACTGCAGGGACCAGCGGCGCGATAGCCGTGAGATCGTTTTTCGCCAGCAGTTGACGTACCCGGGAAGCGGATATCGGCATCTCCTGGTAACGCAGCCGCTCAATTTCAACCAGTTCGATGGGCGGTGCGGAGATAGTCGGCGTTTCCAGCCAGTAGCGCATATCCTGGTTGTACTGGGCGGTAACGCGACAAAAGGGTTCAGTACCGACAAAGCGGTGAGTTACACCCAGTGCGGGAGCGAGGTACTGACGGAAAATCTTCAGATCAATTTCGGTGTAACAATGGTTAATGACGCTCTGTTCTTTAATGAAGTAGCAAGGGAACGTAGCGCGGGAGATGATGTATTCGGAGCCGCGATGCACAGTCAGGCGTGGAATATCGGCGGTGCCTTTTAACACCAGATCCAGCCGGTCTTCATAGGGGAAGCGTGAAGAATCTTCTTTGACTAAAAACAGATGCAACCAGTCGCACTGTGCCGCAGCTTGTTGAATCAGATAACGGTGACCATTCGTAAAGGGATTGGCGTTCATCACAATGCAGCCAATCTTGTTCCCTGGATGACGAAATTTTTTCAGCGATTCGGCATAGCGTTTCAGTCGCGTGGCGCTGTTTTCCATCAGCACCATCACGCCGGGTACGCTGGTCAGCGTGGAAAAACCGCACTGGCGGAACAGCGCCTCGTATTCGGTTTTGGTATAAATAAACAGATGCGTGCTGTGCCGCTCATAGGCGAGGTTTATCAGTTCAGTGGCTAATGTCAGCGCCAGTCCTTCACCGCGAACGGATTCACTGATAGCAACGCATTTAATAATATTTCCGGCAATTCCACCGCACGCGATAAGCTTTTCATCGCGGGTTACGGTAATAAATACTTCGACTGTGGTGTCAACGCTCAAATCATTTTCATGCAGGAATTGGGCGATTTCCGCCATTTTTTTATTTTCTGAACGTTTTACGCGGGTGAAAATATCATTGCCGAACATAATAAATAGTATCCTGAAGGTGCATGTTGTTATCGATTTGCAACGAATGTTGTTCAATGTTGCAAACTGATAACCTTTTATTTTCACTTGGGAGAAAGGGGGGTGATCGAGGTATATCTTTTTCTCCTTTCGCTATACATCCTAAGGAGTATTGCAGCGTGAAATTTTGATTTATTTCACATAGAGTTAGTGGTTTTTTATTTATTTAATGGTTTTAAGTTTTTTAATTAATGTAATTACGAAATGACCTGCAGGTTTAAGTGATTTAATTGATTTAATGAATAAAATTTGCCACGATCATAATTAATATCTATGTATTTTGATTCAACATTTTAATTACATCCGTCAAAGAGGATCGGGACAACCCGCAAGGAAAACAATGTTGCAGCTTAACGAGAATAAACAGTTTGCATTTTTCCAAAGACTGGCATTTCCGCTGCGTATCTTTTTGCTGATTCTGGTGTTCTCAATATTTGTCATTGCAGCCCTGGCGCAATATTTTACGGCCAGTTTTGAGGACTATTTAACGCTTCATGTACGCGACATGGCAATGAATCAGGCGAAAATTATTGCCTCCAATGACAGTGTCATCTCTGCGGTGAAAACGCGTGACTACAAACGGCTGGCGACCATCGCTAACAAATTACAAAGGGATACCGATTTTGATTATGTGGTGATTGGGGACCGGCACTCGATCCGCCTTTACCATCCTAATCCGGAGAAAATTGGTTATCCTATGCAGTTCACCAAACAGGGCGCGCTGGAGAAAGGGGAGAGCTACTTCATTACCGGGAAAGGGTCAATGGGGATGGCGATGCGCGCCAAAACGCCAATCTTTGATGACGATGGAAAAGTCATCGGCGTGGTGTCGATTGGCTACCTGGTGAGTAAAATCGATAGCTGGCGGGCTGAGTTTTTATTACCGATGGCAGGCGTGTTTGTCGTGCTGTTAGGGATTCTGATGTTGCTGTCGTGGTTCCTGGCAGCGCATATCCGTCGGCAAATGATGGGCATGGAGCCAAAGCAAATCGCACGCGTGGTCCGTCAGCAAGAGGCGCTGTTTAGTTCGGTTTATGAAGGGCTGATTGCGGTGGATCCGCATGGTTACATTACCGCCATCAATCGTAACGCAAGAAAGATGCTGGGGCTAGATCGGAAGAGCGTCGTGTAGGGAAAGAGTGTAGATCTCGGT
>OGGZ01001175.1_pt1 | contig 23951 bp, 20 predicted proteins | sample 1571371 | NCBI WGS metagenome assembly OGGZ01 (sample SAMEA2582025, study PRJEB24529) | metagenome | biome: Human gut stool | place: China | collected 2011
TAAATATCTTCTGATTTTTATCAAATGCAAGCAGGATCAGGGTTTTCACACCACCTGACAATTCCTTTACTGAAACCGGTCCAAGAACAGGGCTGTCGATTAGTCTGGAGCTGATAACCTCCGACTGATCCACATCCTTAACCATCTCTTTTGTCAATGGATCTGTGATCCACTCATCTTCATACTGATTGTCAAAATATGTAGGCGGATGATAAATACACTCTTTCCCTACACGACGCTCTTCCGATCTTATGTAGGCGGATGATAAATAACTCCACCCATGTTTCCGAGAAAGATTTTCAGCATTCCTTTTTCACTCCAAATATTTCTATATGATTTCTATATGATTTCTATTTTCTTGCCTACTGTTATCTTGTTCATATATAATGGCTAACTGCAGAATATCATACTATAAAGTATATCATACCTGCTTCATATCATACACATATTTTTAAGAACAAATTTCTTTCTATTCTTCACATTCCAAACAGGCAGGATCCTCTGACGCCACTATTTCACTGATTGCTGATCACTTACCCCAACTCCATAACAAAAAGCACCCACAGCGCCTCCAATATCCCCCCTGCCTTCCAGACAGAGACATACCGGATGCACCACAGATGCTTTTTATCCATACAATTCCTATTTATTTCGTATCAAATCTCGTAACCGCCATATGCACCAGATATGGGATCAGGATCACAGGGATCGCGAGGTACGCGAGGACGCTGTACGCCCGCTGGATCAGGGTCAGGAGACCGAACTGGGCGATGGCGAAATCTACCAGACAGCAGATCAGGGCTGCAATGATCTCGTGGCAGGAGATCTTTCTCTTAGGAATTTCGCCTGCGTTTTTCACGGATTCTCCGGCCAAAACAGTTTTCTTTCTGTCAGCACATCCGGCTTCGATTCCGCTGCAGATTCTCCTCACCATCGCAGCCACCATATTGACTGCCGTGGAGACTGCCCCGAGAATAATAAGGACCGAGATCAGCGGTGTCATAAATGCCTTTCCGACACCATTCTGAACCATAAATAAAGTCGGAACGCTCTGGTTTTTCATCTCCGGGTTTTGGCAGACCGTCATGATTCCCAGAACTACCATAGTCATCATCAGCGTGTTCACCACAAATCCGATCCCCATGCTCTTTACCGCATCATCCGGTTTCTCGAAGGACTTCGCGTGCTGCACGAAAACAGCCACATTCGCTAACTGGAATGTTCCGTAGAGGAATGCAGAATACAGCGCTTTCCCGAAAGGAACCGGCTCCGCCTGCATTGCGGCTGCGGTCTCTTTGATCACGCCGAAGCCTGCCGCGATGTTCGGAATATACACGATCAGTAGTCCCGCGATGATGCAGACAGAAAGCACCGATGCCACTTTCCGGACAAGATCCGTTCCGAAGATCGCCACGATAAAAATAAACACACCGATCACAAACGTGCAGAGTAAATACGGAAGTCCCGTGAGCACAGACAGCGTCGCGCCGCCCGTCGCAAAGGCAACCGCCGGGGCCACGCACATCACACAGAGATACAGGATCTCAAACAGGTTGGAAAAGACTGGTGAGAATTTTCCATAAAACGCGTTATTGTAGGACCGGTAATCGTACACCTCATGTTTTCTCGCAAAACGCAGGCAGTAGGCAAAAAACACTGTATTATAGAGCATCGCGGCCGCCGGCATGATCAGGCACCAGATCCCATAACGCACATAGTAACTGTAGATCTGCGCGCCGGAGGCAAAACCACCGCCGAAATGGGTCGTAAACCACACAAACGCAACCCCTAAGATCATGGAACCGGCTTTATTTTTCTGTGTCATAGGCGTCCTTTCCTGCCCGTTCCTTTAAGCGGTCCATGGCATCTCTCAGCATTTCTTTTGTCACCCTGTACGGATAATGGGCAACATCGGACATCTCCGGGATCCGGTTCATGCTCTCCTCCCACTCGTCCTCTGTGATCTCGATCTCCTTTAGGGATACCGGAAGTCCGATTTCACGGTTCAGCTTATAGATCTTCTCAAACTCCTCTTCCTGTCCGTCCACAAGCAGTGCAAGGAGAACACCAAAGCCAACGACCTCCCCGTGAAGATGGCGTTTCTCGATCACCGGATAAGACGTCAGCGCGTAGAAGACCGCATGGGCAAGTCCGCTGTTGTAATCCGGAGTACAGTCCTTTGTGAGGAAGATAGACGCAATTCCCGTGGTGACAACGATGGCGAGGACCACCTGCTCCACATCGTAGGTGCAGAGACCTTTCTGATGATCCGCATACGCCTTTACACCATACTCAAGAAGCGGCTGCAGACACATCTCACTGACCGCGACGCCTACCGCTGTGAAGTGCTCCAGACGCTCGTCCCTGGATGAGATCTTCGCCTCATAATATTTTGCGTAAGTATCGCCAATTCCAGCCCACATGTATCTCGCCGGAGCTTTTGCGATGATCTCCGTATCAATGAAGGCGTGCATCGCCGGGCGGATAAAGAAGTGCGGTTTTAAGAATGTCCCGTCATCGTTGTACATGATGGAGACGGAGGTCGTCGCGGCGCAGTTGGAGGCGATGGTCGGGAATGTGAATACCGGCTTATCGTCCGTGATGCAGAGGCACTTTACGGTATCCAGCGCTTTTCCGCCGCCGACACCAAAGACCATGTCTGCCTCGTGATAGACCTGCAGCGCCCGGAGCGCCTCCACAGTCTTGTAGGTACAGTCCTCCCCGAACAGTTCTTTTCCGATGATCGTGAGGTTCGTCTTATCCACAGCCGCCTTGATCTTATCATAAGCCGCCTCCAGAGCCAGCTTTCCGCCGATCACCAGGACTGTCTTTCCGTAGGATTCGCAGACCGGACCGATCTTATCGTAAATGGTATTTCCGATGGAATAGCTCGGAAGATGTACCTCATAATTCTCAAGCTTCATGTATCTTCTCCTTCTTAACAAAAAATTCCCTCGATGTGATCGACTTTTCACTTTTCGACACCATAAATATCTCCGGGCGATCATGATCCGCCCGCTACATTACTATATCACTGTAAAGTTTCAAGTTGATGGGGTTAGTATAGCATAGATCGTAAAAAAAGAATACCTTTTTTTCTGTGTATCCTAAAACTTCTCATCCCTGCACAAGATGTCAAAATCCTGCATGAGTTGTACTTTCAGGATAGTAAAACTTTGTTATAATGGATCATATAGAAACGAGAGGAGATTGTTGAGTATGAACAGCCCATTCTGGTCCCTTGTCATGCGGAATTTTCTGGAATTTTTTTCAATGGTGCCCTGTGCGGTTCTCTGCTTTCTTCCGGTTCAGGACCGGCTCCGCCAAAAACCGCTGAATATTTTTCTCACCGGTATCCCGCTCTCGATCCTCTGGGCTTTCGCCGGAGGCCTCGTCTGCGCAGACTTCGGGATTACGAGAGACTTCTGGGTCCTGCCGTCCTTTATCCTGTTTGCGGTATTCTTCCATCGGGTCTGTGATCTCGCCCTCTGGAAGCCGTTCAGTATCCTGACCGCCGTCTGCGCGGTCTTCTCCTGTATCACAAACCTGACACTCGTCGCAGATGCCCTCATTGACCGGACGAACACCTCCGGTCTGTTCACGCTTCCGGGCGCGGGGATCCACCTGCTGCTCTCCGTTCTCATCGTGTCCATCGTATGGTATCCGGCAACTCATGCCGCGAAATGGCTGGTGGACGATATCGAAATGGCGAAGACCTGGTATATATTCTGGGTATTCCCGGCGGCCTTCTTCCTGCTGAACCGCCTGATCCGTCCGCGCTACTATGAGACACTCTACACGAACCGGGTCATGAAGTTTTATCCGATTTTAATTCTGGCGCTCCTGACCTTCCTCCTGCTCTTCTATTTTATGTTCTACCTGATGGCATCGGAGATGAACCAGAATACGAGACTTTTGAGGGAAAATGAGCTTCTGCAGCTCCAGAGTGCCCAGTACCGCAATCTCCAGCGCTCCATCGATGAGACGCGGATCGCCCGCCATGACCTCCGTCAGCATCTCACGGTGCTCTCGGGATACGCGGCGAACAAAGATCTTGACGCGATCTCAGACTATCTCGCGTCCTTCCGGAAACATATGATGCCGGAATGGCTGCCTGCTTACTGTGAAAATCAAGCTGTCAACGCGATCCTTAGCTACTACGCGCAGATTGCAGAAAAAGCCGGAACTGCTCTGGAGATCCAGGCACAGATGGAAAAAGAAATACCAGTTCCGGAGCCGGAATTCTGCGTGCTTTTGGGAAATTTACTAGAAAACGCGGTGGACGCATGTCGGGAAAACAATGAAAGCGGCGCGATCAAGGTCCATATCCGCCAGACCGGCACCTCCCTCATAGCCATCACGGTGGACAATCCTTGCCGGAAGCCGCCAGCTCTTGAAGGAAAGCGTTTTCTCTCCACAAAGCACAGTGGCCCCGGCATAGGTACCCAGTCTATCCGTCTCATCGCTGAACGGCACCATGGAGATGCGCGGTTTGAATGGAAGAACGGGATGTTCTACGCATCGGTGATCTTAATTCCGTCTGCAGAATCATGATAGAAATAGCAAAATGTTTCCGGGCAATTTTGATCGTTCACTGTAATTTTTCAGACTTTTTTACTATCTTACATTAAAGTAGTAAAATAATGCCGTAAAAAATCGAAATACGCGTAGACGGAGAATAGTAGGCTGCAGGATTCCCCACAGAGAGCCGTGGTTGCTGGGAGCACGGCGGGATGAAACAGTCCGAACTCGCTTCTGAGCGGTTCCGCTGAACTTGAACGGTAGGCGGAAACGGGTTCTCCCGTTACAGGGAAAGGGTATCCGGCCGGTACCCTGTAAAGCAGCGTCTTCTATGGACGAATCAGAGTGGTAACGCGGTGAAAATCATCGTCTCTTCATGCAGCAATGCATGGGGAGATTTTTTTTCGCTTAAATATCGCATAAATGCCGGAAGTGAAGCGTATTGCTTCATTTCTCACGGATTTCGATTGCAGAAAAAGGAGGATCTAAATCATGATCGCAGTTGCATCTTTAATCGTGCTGATCGCGGTTATCGCCTTCAGCGCAGTCACAAAAAAGAATGCCGGTGTTGTCGGTCTTGTCGCGGCATACATCTTCTCCCTCGCAGCGGCAAAATGCGGCACCGAAATCAATGTCTCAAAAGTCGTGACCGGAAACTGGCCGACGAGCGTATTCTTTATCGTTCTTGCTACCACATTCCTCTTTGGTATTGCAACCTTAAACGGCACCACGCAGGCACTTTCCAAGAACATCGTATGTCTCGCAAGAGGAAACGCGAAGATCCTGCCGGTGATCTTCTTTCTCTTCGGTGCGATCATCTCCGCAGCAGGCGCAGGCGGACTGATCGTCGCAGTCATCATGCCGATTGCCCTGTTCGTCGCAGTTGAAAACAGGATCTCGGTTTTGATGATGAGTCTTGTCACCATGGGCGGTATTATGGTCGGAGGCCTGTCCCCCCTCGCCATCAACGGAATCGTGGCACAACAGCTCTCCGTGGAAAACAATATCATCGGTGAAAGCCTGTCCGGTTACCTTCCGCTCTGGGGCGCATACGCCACAGCCATGACGCTCTTCTCCATCGGTGCCTACTTCCTGCTCGGAGGTCTTCACCCGAAAAAGATGGAAAACGCTGCGACACCGCACTTTACGGGATTTGATAAGAATCAGACTCTGACACTCGCCGCGATCCTCGTGGTCCTCATCGGCGTAATCTTTTTTGGACAGAATATCGGACTGATCTCTTTCGCGTGCGCGGGTGTTCTCTTAATGCTCGGCGCTGTCGACCAGAAAAAAGCCATCGCAGCTGTTCCGTGGAGCACGATCATCCTGATCTGCGGTATGTCCGTCCTGATCAGCGTCGTCAATATCTGCGGCGGCATCACATTCTTATCTGACGGTCTTGAGAACATCATAGGCGAGAGAACTGCCCAGCCGATCATGATGGTACTCGGTGGACTTATGGGCGCTGTCTCCAGCGGTACCGGAGTCGTTATGCCGACCCTGATCCCGCTCTCTGCGGAGCTGAGCCAGACCTTAGGCATCTCCTCCATGAGCATCGTGATCGGTGTCATCGTCGGAACAAACGGAGTCGTCATCAGTCCGCTGTCCACGGTCGGCGGCATCTGTGTCGGCTGTGCGCCGGAGTCTGTTGACAAAGATAAGCTTTACAACCAGCTGCTGCTTGCGGCTGTCAGCTTTATCGTGATGAGCGTTGTTCTTTCCTTTATCGGAGTGTTCCGGATCTTTGGTTAAAGCTTTCGCGTTCCGTTTTACGTATTATCCGTATAAACATGAAGATCCGCAGGTTCCCATTTTTAGGATCCTGCGGATCTTTTTTGTTCATGTCTTATTTTTCTTTTGTTTCAAGTCCATCCCATACACCGTCTTTGTCGACATAATATCCATCCGGTGTCCTGATTTCTCTGTACATGGAGCCAAGCGGCACAGCTCCGGATATCTTTGACAAGTAGTACCATTTTCCATTGATGAACTGCCAGCCTGTGAGCATTACTCCGCTCGCCGGATCGAGATAGTACCAATGCTGGTCTGACTCATCGTAATGCCAGCTTGTCTGCATTCCGGTGTTCTCGTCGATCAGATACCACTTTCCGCTGGCGTTATCCTGTGCCCATCCTCTCTTCAGATAGCCGTCAGAACCGAAAGCCCACCATTTTCCGTCTTTCTGAATCCAGCCCAGCTTTTCACCGTTCTGATCATTGATCTTTTCTCCTGCCGGATAGGTGCCGTCCTTGAATTCGAACCACCAGCCCTTATTATCGCGTTTCCAGGTTCCCTGTGCATCGTTTTCGGAAGAGCTGCTGTTAGAAGCATTCTTTCCAAAGTTCGTTGCCGCCGGGTTCTTTGTGCTGCCGGAACCGCCGGAATTGTCGGAATCATCGGATCCACTGCTTGCCCTGCGGACTGCATGAAGTGTTCCATTCTCAAAGTGGATCTCGTAATTCTCAGATGTCAGACCAGACGGCAGGATCGAGTAATCGCCCGCCGCGCTGTCTGGCGCGTATTCACAGGTAAACTTCAGGCTGCCGTTCAGCACATCCGCGGTATCTGTTCCTGCAAATCCTTCGTAGAGGACTGCGTACTCCGGAATCGCATCTCCAACTGTGACATTCTGATCCACCGCTTTTACACTGAGCGGTGCTTTTTTGATCTCAAAGGAGAATATCTGGCTTCCAGCCTCGTAGTTCTTTCCGGCTTCCGTATGAACTTCCACCGTGTAGATTCCGGCATTCATCGGCGCTTCTGTTAAGATCTCGCTGCCCTTTTTGAACGTCACGGTCACGTTTCCATCGCTGTCCGTCCATGCCTCCGGCGCGGTGTTTTTCGCGTCATAGACACGGTTTAACTGATCCAGATTTCGAAGTTCGAACTCCGGCTTCGCCTGGGATACGGTCAGTTTCCCTGGCTGATATGTGATCTCATAGTTTCCATTTTCCGCTGTGAGACCGGACGGAATGATCTCGTACTCGTCCACATCGCTGCCGGCCGCATAAGCGCACTCGTAGGAGAGTGTTCCGCCGAGGACTTCTGTGTTTTCTCCGTTTACGAAACCTTCGAACGTGCTGCTGTATACCGGCGGTTCGTCCTTATAGGTCACGTTTCTTGATTCTGCCGTCACAGTGAGCTGTGCCGGGGTGATCGCAACGGTTGCGGAGCCGCTTATGGTGTCAAAGTTTTTCTTTGTCACCGTGTAGTATACGGTATAGCTGCCTGTGTTCTTGTATACAGGGCTTTCTGTGAGCGTGCAGTTATCTTCGGACTCACCGTAAAGGATCTCACCGTCTCCAGCGTTTCCGGTAAGGGTGATCTTGATTCCGTGGGACTTTCCGTCGTAGATTCCTGTATATCCGGCTGCGTCAACGCCTGTGATCGAGGCATTTTTGATCTCGATTTCAAAGCTGCCGGATACGGAATCATGGTTTGCTGCAGATGCAGTGTAATATACCGTATAGATGCCGGCGTCGGTGAAGGCAGGAACAGTTTTTAATGCCTGCGTTTCGTCTGCGGCCTGTACTGCTGTGAGACCGTAGCGGAAGGTGATAGCCGTGCCACCGATCGTACTTCCTGTTGTCTCGACGTCCGGCTTCTGTTCCTTTCCATTGTAGGTCAATTCACTAATCTGCCGTACAGAAACATTCTGAATTTTGGCATTTTCGATCTTTGCACCGCTGCAGGAGACATTGGAAAGCTCTCTCGCTGTAAGTTCATAGCGATCCTCAAACTGAGAATCCAACGCAATGCCTGTAACATCCACAGTGTTTGTTCCAGCGTCCTTGGATGTCCATGTGAAGGTTCCCTTTGCCTCTAATGCCACCGCATCCTCTGAGAGGATCGGGTTTCCGTCAGCGGAGCTGAGGGTGAGCGTTCCTTCAGCCTTTGTATTGCCGTCATAGATCTTTGATTTAACCGCACTTACAGAAGGAACAAGCTTTGCTTTGGATACCTCAAATTCAACCGAATCACTTGTTGCTTCATTATAATTCTGGCTCTTTCCCACAGTTGCCTTTACATACCATGTTCCAGGTTTGTTTTTTTCATTCCAGTCTGTGTATTCGCCATTCTCGGTGCTGCTATAAGTGTACTTAACACCGCCGGTGGTGTCTGTTGCCTCGCTCTCCGGCTTTGGTGTTTCTCCGTAGCGGATATCCGGGCATGATGTTATGGAAATTGTATTTGTGGCGCGCTTAACAGTTATCTGTGTTCCTACTAATACAGGCTTTACCTTCGGCTCCACGTTATCGCCGCCAGTGCTGGTGATTCCCATATAATAAATTGCATAATTCTGGTTCATATCTGGCGATGAATCATAATGACCATCGGAATTTCTTAAAACTTCTTGAGTTAACTCACTATCGTTATAAAGCTTATATTCAATCTGGCCATACCCAGTAACTGCCGAACCTCCAACGCCATTATACTCATCTTTTATCCATGGTTTTAAACTCTCATATTCATCAGTTCCATATGTGATCGAGTCTACGATATTAAACCAATTTGGATTAAACTTCGCTTTCTTGATCGTCATATCTCCAATTAATAAGTATTTAGCCTGCTCAATGCCATTTTTCTTCGGTTTGGTAGTTACATATATGCCATATGTTCCCGCTGCTGCCTGTGACTGGAGATAACTTCCGGTATATTCTTCTCCTTTTTTCATTTTGTATACAACGAAATCGATGTCAAATAATTCTTCATTTCCCGCCGCTGGTTTTACTGTTACTGTATGTGTAGCGCCATTATTCTCGTATGTGAATTCTCTATCACCTACAATCTGAAAATCAGCTGCCGTCAGAACACGGGCTTTTGTGGTAAATGTTACTGCACAGCTATCAGAAACATCCATATTGGAATTTTCTGCGACTAAATAATAGGTATATTTCTTCAGCGGATCGAGGCCTGTGAGTGGAATTGAAAATGTACCACCTGTCCCTACTTTAACCGGCGTGAAATCACTCTGTTTTTCTGTACTTTTGGCTGCGTTTCTGAGTCCTTCACCTGTATATGTCTGGTAGTCAGATTTATTTGTGTAATATACAGTTGTTCCGGCTGTATTTCCTTTTATGATAGCTGAGTCCTTAGTAATATCTTCCTCGGATACTGACGCATCGATAGAAACACTATATCCTGCGTAAAGCTCAATTTCAGGGACCGCGCCCGTTGGATACAGTTCTCCATTAACAAGTTCATTTACTGTTTTTTTAACATCTGTCGCAGTGCCATTCCTGTTTGAATTTTCTTTATACCTCCATACCTTACAAATAATCTCTCGGAATCTCTAAGTCAGTAAATACAAGGCCTTCAGATTCCTTTTTTATTATAATCCCCCACTGTTTTTGCCAAAAACACTTGACAACTTCATCGAAAAATGCGGCGCTCCGCGCCTATTGATTAATAAGAACCGGCGCTTGCGGCGGCAGATATTTTTCGATTGGAGGCGATTTTTTATGTTACCTGTTAACTGTGGCAGTCATGTTGACTACCAACATTTTGTTGTTTCTAATCTTCGTAAATATTATCCTGATCCTGACGCTCTTGCCCGCTCTACCTGGGATATTATCGAGCGTTTCTGGAATCTAGATTTATCTTTCACCGATACTTTTATGGCTGATAAATATTCTAAATTCGGCCCTGCACCAAGAACCCCTTCCTCTATGCAGCGTTCTTACCTTCTTTCCATTGACTTTAAAGTCACTTCGCTGACAGAATGGGCTGCCCAGCTTAAAATGAATCCTCTTTATGCCATCCTCAGTGGATTTGAACCCGGTAATACTCCCGGTGTTGGTACTTTCTATGATTTTTTGAACCATCTCTGGGATTCTGATGAAGACAACATGACACCTCATATACATCCCATTAAGGTCACCGTTAAAAAGCCTTCTACAAAAGGAGCTAAAGCTAAATCTGTTGAAAAGGTATCTGTTGAGCAGCTCTTACAGGAACTGGAAGACACTTCTTTCTCCATTTCTGAACAGCCTTATGGCTCTCTGTTTGACCTTTATAATCAGGAATTCCTACAGCAGTCTGTTTCTAAAGGACTTATTAATCCCCATGCACTGGCTCTCGCCGGCGATGGTACTCCTTTTGTTACTTCTGCAAGAGAACGAAAGCATCGTGTTTGTGATTGTGCCTCTAAAGGTATCAATGACTGTTCCTGTAACTCATCATATTGGTTGTAGGTATTAAAATCTGCCTCCACTTCCTCCAATGAAGAGGAAAAATCATTGATTCCGCTGACGAGTACACTCCGGAATCCACATTCTACCGATGCTTTAGCCATCATTTCTGTATTCAGATACATATCAAAGCAGGAGGTAATACCGCTGGTCAGGTATTCCATGATGCCCAGAATGTTTAACCAGTATACATCGTCCTCGGTAAGCTGTCCCTCGCGCGGGAACACCTGCTGATTCAGCCAGTCCTGCAGTGGCAGATCATCCGCATAGGAACGTAAAAATGTCATGGCTGTGTGTGTGTGCGCGTTCTTAAATCCCGGCATTAACAGATTGCCGCATGCATCAATCTCGCGATCCCACACCAACACTTCTCCATCCTTGCACACATCCGCCGTGTCCGTCCCATCACCGATGTAGCAGATCGTATTCCCCTTGACCCAGAGTTCTCCCTCCGTGATCTTGAACTTGTGGTCATCTGCAAGGGTTAAGATCTTTGCATTATAAAAACGTGTATTCATGTCACTTTCTCCTTCTTCTGTCTGCTGTTTTCACTCTATGAAGTCTCTCTCCAGCCCGAAATCTTCACCGCGTCTCTGCGGATATTATTTTCCGATGCTCTTGATCGTCTCCGTCACAAGAGCCTTGAACTTCGGTGCCACACGGTCTGCCGTCTCCTGTACTTCCTCATGGCAGAGGGGAACCGCCGAGATACCGCATGCCAGATTGGAAATGCAGGAAATACCTACAACGCGCATGCCCATATGACGCGCTGCGATCGCCTCGCATGCCGTACTCATACCAACGGCATCGGCTCCGAGTGTCCGGCACATCGCCACTTCCTTCGGTGTCTCAAACTGCGGACCGGAAAGCTGTAAATAAGTGCCTTCCTTTAAATCAATATCCAGTCCCAGCGCCGCTTTTTTTACCAGAAGCTGTAACTCCTTATCATATACCTGGCTCATATCCGGGAAACGCACGCCAAGCTCGTCCACATTCGCTCCGCGCAGCGGGGAAGGAACAAAGCTTGCAATCTGATCCTTGATCAGCATAAAATCACCGGCGTTCATGCCAAGCTGGATGCCACCCGCCGCATTGGTGAGGAATAAAACCTCCGCGCCCATCAGCTTCATCAGACGCGCCGGAAGCACAACATCCGACATGTCATATCCTTCATAATAATGAACTCTTCCCTGCATGCACACCACCGGAACTTCTCCGACATATCCGAAGATAAAACGTCCCTTATGTCCCGGAACGGTCGATACCGGGAATCCCTCGATGTCGTGGTAATCCAGTGTGTCTGCCACACGGATATCATCCGCATAATCGCCCAGTCCGGATCCCAGCACAAGTGCCACCTTCGGGGTAAAATCGATCTTTGCCTTATAACTTTCATAGCATTTCTGTAACTTTTCATATACTAGATTCATTGTCGGTTCTCCTTTTCCTTTCGATCACAAAATTATTTATATTATATACCATGCGCTCTGAAATTCCAATCTCATTCATTAAAAAACGGTGCCATTTTCTCTCCGACCCACGAGATGACCGGACCGAGTGTGAAGCCCATCAGGATCGTCACCAGACCGATCTTCGCACCGAACACCCACGCAATCACGATCACCGTAAAATCAAATACCATGCGCACCACGCGGAACGGTACCTTTTTCTGCGCCTTCACAATCAGAAACGGAATAGCATCGTAGGGGGCAGTTCCCAGTTCCGTAACCATATACACACCTGCCGCGACGACGAACACCGCCAGTGCCGGGAACAGCACGCCGATGCGCACTGCCATGGAATCAAACAGCCCGTCCGGCAATACTTTTGACCATACCCACGAGAAAAAATCAATCGAATAGCCGACGAGGAACATATTGGCAAGCGTTCCGAATCCGATGTACTCCCGTCCCCACAATATCACGATAATAAATAAAAGGCAGTTGAGCAGCGCCTGCCAGTTGCCGAGACTCATGCCGAGTCTGCCCGAAATAGCAAGATTCATGCTCGTGCAGGGGTCTGTTCCAAAATTGACCAGCACCAGCCATGACAGAGCAAATCCCATGACGATCACCGCGAGAATTACCGAGATGAGTCTCCTTGCAAAATGTTTCTTCTGATACATTCCCTGAATAAAGTTTTTCATTATTTTCTCTCCGTTCTTTCCGATATATATCATAGTAACACAGGAACGGCTTTTCTGCCAGAGTTCCCTTTTACTCCTGTGCGCTTCTCTTTAAAGGCAGCATTATGATTTTATGGCAATTATTTCCCGCTAGGAATCCGTGACAGTTTTTTCGGAATTCATGACAGCTTTCTTGGATTCACGATATTTTTCATTGGACAGTTATTTCTCATATCATATTTTTTTCACATGAAAGGATTTTTTTATGCAGACACTTCATCTGACAGGGATCAATAAACTTCTTCATCCGGAGCGCGACAAACGCTCCGCCACCGAGCGCATTTTTGACCATTTAAGCCACTCAAACATCGGATTAAACCGCGGCGAAGCAACGGCTGATACCGGCTCTGCGGCATCGGCGCTCGACAGTTTTTCTGTCACGCAGAATATCTCGGAGCTTCTCAGTCCCGCCTACGGCATGAGCGAGGAAGAGAAAAAAGCCTACCTTGCCAAAATCATTGCGAAATTAAAGAGCGGCAAAAAGCTTACATCAGAAGAGATGCGCTTTCTGCAGGCGGAAGATCCACAGCTATACCAGCAGGCGGCTCGTGTCCAGGCAATGCGTGGCTCCCTTGAGTCGGGTCTTGCGCACAGCACTTCCAAGGAGGAGGCGCAATCTGTCTATCTGGACGCGCTCACCCATATCAGCGAGGATGATCCCATGAAAGAATACATCATCGCCGCCTATGATGATGCCATGAAGGAATTCCAGAAATCCGACCAGTACCAGTCGCTGCCAGAGACAAAAGAGGATGCCGCAAAGCAGCACACCGGTTCCCGTCATTCCCATAGCTGATAATTTGAGTTCATGTTGCAGCAATTATCTTTGTGTGCCTGTCTTCCAAGCTGCCAGAACGCAACCGCACTGGCAGCTGCAACATTTAAAGAATCGACGCCGTGCGCCATTGGAATGCATACCGTATCATCGCATGTTGCGATCGTCTCCGGTGCCAGACCATCTCCCTCTGTTCCCAGTACAATTGCAAGCTTGTCCTCATTCATAAGCTTCGGATCATCAATACTTAAGGAATCCTCTTTCAATGCCATCGCCACCGTATGAAATCCCAGTTCATGAAGCTGCTTCTGCCAATTCCCGGAATCTGCTTTCTCTTCCGGCTCCAAATTTCGTTCTATCCCCGTTCCCGGCTCTTTCTCTTCTTCCGAATCCGGATTTCTCACAGTCTCCGGCTTTGTCTCCTCTCCAAGATATGTCCACGGCACCTGAAACACCGTCCCCATACTCACACGGATTGCTCTCCGGTAAAGCGGATTGCTGCACCCTGTGGTCAGCAGCACCGCATCCATTCCAAGCGCCGCAGCAGAGCGGAAAATAGCGCCCACGTTTGTCGGATTTACCACATTTTCCAAAACTGCAATTCGTTTTGCCCCCTTGCAGACACTCCGCACCGAAGGGAGCGGCTGCCGGTACATCGCACAGAGCATTCCTCTGGTCAGTTGAAACCCCGTCAGCTTCGTGAGTACATCAAACTCCGCCGTGTAGACCGGGATCTCCCCGCACCGCGCAAGAATCTTCTGTCCTTCTCCCTCAATATGCCGTTTTTCCGTCAGAATTGACACCGGCATATAGCCTGCGTCCAGCGCCCTCTCGATAACCTTGGGACTTTCCGCAATAAACATACCCTTTTCCGGCTCATGGCGGTTAATCAACTGATTCTCTGTCAGTCTTGCATACACATCCAATTCCGGTGCATCAAAATCTGTTATTTCTATCATCTGTGCCATTTTATTCCTCTTCCACATCTACTGATTTCTGTTTGTTCGTTGTCTCACCCGATCTTGCGGTGCCATTTTCGATCGTTTTATGCTTTCGGCTGTTTTCTGATCTGTTTCTCTTTGCATCCTGACTTTTGACCGAGATTTGGCTTCACAGTCGATTTCCTGGGACAATTTGGTTTTCCTTGTAATCAATTCATTTTCCCTTTCGTTTTCCGGGCTTGATCTGGCTTTCCGTACGGATTTTGGTACCTGCATCTTTTTCAAACGGGTCTGTACGGCAAAAATATCCTCTCCAGACCCGTTTTTCCTTGTTTCCCATCATATTTAACATGAAAGGCCATAGGAAACGGGTCTCAGGAGCACTTTTTCTTCTCTGAGACCCGAATCACAGGGAAAAACGGGTCTCACAGGCAACTTTTCCCACTATAGACCCGTTGGTCATATCAAATTCAGGATCTGAGTCTCATAAACATTTAATTATAATACCGATCTTTATCAGAAGTGTCAATCTATCCGTTTCTACACCCGGACCGGTGTCTGTCGTACAAATTTCCCACCTCTGTTTTTCCTGCCTGCGAGTTCCCTGTCACATTTTCAAATGCTCATTGCGCTTCCTCATTACTGATATTTTCTGATGCTTTCCCGCACATTTTCCTGTCACATTTTCAAATGCTTTTTCTGCTTCCTTTTTCTTCCTGCCCTACAAAATAATGCATACCATCCCGCCGTTGTTGTCGTTCACAATTTTCTGCATAGTATCCTGCAGCTTCATTTGACACTCGTCATCCATCATCGAGATCTTGCCGCGGATGCCGTTCTCCATCAGCTCACCGATGGATTTTCCGAAAATATTGGTCTCCCAGGCTCCCTCCTCGCTCTTTTCGCCCTCTCTGATGTAGGCGATCAGATCATTCGCCTGCTCCTCGCTTCCGACGATCGGCGCGATCTCGGTCTCAATATTGGCACGGATCATGTGGATCGAGGGGGAGGTTGCGCGGATGCGGACGCCGAATTTATTTCCGTGCTTGATGAGCACCGGATCTTCCATTTTAATATCGGAGAGTCCGGGGCCTACCACGCCATAGCCTTTCACCTGTACCGCCGCCATCGCGTCCGCCACCTTTTCATATGCCTCTTTTCGCTGCGACATCTCCTTCACCAGCGCGATCAGTTCATATTCGCCGGCAATCGGCACACCCGCAAGCTCGCTCATATTTTCATAGTAATACTTCTCAGCGACCTCCATGCGGATTTTGGCGCAGCCAGATGCAAGATCCACTTCCTCCAATTTCATCCGCGAGACATAGTGCTCCGGCGTAAAATCCTGTGCATAAATATCTTTCACTTTTCGCATTCCACCGAGGATCGTTCTGGCGCTCTGTATGATTTCCGCCTTCATCGGATGATCGGGCGGGAGCATTTCCGTCCATTTCGGAATATAGAATTCCATGCGGGCGACCGGGAACTCATATAAAATCTGCTCTAATATATGAAAGACATCATCTTTGCGAAGCTGCTCGCAATTCACCGGCAACACCGCCGTCTGGTACTTTTCCCGAAGTCCCTCCGCAATGCGGACGGTCTCCTCGCTGTAGGGTCTCGTCGAATTGAGCACCACAACATAGGGCTTGCCAATCTCCTCCAGTTCCTGCACGGTCTGCTCTTCCGCATTCACATAATTTTCCCGCGGCAAATCTCCGATACTTCCGTCTGTTGTCACCACAATGCCGATCGTCGCATGATCCCTTATGACTTTTTCCGTACCGATGGACGCCGCCTCCACAAACGGAATCTCATGGTCGAACCACGGCGTATGAACCATACGGTCCGTGCTTCCTTCCATGTGTCCTGTGGCTCCGTCCACCATAAAGCCGACACAGTCAATCAGACGGATTTTAATCCGCGTATCATCTTCAAGCGCGATCTCTGCCGCGTCTTTCGGAATAAACTTCGGTTCCGTCGTCATGATGGTTTTTCCCTGTGCAGACTGGGGTAATTCATCAATCGTGCGCTGCCTGCTATGTACATCTTCCATATAGGGAAGTACCATAAGATCCATAAACCGTTTGATAAACGTTGACTTTCCGGTCCGGACCGGTCCTACAATTCCAAGATACACCTCCCCGTCTGTGCGGTTTTGTATATCTTTGTATAAATCAAACTCTTTTTTGCTGCTGATGTCCATAAAAATACCCCTTCCATACTTAATAAAATGTATGAAGGGGGATCTGTAATTATTCCCGCGGAAACTAAAATATCATCGCGCGCGGATGACCTTCTGGCGCAGACAAAGCCGGGGATCTGTACACTTCGCTTTTCTACAGCATCACCCGCAGCATTCCCGGCAAACAGCGGAATTGCAGCTTCGTGACATCACCACAGTATTCTCCATCCGCATGCAGCACCATAGGATCCTTCAGCCGGACCTCGCATGTGCCGCAGTCGTCTATGTCAAATCCGCGGATTCCCGTATGCTTTGCCGCCACGAGGAACGGCAGGCATAAAAATGTGCGCCACTTCGGAATTCCGTGTACACTGCAGATCGAAAGCTTTCCGTCCGTGGCATCCGCCTTCGGCGCCATGGGAACGCCGCCTCCCTCTGCCTTAAAGTTCATCGCCGCGATATAGATGATGCGGTCTAACTTCCGCTCCGGGGTCTCGTCCAGACGCACCGCAGCCTCCGTCGTCTGCATGGAAAAAAGCGACTGCACCGTAATGAGCAGATAGGTCAGTTTGCCCAGATGCAGCTTATTTAAAAATACTTTCAGCTTCGATGTTAGGGCTTTTTTGCAGACTAACGCGTCAAGTCCCACGCCGGCACTGATGGCGAACTTTCTCGGCTTCTCGCAGTCATCCCATGCCACCTCTCCCAGATCGATCACGGTGCATGCCTCTCTCCCCCGCTGCATGCAGGAGAGCATGCGCGCCAGATTCTCCAACGGCGTGCCGCTAAGCTTTAACCCTCTCGCCAGGTCATTTCCCGAGCCGGTCGGTATCAGTCCGAACCGCACTTTTTCCGGATGTGTGATGCCGTTGATGACCTCATTTGCCGTTCCGTCCCCGCCGACCACTGCAAGGCAGATATCATCATCCGTCTTCGCGCAGATCTCGACAGCAAGACGTGTGGCATGCCCCTCATGCTCCGTGACATAATGCCGGTAATGGATTCCTCTCTTCACAAGTTCTCTCTGTACCTCTTTCCAGATCTGCGCGCCCCTGCCGCTTCTGGACTTCTCATTCACAATAAAATAAAGCATCTGTTTCTCCCACCGTAACATACATTCTGCTGTTTCCGGCATGTGCCGGACATACACCGCTCTGTTCCACGTCTGTTTTTCCTATATAAACACAATCGAAAACGCCCACCCGGCCTCTGCCAGATGAGCGTTTCTCTTCTGCAATGCTCTTTTTTATCGTATCACGGATACACGGCAATTACAACTGTTTACTGCTCTTTTCTGTCTGCATCTTCGCCCACCCAGAGACGTCCGTACATTTCCATATAATTATAAAGCCGTTTGGCAAGCTTGACGGTAATCTGATCTGATGTTGCACGCCACTGCCAGTTGCCCCCCAGTGTGGACGGCGTGTTCATGCGTGCCTCCGAACCAAGACCGATCAGATCCTGCATCGGCACCACCGCAAGCTCCCCGACCGAAGACCATGCACCACGCATCATGCCCCAGTTATAGCCTTCCTCTTTCGTGAGGTTTAAGTATTCCTTTGCAAATTTGACGCTCTCCTTCGGCGCAGTCTTCATCCAGCCAAGCAGCGTATCATTGTCATGTGTTCCGGTGTACACCACACAGTGCTCCGTGTAGGTATGCGGGAGATAATTGCTTCCCTCTCTCGAGTCAAACGCAAACTGTATGACTTTCATTCCCGGAAATCCGGAATCCGCAACAAGCTTTAACACGGACGGTGTCAAAAAGCCCAGATCCTCCACGATAATGTTTAATCTGCCAAGCTTCTGCTCCAGCGTATGAAACAGATCCATGCCCGGTCCCTTGCGCCACTCACCATTCTTTGCCGTCTTATCCTTTGCCGGAATCGCATAGTAGGAATCAAATCCGCGAAAATGGTCAATCCGGACAATATCGTAAAGCTTTGACATTGCCGCAATGCGTTTCGTCCACCAGGTGTATCCGTTTTTCTTCATTACATCCCAACGGAACAACGGATTGCCCCAGAGCTGTCCGTCCTCGGAAAATGCATCCGGCGGACACCCTGCCACATCAATCGGATTTAAATCCTCATCCAGATAGAACTCTTCCGGATTCGCCCATACGTCAGCAGAATCCCCTGCGACGTAGATCGGAACATCCCCGATGATCTCAATACCTTTTTCATTCACATAGGCTTTTAGCTCCCACCACTGCTTGAAAAACAGATACTGTAACATCTGATAAAAGCGGATATCCTTCGCATAGGTGCTTCTCGCCTCGGCAAGTGCCTCCGGTTTTCTCATCTTTAAATCTTTTTCCCAGGAAAACCATGCGTTTCCGTCGTTGGCATCCTTTAACGCCATAAACAGCGCATAATCAGAAAGCCAGTCTGCCTCTTTTTCACAGAACGCCTCAAAATCGTCCGGCTCTGCGCGAAGGAACCGCTCAAACGCGATCTTTAACAGCTTATAGCGCGACTCGTACATCACGCCGTAATCCACCTTGTCTGCTTTCTTTCCCCACGGGAAAGACTCACACTCCGCCTTTTTCAACAGTTTTTCCTTACACAGGTATTCCAGATCTATAAAATACGGATTCCCTGCAAAGCTGGAAAATGACTGATACGGCGAATCACCGTAACTTGTGGGGCAGATCGGAAGAATCTGCCAGTATTTCTGTCCTGATTTTTCAAGAAAGTCTGCAAACTTTCTGGCTTCTTTTCCCATCGTACCAATTCCATACGGAGATGGCAGGGATGATATATGCATCAATACTCCACTACTTCTCATAACCTCGTCCTTACCTTTCATCTATCACTCGAATACTCTCCCCATTTACAAACTCAAACGGAACAATCTCGTGAATCGGCTCTTTCTTCAACTCGATCTGGCCGAATAAAATCTCGATGCTGCGGTTTGCAAGCGTCTGATGCTGCTGCTTGATCGTCGCCAGCTTCGGATTGTAATACTCTGCAAGCGATGTACCGTCAAAACCGATCACGGAAACATCCTCCGGCACGCGGTACCCCAGATCACGCAGTGCGCGGATGGCCCCGATCGCCATCACATCCGACATTGCAAACACTGCGGTCACATCCGGAAACTTCCCGATCAGGCGCTTCATCGCCCGGCAGGCGCTTCCAAAAGAGAATCTTGCCTTCTCATAGCAGTGCTCCACATCAAGAACCGCCCCATGCTCCGAAAAGCTCTGCTCACATCCCAGGAAACGCTGATGACTCGTATAAGACTTGTCAAAATCACCGCCGAGAATGCCGATTCTGCGGTGTCCAGCCACAAACAGCTGATCCACCGCACAGCGTGCCGCTGCAATATCGTCCGTGGCAACGCTGGAAAGATTCTCAAAATGCATCTCATTGGCACGGTTCGTCACCAACACACACGGCACATCCACACCGGAGAACTCCCGGTGAAAATATTCCGGATTACCGCCGAGGAACAAAAGCCCAAGCGGCTTTCTCTCCCTGCAAAGAAGAATTGCCTGCTCTACCTCATCTGCATCCTCGTCCAGATAAGACACGACCAGCGTATATTCCGTTTTCTCGATCATGCGCTGGATTTCCTCCACGACACTGGCAAAAAGCATATTTGAGATACCTTTGACCAGTACGCCGATTGCCTTGGAATTGTTCTGTTTTAAATGCTTCGCATTGTTGTTCGGCACAAAATTAAACTTTGCGACAACTTCCTCGATCTTTTTTCTTGCATCCGGGCTGACATCATTTCTATTATTAAGCACTCTGGAAACCGTGCTGACGGAATAGCCTGACTCTCTGGCAATATCTTTTATTGTAACCATAACTTTTCCTGCCTGTTTTTGTCTTCTTGATTTCACTGGCAATTATTATATCAGCCTTTGACAGCTCCTGCAACAACACCTTCTATAATATACTTCTGGCAGGCTGCATAAAAAATAATGATCGGAACAATGGCAAGCACCAGCATCGCCATCATGGTACCCCAGTCAACCGCTCCGTAGCCGCCCTTTAAATACTGGATGACAATCGGGATGGTCTTGTATTTTTTCAGATCCAGCACCAGATAAGGCAGCAGATAGTCGTTCCAGATCCACATTGCCTGCAGAATTGCCACCGTGATCGTAGTCGGCTTCATAATCGGGAATACCACCTGGAAAAAGGTCTGGAGCGGCGTACACCCGTCAATCATTGCCGCCTCCTCAATCTCAAGCGGAATGCTCTTCACAAAACCGCAGAACATAAACACCGCCAGTCCGGCTCCGAATCCGAGGTATACCAGAATAATACCGATGGGATTGCTTAAATGCATCATGTTCGCCAGCTTTGACAGGGAGAACATAACCATCTGGAACGGCACGATCATGGAAAACAGGCATAACATGTAGATCGTGGAGTTCACTTTGTTATGTACTCTCGTAATGTACCATGCGCACATGGAGGTACAGAGAATGATTACCGCCACAGAACCTACCGTGATGATAACGGAGTTCCCCATCGCCGCAAAATAGTTCGTCTTCTGCACGCCCTTGATAAAATTCTCAATTCCGAAGAAGGAACGGTGATCCGGCAGTGCAAACGGATATCTCGTGATGAATCCTTTTTTCTTTAAGGAGTTCATCGCCACGAGGAAAATCGGGTACAGCCACAGTACCGCAAGGATTGAGAAAAATACGGTCAAAATCCATCCGTGTTTGGCACGTCTTACCGCGCTCACCTGATTGTCTGCTTTTTTGTTCTTTGCCATTATTGCTGCACCTCCTTACTTCTGGTAAGTCTGTTCTGTAGCATTGCAATGACTGCCACAATGATAAAGAATACCACCGCTTTCGCCTGACCGGCGCCCTCCCATCCGGTTCTGGTGTAGAATGTCTCATAAATATTCAGTGCCAGCATCTGGGAACTGTTCGACGGCTCACCCGCAGTCAGCGCCAGGTTCTGGTCAAACAGCTTAAAGGAGTTCGTCAGTGTCAGGAATGTACAGATCGTAATCGACGGCATTACCATCGGGATCGTCACATGGCGCAGCAGCTGACGGTTCGTCGCCCCGTCAATCTTTGCCGCCTCGATCAGCTCACCCGGGATGTTCTGGATGCCGGCGATATAGATAATCATCATATAACCGATCTGCTGCCAGTTCATTAAAATTACAAGTCCCCAGAATCCGTAGGTTCCGGAATAGGTAAGTGTCTTTCCGAAGTTCGCCAGAATACCGTTTAACAGGATCTGCCAGATATATCCAAGCACGATACCTCCGATGAGGTTCGGCATAAAGAACACGGTACGAAACAGGTTCGTTCCCCTAATTCCCTTTGTTAAAAGCATCGCGATCGCAAATGCAAACACATTGATCGTAAGAACGGACACGACCGTAAACAGTGCCGTAAACACCAGCGCATGTGTGAATGTTGCATCCGAAAAAATCCGGATATAATTTTTCAGTCCCACGAACTTTGCATCAGTCACCGTCGTAAATTCACAAAACGATAAATAGATACCCATAATAAAAGGAATTATAAAACCGATTGTAAATGCCACTAAAGTCGGGAGTGCAAAAACAGGAAAATATTTCTTAATTGATTTCTCCATACTCTTTCATCCTCTCATATTCAATAAAACCGATATCGGGCAGATGCTTTGCAGTACCCGCATCCTTCTAAAAAAGGGTGGGCAGTTCTCATGCCCACCCCCTGCATTTTACAGATTTTTATTCGTGTGTTGCGTCGTACTCAGTCTTCCATCCATCTACGAATGCTGTCACAACGCCATCCCAGTCGCCGGTACCCTGTGCATACTCAAGTAATGCAGAACCAACGCCATCTTTCCATGTCTCAGAAGGAATAGTGGAGAAGTTCCATGTTACAGAATACTTGCCAGCTTTGGTGTAAGCTGCATCTGCCTGGATGAATACATTGTCTGCTGTGTAACCGTCAGCGAAAGTATCAAACGGTGTTGTGAATCCCATTACATTAGCCATGGAATCACGTCCCTCATCAGATGTGATCACCCACTCAAGGAAATCAAGTGTTGCCTGCTGATCCTCTGCGGATGCCTGATTATTAACGCACCAGTAGTTCTCAGAACCTGTGCAGAGTCCCTGATTTTCCTCACCGTCCACACCAATGTAGATCGGCATCATGCTCATGTCCTCAGCTGTTACGAGATAACCGTTATCCTCATTGGTCAGGTTGCTGTACTCCCATGTACCGTTCTGGTAGAAAACAGCCTCTTCCATACCGAACTCGGACTCAGCCTCGTCACCGGTCTTGCTGGAAAGAAGACCCGGCTCACAGGTGGAATCTGTAATGTAGAGATCCCAGATCTGCTTGTAGTTGTCAAGGTATGTACCCTCGATTGCATCGGTGGAATCAATGCCCTTGTCCTTGTACTCATAGTAGATCGGAAGGTTTGCAAGGTGTGTCTTAAATCTCCAGTCGGAAGATCCATCCATACCTGCGGAAGTAAATGCTCCCTTTAAGTCATATCCGAACTGATCGTTGATCTCGTCTAATCTTGCCTGAATGTCGTCTGCCACTGCCTTTAATGTCTCAAAGTTGTTGATGTCTTCCGGAGAAGAGATCACTGCGTTGTCCATTGTGCAGTAGTCGTTTAAGATCGTCTTGTTGTAAATGATGCCATAAGTCTCGATTACATATGCGATACCGGAAACCTCGCCGGCGTCATTCTTCAGTGCATAGTCATCGCTGGTCAGATGGGAGTAGATCTCGCTGTTTGAAAGATCCAGACAGTAATCCTTCCAGTTTGCAAGTCCTACCGGTCCGTTTACCTGGAATAAGGTAGGAGCTTCGGCCTTGGCGATCTCTGACTTTAACGTCTGCTCGTAAGTACCGTCTGCTGCTGTGATAACCGTTACTGGAACACCTGTCTGCTCTGTGTAGGTTGCTGCCAGATCCTGCCATGCCTGATCCTGCTCCGGCTTGAAGTTCAGATAATAAACTGAACCGCCCGCTGCATCCGTCTTTGCTGCATCTGTATCTGCCGCCTCTGTGGTTGTTGCAGCTGCATCGTTTCCTGTGGTAGCTGTTGCGTTACTGTCTGTTGTGCTGCTGTCCCCACATCCAGTAAACATCGTTGCGAGCATTGCACTTGCAAGCATTACGGATAACACTTTTCTTTTCATAAATTTACCCTCCTGATAT
>OGGZ01001189.1_pt1 | contig 23685 bp, 20 predicted proteins | sample 1571371 | NCBI WGS metagenome assembly OGGZ01 (sample SAMEA2582025, study PRJEB24529) | metagenome | biome: Human gut stool | place: China | collected 2011
ATCGACCCGTGGGCTGGTTCTTACTATGTGGAATCTCTGACGAACGAATTGGTTCATAAAGGCTGGGCTTTGATCCAGGAGATCGAAAGCATGGGTGGTATGGCGAAAGCTATCGAAACCGGTCTGCCCAAGATGCGCATCGAAGAAGCGGCTGCCCGTACGCAGGCTCGGATCGACTCCGGTATCCAGACAATCGTTGGTGTGAACAAATATCGTCTGCCGAAGGAAGATCCGATCGATATCCTTGAAATCGATAATACTGCCGTTCGTAACGAGCAGATCGAACTGCTGAAAGAACTGCGTGCCAACCGTGATGAAGAAGCCGTACAGAAAGCATTGGCCGACATCACGGAATGTGTTCGTACGAAGAAAGGCAACTTGCTGGAACTGGCTGTCAAGGCAGCCGGCTTGCGTGCATCACTGGGAGAAATCTCCGATGCTTGCGAAGTTGTAGTAGGTCGTTATAAAGCAATCATCAGAACTATATCAGGCGTGTATTCATCAGAAACTAAGAAAGATGCAGACTTCCAGAAGGCTTGTGAGCTGACTGCCGAGTTTGCCAAGAAAGAAGGTCGCCAGCCGCGTATCATGATCGCTAAGATGGGTCAGGACGGACACGACCGTGGTGCTAAAGTTGTAGCTACAGGTTATGCAGACTGTGGTTTCGACGTGGATATGGGACCGTTGTTCCAGACTCCGGCCGAAGCTGCCCGCCAGGCTGTAGAAAACGACGTTCACGTAATGGGTGTTTCTTCTTTGGCTGCCGGACACAAGACTTTGGTTCCGCAGGTGATCGAAGAACTGAAGAAGTTAGGACGCGAAGATATCATCGTGATAGCTGGTGGCGTTATTCCTGCACAGGATTATGACTTCCTGTACAAGGCAGGCGTTGCTGCCATCTTTGGTCCGGGTACTTCTGTGTCGAAGGCTGCTGTTCAGATTCTGGAAATACTGTTAGGTGAATAATAAAAACGTAAGTTTTTTCCAATAAAAGCCGCGCAGTTTCCGTTTGGAAATTGCGCGGTTATTTTTTCAATATAATACAGATATGACAATGAAACAGAAGTTTGCTTCAGAGAACACGACGTTTGCCGTCCTCATGGGATTGCTGGCTGTCCTTTTGCTTGTACCGTCTTGTACGACGGATGATAAGGTTCCGGATCTCTCTGACGAGGGTACGAATGATTGGATCTATAAGGTCATGACGGATTACTATTTATGGAATGAGGATGTGCCTGACAAAGGGGACTTGAACTTTTCGCAATCTCCAGATAAGTTCTTCGATTCATTGTTGTCTGATCAGGATGGCGTAAAATACGGAGACGGATGGCTCACTTTTTCCCGGATAGAGAAAAAGAAAGAGGATACGAAGTCTGTTACGGCAGACGATTCGTATGGTTTTGAGTTTGCATCATATAAAAACGGCAACCTTTATTATGCCTGGGTTTTATATGTCTTGCCTGGCTCTCCTGCTGCCGAAGCCGGATTGGAACGGGGGGACTGGATTATTGCCGTTGGTAGTGAGACTCCGAATGTGACGAACTTGTCTGCTTTTTATAGCGGAGGTGAAACTACTTTCTTATTGGCAGATGCGGTAAGAAAAGGCAATGAGGTCACTTTTTATAAAAGAAAAACTATTTCGGTTGCAGCTTCCCGTGCAGTGGAAGACACGCCTTTTCTGAAAGATTCCGTCTATACGGTGGGTGGCAAGAAGGTCGGTTATCTGGTTTACAACAGTTTTTCTTCCGGCCCGGACGATGAAAGTACAATCTATGACGACCGGATGAAACAGGTCTTTGCCGGGTTTAAGGTTGAAAATGTGGACGAGTTTATATTGGATTTGCGATATAATCAGGGAGGTTTGGTCACTTGTGCGCAGTTGATGACCTCTCTTCTGGCTCCGGCCGATGCTTTGGGTAAGACATTCTGTATTATGGAGCATAACGAAAAGCAATCAAAAAGTGATGAAACTTTGCTGTTGAGAAAAAATTCTGAAATAGGAAATGCTAATCTGGACTTGAAACGCATTTACGTGCTGACAGGAAGTGTGACCGCATCTGCTTCGGAAGCCGTGATCAATTGCCTGATCCCTTATCTTACCCGTAGTAACATTACGATCATAGGAGAAAAAACGATTGGCAAGCGGGTGGGCAGCAACACTTTCGGAACCAAAGAAAAATATGGCTGGCTGTTGCATCCGATTACATTACGCATTTATAATGCCGATCACGAAGCTGACTATGCAAATGGTTTTGAACCGGATGTGAAGATCGAGGAACTGGTTATAGGAAATGATTTGTTGCCCTTCGGAGATACGAACGAGAGGCTGCTGAGTGAGGCGCTTTCGCGGATAAGTGGATTGAAGAGCCTGCCGGTACATGCGGAAAGCGAAGGTCGTATTTTGCTCACCCCGTCATCTCTCGAAAGAAAACAAACGAAAGGTCTTATCTTCGAAGAGGGAAAATAAGGCCTCTTGTGCCGTCTATAATTGAAGGTCTTCTGCCAGCTTGGTTTTATTTTTGATGTACTTACAAAGATATTTTTCTCTTCCGGCAAAAGCTCATATTTTATCCTTATTTTTGTTTCCGGTATCAACTAATTACGTTATGAAAATGATAAATTGCTTCATTCCGTTCCTTTCTTTACCCCAGGCCAGGCAAACCGTAAGAGCGTTGGGGTTATGTGACCGGATAAAGAATATCTACTTGTTGGCGACGGAAAAGATTCCCGATGAGGTCGAGGGTTGTGAGATGCTGATGATCGATTCGCCCGCCAGTACCGCTACTTTTCGGACGATTGCTTTACATGCAGATACGGCCTATACATTATTATATACCAAATATACGGCATTCGAGCCGGGGCAGTTCGCCTTCGAACGCCTGTTGGCTATTGCCGGCGATACGAATGCCGGAATGCTTTATGCGGATCGTTACCTGTTAAAAAACGGCAACAGCCAACAGGCTCCTGTCATAGACTATCAGAAAGGAAGCTTGCGTGATGATTTTGATTTCGGCTCCCTGCTGTTTTTCCGTTCGTCCGTTTTGAAGCAGGCGGTCCGGGCGATGGATGCTGATTACCGTTTTGCCGGGCTGTATGACCTTCGCCTTCGTGTCTCGGAGCTGGCCGAACTGGTTCATGTCAATGAATATTTGTACTCGGAAGTGGAGACGGATATCCGCAAGAGCGGAGAGAAGTTGTTCGATTATGTTGATCCGAAAAACCGGGCGGTGCAGATCGAGATGGAAGCTGTTTGTACGGCCTACCTGAAACGGGTCGGCGGTTATCTTGCCCCGGACTTTGAACCGGTCACCTTCGATGCTGGCGGTTTCGAGCAGGAAGCCTCCGTTATCATCCCGGTCCGCAACCGTATCCGTACGATAGAAGATGCTATCCGTTCCGTGCTGGCACAAAAAACGACCTTCCGCTTTAATCTGATCATTGTGGATAACCATTCGACAGACGGAACTTCCGAAGCGATCGAAAAATATACCGCAGACGGACGTGTGGTTCATTTGGTTCCGGAACGTTCCGATCTGGGGATCGGCGGTTGCTGGAACGTGGGTGTGCATCATCCGGCTTGTGGCAAGTTTGCCGTCCAGCTCGATAGCGACGATGTATATAGCGGTCCTGATACGTTGCAGAAGATCGTTGATGCTTTTTACGAACAGAACTGCGCGATGGTTGTCGGAACCTATCGGATGACCGATTTCAAGATGAACGAAATACCGCCCGGCATCATCGACCATCGGGAGTGGACGCTTGAAAACGGACGTAACAATGCGCTCCGCATCAACGGTCTGGGAGCTCCCCGTGCCTTTTATACACCTGTGCTCCGGAGGATCAACCTTCCGAATACAAGCTATGGAGAAGATTATGCTTTGGGGCTGCGAATCTCCCGCACCTGGCGTATCGGGCGCATCTATGATGTCCTTTACCTCTGCCGCCGCTGGGAAGACAATTCGGATGCCGCGCTCGATGTCGTGAAAATGAACGGACATAATACCTACAAAGACCGTATTCGTACTTGGGAATTGCAGGCGCGGATTGCCTTGAACGCTCATTCGCCCAAATGATTTCTTCTTGGTCTTTTGGCCGTTTGCTCACTATGGATTCTTTTTTCACTACATTTGTGTTGCGGGACAAGTTGCCGGCAACCATGAAAACACGAAGCTTATGAATGATTTGGAACGAGAAATAGAATTCCTGCTGATAGACCAAAAGCAGGATTGGAAACTGGCAAGGGAGAATTATGGTTCTTTGACCAATGTGCAGACGCGTTATTTCCAGGATGATTACAGGACAACGATTCTTCAATTTAATCCGGAACGGATTCGTTCTTCCGCAGCTAAGATCGACAAGGCATCCTTGCTGGCGCGCCCCTGTTTTTTCTGCCATCGGCCGGAAGAACAAAAGGGAGTGACGTATAATGATGCGTTTGAAATACTGGTTAATCCATATCCTATTTTCGAAGACCATCTGACCGTTCCCCTGCGTTGGCATGAAAAGCAACAGATAAAGCCTTATTACGAGGATATGCTGGACATCGTTTCGGATTTATCTGACTATGCCTTGTTCTATAATGGTCCGAAATGCGGTGCTTCCGCTCCGGATCATATGCATTTCCAAGCTGGAAAGAAAGAGGAGTTTCCGGTTGTGAGAAATTGGCCGAACTTCCCGAAACAGGTCGTTTGGGAAAGTGAACGGACTGGTTTCTATGCTTCAGTCGATCTCCTTCCGGTCTGTTTTATCCTAGTGTCGAGGGATAAGGGTGAGGCGGCGGCCGTTTTCGAGTTGTTATACGACATGATGCCGATGAGACCGGAGGATTACGAACCAATGATGAACCTGTTGGTCTGGAGGGAGGATGATGTTTGGATTACCTGTATCTTCCCCCGGCGGGAATTGCGTCCATCCTGCTATTATGCCGAGGGAGATGCCAATATTCTCATCAGCCCGGCGACGGTCGAGATGGCCGGTTTATTTGTCGTCCCTTTGGAAAAGGACTTTAAGAAAGTGACATTTGCAGACCTCGAAAAGGTCTGGGAAGAGGTAAGTATTACGGAGGATGAGGAGAATGAGCTCATCCGGAAAATAAGAGATGAAGCATGATATCATATAAGCCTATGTCTGATAAGCCATCTGTACGGTCTCCTTGGTTTTGGGTTCCTTCCCTGTATTTTGCGCAGGGAATACCTTATGTCGCGGTGATGATCGTCTCTGTCCTTATGTATAAGCGCCTGGGAGTTTCAAATACCGATATCGCCCTTTATACGAGTTGGCTGAATCTGCCCTGGGTGATCAAACCTTTTTGGAGTCCTTTTGTGGATTTGCTGAAGACTAAACGCTGGTGGGTGGCCACGATGCAGTTATTGATCGGGGCAGGACTTGCCGGAGTGGCGTTTACGATCCCGACGACGTTCTTTTTCCAGGCTTCATTGGCTGTATTCTGGTTGCTGGCTTTCAGTTCCGCCACACATGATATTGCGGCGGACGGCTTTTACATGCTGGCTCTCGATTCGCATGAACAGGCTTTCTTCGTCGGTATCCGGAGTACTTTTTACCGGATTGCGATTATTGCCGGACAGGGTGTGCTGGTCATGTTTGCCGGATTTCTGGAAAACAGTACGGGGAATATCCCGCTTGCCTGGTCTGTTACATTCTTTATTTTAGGCGGGCTGTTTTTGGCTTTGTTCCTGTATCACCGGTATATACTTCCTTTGCCGAAAGGGGATAAGCCATCGGCTACGGTGACTCCTTCCACAATCTTAAAAGAGTTTTTCGCGACTTTCGCCTCTTTTTTCAAAAAGAAACAAGCCTTTGTCGCGATCCTGTTTATGCTGTTGTACCGTTTTCCGGAAGCCCAGTTGACTAAATTGGTAACGCCTTTCCTGGTCGATCCCCGCGAAGTGGGTGGCTTGGGGCTTTCGACGGCTGAAATCGGACTGGTGTACGGGACGATCGGTACGATCGGTTTGACATTGGGCGGAATATTGGGAGGTATCGCCGCCTCGGCAGGAGGATTGAAGAAATGGATCTGGCCGATGGCGTTGGCAATTTCCCTTCCTGACGCTGTCTTTATTTATTTGAGCAGTGCGTTGCCTGATAATTTGTGGATAGTCAACATTTGCGTATTTATCGAACAGTTTGGATACGGCTTTGGCTTTACGGCCTATATGTTGTATCTGATTTATTATTCCGACGGAGAACATAAGACGGCACATTATGCGATCTGTACGGCTTTTATGGCTTTGGGCCTGATGCTTCCTGGAATGGCGGCCGGCTGGTTGCAGGAACAGATGGGTTACGAGAATTTCTTCTGGTGGGTGATGGGATGTTGCCTGGTGACGTTGCTTGTCACGGCCTGCCTGAAGATCGATCCCGAATTCGGGAAGAAGAAACAAGGAAGTAACTAAATATATTTGCTTTGTATGGTGGCGAAAACGATATTGATAGCGGATGGCGGTTCCACGAAAACGGATTGGAGTATTGTGTCCGGCAATCGGGAGATAGACCGGATCAGGACAGGAGGAATTAATCCTTTTTTCCAGACGGAAGAGGAGATCTCGGCTGAGATAAGGGACAATCTGATTCCCCGGATAAGGGAGTCCGATTCTGTCGGGGCCGTTTACTTTTATGGTGCCGGATGTGCATTCACGGAAAAGAACGAGATTATACGCCGTTCTGTCACGCGCTATCTGCCGGTCCCGGTGGAGGTCGGCAGCGATTTGCTGGCAGCCGCCCGTGCCCTTTGTGGAGACAGTCCCGGCATTGCTTGTATTTTGGGGACTGGTTCCAACTCCTGTCTGTATGACGGAAAGGGTATTGTCAAGAGCATATCTCCGTTGGGCTTTGTCTTGGGAGATGAGGGGAGTGGCGCCGTACTTGGAAAATTGTTGGTTGGGGATGTGTTGAAGAACCAGTTGCCGGCAGCTTTGCAAGAGGCTTTTTGGGCGGAGTCCGGTTTGACACCGGCCATCATTATGGAAAAGGTTTATAAAGGGCCTTTCCCGAATCGTTTTTTGGCAAGCCTGTCTCCTTTTTTGCTCCGGCATATAGAAGAACCTGCAATACGTGATCTGGTGAACAATAGCTTCCGGGCGTTCTTTGCCCGCAATGTCATGCAGTATGATTACCGGGAGCATCCTGTCTATCTGACAGGCTCCATTGCTTGGTATTATCAGGATATATTGAAAGATGTTGCTCGTGAGTTCGAGCTTCGATTAGGAACGATCGTTCAAAGTCCGGTTCAAGGTCTGATTCACTATCACTGTGTTTTATAAATAATAAATTATCTAATTCGGTTTTTATCATGAAAAAATCTTTATTCTTATTGTGTTTGCTTCTGGGGATGTTGGGTAATTGTGCGTTGGTGTTGGCACAACCAGCCCAGAAGTTGGTCAATGTGGTGGTTTCGCCTGATCGTATCGATTGGAAATGCAAGGCGAAGGAAGAAGTCAAGTTTACGGTACAGGTTTTCAAGAATGAGAATTTGTTGAAAGATGTAGTTGTCGATTATGAGTTGGGACCGGAATATTTTCCGACGGTTGTAAAGAAAGACGTTCGTTTGGCGGATGGAAAAACGATACTGAAAGCGAAGATGAATGAACCCGGATTCTTGCGTTGCAGGGTGACGGCCAAAGTGGACGGACGGAAGTATGAAGGGATGGCGACAGTTGGCGTGGATGAAACGAGGATTCGGCCGACGACGGTCAATCCGGAAGATTTTGATGCTTTCTGGACCGGTGCGATCGCTGAAGCCCGTAAGCAGCCGCTAGATCCCAAGATGACTTTGTTGCCGGAAAGATGCACTTCTACGCAGAATGTCTATCATGTCAGTTTCCAGAATGAACGCCCCGGTTCCCGTATATATGGCATTCTGATTGTACCGAAGAAAACTGGTAAATATCCGGCGGTCCTCCAGGTTCCAGGAGCGGGTATACGTCCTTATAACGGATTCAATTTGGGAGAAGATATCATTACGTTGGAGATTGGAATACATGGTGTTCCTGTGACGATGCCGCAGGAAGTGTATAACAACTTGGCTGCTGGAGCATTGAACGGATATAATGCAATGAACAAGAATAATCGCGATACGCATTACTACAAACGGGTCTATCTCGGTTGCGTGCGGGCTGTGGACTTCCTCTATTCTTTGCCTGAGTTTGATGGAAATACAGTCGGTGTGACCGGTGGAAGCCAGGGAGGAGCCTTGTCTATTGTCACGGCCGGACTAGACCCGCGTATCAAGTTTCTTGCTGCTTTCTATCCGGCCTTGTGCGATTATGCCGGCTATCTGCATAAACGTGCGGGAGGCTGGCCGCATTACTACCGGAATGCGCAGCCTGTGGCAAACGAAGTGGAAACGCTCGCTTACTTTGATGTCGTGAATTTTGCCCGCCGGGTGAACGCTCCGGGCTGGTATAGCTGGGGATATAATGATGTGACTTGTCCTCCGACATCCATGTATTCGGCCTACAATGTTATTCCGGGAGTGAAGGACTTGCATCTTTACCTCGAAACCGGTCACTGGACATATCCGGAACAGCAGTCGGAACGTATTGAATGGTTGAAAGATAAATGCGGAAAGTAAATATGTTTCCCGGTTAATAATAATGCATGTATGTCGAATTTAAAGTATTTTTTAGCGGGGGTGTTAATTATGGCAATAACATCGTGTATGCAAAAGGATAGTGAATTGTTTTTGTTTGTCGGATCGTATGCGGGTGCTACAGACCCTGGTATAAATCTGTTTCGCTTCGATGTGGAGAAAGGGACGGCTGTGCCGGTGAAAAGCCTGTCGGGCATTCAAGATCCTTCTTATCTGACAGTGAGCCGGGATGGCAAGTTTGTCTATTCGGTAAGTGAAACTGCTGTGCCGGACGCAAAAGTATGTGCCTATTCGTTTGACAAGCAAACCGGGACGCTTTCTTTGCTGAACGAGCAGCATACGGATGGGAGCGCTCCCTGCTATATCTGGGTGGACAGTAAACACCGGATGGCTGTCACGGCCAACTACAACGGCGGAAGCATAAGTGTTTTCTCCATCTCGGCCGATGGAGCTTTGCTGCCGGCTGAAGTATATGCGTATGAAGGAGGAAGACCGGGGTCCGAACGCCAGGCGGTTCCGCATCTGCATTGTGTGTATGCTTCGCCAGATGAGAACTATCTGTATGCCAACGATCTGGGAACGGACCGGATTTATAAATACGAGATCGTTGCTTCCGATAAAGGCTTGAGTTTGCGGGAAGGGACGCCTGCCTCTTTTAGTTTGCCGGCGGGAGAAGGTCCGCGCCATACGGTTTTTCATCCGAATGGGAAATGGGCTTACCTGATTAGCGAGTTTTCGGGCCGCGTCGCTCTCATGTATTACGACAAGGGCAACCTGACCCCGGTCCGGTTTGTAGAAGCCGATACGTTACATGTCTCCGGTAGTGCCGATATACACATCACACCGGACGGTCGTTTCCTATATGCCTCTAACCGTCTGAAAGGTGACGGTATCGCGATTTTTTCTATCGATCTGGAAAACGGGCAATTGACAAAGATTGGTTATCAGCTGACCGGTATTCATCCGCGTAATTTCGTCATCACCCCCAACGGCAAGTTCCTGCTTTGCGCTTGTCGGGATAGTCATATCGTGCAGGTTTACGAAATAGACAAGCAAAGCGGTTTGTTGAAAGATACGGGAAAAGACATCCGGGTTAGTAAGCCTGTTTGCTTGAAGTTTACCGACATGTAAATGTGATATTTTTAGTAGCTTTGCAACGTGTAAATTGTAATAAGCTATGTCATTCATTAAGATAACGGAACAGAATTCTCTCTATAACGACCTGGAACGGAAGTCCGTCCGGGCCTTGCTTGAAGATATCAATACGGAAGATCAGAAAGTGGCGTTGGCTGTCCGAGAGACAATCCCCAAAATAGAAGAATTGGTTTTGCAGATCGTTCCCCGCATGAAGCAGGGCGGACGGATCTTTTATCTGGGAGCCGGAACCAGCGGGCGGTTGGGAGTTTTGGATGCTTCCGAAATCCCCCCGACGTTCGGGATGCCTTCCACACTGATTGTCGGCTTGATAGCTGGTGGCGATATTGCCCTCCGGAATCCTGTGGAGAATGCTGAAGACGATGAGGAACGCGGCTGGCAGGAATTGCTGGAGCACCGGGTTAATACGAAGGATACCGTGATCGGCATTGCTGCTTCCGGGACGACTCCCTATGTGATCGGTGCCCTTCGCAAAGCACGTGAACAGGGCATCCTGACTGCCTCCATTTCCAGCAATCCAGATTCACCGATGGCGATGGAGGCCGATATCGCAATCGAAATGATTGTCGGGCCGGAGTTTGTCACTGGCAGTTCCCGTATGAAATCCGGCACGGGGCAGAAAATGATCCTGAACATGATCTCCACCTCCGTTATGATCCGATTGGGTAGGATTAAAGGAAACCGGATGGTCAATATGCAGCTCACCAATCAGAAACTTATAGACCGTGGAACCCGTATGGTTGCCGAGGAATTGAATCTTCCCTATAACCAATCCCGCCATCTGCTGTTGATGTACGGTTCCGTTCAGGATGCTGTCGAAGCTTATCGCGAAGGTTAACGAGTCTGGGGTTGGTTTCAGCTTTTTTCTGTGAGAAGATGAGAAATATATGGAAAATTTATTATATTTGTCCCATGCATTGTTCCTGCTTCGCAATCGCGGAAAAGGATTAAAAGGGAATCGGGTGTAAATCCCGGACAGTCCCGCTGCTGTAAGCTTCAAAACGGAATGGGCAATTCTTTTATGCCACTGACGTGAGTCGGGAAGGCGCTCATGCCGGAAGTAAGTCAGAAGACCTGCAACGCATATTTTTTCGACGGCTTCGAGGATAGGCCGGAAGAGAACTGTGAAGCCGTAGTTTTTGCCTTTCTTAATTTCCGTTTCCCGTAGCTATTTACTTGTTTTTAATTATTTTGCCATAATAATTAGGAAAAGAGGCATGAATCTGTGGGTGGGATGAGCTCCGCCTCGATTCATGCTTTCCTTTTATGAGTGTGATTAATCTTCCGGCTTTTGTCGTATAAACCTTTTTTTCGTACCTTTGTGCGTTTCCTCCATAAAGAGAGGAAGATAAATACGACTTCAAATTTGTATATGGAAATGAGAAAAACAGTATTATATGGCGTTTTGGCCTTTTGTTTGGTTGTGTTGAATTCTTGTTTGGGAGACCCGGCCACCCAATTGACGATGGCAAACCAGGCAGGGGTAGTGGTGACCGGTTACGGACCTGGTAAGGCTATTTATACCAAGGGGGACGTAGTGGTCTCTTCGGAAGACTTCCAGAATGCCAATGTGGAAAACGGAGAATGTATTTTGTTTGATTATTCCATCGATTACGGGGTCGCAAACAATATGGGGGCAGGGACGGATACCAGTTATACCGAGGCTATTATTTATGAAAATACGATCTCGGAGGTTAATCGTTGGAACTTCTATAATACGTTGACCGATACCTCTATTGTTGCAAAGGACGAACTGTTGCTTTCTTCCCTCCAGGCGCGTTCCGCTTATATCAGAGGCAATTTGTTCCTGTTCACGGAGATAAGCAATCACCCGGCAAACCAAGTGGACAGTTTCTCTTTGTCCTATAATTCGGATAAATTGTTGGGAGACGATAATATTTATAGCCTCTACCTCCGCACGATCAGAATCAAGGCGGACACGACAAGAGGCGAGTCGATGATTATTCCTTGTGCGTTCAATATCGAAGATCTGGTGAAAAAGGCGGAAAAGAATCATTCGGATGAACTGAAGTTCCGGATTAACTATGCATATTCGTTCGGGAAGGATTCTGCATCGATAAACTGGAAAAGTTCCGACGTGTTTACAATAGACTTGACAGGAAAAGGCAAATAAAATGATAAATAGCAAACGAGCGTATTGAAAAATGTATAAAGAGATATTTAAATTGGTTGTAGCCATCATCTCCCAGCCGGGAAAGGCGTGGGATATTCTGACGAGAAAAGAAGAAAAGGACGATGAGTTTTTATCCCGGTTTGTGTATCCTCTCATCGGATTCGTTACGGTTGCTGCTTTTTTAGGCGTGCTGTTCACTCGGAAGGAGTTTGATGTCGAACTGGCGTTGAAGTCGTCTATCCGGACATTAGTCGCTGCGTTCGGCGGCTTTTATCTGGCTTCCTATTTGCTGAATGAGATTTGGCAGGGATGGTTCAAACGGGAGAAGGATATGAAACTGTGTCAACGCTTTGTCGGCTATTCGTCTTCGTTGATGTTTGCATTGAACATCGTGTTGATGTTACTTCCGGAGTTTTTCTTTTTGCGTATATTTGTGTTATATACATTTTATATCGTATGGGAAGGGGCCGGCCCTTATATGCAGGTGGAGGAGAAGATACGCCTGAAGTTTGTCGGGACCGCGACCGGTCTGATTTTGCTGACGCCCTGGTTGATCGAGGTAATTCTTTCCATGCTGATGCCCGGTTTACGTTTTTGATAGGAGAATAAGATGAAAGAGAAGATTAGTAATAACATACAGATAAAGAACAAGCGGGCGACTTTCGATTATGAGTTGCTCGACACGTTTACGGCAGGGATCGTGCTGACCGGTACGGAGATCAAATCGATACGCTTGGGAAAGGCAAGTTTGGTTGATACGTTCTGTATTGTGGAGAAGGGGGAATTGTGGGTGAAGAATATGTATGTGGCAGAATATTTCTACGGGACATACAATAACCATACGACTCGCCGTGACCGTAAGTTGCTGCTGACTAAAAAAGAATTGCGGAAGATTGAAAGCGCTGCCCGCAATAATGGCTTTACAATTATTCCGACACGTCTTTTCATTAATGAAAAGGGACTAGCTAAAGTTGTTGTTGCTATCGCCAAAGGTAAGAAGGAATATGATAAACGCGATTCTATCAAAGAGCGGGACGACCGCCGGGAGATGGATCGTGCATTTAAACGGAATTGAAAGAATTTATAATTTATGATTTATGCGTCACAAATAAATCATAAATCGCAAATCATAAATCATAACATGGATAAAGAGATATTTTTGAATGTCCTGAAAGAACGTATTTTGATTCTGGACGGAGGAATGGGTACGATGGTCCAGGGATTTAAACTGACCGAGAAAGATTATCGCGGAAAACAGTTTGCTGATTGGACGAGCGACCTGAAAGGAAATAACGACCTGTTATGTATCACCCGGCCGGATGTGATCAAATCGATCCACCGTCAGTATCTGGATGCCGGTGCCGATATTTTTGCTACCAACACTTTCAATGCAAATGCTATCTCGATGGAGGATTACGGCATGCAAGGGCAGGTGAGAAATATCAATTTGGCTGCCGGAAAGTTGGCGCGTGAGGTGGCCGATGACTTTATGAAGGAGCACCCGGATCGCACGATCTTTGTAGCTGGTTCTGTCGGCCCAACTAATAAGACTGCTTCGATGAGCCCTGACGTGAGCGATCCGGCTTACCGTGCTGTCACCTACTTGGATTTGTATAGTGCCTATAAAGAACAGGTAGACGCTTTGGTAGACGGGGGCGTGGATATCGTTTTGTTTGAGACGACTTTCGACACGCTGAATGTGAAAGCCGGACTGGAAGCCGCCGAGGCTGTGTTGAAGGAAAAAGGCAAGGATTTACCGATTATGCTTTCTCTGACGTTATCTGCCCAGGGAGGACGTACGTTTTCGGGGCAGACATTGCTTGCGTTTTTGGCTTCCGTGCAACATACCAATATTGTTAGTGTCGGTCTGAACTGCTCTTTCGGTGCTGCCGATATGAAGCCTTTTCTGGCTGAATTGGCAAAACATGCTCCCTATTATATAAGTGCTTATCCGAACGCCGGTCTGCCGAACAGTTTCGGTTCCTATGATGAGACGCCGGAAAAGATGGCTGTTCATGTAAAATCTTTTATTGACGAAGGGCTGGTGAATATATTGGGAGGCTGTTGTGGTACGACGCCGGCCCATATTGCCAAATATCCCGAACTGGTAAAGGGGGCTAAGCCGCATATCCCGGCTCCTAAGCCTGGGCGTCTTTGGTTATCCGGTTTGGAACTGCTTGAAGTTAAGCCGGAGAATAATTTCGTGAATGTCGGCGAACGATGCAATGTGGCTGGTTCACGTAAGTTCTTGCGCCTGATCAAGGAAGAAAATTATGAAGAGGCTTTGACAATTGCCCGCAAGCAGGTGGAAGACGGCGCGCAGGTGATCGATATCAATATGGATGACGGAATGTTGGATGCCGTGAAGGAGATGACGACTTTCTTGAACTTGATCGCATCCGAACCTGATATTTCCCGTGTTCCCGTGATGATCGACTCTTCTAAATGGGAGGTGATCGAAAAAGGTTTGATGTGCGTGCAGGGTAAAAGTATTGTGAATTCGATTTCTTTGAAAGAAGGAGATGAGGTTTTCCTGCAACATGCCGCTCGCATCAAACAGTTGGGTGCAGCTACGGTCGTAATGGCTTTTGATGAAAAGGGGCAGGCAGACACGTTTGAACGGAAGATCGAGGTTTGCGGACGTGCTTACCGTCTCCTCCGGGAGAAAGTGGATTTTGATCCGAACGGAATCATTTTCGATCCGAATGTATTGGCTATCGCCACTGGTATGGAAGAACATAACGGATATGGGCTTGATTTTATCCGTGCCGTGGAATGGATCAAGAAGAACCTGCCGGGGGCGAAGGTGAGCGGCGGTGTCAGCAATCTTTCCTTCTCTTTCCGTGGAAATAATTATGTGCGGGAGGCCATGCATTCCGTATTCCTGTATCATGCGATTAACAAAGGCATGGACATGGGGATCGTGAACCCGTCGTCGTCCGTACTCTATGAAGATATAGAACCTGCTTTCCGTATGTTGTTGGAAGACGTCATTCTGGCATGCCGTCCGGAAGCAGCTGAAGAACTGATTGCATATGCCCAGAACCTGCATGTAAAAGCGCAGGAGGGAGAAGGTGAAAAGCAGGAAGTCTGGCGTGAATATCCGTTGAAGGAACGTCTGGAAAACGCTCTGATAAAAGGAGTCGGCGATCATTTGGAAGAAGATTTAAAGGAAGCCTTGAAGGAATATCCGCGTGCGGTGGATATTATCGACGGACCGCTGATGGGTGGGATGAATAAGGTAGGCGAATTGTTTGGTGCTGGAAAAATGTTCCTACCGCAGGTTGTCAAGACTGCCCGTACGATGAAAAAGGCAGTCGCCATCTTGCAACCGGCGATCGAGGCAGAAAAGGTCTCTTCCGATTCTGCTAAGGCAGGAAAGGTTCTGTTTGCGACAGTGAAAGGTGACGTGCATGACATTGGAAAGAATATTGTTTCGATCGTCCTGGCTTGCAATAATTATGAGGTGATCGATTTGGGAGTGATGGTTCCGGCAGACGTGATTGTAAAAAAGGCAATTGAAGAAAAGCCCGACCTGGTCTGTCTTTCCGGTCTGATCACGCCTTCGCTCGAAGAGATGGTGCATGTGACGGACGAGATGCAGAAAGCCGGCCTGAGCATTCCCATAATGGTGGGCGGCGCCACGACTTCGAAGTTGCATACGGCCATTAAGATCGCTCCGCATTATGACTATCCGGTCATTCATGTGCTGGACGCCTCGCAAAACCCGTTGATTGCGGCCAAACTGTTGAACCCGGATACGCGCGATGCTTATATCGCCCAGCTGAACAGTGAGTATGAAGCTCTGCGTGCCTCTGTGAATAAGAAAAAAGAGATACTGGTCCCGTTGGCGGAAGCCCGGACGAATCGTCCGGTGATCGATTGGGCTTCTTATAACCCGGTTGTCCCGGCTCGGAACGGGGTACAGGTGATTCCTTCTATTCCTTTGGAAGAAATAATTCCATATATTCATTGGACCTTCTTTTTTAGTGCCTGGAAACTGAATGGGCGTTTCTCGGAAATTGCGCAGATCCACGGCTGTGACGCTTGTCGTGCCGCCTGGCTGGCTGAATTCTCGGAAGCGGACCGGACGAAGGCGTCGGAGGCTATGCAGTTATACAAGGATGCTGTTAAGTTGTTGGATCGCTTGGTTGAGATGAAAGCCGAGTATTGCAAGGCGGTTTATGGTTTCTTCCCGGCAAATGGTGATGGGGATAATATCCGTGTGGGTGAAGTCTTGCTTCCAGTTTTGCGTCAACAGGCGAAAAAAGAGGAAGGAATCTATAAGTCGTTAGCCGATTATGTGATGCCAGTATCGGAAGGGCGTACGGATTATGTCGGCGCTTTCGTGGTGACGGCCGGTACCGGCGCCGAATCTCTGAAAGAACGGTTCGAGCAGGAGGGAGATACCTATAATTCCATGTTGTTGCAAACCTTGACCGATCGTTTGGCCGAGGCTACGGCCGAATATCTCCATGAAAAGGTCCGTAAGGAATATTGGGGATATGCTCCGGATGAATCGCTTTCCATCTCCGACCTGTATAAAGTGAAATATCAGGGAATACGTCCGGCTATCGGTTATCCTTCATTGCCGGACCAGCTTTTGAACTACACGTTGGATAAGTTGTTAAATATGTCACAGATCGGTGTCCGGTTGACGGAAAACGGCGCTATGTATCCGACGGCGACGGTGAGCGGCATTTATATTGCACATCCGGATTCCCAATATTTCATGATTGGTAATATTGATGAAGAACAGATGAAAGATTATGCCTGTCGCCGGAATCTGTCGGAAGCGGAAGTGAAGAAGTTATTGAATAAAAACATTTCAAATTGAAATATATACGCTGGATAGTCTTGTCTCTCCTTCTGGCCGGTATCTGGTGCGCCATGCGTTCGCCGGATATGGGAGAGGCGTATGCCCGGAATGTATATCCTTATATATCGGGTGCTTTGTCCTGTTTTTCTTCTCTATTTTCTTTTTCGATAGGTGATTGCCTGATATACGGTAGTATGGCCGGTTTGCTTGCTTATCTGGTTTATGCCATTGTGAAGAAACGTTCCTGGCGGGCGACAGCCGGACGGATGATCGAATATTTGTTGTGGATATATGTCTGGTTTTATCTGGCTTGGGGATTGAATTATTTCAGGAAAGACTTTTTTACACGGACGGAAATCCCGTATGCGGCTTATTCAGCCGACGCTTTTCGTTCGTTCTTATCCACTTATACAGATTCGTTGAATGCGTCCTTTGTGCCTGTCGAAAAAATAGATAAGGCCCTCGTCGCAGAGGAAGTGAAAAAGGAATATCATGAAATTGCCGGGCGTTTCTCTTTAGTCAGTCCTGCCGGGTATTTGCATCCGAAGCCGATGTTAATGCCCTTTTTGATGAGTGGAGTGGGGGTATTGGGGTATATGGGACCGTTTTTTACCGAATATAATCTGAACCCTGATCTGCTCCCGGTCCAGTATCCGTTTACTTATGCACATGAAATGGCGCATGTGTTAGGAATATCCAGCGAGGCGGAAGCGAATTTGTATGGTTTTCTCGTCTGTTCCCGTTCCGGAGTGCCGGAAATCCGGTTTTCGGCTTATTTTGCTTTGTTGCCTTATGTGTTGAGCAATGCCTACGGCTTATTGTCGGAAGAGGAGTTTAATGAATGGAAAGAGACGATCTCCCCCGAGGTAAAAGATCTTTACAACCGGAAAGTCGCTTACTGGGAGAATTTGTACAGCCCGTTTATAGGCGAGATCCAGAGTACCGTTTACAACTGGTTCTTGAAAGGAAACAACATTCCCTCCGGCCGGAAGAATTATTCGGAAGTGGTGGCATTATTGATGGCGCTGGGAAATACGTCCGGAGAGATTTGAGTCCTTGCTGTTTCCATATTGCCTAATTCGAATTAAATCACTACCTTTGCGGCAATTTTTGAGAAGATAGATAAATATAACGCATATGAGTAAGAAATTTGCCGAATACTCGAAACTTGACTTGTCGAACGTCAATAAAGAGGTGCTGAAGAAATGGCAGGATGGCGACATCTTCCATAAGAGTCTTGAAATCCGCGAAGGACATCCCTCGTTTGTCTTTTATGAAGGTCCTCCTTCTGCAAACGGTATGCCCGGTATTCACCATGTGATTGCCCGTTCGATTAAGGATATTTTCTGCCGTTATAAGACCATGAAAGGATATCTTGTCAACCGTAAGGCGGGATGGGATACACACGGACTTCCAGTAGAGCTGGGAGTTGAAAAAACATTGGGTATCACCAAGGAAGATATCGGCAAAAAGATCTCTGTGGCCGAATATAATGCCGCCTGCCGCCGTGACGTGATGAAGTTTACGAAGGAATGGACGGATCTGACACAGAAGATGGGATATTGGGTCGACCTTGAAAACCCGTATATCACTTACGACAATCGTTATATCGAAACATTGTGGTACTTGCTGAAGGAACTGTATAAGAAAGGTTTGCTTTACAAAGGGTACACGATCCAGCCGTATTCGCCGGCCGCCGGAACGGGGCTTAGCTCGCACGAGTTGAACCAGCCGGGGTGTTATCGCGACGTGAAGGATACGACTTGTACGGCACAGTTCCATATATTGGACCCGAAACCGGAGATGGCACAATTCGGCGATCCTTATTTCTTGGCATGGACAACGACTCCTTGGACGTTGCCTTCCAATACGGCGCTTTGCGTAGGCCCGAATATTACTTATCTGGCTGTACAGACTTATAATCCTTACACGGGTATCCCGATGACTGCTGTTATAGCGAAAGATTTATTGTCTGCTTATTTCAATCCGAAAGCTGCGGAGCTTTCTTTGTCTGATTACAAACCGGGTGACAAGCTGGTTCCTTTCAGCGTAGTAGGTGAGTGGAAGGGTTCCGAGTTGGCCGGTATGAAATATGAGCAATTGATCCCATGGGTAAATCCGGGTGAAGGTGCATTCCGTGTGATCACGGGTGATTTCGTTACGACAGAGGATGGTACGGGTATCGTACATATCGCACCGACGTTTGGTGCGGACGATAACCGTGTGGCGAAAACATTCGGGGTTCCTCCTTTGATGATGCAGGATAAGGATGGAAATATGCGCCCTATGGTGGATATGACCGGTAAGTTCTATAAGCTGGAAGACTTGGCTCCGGAGTTTGTACAAAATTGTATGAACGCCTCTGATTATGATCCATGGCAAGGAAAATTCGTGAAGAACGCTTACGATGATACGAAGACGGATAAAGATGAGACGTTAGATATAGAGATCTGCATGATGCTGAAGGCCCAGAACCGGGTGTTCAAGATCGAGAAGCATGTCCACAATTACCCGCATTGCTGGCGTACCGATAAACCGGTATTGTATTATCCGTTGGAAACCGCAGAGCACGGGTACGGGACGTTTCGGCAAATGGCTGGAGAACTTGCAAGACTGGAACTTGAGCCGCAGCCGTTATTGGGGTACTCCGTTACCGATCTGGCGTACGGAAGATGGTAGCGAGGAGAAGTGTATCGGTTCCGTGGTAGAGTTGTTTGGCGAGATCGAGAAATCGGTGAAGGCCGGCTTTATGGAGTCTAACCCTTACAAGGACTTCGCTCCGGGAGATTATACGAAGGAGAATTACGAGAAGATCGATTTGCACCGTCCGTATGTGGATGATATTATCTTGGTTTCCGCTTCTGGTAAGCCGATGAAGCGTGAGACAGACTTGATCGACGTATGGTTCGATTCCGGCGCTATGCCTTATGCCCAGATCCACTATCCGTTCGAGAACTTGAAGGAGTTCGATAATCGTCAGATCTATCCGGCTGACTTTATCGCTGAGGGTGTTGACCAGACACGCGGTTGGTTCTTTACCCTGCACGCTCTGGGTACCATGATTTTTGATAGCGTGGCTTACAAGGCTGTCGTGTCTAACGGTCTGGTATTGGATAAGAACGGAAACAAGATGTCTAAACGCTTGGGCAACGCTGTTGATCCATTCTCTACGATCGAGAAGTATGGTTCGGACCCGTTGCGTTGGTACATGATCACGAACGCTTCTCCATGGGATAATATTAAGTTTGATATCGATGGTATCGAGGAAGTTCGCCGTAAGTTCTTTGGTACATTATATAATACGTATTCATTCTTCGCTTTGTACGCGAACGTGGATGGCTTCGACTACTCCGATCCGGATGTGGAATGGAGCAAGCGTCCGGAGATTGACCGTTGGATCCTTTCTCTGTTGAACAGCTTGGTGAAGGATGTGGATGGCTACTTGGAGGCTTACGAGCCGACTCGTGCCGGACGTGCTATCTCTGATTTCGTAAATGATAACTTGAGTAACTGGTATGTGCGTTTGAACCGCCGCCGTTTCTGGGGTGGTGGTATGACGGAGGATAAGTTATCCGCTTACCAGACTTTATATACTTGCTTGGAGACAGTGGCTAAGTTGATGGCTCCGATCGCTCCGTTCTATGCCGATCAGTTATTCTTAGACTTGGTCGCTGTTACGGGACGTGAGAACGTTGCAAATGGCTCAAGATGTTTCTTCTATGGTATTGGCTCTTCGCCGCAAGGTGAATATCAAGGTTCGCCAGCCGTTGCATACGGTAATGATTCCGGTTGTAGACGCTCATCAACAAGAGAGTATCGAGGCCGTTAAGAACCTGATCTTGAACGAGGTGAACGTGAAGGAGCTGAAGTTCGTGGATAATACGGCAGGTATCTTGGGGAAGAAGATCAAACCGGACTTTAAGAAGTTGGGCCCGCGCTACGGAAAGATCATGAAGGCGTTGGCCGCCACGATTCAATCGATGAGCCAAGAAGATATCAACGCTTTCGAGAAAGCCGGAACGTTTACCTTGATGGTAGATGGACAGGAGGCCGTTCTGGAGCGTACGGATGTAGAGATCATCTCTGAGGATATCCCGGGTTGGTTGGTCGCTAATGAAGGTCGCTTGACAGTCGCTTTGGATATTACCGTAACCGAGGATTTGCGTAAGGAGGGGCTGGCCCGTGAGTTGGTGAATCGTATCCAGAACTTGCGTAAGAGCAGCGGTTTCGATATAACGGATAAGATCCATGTATCCATTCTTTCTTGCGAGGAGATGGATGAGGCGATCCATGATTATAAGGATTATATCGCTAACCAAGTATTGGCGGAATCTATCGAAATCATGGATAATGCGATCAGCGACGCTACGGAACTCGATTTCGAGGACTTTAAATTGTCCGTAAAGATCGAGAAAGCTTAAAAATAGAATAGCATTTCTTGCGGAAGAATTAGGAATGAAATATAGGAAAATCGATAATTATATTATCTTTGCATGCAAAGAAGAAATAATATGATTTTATATTCATTCTTAATTCTTCTTTTTGATTGATATTTGAACGATTGTTGAACCTAAATTTTTTTAGAACCATGGCAGAGAAGACAAGATATTCAGACGCTGAGCTCGAGGAGTTCCGCGCTATTATATTAGAGAAACTGGAAATCGCGAAGAGGGATTACGAGCTTTTGCGATCAGGGGTTACGAATTCCGACGGTAACGACGTGGCTGATACGTCTCCTACATTCAAGGTGCTGGAGGAAGGCGCTTCTACGTTATCGAAGGAAGAGGCGGGCCGTTTGGCGCAACGCCAGATGAAATTCATCCAGAATTTACAGGCCGCTTTGATCCGTATCGAGAATAAGACCTACGGTATTTGCCGGGAGACTGGTAAATTGATCCCGAAAGAAAGGCTACGTGCTGTGCCTCATGCGACTTTAAGTATCGAAGCAAAACAAGGAGGTGCAAAGTAAATGAGATATTCTAAAGGTTGGGGAGCAGTGTTAATCATAATACTGCTCCTTCTTCTTGACCAAGCGCTGAAAATATGGATTAAGACCCACATGCAGTTGCATGAGAGTATAGAGTTATTTCCCTTGGTGTACAGTATTTGAAAGGATATATCTGGTATGGCATTCGGTATAGAGGTGATTGGGAAATTATTCCTTTCCGTATTCCGTATCGTGGCTGTATTGTTTATCGGATATTATTTGTATAAGCTGGTTAAAGAAAATTATAAATTCGGTTTTATTGCCTGTATATCTTTGGTTTTTGCGGGGGCGGTGGGTAATATAATCGACTCGATATTCTATGGCGTGATCTTCGACCATAGTTTCGGGCAACTCGCTACTTTTATGCCGGAGGGAGGTGGTTATGCCTCTTGGCTGCATGGAAAGGTGGTGGATATGTTCTATTTCCCATTGATAGAGACCGTATTCCCGGATTGGGTTCCGATCTGGGGTGGACAGGAGTTCGTTTTCTTCCGTCCGATCTTTAATTTGGCGGACTCGGCGATTTGCGTGGGAGTTTTCCTTTTGTTAATATTTTATCGGCATACTTTGTCGGCTAGCCTTTCGAAAGAAGAGAAATAAATGCGGAGAAAATTACGGATATATGGTATGGCTTTATTAGCCACGACGTTGCTGGCGGCATGTAGTAAGGTTCCGGATGGTATTCTGTCGGAGAAAAAGATGCAGGGTGTCTTGACGGATATGTTGCTGGCTGAGGCCATGGTAAATGTGGATTATAATATTTATAAATCCGATACCATGAAGCTTGCCTTGTATGAGTCTGTATTCCGTAAGCATGATATTACACAGGCGGTGTATGATAGCTCGTTGGTGTGGTACGGCCGTAACTTGGATATTTATATGGAGGTCTACAACCGGGTCTTGGCCGATCTTAATAAACGGATCAATAACTTAGGGGATGTGCAGGCGGACGCTGCGCCGGTATCGAACCGGGATTCTGTGGATATTTGGCCTCGCCGTTCTTATCTGGTCTTGTCTCCTACCTCTGTATTTAATGGGGTGACTTTCGATATACGTCCGGAAACGAATTATTCCTCGGGCAGTAGTTTCGTGCTGGGCATGCGTGTCTGGGGATTGAATAACAAAATGGCTTATAAGCCGGAGGTACGTTTAAGCGCGGACCAAGGTGATACGACCTTGACTGTGAATAGTAAGATCACGAAAGATGGATATCACGAGACGATCTTGAAGACTATACCAACTAAGAAAGTAAAGCGTGTGTTTGGATATATCCGTATGGATAATATGGATACGACTTATTATAAGGTGTATATAGATAGCTTAAGCTTGATGAAATATAACTATGGTAAGGAGCTTGCCGAATTACCTAAGGATTCTATTAAGTAATCTCTCTATTTGTTTATTATACTTATGAGAAGAATTGCCGCTCATTACGTTTGGTGTAAGCAGGTTTATCGTATGCATTATATCGAACTGGATGATAATGGTGCGTTTCATGGTGTTTACCCGTTGAATGAGGAGATAGCTGGAACCGCTTTTTATGATGGAGTGCTGGTGCCGGTTCTTTCCTCGGAACCGGCGATTGGTTTTAAGCAGGTGATGGGATCTTGGCCGGCGTTAACCGAAAAGATTACGCCGGGTTGTTCAGTCCATATATATCGTTTAAGCGGGATTCCCTTGGCGTCTGCGAAACTCGGCACAGACCACAGCTGTAGCGATGGCCACATTGAGAGACTCTGAGGTGTCTCTTCCTTCCGGATAGTTCGGGATATATAATTTTTCGTTTACAAAAGCCTCTATGGCGGGACGTATTCCATTTCCTTCATTACCCATTATCAAGATACCGTTTCCGGATAAGGTTTTCTCATATAAGTTTTCTCCGCCAAGGAAGGTGCCGTATAAAGGTATGGCTTGGGAAGATTGGGCCTGTAAGAACGTTTCCAGATCGGTGTAATGTATTTTTACGTGGGCGAGCGCACCCA
>OGGZ01001197.1_pt1 | contig 23514 bp, 15 predicted proteins | sample 1571371 | NCBI WGS metagenome assembly OGGZ01 (sample SAMEA2582025, study PRJEB24529) | metagenome | biome: Human gut stool | place: China | collected 2011
ATTCTGAATGTCAGTTTTCGGGAACACAGCCGCTATCGCCTCGCTGAACCCTGTGCGATTATCTGTGCAGGCAATGAGAATATCCTCGACCTTTCGATTTTTCAAATTATTCAGCACGGAAGCCCAGAATTTCGCGCTTTCATTCTCGCCAACCCACATTCCGAGCACAGATTTCCTGCCTTCAAGATTGACGCCTATCGCTATTTAAACAGCTTTTTTCACTATCTGACCTTCACTGCGAACGTGGTAATATATTGCGTCCATGAACACTACAGCATACACGCTTTCAAGCGGTCTCTGCTGCCATTCCCGCGCCTCGGGAAGTATTTTGTCGGTTATTCGGCTGACCGTTGTGTCCGAGATGTCCATGCCGTAAATATCCTTAATATGAGCCTGTATATCCGATGTTGTCATTACCTTGGCGTACATCGAGACTATCTTGCTTTCAATTGTTGTTGAAATGCTGGTTTGGTTTTTTGGTAGGATCCTCGGTTCAAACTAGCCGTTTCGGTCACGCGGGATATTGACGTCTATCTTTCCCGCACTTGTTTTCAGGGTTTTCCGGCTATGACCGTTTCTGCTGTTTGTTGTTCCTGATTCGGTTCTGGCAGTATGGTCATATCTCCCATAACCCAGTGTTTCATCAAGCTCTGCGTCGAGACTGCCCTCCAGGAACTCCGCTATTGTTTCCCTGAACAGCCTTTGGATATCCTCCATCCCAGTAACATTCGCGTTGCTCAGAAGCTCTCGAATCAGCTCTCGTCTTGCCTCTTCCCCAGGTGTTCTTTTTCTGCCCATTTCTTTTTCCTCCATTCGTTTGCTTTTATTATACACTGTTTATGGAGTTTACACAAGATTTGGGGTGGTATCAACCGGCTCGCAGCAGAGCCGGTTTTCTTGGGCCTATTGACATTTATTTGGTTAATTCTACCACAATTTTTCCTAACAATTTATATTCATCATCGGAAAGTTCCTTATCAAATCCATTTTTAACACGAAACTGCTGTGTCAGAATTTCAATAATTTCCTTCTGGTTGTCACTTAATCCGAATGTTGAAACAGTTGATCTTTTTTCCGTTCCATAAAGAAAGTCCATAGATACATTGAAAACAGAGGCAATGGTTCTCATGGTTTCAAACGGCGGCATGGCTGTTCCGCATTCATATTTGCTTATGGTTGCTTCTGTAACACTGAGTTTGTCAGCAAGGGTCTTTTGCTTCATGTGCGCATCGTTTCTGAGTTCCTTTAATAGTGTGCCAAAGTGATATATCTCCATTTGCACTTTCCTTTCGGGATTTTTTTCTGTTTTCACTTGAATCTTATTCAATTATATGCTATACTATAATCGCGTTGCGATTATAGTATATATAAAAACGGAATTTTATTCCGATTTGTGATATTGGGGATAAAGTCAGGAGAGGGTATATTGACTCAAAAAAAATACAGCGCCGGATTAATGTCACAGTCCTTCTGGTTTATTGAGTTTAAGAAAGTTCTTCCAATGGTGATGGAAGGTAAAGCCCAGGATGAAATCAAGAAGTACTGCATTGAGCAGAACATTTTCGGCGCAGTGAATGCTAACCGCTCCAGGAGGGTAACAAACTACATTACCAATAGGGCGATAGCTCTTGATGAAACGGAACTAAAGCTGTTTCAGGATTCAGACCTGTCAACGCAGAAAATCATTAATCTCATAGCTATTATGAGAACAGACAGGCTTTTATCCGAGTTCGTGTACGAAGTGTACCGCACCAGGAAAATACTTGGATTCAGCGAGATAACCGCTGCTGACATAAAGCAGTTTTTCAGGGATAAGGAATTGCAGGAGCCTCTTATTGAGGGCTGGATCGATTCCACTAAAAATCGGCTGTCCGGATGTTATTTCAACTTTCTGACGGAAGCAGGACTTCTCACCACAGATGGGAAAAGGCACATCATTACCCCGCCACTTCTGGACATATCTCTTGAACGATATCTTGAAGTTAAAGGCGAAACTGCGATGATCAAAGCACTTACGGGGGTCAACTGAAATGGCTGCATTAGATGAAAGGCTTGATAAAGCCGAAGAAATGATTGCTAAGCCTTCATTCCGGGAGAATAAGGGGCTTGGCAACGAGGTCGGGTATTATATTTTCGACTATATGCCAAAGGACGAACTTATTGTACGCAAGCGTGTGGAGTATATCCGCCAAAAACACGAGGATTCACCGGACGGTTTTAAGGTCGTTGTATTTGACCTCTACGACATAACTATCGAGATACTGAAAGAAAAGGGCTATCTTGAAAAGTGTTTCGACCTTGAAAAAAACAAAGGTCTTGACCGTGTTATAAGAGCTGTGGGGAATACGCTCCGGCTGACCGGAGATGACAACCTTATCGTAAAGTATATTCAGGAGCGGACGCCTGAAAAATCTGTCGTATTCATAATCGGGATAGGAAAGTGCTATCCTCTCATTCGTTCGCATACTGTTCTGAACAATCTTCATCAGGTATTGGATAATGTTCCTGTGGTTATGTTCTATCCCGGAAAATATGACGGGCAGGAGCTGGTCCTTTTTGGCGAGGTCAAGGACGATAACTACTATCGTGCTTTCAAATTGGTTGAGTAAGGAGAATATCAATGATCATCAGGGATATGTTCGCAAAGCCCATTGACCGTGACATCAAGGGAGTTATCAAGGTTGGACAGGACGATGACTCCAACATCAGGCAGGAACTTGAAGAGTACGTTGTCACAAGAGAGCTCCAGAAGCATTTCAGAGGCTTTTTCGAAAGCTATAAGAACGGCATAACCGGAAATACGGACAAGATGGGTGTGTGGATCTCCGGCTTCTTTGGAAGCGGTAAATCTCACTTTCTGAAGATACTGTCCTATGTCCTTGAAAACAAGGTTGTTGACGGCAAATCCGCCATTGACTATTTCGTTGATGACAACAAGATTGCAGACCCGATGGTTCTTGCGGATATGAAGCTTGCAGCCTCTGTTCCGACTGACGCTATCCTGTTCAATATCGACTCCAAAAGCGAATCTAACGGCAAGGAAAACAATGACGCTATCGTTTCTGTGTTCCTTAAAGTGTTCAATAAGATGCAGGGTTTTTGCAGCTCCAATTTTGCGCTTGCAGACCTGGAGCGCAGACTTTTCGGCGAAGGCAAATATGATGAGTTCCGCAGCACATTTGAAAATTCCTATGGTCAGCCCTGGGAAGAAGCCCGTGATGAGTTCGACTTTATCCAGGACGATGTAATTGACGCTCTGGCAGACATCGGCTATATGAGTGCAGAATCAGCCCGCAGCTGGAGCGATAAGGCTCTGGAGCCGTATTCAATATCCATCGAGGACTTTGCAAAGCTTGTAAAGAAGTACATTGACTCAAAGGGAAAGAACCATCACGTTGTTTTTCTGGTCGATGAAGTCGGTCAGTACATAGGCGATAACTCAAAGCTGATGCTCAATCTCCAGACCGTAACCGAGGAACTTGGTATAGCCTGCCGCGGCAAGGCATGGGTAGTTGTGACCAGCCAGCAGGATATTGACTCAATAACCAAGATAAAGGGCAATGACTTTTCAAAAATCCAGGGGCGTTTTGATACAAGGCTGTCGCTTTCCTCATCCAATGTGGACGAGGTCATCAAGAAGAGGATCCTTGCCAAGAACGATTCCGGCAATGCCACTCTTTCAGCGCTGTTTGATACCAAGGACACTATCATCAAGAATCTTATCGTGTTCAACGACGGCGTTGAAAAGAAACTCTATCAGAACGGTGACGACTTCGCCCTTGTATATCCGTTTATCCCGTATCAGTTCGACCTGCTAGGCAGCGTTCTGACTTCCATAAGAACGCATGGTGCGTCCGGAAAGCATCTTGCAGAGGGTGAGCGTTCCATGCTTGCGCTGTTCAAGGAATCCGCCGTCAGGCTGATGAACAAGGAACCAGGGGCGCTTGTTCCGTTCAATATGTTCTATGACGCACTGGAGCAGTTCCTTGACCATTCTCACAAGGGCGTTATCACCAAGGCGCTTGACAATTCCGTTCTCAATCCCGACCATGCGGACGAGTGCTTTACCGTAAACGTGCTGAAAACTCTGTTTATGATCAAGTACGTCAAAGAGATCAAGGCTAACCTCAATAATATCACCAGCCTCATGGTTTCATATATTGACGAAGACCGCAGAAGTCTGTCCGAAAATGTAGAGATGGCTCTGAACCGCCTTATACGTCAGACGCTCGTACAGAAAAACGGCGATATCTATGTGTTCCTGACGAATGAGGAGCAGGAAATAAACAGGGCTATCGACGCACAGCCCGTTGAGTCCTCAGATGTTATCAGCAAGATTTCCAGCATGATTTTTGATGAAATATACGATGAAAACAAGTTCAGACTGAGCACTTTCAATAACAGATATCAGTTCAGTTTCTGCCAGTCGGTTGACGACCACCCGTTCAAGGCAAACCAGAATTACGACATCAAGCTCCGCATACTCACACCGAACAGCGATGAGGTCGGTGATGAGAACACGCTGCGCCTGTCGTCCGGTCAGGATAATGTTGTTCTTGTGGTACTTCCCGGCGACAGGTCGTATCTTGACGAAGTGACCTCCATGCTGAAAATCGAGAAGTTCCTGCGCATGGACGCCGCAAACACTGCTGTCAACACCGAATCGCTGAAATCACAGAAGCGCGCGGAAATACAGGAACGCAGCCGGAATGCGAAAACGTATCTCTGCCAGGCTCTTGAAGAAGCCGATATCTACACCTGCGGCGACAAGGTCGAGTCTAAATCCAGGGATATCAGGACCCGCATAAACGAAGCGCTCGGAAAACTTATCAACTCTGTGTACCACAAGCTGTCCTACATTGACAGACCGGTCAGTGATGACGATATCCGCGCCCTGCTGCATGACAATTCACAGCAGATCACCATTGATGGCACAATGCAGGAGTACAACGTGGAAGCTCTGAACGAGATGTCCAGATTCATCGCCGACAAGACGGCGCAGCATTTCAAGGTGTCTATGAAGTCGCTGATGGAGCGGTTTACAAAGGCTCCGTATGGCTATGTTGAAGCCGATGTTCAGTGGCTTGTTGCAAAGCTGTTCCGCAAGGGCGAGATTTCTCTGACAGTGAACAATGAACAGGTAACGCTCCAGTCCAGGACTTCCGAGGAGATTTTCCGTTTCATCACACGCAAGGAATACATCGAAAAGCTGATGGCTGAAAAGCGTGTAAAGGCAAGCGACAATCAGAAGAAAGTCGTCCGTGAGGTAATGAAGGAACTCTTCAATACTACGCCGAACAGCGACGATGACGACGCTGTGATGGCGGAGTTCGTCAGGTACGCAAACAACCTCAAGACCGAGATTGAACGAACCGAGGGCAACTACAATAATGGCGCAAGGTACCCGGGAAGACGTGTTCTTTCAAAAGCCAAGCAGCTTCTGACTGACATCTGCGATGTGAAATATCCGAATGAATTCTTCGGAATGATTTCTGCCAAGAAAGAAGATTTGCTTAACATGGCTGAGGATTACGAGCCTGTTAAAAAGTTCTTCGGCGGTCAGCAGAAGAGTATCTTTGACAATGCCGTAAGACAGATGGATATTTTTGAGAGCAGTAAGACCTTTATCGTGAACGACGAGGTCGAGGGATATGTAAGCCAGATAAATACTATCCTGAACAAGTCGGAACCTTATAATGAAATGCACAAGCTCCCCGATCTGATTGAAAAGTACCTGACCGCTTATAATGCGGAGCTTGACAAGCATATGGAACCGGCTCTTGAAGCAGTTGACGAAGCCCGCAGACGTGTGTTTGACGAGCTCGATGGCAAGGAGTGCAGGCCGCAGCTTTCTGATAAATTTGTAAAGAGCTTTTCAGACCTTTCAGACAAGGCGCAGGCTTGCGACAATATAGCTAACCTGAAAAATATAAGCGTTGAAGCAGACGCTCTTATGACCCGTTCTCTTAATGAAATTTTTGCCGCCGAGAAGAAAATTGCAGACTCAAAGGCAGCTAAGATTACTCCGCCGATTCAGCCCGAAGACGACGCGGGCGCAGCGCCTGTACAGCCTGTCGCTCCGGTAGTGCCGAAAATGAAGAAGCGCAAGGCGGTCAGCATAAAGTCGCTCAATTCATCCAGCTCGTGGCAGCTTGAAAGCGCAGCGGACGTGGACAAGTACCTCGCCGACTTAAAAAACAAGCTGATGAACACCCTTGAAGAGGACACCATCATCACAATAGAATTTTAAGGAGAGATCAGGATGAATAAGACAGCACTCAAAAATTTTGCAGTATGGGCAAGAGAATCGCTCATAAATAATATCAAATACGTTGCAGGAACAAAGGCAGTGACCGAGAATGGTATATGCGAGCCGCTCCCGCAGTCTACAAAGGACTTGCAGCTGTTCGATATTGGAACAAAGAATTACGTTGAGATAAAGGGCGCTGAGATTGCACAGCGTAATTCCCTTGTTGCTGCAATAAAGGCGAAGGCAGAAGAGCTTAATAACTATAAAGCGGCATTCCAGTACATCGTCGAGGAAGTCGCCTATACCTGGTTCAACCGTATGATAGCTATTCGTTTCATGGAAGTGAACGGCTATCTGCCTATACGAGTGCTGTCCTCTGAATCCGGCAAGCATGAGCCGGATATAGTTACCACGCCATTTGACGCAGGACTTGAATTTACAGGCGAGGAAAGCGGCCGTATATATGAGCTCCGTGACAATAACAGGCTGGAAGAACTGTTCCGTATGCTGTTCATCAGGGAGTGCAACCACCTGCATGATATTCTGCCGGAGCTGTTTGAGGCTACGAATGACTACTCGGAACTCCTGCTCTCCCTGTCGTATACAGACAAGGACGGCGTTGTGTTCCATCTGGTGAACGATATTTCCGAGGACGATTTCAATATTGAGAAAGAGGGTCAGGTCGAGATAATCGGCTGGATGTACCAGTACTACAACACTGAACCGAAGGACAAGGTGTTTGCAGCTCTCAAAAAGAACGTCAAAATCACAAAGGAAAATATACCGGCTGCGACCCAGCTGTTTACGCCGCATTGGATAGTCCGCTACATGGTCGAGAACTCCCTCGGCAGACTGTGGATAGAGGGACATCCTGACGATGATCTGCGTCAGTGCTGGGAGTACTACCTTGACGAAGCGGAGCAGGAGCCACAGGTTCAGGCGCAGCTTGAAGAAATTCGTGCAGGGTACAGGGAGATATCTCCGGAGGATATCCGCATAATAGACCCGTGCATGGGCTCGGGTCATATACTAGTGTACGCTTTTGACGTGCTCATGCAGATTTATTCGGCACAGGGCTACTCTGAGCGTGACGCTGCGAAACTTATCGTGGAGAAGAATCTCTGGGGTCTGGATATTGACAGGCGTGCGTATCAGCTGGCATATTTCGCTGTAATGATGAAAGCCCGGCAGTACAACCGCCGTATTCTGACTTCCGGAATAAAGCCGAATCTGTTCGTAATAGATGACAGCCGTGCAATGACTGACGACATAATAGCATACATAGCAGACGGCGATAAAAAGAAAGCGGCTGACCTGCGCTCCATTTCAGATGACCTTACAAACGCCCGTGAGTACGGCAGTATTATAAATGTTCAGCCCGTTGATTTCAGCGGGCTAATTGAGCGTATAGGGATAATTGCCGAGAGCGACGAGCTGAACCTCATTGCGATAGAAAACAAGCGCATTGTATGCGAGAAAATTCTGCCATTGGTAAAGCAGGCGCAGGTGCTTGCGCAGAAGTATGACGTGGTTTGCACTAATCCGCCGTATATGGGAACGTCAAGTTTCCCGGCTCCGTTAAATAGAAAGAAAGAAGATAATAAATACAAGCCGCTTAATTTGACGGAGTATATAGCGAAGAATTATTCCGACAGCAAATCGGATTTGTTTGCTGTTTTCATTGAGAGATGTAGAAATCTGATAAAACAAAACGGTTATCAGGCGATGATAACGCAGCACGCATGGATGTTCCTTTCAAGCTATGAGAAACTGCGTGAAAAACTCATGCTGAGTACAACTGTAAATATGGCACACCTCGGTGCAAGAGCTTTTGATGAAATTGGCGGCGAAGTTGTACAGACAACGGCTTTTGTTGAACGAAAAGCACACATGAACGGATATAAGGGAACATATGCTCGTCTTGTTGGAATCGTTGGCGAAAATGAAAAAAGAGATGCGTTTCTTTCTCATCAGAATTTATATGTGTCTTGTGCTGACAATTTCTCAAAAATCCCCGGTATGCCTGTGGCTTATTGGGTGAGCGAGAAGTTTATTAAGGCATTTGAGAAAGGAAAATGTTTAGGTGTAGTTTGTGAAGCGCGAAAAGGATTAGCAACGTCAGATAATAACAGGTTTTTAAAACTTTGGTTTGAAGTTGCAGCAAATAATATATGTTTTTCGTGTTCTTCAAACGAAGAAAGTCGTGAATTGAATTTTAAGTGGTATCCACATAATAAGGGTGGTGAATTTCGTAGATGGTATGGGAATAATGAGTATGTGATAAATTGGTATCACGATGGTTTTGAAATTAGGAATTTTAGAGATGAAAAGGGTAAATTGTTATCCAGACCTCAAAATACTAACTATAACTTTAAAAATTCATTAACTTGGTCAAAAATCACATCAGGCACATTTTCTGCAAGATACTGTGCTGGCGGCTTCTTGTTTGATGATGCAGCTGCTATTTGTTATAGTAATGATAAAGCAAGATTAAAATATGTATTGGGTTTTTTAAATTCGTCAATTGCACAATACATGTTAGATATATTGAATCCAACGCTTAATAAACAGATAAGCGATATTAGTAATCTTGTAATACTGAATGATGAAGAAAAAACTATAAATTCTTGTGTAGAACAAAATATCATCATCTCTCAATCCGACTGGGATAGCTTTGAAACTAGCTGGGATTTCAAAATTCATCCATTGCTTGACTATATAGTAGAAGACGAAAGAGAAGTACCAGTAATTAAGGGTAATGAACATGGTACATATTTAGACACTGCTGTTGAAGTATATCTATCAGTTGAGAATGCTTTTAATAATTGGAAAAGAATTTGTGACGAGCGCTTCAACACACTGAAATCCAACGAAGAAGAACTCAACCGCATATTCATAGACATCTACGGCTTACAGGACGAACTGACCCCCGAAGTCGAAGACAAGGACGTTACCGTGCGCCGTGCCGACCTCACCCGTGATATAAAGTCGCTGGTAAGCTATGCTGTCGGCTGTATGTTCGGGCGGTATTCCCTTGACGTTGAGGGGCTGGCGTATGCAGGCGGCGACTGGGACGGCAGTAAATACAAGACCTTTATTCCCGACCCGGATAACTGCATACCAGTCACCGATGAAGAATATTTCCGGGACGATATCGTAGTCCGTTTTGTGGATTTCATCAGAACGGTCTACGGCGCAGATACCCTTGAAGAAAACCTGACGTTCATAGCTGACGCGCTCGGCACAAGGGGCAACACCAGCCGTGAGAGGATTCGGAACTACTTCCTGAACGACTTCATCAAAGACCACATCAAGATGTATCAGAAGCGTCCTATCTACTGGATGTTCGACAGCGGAAAGCAGAACGGCTTCAAGGCGCTTGTATATATGCACCGCTGGAATGCTGACACCACCGGTAATGTGCGTGTGGAGTACCTGCACAAGCTCCAGCGCATTTACGAGAATGAGATACGCCAGGCACAGGACGTTGCAGAAACAGGCAGCGGACGTGAGGTTTCAGCTGCACAGAAGCGCATAGAAAAGCTGACAAAGCAGCTCAAGGAAACTCATGACTTCGATGAAAAAATAGCGCACCTGGCACTTTCCCGCATAGACATCGACCTTGACGACGGCGTTAAGGTGAACTATGAAAAGGTTCAGACCGGCGATGACGGGAAGAAGATCGAAGTGCTTACTAAAATCTGAGGAGATATCTCATGGCAGTACTTAACCTGAAACAAATTTCCGACAAACTGAACGAAGAGTTCGCCGGAGATGAGCGCAGGCTCATTTTCTGGTTTGACGCAAAAGCGGAGTTTGTCGATGACATAGACGCTCTGGAGCTGAATAATGCGAAGATACTCCACCTGGAGCTGCATGAGCAGCTTCGCATGAAATACTTTCTGGAGTGCGAAGATACAGAAACGAATTACCTCATTTATGCACCGTTCGCAAAACCGCCGGTGCAGGAGAACCATCTTGCGGATATGATCTTTTACTCAAAGGAGTTCCACACTGATAAGGCGTCGGTCGTGGCGTCCGACCTCGGTATAGATGAGCGATTCAAGCCCGTTATCGAGCATTACATAAAGTTCTTCGGAGAGAAAACCAGAACGCAGAAGTTCTATGAGCTTGAAATCGACCATTTCAACAAGGCAACGATAGAGGTTGCTCTAATGAGCATTCTCTGCAGAAATAAATCGGTTTCTTTTGAAGAAGTTGTCCGCTGTGTTCTGACAGATGACAAACCGGAGGATAATAAGTACCTTGCCGAGTTTGCAAGGTACGACCTGTTGCAGTCGTTCTGGCAGATGGTTGAGGAACAGTTCGGATATGTTGACGCAGAGCCGGCATTACAGCGGCTCATTATGACATTCTTTGCGACCTACGCTTCCAGAACTATTTCCACTGAAATGCCGAAAGCATGGGAGCCGTTCATTTCATTCAAGGCTGGCAATATTATCACGTTCCTGGATAATCTGATGAACAATATTCTCTATTCCGATAATTATGGCGACCTCTCAGCGCAGGCTTTTAATTCTCTCGGAGCGGCAGACCAGCTCCGGAAAATGCCTGTCGATTCTCTTGTCAGTTGCTGCGTTTTCCGTGGAATTGATGATGTTATAATAAGCTGGATCCGTGAGCGGCTGGAGGCTGAGGACACCGACACCAGACTCGGAGGAAAGTCCATACCGGAAGTCTGCGTTCTGAGAAGAAAAATGCACTTCGGCAGCGAGTTCAGAAACAGATATTTTGTTCTGGAGAACGCATACTGGCTGGTTCAGCCGGAGAAATATCAGCCACTTACCGGCATAAAGGCTGTTGTAAAGCAGTATACAGACAAAAACTACACCATAGACCGCAGGTACAGGTATTTCTATTATTACTTTGATAAACTGGACAACAACAGCGAGTTCGACGATCTGCGCCAGCTCGTTGAAAATATCTACACCAACGATTACCTGAATGCACAGTGCGTAAACTGGAATCAGAATTTCGTGGCTGCGGACGGTGATACCGGATTGCCGCACCAGCTCAATTTCTATAACGATTTTGTCCGCAGCAACAAGGAGCGTACAGTCGTTATCATTTCAGACGCTATGCGCTACGAGGTGGGACGCTCGCTTTTCGAGAAACTGCAGGCGGACGCAAAGTGCACTACTTCCATCTCCGCGATGCAGAGCGTACTTCCGTCCTATACCAAGTTCGGAATGGCTGCGCTCCTTCCTCATAACACTATTGAGGTCCTGCCGGATTCCCGCACGCTTGCAGACGGAAAGCCGACGGACGACATAAAACAGCGTGAGGCAGTATTGCAGGCGGCAAACCCGGACAGTCGCTGTGTAAAGTATGACGATATAAAATCAATGAATGTTTCTGCGCTTCGTGACGTGTTCACCGGACAGAATGTCGTGTACGTTTATCACGACCAGATCGACGCCAGAGGCGACCATGCCTCTACTGAGAATGAGGTATTCAATGCCTGTGAGGAAGCGGTCGAGGAGATTTATTTCCTCGTAAGAAAGCTTACGTCCAGCGCAAATACTATCCACTACATCATTACCGCAGACCATGGATTTATCTACAAGAGAGATAAGCTCTCCGAGAGCGATAAGATAAGCGGGATACCGGACGCAGACCGCAGATATGCGCTCACCGACCGTGATGTGCAGGGCGAAGGAGTTGCAAGCCTGCCTTTCAGTTCGATCATAGGCGCTGACGATTCCCGCAGAGTGTATTTTCCGATGGGAAGCGACCTGTTCAAGAAACAGGGTTCCGGATTAAATTATACCCACGGCGGCAGCTCTCCGCAGGAGATGATCATTCCGCTGATAGACGTCAGAACCGAGAAAGGCCGCTGCGAAACCACTAATGCCGAGATACGCTTCATCAGCCTGACCAGGAAGATAACGAATCTGGTTACAGTGCTGGATTTCATGCAGACGGAACCTGTCAGCGACGTGGTAAAGGAAACCAGATATCATGTTTACTTTGTTGATGAAAAGGGAAACAGAATATCGAACGAATGCATATATATTGCCGACAAAAAGGACGCGGACACATCCAAGCGTATTTTTAAGCTGCGTTTTTCTTTCAGAAATATGAAATATGATATCAATAAAAAGTACTATCTTGTAGCATTTGAGGAGAAAACCAGCCTTGAAGTACTGCGTCATGAGATGATGATCGATATTGCATTTGCAGATGATTTCGGTTTCTGATAAAAGGGGGATATAATCAATGTGCGAATTTGAAAATACTGAGACCAGCCTTAGCAGACATGATATCATAAAGCAGAAGCTGAGGGAACATTTTGACGGAAAAATAGTGCGCAAGGATCTGACCAAGAAGATGAAAGAGGGAGCGAACGTCCCGGTATATGTACTGGAATTCCTCCTGGGGCAGTATTGCAGCTCTGACGATGAAGAAGTTGTCGAGGAGGGTGTAAATAATGTGAAGCGTATCCTTGCAGATAACTTTGTACGTCCTGATGAATCTCAGAAAATACTTTCGCAGCTGCGGAAAAAAGGCAGTCATACTATCATTGATATGGTAACGGTGCACCTTGATATGAACAAGAACTGTTTCTTTGCAGATTTTTCAAATCTGGGAGTTGGCGGAGTGCCAATTGATGACGCATATCCCGAAAAGTACGACAGGCTGCTGTGCGGTGGGATATGGTGCATTGTTCAGCTTGATTATGAATCCGATGACGAGGATCAGCCGGAAATAACTGATGAATACGGTAATCCGCTTCGCTCAAAAAAGAAAAAGAACAAGGATTATTCCCCGATAAGTATTCGGAAACTGACCCCGATACAGATGCCGCATATCGACATTGACGAGCTGAAATCAGGACGTGCTGCGTTTACCAAAGAGGAATGGCTGGATATAATGCTGCGCTCCACCGGTATGGAGCCTGACGGATTTACATACCGTGAGAAGTGGCTGCTGCTGACCAGAATGATACCACTTGTGGAGAACAACTTTAATCTTTGCGAACTCGGTCCCAGAAGCACCGGAAAATCGCATCTCTACAAGGAGATATCGCCTAACAGTATTCTTGTATCCGGCGGACAGACTACCGTTGCGAATTTATTTTATAATATGAGCAAAAGGACAGTCGGATTAGTAGGGCTGTGGGATTGCGTTGCCTTTGACGAGGTTGCGGGAATACGTTTCAAGGACAAGGACGGCGTTCAGATAATGAAAGATTATATGGCGTCCGGTTCATTTGCTCGCGGCAAGGAGGAGAAAGCGGCTGCCGCCTCAATGGTATTCGTAGGTAATATAAATCAGAGCGTTGACGTCCTGCTGAAAACCTCCAGTCTTTTTGACCCGTTTCCTCCTGAAATGGGGACTGATACTGCATTCCTGGACAGGATACACTGTTATCTTCCGGGTTGGGAGATACCAAAATTCAGACCGGAGCATTTCACGGACGATTACGGTTTCATCAGCGACTATCTTGCAGAATTTATCCGTGAGCTTCGTAAAGAGCAGTATGGTGATGCGCTCGATCATTATTTCCGTCTTGGAAAAAATCTGAATCAGCGTGATACCATTGCCGTTCGCAGAATGATAGACGGCTATCTGAAGCTGATGTATCCTGACGATAAATTCACAAAAGAAGAGCTGGAAGAGGTAGTTCAGATATCCCTGGAAATGCGCCGCCGCGTTAAGGAACAGCTTAAAAAGCTTGGCGGTATGGAATTTTACGATGTGAATTTTTCGTACATAGACAATGAAACACTGGAGGAACATTATGTGTCGGTGCCTGAGCAGGGAGGCGGAAAGCTGATTCCGGAACGCATATGCAATCCCGGGCAGGTGTATACCGTTTCCCGTGGCAAGAGCGGAATGCTGGGAGTATTTCGGCTGGAAAGTCAGACGCTTAATGGAACAGGAAAATTTGAGCGTACGGGCATAGGCTCCGACCGTGAAGCAAGGGAATCCTCCAATGCGGCTTTCAGTTTCCTGAAAGCGAACGGTAACAGAATAAGTGGCAGTATCAGCACAGATGCCAAGGATTATATTGTAAATTATCAGGACCTCCAGGGAATAGGAATGACCGATAAGCTGGCTATACCGACTCTTATTGCCTTGTGTTCAATTGCACTTGGACGTCCCGTGCAAAGTTCTATGGCAGTCCTGGGTGAGATGAGTATAAGCGGTACTCTGATCCGGGTCGATGAGCTGGCAAATACGTTGCAGGTATGTCTTGACAGTGGTGCAAAGAAGATTTTAATGCCTGCGATCAGTATGTCGGACTTTGCCTCAGTCCCGGACGATCTTTCAACTGCATTTGATATTATTCTGTATAAAAATGCGGAAGAGGCCGTAATTAAGGCGCTTAGTGTAGGATAAATATAGCAACCCCCACCTGCCAACCAGCAGGTGGGGGTTGCTTTGCCCGTTTTCCGGGCTGTTGTGGTGGAGCCGAAGCGGATTTACGTTTGCACACGTAAATCTGACTTCCTACACTCCGCATTGTAGTGCGGGCTCGGAAGTGTTTCACCAGAGTTTCGATTTTGTGATCCGGTGAGTATCGTTGCTTTGCTGATTTAATTATAGCATATTTCACTTTGAAAATCAAGCTATAATTTTATTTATACAGTATAGTATTTCTGCGAGCGGCTCCCCGGATTTTTAGGTTCGGAAAGTGCCAAAAGTCCGTTTTCCACCAGCGGCTCAACATATCGCTTTATACCGTAAGTCACTGATTTTATTCCCAGGAATTCTGCAAGCTCCTTTTTAGACCTCGGGGTACGGCAGAATTCCAGAATTTCAGTCGTTTTTTCGTCATCGGCAGCGGATATCACAGCGTTACGCAGGCAAACTCTGAACTCGCCGTGAATCGCGGTAAATTCAGGCTCCGGGTGGTTAGCAGATTTCATCTCACGGCGAATAGTAGGTATGCCGGAGTAGCGATTTTCAGTTACCTGCATGACCTCCAGTGCATTTGCGAGAACAGGATTTCTTGTGTCCGGCTGCGCATTCCCGAGCATATCTATGCTTAACCGACCGTACAGCCCTCCGGGATTTCTCACTTCCAGGCGATCAGAAAACACGATGAGCTGTACGGGCATTCCTTCAGTATGAATGCTGTAATCACGATGAACCAGTGCGTTCAGTATGACCTCTCTGACGGCGTTCATGGGATAATCGGGAATATCGGTGCGCTTTCCGTCTTTGTCAATGACAGTACGCACACGTGTGTTTGCGCGGACAAAATTCATGGCTCCTTCGAGCATTTCCGGGATAGTTCCCTCAATCCTCTTATTATCAGAAAAGCGTGAGCCGTCCGGCTGAGGTTCGCAGTATTCAGTACCCTGCACTGCTGTTGCAATTATCCCCAGCTGCGGGAAGAACGCCTGGGGATACAGTCCCCAGAGTAATTCAGCAGTAAGAGTGGGCTTTCCATCTCGTTCAACGCTCATAAGCTCCATTATCTGCTGGTCAGAAAGCTGTGCAAGGTTAGGCTTATTTTCTTTAAGACGGAACAGGTAGTTTTCAAGTTTTGGCGTGTTCAGTGATGACATATCCGCTCGTTCAACTATGCGGATATCATCCTGATATTTTTTGCGATAGGCTTCGTAGCTGTATATCTCATATTCCGTCATAGGAATATCCGCGTCGCCTACACGAATATACGAACCTTTGATGCGCCCCTTTGCCTTATTGAAACACGGGCGTTCCGAAATATCTATCGGCGGAATTTCAGCAGAAACCACATACTTACCGTCAATCTCTATACTTGTGAATACCGCACGTACGGGAGGCTCCATCTGATTGCACTGTTCCATTACTTTTTTCTGAAGCGCCTGCACATCAGATACTCCGGTTACTCTGAACCCCTCGTTTTCATATAGTCCGAACACGATAGTGCCTCCGCTGTTCTGGTTTGAAAATGAGGACAGAGTATCATACAATTTATCTGGAGCGCTTTTTTCTGCTCTTTTGACCTCGACAGTTTGAAATTCAGCTTTCGAGGTTTGTATTACATCTATTAAATTTAAAAGTTCGGTATCTGTCATTTCAAATTTCACTCCTTTCTTAAATTATATCATGTTATTTTAAAATGTCAAGGCAAAATATTGTGAAAATTTAAAATATCTTGTCATAATTTAAAATCTCACACCCTCTTGATTTTAGTATATCCTTTTGAGCGTGGGGCGTCAGGATTTATTATACAACATCATCCAAGAAGATTGCAGACAGCCTTGTCTCCTTTGGGAGAAAGACTACTTCTGCAACCATTGAGAATTACATCACCGCGCTCACGGAGTCGCTTGTGCTCTATAAGGCATGGCGGTATGATGTCAAGGGAAAACAGCACCTGAAATCGCTGGAAAAATACTATGTTGTTGATACGGGTCTTCGCACGCTTCTTCTCGGTAAAAAGAAAAGCGATATCGGACATATTCTTGAAAACATCGTGTATCTTGAGCTTATTCGCCGCAGATACTCCGTCAGCATAGGCAAGGTGGGAGAGCTGGAGATAGATTTCATAGCCGAAAAGAGCGACTCAAAGGTCTACTATCAGGTGTCAGCGAGCGTTCTCGACCCGGTAACGTTTGAGCGTGAGATAACGCCGCTTCGCAGGGTCCAGGATAATTACCCCAAGTTTATCATCACAATGGACGATATTTCTTCGGATAACGAGGGAATACAGCAGGTCAATGTTGTTGATTTTTTGCTTGAGAATGCGTAATATGTAATAACAGGCTTATTTCTTGCTGATGAGAAATAAGCCTGTTATTTTATGAGCAATTGGCGGAAAGCATTTCTGCTACCGTTCTATCCGCCGGACACCATTCAAATGCCGTGAGCTCCCCCGGCGACACCCACCGCATTTTCTCATGAACAGAAAGCTGCGGTTCGCCGTAAATGATCTCTGCCTCGATAAACACAAACGAAAGTTCTCCGCAAACACTGCGGCAGTACTCGCGAAGCGGCTTAATTTCGATATTCAGTTCCTCGCGAAGTTCGCGTGTAAGGCATTCAAACGGAGTTTCCCCCGGCTCTGTTTTTCCGCCGGGAAATTCCCACAGATGCGCGCAGGATCCCTCTGCACGGCGGCAGATCAGTATTTTTCCATTGCGGCGAATTATCGCGGCTGTAACTTCTCTCATACTTTTACCTCAGAATATATCAAATGCGCACTCATCGGTTGTGCCGGTAAGTTCCGCCCAGCGTGCGGAAAGCAGCTTTGCGTAGTCAAGATACAACAGACCGTAACACCCGAGCGAGTAGCCGTCATTTACCTCAATGAGCAGCGTTTCACCCTTATCGGTCAGACCGAAATCTATCGCATACCCTGCCGGCGCAGATGAAAAATTACGAACTGCTTTTTCTATCGTTGCAGGGTCAGGTCTTAAACGCCAGTCGCCGCGATAATGCCGCACATCAAGAATTTTGTCGTACCGCACGAAGCAGCGGCATTCCGAAACAAAGTTTACGACCTCGGAGCAAAGCACAGGCTGATTCTGCCCGTAAATCCCTGCGCCAATAAGGTCTTTGGGAGTGTTTACGACAACGCCGGTGAACTGCTTGTCCTCCACGGGCTTTACAAAAACAGGCCATAGCTCCGGCGAGCTTGCTATCTCATTTATCCTTGTGCTCCATACTTTTCTGCCGAGATAGCCGTTCAGTTCGTCAGGATAGTCCATCTCCGGTGCAGTAATACCGAAACAGTTAATTGCATACCGAACCGTATCTACATATCCGACAACCACATTTTCTGGGCTGTTTCCTTGAAGTTCGCTGCGATTGCTGAACATTATGGTTTCAAATCCCATTTCACAAAATCCCTGATACGCATTCATAAAGTTGTAGTTGCATGGAATCCCATTCTTATCCGATTGGATGTATGCTTTCATTATCCCACCACCAATTTATTAGTCTTTCTGAGGTATTTCGCCGGAATCGGATCGTGCAGTCTCCAGGTAATACTCATCGGCTTTGACCCGGTGACCGATAGGAAATCCGCAAGTCCCAGGAACGTATACGGCGCCGCGCCGAGCTTTCCGCTCTTGAATTCCCGGACGAACAGCATTTCACGCACGCCCATGCTGCGGTGACTCATGTACCGCTGACCGGTCGTGCTGCTCTGCGATGTCGTGCTCTGGCTCTGCCAGTGGAACAGCACCTCGTTTATCGAGTAATCCTCGTACATCGTCGTTGGCGAGTAGTCCTTTTCCGCTTTGTTCAGCGTTACGAAATGCACGTCCGTTTTCTTGTCCGGGAGGTACTTTGTGCCCTCGCGCACCGTGCCCGGCTTCATGAAATCCAGCGCCGCAAGTATCTGGTCGCGGGAGTAGGTGCAGTGCAGATCAAGCGGACACTCAAATCCTAAATCGACCGGAGCGTCCACGAAGTCGATACGGTCGTAATTGTAATACAGCACGTCCAGAATCTCACCGAGAAGCACCGGGCATTCTGACAGCCTGCGGAATCCCTCCAGCATATCTGAAAAGCCGCATTCCTGCCACGTTTTCTGCCAGATCGTGAATTGCAGCATTGTCAGCATACGAAGCTGCAACGGCGAGAAATCGCCTTCGCTGCGTGCTGAAATTTCCGGCAGATTATCAACCAGAAATTCTATCCACCTGCGCGAATCTATCGCGGAAATTCTCGGCAGCGCTTTTGTCACGATATCCTCCAGCGGCTCGGAAAAATCCTCTCTTGCGCCAGCCATTACGCACAGCCTTGAAAAGCTGAATTTTGTTGCATAAATCGCGGAGATATCAAGGCTGTAATAGGTCAGGAAATTCTCCAGAGTGAGCAGTTTTCCGGTATCCTCGGTGAATGTCGCAAGCTTCTGAACTATCGCATTCCTGTTTCCGAGAGAACGCTTGATATTGTCGAGAATATACTCCGCAGCCCTCTTTTCAAGCTGCAAATAACAGCCCTTCGGAAGCGCCACAAAGCCGTTCTTTATCTCGCCTTGAACCGAGCGCGAGCTGTCCGAAAGCAGCGCGCGGAACTTCTCCTCAAAACGGTATTTCTTGTTTGCCTGCCCGATGAAATCAAGCACGGTCAGGCATTCCTTGCCGTCATACAGACGCAATCCACGGCCAAGCTGCTGCAAAAATACCGTCAGGGATTCCGTAGGACGCAGGAACATGATAGTGTTTATTGCCGGAATATCCACGCCCTCGTTGAACAGGTCAACCGTGAAAATAAACCGCAGTTCGCCGTCCGAAAGCCGCTTGCTTACGCTGCGGCGAAATTCGTTGTCGTTGTCCGCAGTAAGGCACTCGGAGACAATTCCGGCTTCGTTGAATTTATCCGACATATAGCGCGCGTGTTCCTTGCTGACGCAGAATCCCAGCCCCTTAACGCCGTCCATATCGGTGACGTATTTCCGGAGCTGTTTCAGTATCAGGAATACCCGCATATCGTTGCCGGTGTACACCTTTGAAAGCGCGGAACGCTCGTAACCTCCGCGGTTCCACTTCACGTCCGAGAGGTCAACGCTGTCCGAGATCCCGAAGTACTGGAACGGGCACAGCAGTTTCCTGTCGATGGCTTCGGGGAGCCGGATTTCAGCGGCAATTCTGTTGTCGAACCAGCGCAGAATATTCTCGCCGTCCATACGTTCAGGCGTTGCGGTAAGTCCCAGCAGAATACGCGGCTTGAAGTAATTCAGAAGCTGCTGATATGTAGGCGCAGCGGCGTGGTGGAACTCGTCCACAATGATGAAATCGTAGAAATCATCGCTGACGGCCTCGGTAAGCGCGCGGGAGTTCAGAGTCTGCACCGAAACGAACAGATTATCCAGCGAATCCGGACAATGTTCGCCAACGAACAGTTCGCCGAAATTCGGGTCGTGAAGTACCCCGCGGAAGCATTTTATGCTCTGTTCAAGGATCTCCTTACGGTGCGCTACGAACAGCAGACGACAGGGCTTGCCTGCGTTGTCGCTGCGGAATCTGCGATAATCGAACGCGGAAATTACAGTTTTGCCTGTACCGGTCGCGGCAACGACAAGATTGCGGAAATGCCCGCGGATATCGCGCTCGGCTTTCAGGCGGTCGAGTATCTCCTGCTGATAGGGATAGGGGTTGATGTCAAAGAGGTAATCCGCCGTTTCACCACTGTATTTTTCGGCTGAAAGCGCCTGCGACAGCTTCTGCACATCGTTCTCGGAATAGGGCGCAAATTCGTGGCTGTTCCAGTAGCTCTCAAATGTCGCGCTGATTTTGTCGAGGGTGGAGGGCTGGTCGTGCGCGGTGATTTTGAGGTTCCATTCCAGACCGCTTGAAATAGCGACATTCGAGAGATTTGACGAGCCGACATAAGCAGTGCTGAATCCGGTTTCACGCCAGAAAACATAGGCTTTCGCGTGGAGCCTTGTACGCTTGGTGTCGTAGGAAATCCGTATCTCCGTATTCGGGAGTTTTCGCAGTTCCTCGACTGCTTTAACGTCGGTCGCGCCCATGTATGAGGTTGTGATCACGCGCAGCTTGCCACCTCGCTGTGTGAACTCCGAAAGCTCGTCGATGATGAGCCGCAGACCGCTCCACTTCACGAATGAAACCAGCATATCCACGCGGTCAGCGGACTGTATTTCCTTTTTAAGCTCGCTCATCATGCTCGGCTCGTGGATAGAGCCGGTGAACAGGGAACTTGCCGCGAGGGAGGTTTCCGGGCGTACCGGAGAAAACTCGCCGGTTACAGCGGTGAGCGTGTTCTTCTTTTCGGCTACTGCAAGGAGCTGTTCGGCGTGTTCAGCAACGGACATTCCGTCAAAATCGCTGTCTCCGGTAACATCGGCTATGGCTGAAACTATCCTGTTCGCAAGCGAAAGCTGCCCCGAAATATCGTCGGAGCTCACCTGCCGGAGTCCCTTTTCCACCAGTTCGCTGATATAGTGCGAGAGTATCTGCGGAGCCTCGGCGCCGTCCAGTTTTCCGGTGCTTGCTGCGATATCGTCAGAGCGCTCCAGCTCACGGTCGAGAGATTTGTTGATAACCTGCTCGTATAATCCACGTTTCAGCATGATTTCCACCCCTTATCTTTGATAATCATTGTACCACAAACTGACTGTATGTGTCAAGGTGAATATGGTATCATTTTTGAAACAGATTTTTGTTGTCAATATCAATTTGTACATTGACATATTATCTCCATGTAGCTATAATATCAGCTATCCGTTTATAACGGCACACAGAAATTTCCCCGAAGCGTAATTGCTTCGGGGATTTTTTGTGCCCGGGAGAGGAGAAGAAGTATGTTCAACAATCAGCGTTATGTCACAAGAGGCATAACAAACACCGTGCCGCTCGTCACTCAGATAATACTCTGGGACTGCATTGACAGCATGAAAGTCGAGCGAAAAGATTACCTGCAAGTCTTTAAGCTCATAGCGAACGGCGCAAATCAGCAGGTAACGCACAGTCAGGAAGAACCAGCCTATTAGCGAACTTTTACATTCCCAACTGACAATCCAATCACAGCAAAAATCTTCGTCATAGACGACGAAACCCATTCCACTATGCTTTTGGCAGAAGAATATTGACTTAGGAGGACTACACCATGGACAACACCGAAAATACACGCCCCGTTTGCAGTTGCTGCGGAGCAACGATTGAAACCGATGACTACTACACATTTGAAGGCAGCATTTTATGCGATGACTGCTACCACAGCGAGACAGTCGTTTGCGAGCATTGCGGTGACAGAATCTGGGCTGACGACAATGCAGGCTCAGACAGTATGCCACTTTGCAATTCATGCTACGATGATTACTACACGACCTGTGAATGTTGCGGCAGAATCATTCATCGGGACTATGCTAACTACGATGATGAAGACGATTACGCCTATTGCGACAGGTGCTATGAGGAACGTCAAAACAGTTATATTCACGAGTACAATTACAAACCCGCCCCGATATTTTATGGCGACAGCAAGCGCTATTTCGGCGTGGAACTTGAAATCGATGAGGGCGGCAAGAATGGTGACAACGCTGATACGCTTCTGGGTATCGGCAACCGGGTTGCGGAGCATATCTACATCAAATCCGATGGCAGCCTGTCAGACGGAATGGAAATAGTGACTCACCCCATGAGCCTGAAATACCACAAGGACAAAATGCCCTGGGCAGAAATCATGCGTTCAGCAATTCACATGGATTATCGCAGCCACAAAACTTCGACTTGCGGACTTCACGTCCACGTCAACAGAACAGCATTCGGCAGTACCCGGGAAGCACAGGATGAGTGCATATCCCGGGTTCTTTATTTCGTAGAGCACCACTGGCTGGAACTGCTGAAATTCAGCCGCAGAACCGAGTACCAGATGAACCGCTGGGCAGCAAGATATGGCTACAAGAACAGTCCGAAAGAAATTCTGGAGGACGCAAAGAAAGGCTGTAACGGTCGCTATGCTTGCGTAAACATCACGAACTACCACACCATTGAATTTCGTATGTTCCGCGGCACGCTGAAATACAATACGCTGATTGCAACTCTGGAACTCGTGGACAAGATTTGTGAGCTTGCAACAGATCTCACAGATTCTGAACTGAAATCTGTAAGCTGGTCAGACTTCGTAGGCTCGCTTGATGACAGTACCGAGCCCGAACTTATTACATACCTGAAAGAGCGCCAGCTCTACATAAATACGCCAATCACCAGTGAGGAGGACGATTAATATGTGTGCAATTTTCGGCTTGATAGACTACAACCATACCCTTAATGCGAAGCAGCGAGAGAAGCTGCTTCGTGTGCTTTCCGAGGAGTGCGAGGAGCGAGGAACCGATGCTACTGGTTACGCATTCAACCACAATGGCAAACTCACAATTTACAAGCGTCCGTATGCTGCTCACAAAGTGCACCTGCGCTTGCACGATGATTCCAATGTCATAATGGGACACACCCGAATGGCAACGCAGGGCAACAAGCTTGATAACCGTAATAACCATCCGTTCCCCGGCAAGGTTGGAAATACGAGCTTCGCTCTAGCGCACAACGGAGTGCTTCACAATGACGTCAGACTTCGCAAGCAGATGTCGCTGCCGAATACTCCAGTCAAGACGGATAGCTACATAGCTGTGCAGCTTCTGGAACAGCAGAAATCCCTCGACATACAGTCCATCTCCGAGATGGCTGAGCTTGTCGAGGGCTCTTTTGTGTTTACCGTGCTTGATGACAAGAATAACATCTATTTAGTCAAGGGCGATAATCCACTTGCATTGTATCATTACGAAACTTGCGGACTGTATGTCTACGCCAGCACGGAGGTGATTCTCGACC
>OGGZ01001209.1_pt1 | contig 23354 bp, 23 predicted proteins | sample 1571371 | NCBI WGS metagenome assembly OGGZ01 (sample SAMEA2582025, study PRJEB24529) | metagenome | biome: Human gut stool | place: China | collected 2011
CTTGATTTTCCGGGGTTTTTGAACCATTTTGATATAGTCTGAGCAGTCGATTATCTCTTGGAGAACTGTGGTGCACGACGAGCTGCTTTGAGACCGTATTTCTTACGCTCTTTCATACGCGGATCTCTTGTTAAGAATCCAGCGGACTTTAAGATCGGTCTGTAATCAGCATCTACGTTCAGTAATGCACGGGCGATACCATGACGGATAGCTCCTGCCTGGCCTGTGTAACCACCACCGCGAACGTTTACTAATACGTCAAACTTATCAGCTGTCTCTGTAGCTGCAAGCGGCTGACGAACGATAACCTTCAGTGTATCTAATCCGAAGTATTCGTCCATATCTCTTTTATTGATTGTAACCTTACCTGTACCCGGTACTAAGTATACTCTGGCAACAGATGATTTTCTTCTTCCTGTTCCGTAATATTTTGCGTTAGCCAATGTCTTTTACCTCCTCATTAAAATGTTAAAGCTTCTGGCTTCTGAGCTGCGTGCTTGTGATCCGGACCTGCGTATACGAATAACTTTGTATACATCTCTCTTCCAAGAGGTCCCTTCGGAAGCATTCCCTTAACAGCATGCTCGATCACTCTCTCCGGGTGCTTAGCCATCATCTCTTTTAATGTGGTCTCTTTCATACCGCCAACATAATCAGAGTGATTGTAGTAAACCTTCTGATCTAACTTCTTACCGGTAACCTTTACCTTCTCAGCGTTCACTACGATTACGTAATCACCTGTATCGATATGTGGTGTAAAGATTGGTTTATTCTTTCCTCTTAATACCTTGGCAACTTCAGATGCCAGGCGTCCTAATGTCATACCTTCAGCGTCAACTACATACCATTTTCTATCAATGGTAGCTGGGCTAGCCATAAAAGTCTTCATCGTTATTCCTCCTAGAAAAATGCTGTTCATCTCAGGCAGCGTGAATGTCCGGCACACTGTCCTCCATGTCATATTGTTTATAGTTAAATGGCACTCCGGGGCTTTGGAATGACATTTATTCACTATCACAGACTTAAATATTATATTACACGACTCCTTGCGTGTCAATATCTTTTTCTTCCATATACTCAATTCCCATCATAGTCAGTCCGTGCGCCGGTGCGGTCGGTCCCGCAGCCTCTCTGTCGCGCGCTGCGAGAATCTGCTCCATCTGCTCCGGCTCGATCTGGCCTCCACCGACCTGTATCAGCGTCCCGGCAATAATCCGGACCATATTGTACAAAAAACCGTTGCCTGTCACCCGGATCGTGATGATGTCGTCCGCTTTTGTGACACTGCACGCATAGATTGTCCGGACCGTGGTCTTCACCTGTGCATTGACCGCACAGAAGCTCTTAAAATCGTGCTCCCCTTCCAGGTACACCGCCGCCCGGCTCATCTTCTCCACATCCAGGCTGTGGTGGTAAAAATAAGTATCCAGCCGTCTCGTCGGCATACGGAATGTCCGGTTCAAAATGCGGTACTCATATGTCTTGCGGCTGTTCTGATAGCGCGGATGCCAGTCCGCAGGAACCTCGCAGGACCCCTGCACGACAATATCCTCAGGCAGACGCTGATTCAGTGCAAACGAAATCTTATCCGCCGGCATGCGCGTCGTCGTATCGAAAATTGCCACGTTTCCCAGCGAATGGACGCCGGAATCCGTGCGGCTTGCGCCGGTCACTGCGATCTCCTCCCCCAAAAGCGAGGAAAGATGGCGGTTCAGCACTTCCTCGATCGTGATTCCGTTGGGCTGCACCTGCCATCCTTTATAATTCGTGCCGTCGTACGCCACGGTCATTTTTACACGTTTTACCTCTTTCTCCAAACCATTTCTCCTTGCAGCTTTATTGCGGCCACGGCACAAAGATTCTGCACAGAATGATGAGCGCCAGATACAGCCACATGATCAGATAGGACAGGCGGTCGCGTCCCTCATAGCGCAGCGGCTTCATCTTCGTTCTGCCTTCTCCGCCGTTATAGCAGCGCGCCTCCATCGCCATTGCAAGATCATCCGCACGCCGGAATGCTGACACGAACAGCGGCACCAGAAGCGGGATCATGCTTTTGACTTTTTTTAACAGATTGCCACTCTCAAAATCAGCCCCGCGTGCCATCTGCGCTTTCATGATCTTATCCGTTTCCTCAATCAGAATCGGAATAAAGCGGAGCGCAATCGACATCATCATTGCAATCGCGTGCACCGGAACACCGATCTTAGAAAGCGGCATCAGCGCTTTTTCCAGACCATCTGTCAGCTGGTTCGGCGTTGTGGTCAGCGTCATGATTGAGGTTCCGAGAATCAGATAGGTCAGGCGGATCGCCATCAGCACCGCGCTGGTCACACCCTCCTTCGTGATCGTAAAACGCCAGACACTCACCAGTGCCTCACCGGGCGTCAAAAACAGATTGAACACCGCCGTGATTAACATCAGGATCATGATTGCTTTTAATCCCTTTACCATGAACTTAAACGGCACCTTCGACAGCTTTATGACTGTAATCAGAAATACCGTTGCAATCGCAAGCGCTGCCACGCCACGGAAGCAGAACAGGGATATGATATAGATCATTGTACTAAACAGTTTCACACGCGGGTCCAGTTTATGGATCACAGAATCTGCCGGATAATACTGGCCCAGTGTAATATCTCTCAACATGTATAAACTTCCTCCCTACCGGAATTCTTCATCGACGCCCGCCGGTGACTCTTTCCTCCGTAAAATGATTCCTGCCGCGGCACACCTTACCGGTGAATATCGCTCCTGCCGGAATCAATTCCCGTCAATGCCTGCATCAGGCTGGCTCTGGCTTCCTCCACCGTCGTCGCCTCCGTATCCACGGAAAGCCCGTGCTCCTTCAGTTCGTGCATCAGGTAAGTCACCTGTGGAGCCGCGAGTCCGATCGTCTCCAGCTCCTTATAGTGCCGGAACACTTCCTTCGGTGTGTCGTCGAACATCACCTGTCCATGGTTCATCACGATAATGCGCTCCACATACTTGGCGACATCCTCCATACTGTGCGACACCAGAATGACCGTCATGTTTCGCTCGCGGTGCATCCGTGCCACAAGGTCTAAGATCTCGTCTCTTCCTGCCGGGTCAAGTCCCGCGGTCGGCTCATCCAGGATCAGCACCTCCGGCTTCATGGCAAGCACTCCGGCGATCGCCACACGGCGCTTCTGCCCTCCCGAGAGATCAAACGGCGACTGGTAATAAAGCTCCTCCGGCATACCAACACTGCGCAGTGCCTCAAACGCCCGCAGTCCCGCCTCTTCCTTGGAAAGTCCCTGGTTCTTCGGACCAAAGCAGACGTCATCAAAAATTGTCGTCTCGAAAAGCTGATGCTCCGGATACTGGAACACCAGTCCCACCCGGTTGCGCAGTTCTCTCAGGTCAAAATCTTCCTCATAAATATCCTGTCCATGAAAATAAATCGTTCCCGAGGTCGCCTTCATCAGACCGTTCAGGTGCTGGATCAACGTCGACTTGCCGGAGCCGGTATGGCCGATGATGCCGATGAACTGTCCGTCCTTGATCTCAAGGTTCACGTCCTTTAACGCCTGAATCTGGTACGCGGTCTCCTCACTGTATACAAAATTCACTTTATCTAAAATAATTGACATTTCTACTCTCCGATCTGTGCCACACGAAGAATCGCGTCCACAAGTTCCTGGCGGTGCAGCACACCGACGGGTACATTAATGCCGGACTGGCGCAGCAGATCCGCTAAAATCGTCACCTGCGGCACATCCAGTCTGTACTCCTTGAGTTTTCCCACCTGGGAGAACACTTCCCGCGGCGTTCCCTGCATGACGACTTTTCCCTGATCCATCACGATCACCTTGTCGGCATCCACGACTTCCTCCATATAATGTGTGATCAAAATGATCGTCACACCTTTTTTCCGGTTCAGCTCATGCGCCGTGCGGATGACTTCCTTCCGCCCGTTCGGATCAAGCATGGCGGTCGGCTCATCGAGCACGATGCACTTCGGCTCCATCGCCATGACCCCTGCAATCGCCACGCGCTGCTTCTGTCCGCCGGAGAGCTTGTTCGGCGAATGGTGGCGGTACGAGAGCATCCCTACCGCACCAAGGCTTTCCTCCACGCGCTTCCAGATCTCATCCGTCGGCACGCCGATATTCTCCGGTCCGAAGCCGACATCCTCCTCCACGACGCTCGCAATGATCTGGTTGTCCGGATTCTGGAATACCATGCCCGCGGTCTGACGCACCGCAAATGTATTCTCTTCCTTTGTGACGTCCTTGCCATCCACCCAGAGCGAGCCTTCGCTCGGCAGAAGGAGCGCGTTAATGTGTTTTGCAAGCGTGGATTTACCGGAACCGTTGTGTCCTAAAATGGCAATAAAATCTCCTGCTTCCACATCCAGATCGACGTGGTCGAGCGCTGTGGAGATGGACTCCACATTGCCCTCCTCATCACGTCTGATATATTCATGAACCAACTGTCTTGCCTTGATAATTCCCATCTGTACCCTCTCTAATCTTCCCAGCGCAGCCGGTGCAGCTCGCCCAGCAGCTTCATGTGGTCAAACTCATTCTGCCGCAATGCCTCATACAGCACAATCGCAACCGAATTGGATAAATTGAGTGACCGCGTCTCGCCGATCATCGGAATCCGCACACAGGTGTCCGGATTGGCTTTTAAGATCTCCTCCGGAATCCCGGCACTCTCTTTTCCAAACATAATATAGCAGTCCGGCTCATAGGATACCTCAGTGTATACATGTCTGCCCTTCGTCGTCGCCATATAAATTTTAGCACCCGGATTCTTCTCGCAGAAATCTTCCCAGTTGACATAGGTGGTCACATCCAGTTCACTCCAGTAATCCATGCCCGCACGCTTGATTGCTTTCTCATCCAGATGGAATCCCAGCGGTTCGATCAGGTGCAGTCTTGTCCCTGTCGCCACGCACGTTCTGCCGATATTTCCGGTGTTTGCCGGAATCTCCGGCTCATATAATACAACATTCAGCTTTGCCATGTCAGTCTCCATTCGGGAGGAAACGCCCTCCTCCCTTTTTCTTATGATCTCTTGCGAAGATCTGTGATAAACGCCTCCATGCGGTTCATCGCCTTCTTCAGGTTATCCAGCGAGTAAGCATAGGAAATGCGCACAAATCCCTCTCCGCAGTCTCCGAACGCAGTGCCCGGGACAACGGCTAATTTCTGCTGATTGAGCAGCTCCGTCGCAAATTCTTCGGACGTCATTCCGAACTCCTTGATGCACGGGAACACGTAAAATGCGCCAAACGGCTCAAAACAGGACAATCCCATCTCTTTAAACCGGTGCAGCAGATAGCGGCGTCTGCCGTTATACTCCTCGCGCATGGCAGCCACATCCTCATCTCCGTTGCGCAGTGCCTCCACGCCCGCATACTGGCTGGTGGACGGCGCACACATAATCGCGAACTGATGAATCTTTAACATCTGCTCGATGATGATGCGCGGTCCACACGCATACCCCAGACGCCAGCCTGTCATGGCATGGGATTTGGAAAAACCGTTGATCACGATCGTCCGGTCGCGCATTCCCTGCAGGGAGGCAATCGTCACATGCCGCTCCAGATACGTCAGCTCCGAGTATATCTCGTCGCTGATGACATAAAGGTCGTGCTCTCTTACGATGTCCGCGATCTTTTCCAGATCTTTTTTCTCCATGATGGCGCCGGTCGGATTATTCGGGAACGGCATCACCAGAAGCTTGGTCTTCGGTGTGATGGCAGCCTCCAGCGCTTCCGGCGTCAGACGGAATTCATTCTCCGCCTTCAGCTCAATGATCACCGGAACGCCTCCTGCAAGCACGGCGCACGGCACGTAGGACACGTAGCTCGGCTGCGGGATTAAAACCTCATCTCCCGGATCAAGCATGGCGCGCATCGCCGCATCGATCGCCTCGCTGCCTCCGATCGTCACCATGATCTCATGATCCGGATCATAGGACACCCCGTAATGCCGGTCCAGATAATGGTCAATCTCCACTTTTAATTCCTTGAGTCCGGCATTGGATGTATAGTGTGTCTTTCCTTTTTCCAGGGAATAAATACCCTCGTCGCGGATATGCCACGGTGTATCAAAATCCGGCTCGCCGACACCCAGAGAGATCGCGTCCTTCATCTCATGGACGACGTCAAAGAACTTTCGGATACCAGACGGCTGGATCGTTGTGATTGTCTTATTTAACGGATCTCTCATCTTACATCTCTATCCTTTCATCTTTGGGCTGCTCTGCCATTACGGTTCCATGATCCTTATACTTCTTCAGGATGAAGTTGGTCTTCGTGCTGAGCACGGAATCCAGCGGGGAAAGCTTATCGGACACGAACTGTGAAACCTCGCGCAGGGTCTTTCCCTCGATCGTCACCATAAAATCAAAGCCTCCGGAGATGAGGTAAACGGAATTGACCTCCGGATAGTTGTAGATCCGCTCTGCCACCTTGTCAAAGCCCATGCCGCGCTGCGGTGTCACACGTACCTCGATTAGCGCAGTCACCTTCTCAATGCCAGCTTTGTCCCAGTCGATCAGTGTGTGGTAGCCGCAGATAATGTGCTCCTCTTCCATTTTCTCAAGCTCATTCATAACCGTTGTCTCATCGACGCCAAGCACAATGGCAAGCTCCTTTAAGTCAATCCGGCTGTTCTTCTCTATAAATGTCAAAATCTTTTCACGCATCGCTTCTTCTCCTTTATATCGCCTTATATAATTCGTCCGCCTTCGGAGGCTCCAAAAATCTGCGTTCCTCCTCGTTCAAAAGGACGCGGTCGTTCCCCGCGGTTGCCTTTCCGATAATCGTTGCAGGGATTCCTGCCTTCTCCAGTTCTCTTACCAGCAGATTGCCATCCTCTGCCGCCATCAGCATACAGCCGCTGGAAATCAGCTGGTAGGGGTTGATTCCGAAAAATTCACAGACCTCAATGGTCTCCTGACGAACCGGTATCTTTTTCAAATCGATTTCAAGTCCGACGCCAGATGCTTCCGCCATTTCCCAGAGCGCACCGAATATTCCGCCCTCTGTGACGTCATGCATTGCACCAACGCCAGACTTGACGGCGACTGTGGCCTCTGATTGTACCGATATATAAGCATCCAGTGCTTTTGCCTTCTCGACAAAAGGCACCGAGAACTTTGTCTTTAGTTCTGTTTCTTTTTCCTTTGCGATAATGGAAGTTCCCTCAATTCCGATCCACTTTGTGACAAGAATATCCATACCCGGCCTCGCCCCTCCGGTCGAGATCAGACAGCCATCCTTCACTTTGCCGACACCGCAGACGGAGATCACCGGCTGATTGACCACCGCCGTCACTTCCGTGTGTCCCCCCATCACCTGGATCTTTGCCTTGGCGCAGGCTTCCTCCACCTGTGCCATCATGGCACGCAGTTCGGGCTCCTCCACGCTCTCCGGCAGCAGCACCGTGAGCAGCACGCCCACCGGCTCCGCCCCCGCGCTTGCCAGATCATTCACTGTAATCTGAATCGCAAGTGTCCCGATGTCCTTCGCCGTTCCGGTAATCGGATCTGTGGACATCACAAGCGTCTCATCCTCTGCCAGCTTGATCGCGGCGCAGTCCTCTCCGACGCCGGCTCCTAAGACAACCTCGGGGCGTCTGGTATGTATTTGTTTGAATACGGAGCGCTTCAGTACGCTCTCCGGCAGTTTTCCGATCTTCATCTGTGTTCTCCCGTTTATTTACAGCTTAAGGCTGTCTCTTCTGAGGCAGCCTTAAACAATCTCTTATACTTTTATTCTCCGCCTGTGATCTGGCTCTCATCCACCGTTCCAGTAATCGCCTGTTCTTCCTGCGACGGCTGTTCTACCGGTGCCGGATTTAAGATTGCTGCCGCACTCGCCGCATAAGGTGCAACCGCCGCATTGATGGTTGCCTCATCCCCGGTCGCAAGCGCCGCGCCAATCACCGCAGACACATTCGGGTCTGCTGATGCCGTTCCCACGTTTACAATCTTCGGAGACGCCTTGTAGGTACTCTTATTAAAAATCTCCCGGCTCTCCTCCACACCGTCTACCGTGACAACTTTCCACAGTCTTGCCACATAGCCGATATGCTTGCCCTGCGCAGTCTTCATATAACCCGCCGGATCTCCGGTCGCCACATACTGCGTGCCCGGATCCTGCTCGGATACCACTTCACTCTCATAAGTCACAACGCGGTTCGATGGTCTCGTGTCGTGTCCGTAGATCTTAAAGGTAACATTCTTTCCCTCGGTGTACCCCTCAATATAAATCGGAATGTCCTGATTATTGACAAAACGCAGATCCTTGTAATCGCCTGCAATCGCCGCATCCATGGATGGCTTCACATAGCTTACGATCATGGAATGATTCGAGCGCTGCGTGATCTCAAGCTCCGCCAGAATGACTGCGTTGTACAAAGTCGTAGATACCTGGCACACACCGCCGCCGTAGGACTCAACCGTCTGACCATTCTCGTAGGCACCTGCCAGTTCGTATCCGTTTGCCGCATCCAGCGGTCCGATCGCTTCATAGACGGAAAATTCCTCGCCCGGATAAAGCAGTGTACCATTGATCTTGCTGGTTGCATTGGAGATGTTGTCGCAACGGTTCTGACCGGAATCCTTGTAATTCGTCGTATAGCTTCCCATCATATCCGTGATCTGCTCCAGATCTTCCTCGCTGCCGCGCGGCTCCACCACTTCCGCCACGAGCTCGATCTCGGCGTTGCCACCGTCCCACTCACTGCTGATATAGTTCTCGATCGCCGCAATGGAATCCTCCACGTTGACCTCGATGCCCTGCTCGCCCTTAATGATCTTAAACGCACCGTTCTCACGAACCAGACCATTATCCACAGCCTCCTGGTTCAGCTGCGCCGCTTTCTCGGAAAGGATGGATGCCACCGCATCGGAATCCACATCCAGTGAGAGTGCAATCACTTTGTCCCCCTGCTGCAGATCCTTCTTGTCCTTGTACCGCTTGATGAGGTTGCCGCTTCTGCCGACATCTATCGCCTCGTCCACCACGTTTAAGTTGGAAAAGGATATTCCAAGATCAGCTGCCGTCACGGAAACGCTCTTATCGCCGGTCTTCAATGTCATCTCCGCCGAATCTGCGCTCTCCACGTACGCTTCTACCGCGCTGACCGCTTCTTCCTCCGTCATGCCGCCCACATAAATATTGCCGATATAGACACCGTCCTCAATCGTCTCCGTCTCCTGTGCCCTCATGGAAACCGGTGCCGCCAGCAATGCGTAAAGTGCCACTGCACCCCCAAACAATGTCAAAAAACCTGTTCCCTTTTTCATATTCTTCCCTCTGAAATATCTGTTCTCTGCTCTGCTAACGCCTGTTTTGCCAAGCATATACTCTGCTTCCGCTCATTATAGCCCATACGCGCCTTTCTTTTCAAGGTGCATAAACACGAATATGTTTGACTCACTCTGGGATTTTTAGTATATTTTACATGAAAGCAAAACGGCGGAATACACTTATAATAACGCTGCAAGCACCTTTGTCAGAAGCATGGCTGCCACAACCACAATGATGATTCCTGCAAGCAGTTTTTTATTCTTTTTTTTACCAAAATCGTACATTTCGTTCTACCACCTTTCCGTTCACGCCCTGGATACCGCGCGAACCTTTTACACTATACCACAAGAAGGGATGATTCTCATGATTTTTTTAGGACTTTTTATCTTTTTTGTATGTATGTTTGCTTATCTGCGCCATAAAAGCACCGCTGCCGAAGAAGCCGCTGCCGAGAGCTTCTGGAACCGCGAGAACGAAGCAAACCACACACGCCGCAAGGACATCAGCGGGCTTCCCTATATTACCATACCTCTTGCCGATTTTCCAATGGGTATCTATGACAATCCCGAATTAAAAAAATATGAGGAGACTCTCCAATCGCTTGCCGGACAGAAAATCTTAAACCTCGGCGGCAAGACCAACACCGATCTCAAGCTGGAGTACGGCGTTGCCAATCTGGAAACGCTCTGCGCCTGTGACGAGAACTACACCACCCTCTGCCGCACCATCTATGAGTACGCCGAATGTTTGAAAAAGCTCGGTCATGACGCGGAGGCAGTCCGGGTTCTCGAGTACGGCATCAGCTGCGGGTCCGATCACAGTGGGAACTACCGGATGCTCGCAGACTATTATCTAAACGCCAGGGATTCCGACGCACTTGACCGTCTTCTCATCGCCGCGAGAGCACTGGAATCCCCCAGACAGAACGCCATCGTCGCCATGCTTGAGGAAAAAGTAAATGCTTAATCCCGGGGCATCCGCCCGTGCACGGCGATCCAGCGGTCAAGCAGTCTCGACGCCTCACTCCGCGTCATCTGCTCCGGGATCTCCGTCTCCGGGATGCCGTAATGCGCAGCATATTTCTTGAGGCCATCCATCTGACGCCCCGTTGCGGGCGTCTGTTTTTTTGTGCGGTAACAGAGCGCATACGGCAGAAACGCCTCCGGCTGTGCCGTACCGTACTCCTGTTTTAATCTCTCCAGCACGATTCCGGTCGCCATCGCATCATCGAGCGCACGGTGCGCCCGCTCACGCCCGATTCCGAAATAGGTACACAGACTTTCCAGGTCCTTTTTCTGCTCCGCCGGAAGGAAGCGCCTTGCCAGCTTTAAGGTATCCACAGCATTTCGCTCAAACGCCTGACCGTGGTTGACCGACCACTGTTTCAGAAAGCTGTAATCAAAAATCACATTCTGGCCGACCAGCACATCGTCCCCCAGGAATGTAAAAAATTCCCGCATCGCCTCTTCCGGCTCCCTGCCGCCTGCCGCCATCTCCGGCGTAATGCCCGTCAGTTCTACCACGCGCTCTGACAATTCCCGCCCACATTTTAAAATAGCGCCATACGTTTCCGTCTGTCTGCCGTCTCTGACGCGCACGGCTCCCACTTCCAGAATGGCGTCCGCCTTCGCATTCAATCCCGTCATCTCAAGATCAATGACCACATAATCCTCTAACAATCTATTCTCCCCTCTTTCCGGTTATTCCCCGGAAGGCTCCAGATATTCATGCCGCGCCTGGTGATCGAGCGGATCCCTTCCGGTATAGTCAAATCTCACATAGACCGGTTCCTCCAGCCTCTCCGGGAGCGATGCGGTATCCTGCCTGTGGCCGGAAAACCGGTAGAAAAACCGCTCAATGTGCGACTGCTTGCCTTTTTTTCCATACCGGCACGCAATCTGTTTCCACTCATTTGCATCCGCTGCCCACGAAGGTCTGCTTCCGAGATTCTCTCTTTCATACAGGTCATATACCAGACCCTCACCAAGCACCGGAAGCAGTCCCGGCTTACGCTCTTTTGCAAATTCCAACAGAATCTCCGCCCTGCGCATCCTGGAATGACCCATTCCAAAATAACCGTGCTCCTCATAAAAAGTTCCCAGTTCCGCAAACATGGCAAACGCACTCGCATACTGCGTCTCCAGAAGCCGGATTGCTGTGGCGTACTGTCCGCTGTTGTAATACACCTCGAGCATCTCTTCCACCTGCCGGATGCGAAGGATCTCCCCGAACTTAAGCCAGTTTGTCTTAAGCACCTCATACGGCGGTCTGCTCCGGTAGACAAGTCCATACTCTGTGGCATGCTCATACATGTAAGAACCTTTTAGCACTTTTAAAAATCCAAGCTGAAGCTGATTGGGCTTTAACGCGTAAATCTCATCAAACGAACGCGCAAATGTCTCATAGCCCTCATAGGGCAGACCTGCGATCAGATCCAGATGCTCGTGAATATTCTCTTTTTCCTGGATGCTCCTTACTACCGCTTTCAGGCGGTCCAGATGCATCGTCCGGTGAATCTCGGTGATTGTGGCGTCGTTCGTGGACTGCACGCCGATCTCCAGCTGGATCAGTCCCGGCCGCATCTGACCGATCAGCGCAATCTCCTCATCCGTCAGAAGATCGGCAGATATCTCAAAATGGAAGTTGGTCACGCCATTATCATGTTCGATTAAAAACTTCCAGATCTCCATGGCATGTTCATGCCTGCAGTTAAAGGTGCGGTCCACAAACTTCACCTGCGCGACCTCCTGCTCCAAAAAAAATGCCAGTTCTTTTTTCACCCGCTCCACATCCCGGAACCGCAGTGTCTTTTCCACCGAGGAAAGACAGTAGCTGCACCGGAACGGACATCCTCTGCTCGATTCATAATAGATGATGCGGTTCCGGAAATCTTCAACGGCTCCGTAGCAGAACGGAATCCGGTTTAAATCCAGCGGCTCGCGCGCTCCGGTTTTTACGAGGCTCTCTCCGGCACGGTACATGATTCCCTTGATTCCCGGGAAATCCACCTTCCCCGCCTTCGCTCCGGCACCCGCTTTTGCGTAGTTCTCACACAGTTCCAGAAAAGTCTCTTCTCCCTCGCCAACCATTGCCCCGGTCACCTGCGGATGCGCTTTTAGAAACGCCTCCGTCTCATAAGACACTTCCGGGCCTCCGACCCAGATCGGCACTTCGGGACAGATCTTGTGGTACTCGTCCATCAGCTGTTCCACATAATCCAGATTCCAGATATAACAGGAAAAGCAAAGCACATCTGGCTTTGCCTTATAGATTCCTTCCAATATGTAGTCTATCGTATGGTTAATCGTATATTCCCCGATCTCCACCTGCGCCCCGCCGGTGCCATAAGCCTCCGCATAGGCACGCAGATCGTACACTGCCAGATTTGAGTGAATGTATTTTGCATTCACCGCCGTCAACAATACTTTCATCGTCTCACCTGATTCTTGCCCTCTCTTTTTGCGCGGTAAAGAGCAGCGTCCGCCACTTCAAAAAACGCGCTGGCACCCGGATAAGCCCTGTCGTACTCCGCCACACCGATGCTTACGGAAAACGACCGCTCCCCCTGCGGCGTTGTAAACATTTTCTGTTCAAACTCCTGCCGGATCTGCTCCGCCATCTCTTCCGCCTGTCCGACTCCCGCTCCCTTAAATATGATGGCAAACTCCTCGCCGCCATAGCGGGCACAGAATCCCGCCGCGCCTTTGTGTCTGGCGCAGATGTCTGCCACTTCTTTTAAAACGACATCTCCAAACGCATGTCCGTAGGTATCATTGACATTCTTAAAATTATCAATATCGATCACCGCAAGCGAAAAACGCTCCCGGTTCTCCTCGTACCTTCTCTGGTAATACTCTAACTCCTCATAAAAGCTTTCATGGTTGTAGAGCTTGGTCAGGGAATCCCGCTTGGAACGCTCATCGTTCACGATCGCCGAATCATTGACCAGTTCCAGCGCCACCAGCATACCGCACACCGTTCCCACGAAGATGCTGCCCTCAATAAACGGGGTTGTCAGCGGGAAATAAGAACTGGCAGGTATAAAATAGACACAGTCCAGCACATAGGCTGCAACGAGCAGCGCCGCCTGCACAAGCGTCATGACCCGGTCTTTGTAGAGCGGCGTCAGCAGCATCGGCAGCAACAGAACCATCGGCATCAGCGTCACGCTCGTATGCACCCACGCCATCACAGCCGCGTAGGATGTCAGCAGGAATATGGCGCATCCCGCCATCGCCCGTCTGCTGTATACACGCTTCTGTCTGCCGGTCAGCAGGCGGTACACAAAAAGAAGCAACAGCTGCAGTCCGCTCGGTCGCACAATGAACAGCCATCCATAGCGCAGTCTGCCGCAGTCCGCGGTGGGCTTAAAAAACAGAAACAAAAACAATTCTGTGATTAACACCACGCCCCAGATCTTCCAGCCCATCGAAAAGAAGCTCGCGCTCCACTCCTTCCAGCTTTCGCCACTCAGCCATTCATAGCTGCTGTCATGTCTGATCTTCTCCATCTTTTCCCCTCATTACGAAACGTAATACTTTCTTCCTAGAATATTATACTGTATCACACCGATTCTTTCAACGGCGAGTAAACGCACCCCGATCAGAAAAAACCAGAGACAGCTCCCCAACCGTCTCTGGTTCTATTTGAAATACTCTCCCTCTTTTTAGCACATGATGTGTCTTACAATCACATCGATGCCGGCAATCCAAAGCAGAAGCGCTCCGCCGACATATGCTTTTGTCTTGTGCTGAAATCCCAGATGATAACCCGTATACACGCCAAGCACAACGAATGCAATCGTCATACATACGATGATGATCAGCATCAGCGCAACGTTCGTCCCCAGGAATCCGAATGCGATCCCCGCAAGCAGCGTATAGATGCTTGTCACCGCAGTCATCCTCAGGAACTTTTTCACATCAAGGCTCTCCTCCCGGCGCTCATTGATCCATTCGTTCTTGATTGCCTTCGCAATCAGGCGGATGCCAAGTCCAAAAAAAATCACCGCCGCAATCACAAGTCCTACAAAATTCTCATCGTGTGCCAGCTCATTTCTGTAAAGGAGACCGGACAGATAGTTCCCGAGCGCCAGCGCGCAAAGCTGCCATACAGCGATCAACGCGCAGATGACGGACAACTGTTTTTTGTCCACTTTTGCGACCAATGCGCCCTGGCACTCCATCGCCGCGAAAATATCAAGCGATACTCCCGCTATAATCAGAACATTCTCTATCCAGTTCATTTCCGTCCTCCCTTACATGACTCCTTATTATTATACTCTCTTCTTACAATATTTCCAGAACAAATACAGATTTATTGAGACAATTTTCATTAGTCCTCTTTTACCGCATCTGTCTTGTAGATAAACTTGATGCTTCCGTTCACGCCGTCCGCAATATCCGTGTAGGTCTGATAGTCCTCTCCAGCGTCCAGAACTGCCTGGATACGATCCATCAGAGGCTCAATATCACCGTGGTAGGAATTTAAGATCTTCTCAATTCCATCCTCATTGAATGTAACGATTCCGTCTGCCAGCTGATGTGCGCCGTCCGATAACTGATCCACACCGTCGATCACTGCGTCGGTACCATCGCTTAACGCGTTGACGCCATCGTTGAGCTTCTGATTGTTGGAAACCAGTTCTGCACTTCCGTTCTTAAGCTGCGCCACACCGGATGTCAGTGCCGGTACCGCATCTGCCAGACTCTTCGTACCATCTGCCAGTGCTCTCGCTCCGGTTACCAGACTGTATCCGCCCGAGCTCTGCTGCTCAATACTTGCCGCCATCGTGGACTTTGTCTGTTCTGCCGCTGACACAGCTGCTGTTCCGGCTGCTTCCTTCGCTCCAAGTACCGCTGCATCTCCGGCCGCTGCCTTTGCTCCGAGTACCGCTGCATCTCCGGCTGCTGCCTTCGCTCCAAGTACCGCTGCATCTCCGGCTGCCGCCTTCGCTCCGAGTGCCGCTGCATCTCCGGCTGCTGTCTTTGCTCCCGTTACTGCTGCCTCGCCTGCTGCTGCCTGAGCGACCTGTTTCGCAGTATCTGCCACACCCGTTGCCAGAGAATCTGCCGCTCCGCCAAGCTGCGTTGTGATTGTGGTATCAAGCTGTGCTGCAACCGTCTGCTGTGCCTCTGCGATTTCATCCGCATGATTGGTCTGAATCTCTGCGATGGTCTCTGTAGGATGCTGCGCTGCAACCGATGCAAGTGCCGCTCCGTTAATCAGATTCTGCACATCCGCAGAAGATGTCAGAGATCCCTTCAGACCGTCCATCTTCGTGGTAATCTCCTGCGTTGCCTGATTCTTGATGGCTTCATACTGTCCGTTATCAAACTTTGCGCTTGCCTGCTGTGCAGCCTGATTCTTAATCGCTTCCGCCTGACCGTCCACTACTGCCTCTGCCTGTGTCTTAATCGCTTCTGCCTGCGCATCTACCACTGCAGATGCCTGACTCCTGATCGCTTCTGCCTGTGCATCTACCGTGGAAGATGCCTGATTTTTAATCGCTTCTGCCTGCGCATCTACCGCAGCGGATGCCCGATTCTTGATCGCCTCTGCCTGTTCATCCACTGCGGACGATGCCTGTGTCTGCATCGCTGCCTTCTCCTGATCGGTGAAGGAAGTCTTTAAAGTATTGTCTAACAGTTCTACGCCGTCCGCAATCGTTGCCGCACTGCTGTTCAATGTGCCGACACCGTTAGATAATGTCGGAATGCTGTCGGAAAGCTGCGTGATACCGCTTGCGATTTTTCCCGCTCCGTCCGTGTATGCATGAACGCCGGACTGCAGGGTGCCAACACCGTCCTTAAAGTCGCCCATCTTGGACTTCAAGGTGTCTACGCCGTCTGCCAGTTCTGCGGAGCCGTCGGTCAGCTGATCCATCGCATCTGTGAGTGTGTCAAATACCTCATCCAGCTTCGAGGTGTCATTGTCGCTGTCGGCGCTGATGAAGTTCGTTGCATTCATAACCACCGTCATCGTGGTATCAAGCTTGAAGTTCTCAACCTTTGCCTTTACCTCCACGTAATCCGGAATGGTGACATCCCCGTCGAAATCGTCGTCCTTTACGTTCAGGCTTTCCTTCAGCCCCGGAAGTGCATAGCCAACTACGACATTGTTGCTTCCGTCGGAGATCACCTTACCGTTTTCCACCTCGATATCCGAGAATTCATCTCCGAGGATCATGCCGCTGACTGCCATAAACGGTACATAGATGTCTTCGTCTTTTCCGTCAATCTTCGCTGTCACTTTCTGGTTGTTCGTGTAGTCGAACCGGATCGTAACCTCACCGGATTTTCCGGCAAGCTCCTCCGGCGTCACTTCCTTGCCGTCCAGATAGTAGGTCAGCTTCTGTGTCACCGGCAGCTCGCTCTCTGACGTTCCCTGGTAGAAAATGTCATTGCCGTCTGCCTGCCATGTCACCTTATTGCCGCTTTGTGTAAAGGTCTCATCGCCTTTTACATTTTCAATATCTTTTAATGTGGATGCATCTTCAAGCGTATCCTTGTCATCGTTGTTGATCAGATGATCGGAGACAATGATTTTCTGCTCCTTGCCGGTATTGTCGGCGATGACATATACTGTCTCTTCTTTTCCGATCTCTTTCTCGCTTACTTTGCTTCCGTTATCCAGCAGATCCTTTAAGCTGCTCTCGGCATCTTCCGTATCTTCCGCCTCCTCAGAAACTTCCGTCTCCTCCACGGTCTCTGTGGCAGCGCTGCCTGCCTTTGCCGCATTCACACTGTAGACGGAGGAACCTGTTGCAACAAGCGTAACGACCAGGACTCCGGCAATAATGCGGATTGCATATCTATTTTTGAATTTTGATTTTAACTCTGGTAATTTCATGGTTTTTACCTTCCTTTCCCGTTACTGTACCGATACATTGTTTTCCGACACATTCACCGTCGTGCCCTTTTTATTGCGAAATCCCATGCTCGTCGCACAGATCAGTTTATCAAAAATCATAAACATGGACGGCAGAATGAAAATAACGACAAACATACTGATGATTGCTCCGCGTGCCATCAGAATACACAGGGAACTGATCATATCAATATTGGAATACATGCCGACACCGAAGGTCGCTGCAAAGAAGCTGAGCGCACTGACAATGATCGACTGGATGGAGCTGCGGAGTGCCGTCGCAATCGCTTCCTTCTTGTCCGCCCCGTTGTAGCGAAGCTTCTTGTACTTTGTTGTCATGAGAATCGCATAATCGACCGTCGCGCCGAGCTGAATCGTACCGATGACGATAGAAGCGATAAACGGCAGCGTCGTGTGCGTATATGCCGGAATACCCATGTTGATAAAAATGGCGAACTCAATGACCGCCACCAGAATGACCGGCAGTGACACTGACTTAAATACCAGTGCGATAATCACGAAAATTGCACCGATCGACACGATGCTGACTGTCTTAAAGTCCTGATCTGTGATCTCAATCAGATCCTTCGTACACGGTGCCTCACCGATTAACATGGCAGAGGAATCATATTTTTTGATGATATTGTTGATCTCCTCGCACTGCGCGTTCACTTCATCAGAAGCAACCGCATATTCCGAGCCGACCACCATCATCTGATAATCGCCGTTGATCAAGACGTCTTTTACGTCATCCGGGATAAACTCCCTCGGGATGCCTGGTCCTACCAGCGAGTCAAAGCCAAGCGCCATCTTCACGCCATCCACCTTGCTGATCTCATCCAACATTGCGCTGGCATCTTTTGCGGAGAGACTGCTGTCCGCAATGATCATGTGCGTCGCACCCATCTCAAAGTCTTCGTTTAACTTATCGTTCGCAGTAATACTGCTTAAGCTCTTCGGCAGTGTTCCCGCAAGATCGTAATACACATCCGTGTGTGTGTAGCCGTAGACTGCCGGGCCCAACACCACCAGAAATACGATCAGGAATACGCCGTAATGGCGCACGATCCAGTCTGCAATCCGTCCCAGATCTGGGATGATAACCTTGTGCTTCGTCTTCTCGATCGCCTTGTCAAATACAAGCAGCAGCGACGGCAGCACCGTAACGCAGCAGATAACGCCGAGAACAACACCCTTTGCCATGACAATTCCAAGATCCATACCAAGTGTAAAGCTCATGAAACACAGTGCCACGAAACCAGCCACCGTCGTGATGGAGCTTCCGACCACCGATGTGATCGTATTAGAAATCGCATGCGCCATCGCACGTTTTTTATCTCCCTGAAAACGCTCCTGCTGCTCTTCGTAACTGTGCCAGAGGAAAATGGAATAATCCATCGTCACACCCAGCTGTAAGACCGCCGCGAGCGCCTGTGTCACATAGGAAATCTCTCCCTTGAAAACATTGGTACCCAGATTGTATACAATCGCCATTCCGATACTGAGCAAAAAGAAAATCGGCGCCAGAGCCGAATCCATCGTAAGTGACAGGACAATGACTGCCAGTACAACCGCAATCAGCACATAGACCGGGGTCTCCTTGTTCGACAGATTCTTGATATCTGTAACCACTGCCGACATACCGCTGATATAGCACTGATCTTTTACCACACCGCGCAGTTCCTCAATCGCATCCATCGTCTCGTCCGCGGACATCGATGTATCGTATAACACTGCGAGCAAGGTGCTGTCCTTCTCATCATTATTAAAGAAATCATAGATCTCATCCGGCAGCATCTCCATCGGAATGCTGATGTCCGCCAGTGAATCGTACCAGATCACTGATTTTACGTGAGGAACTTCCTCCATCTGCTCCCGCATTGCAGATATGTCCTTCGCGTCCATACCCTCCACTACACAAAACGAGAATGCTCCCGTTCCAAACTCGTCAAGCAGGAGATCCTGCCCCTTCATCGTCTCAATCTCTTCCGGCAGATATGTCAGGATATCATAATTCACTCTCGTGTTAAAATATCCGATTGCCGACGGTATCAATAAGAAAATACTGAGAATCAAAATCGGTATTCGCAGCTTGACGACCGCTTTTCCAAATTTAATCATGGTCCCTCTCTCCTTTCCATAAAAGCATTGTATAAAAAAAAGACTGAATATGAAAATATTCAATCTTTTCTCCGTGTATCGGGTTATTATACACTCGACCCGAAATGTATAACTATCTATACATTTATATTCATTTGTATTCTGTCCGCAATTACAGTTCTGTCAGAATATCCGTCATCGACCGCTTGATCATGTAATTATAGATTTCTGCAAGTTCCTTGGATGAAATCGTCATTCCGGACTTGATCCAGGTGATCACCACATAGCACATGGACTGTGCATAATACTCCGCGATACGCTCTGGTGTCAGCCACACGTACCGGCTTTTTCTGCCCTCTGCCTGTCCTTTGATGACCTGTAGCAGCACGCGCTCCACACAGCTTTGTGCAATGCTGCCGAATGAATTCTGTCCTTCCAGCCGGCTTGCCTTCGTGTAGAACTCCTTCTCACGCTCGATCCCGCTGAACAGAAGCACCAGCGCCTCGTTGATCATCCCGTTCTGGATCAGCGGTTCCACCGGTTCCAGCAGTTCCTTGTCGATAATCCACTCCAGCAGATCATATTTGTCCTGAAAATGATTGTAAAATGTCGGGCGGATCACGCCCGCCTTATCTGTAATCTCTTTGATTGTAATCTTCTCTATTGGCTGCTTTAACGCCAGTTCCTTAAAGCTCTCTGCCAAAAGTGTATCAATCGCACTCTTTCCCTGTCCAGTCATAACTCCCTCTCGCCCCAGGTGCTCTATCGCACTATGAGTCTCCCAACAGTTACCGCCCTCGCTTTTTCATCGTCACGCATGTTCAACATCTCTCCCGTCTCCACAACGCGCACCAGCGGACGCAGCGGGAAATTCTCAAAATTCCGTGCCACCACCGCATGCTGCCCGTTGGACAGTTCGACTTCGCAGCCGATCGGATACGCCGCCACTTTCCTTGCGAACACAGCCACAATATCCGGGTCAAACCAGCGGTCGCCCAGCGCCATCACATATTCTAACGCCTCCGACGGCGACAGTGATTTCTGTGCCGGAAACGCGGAAACCTTTGCGTCATAACAGTCTGCAATCCGGATAATGCGGGCAAACAGGTGAATCTCGCCGCCCTTTTTGCCAAGCGGATACCCTTCGCCGTTGTAGCACTCGTGATGCTCCATGATTCCCTCATACACATCCGCGGAAAATCGGCATGTCTCGCGCAGATATTCCGCACCGATCTTCGGATGGCTCCGATAGACCTCCTGCTCTTTTTCGCTGCGGTGCGCCTTACCTCCCCGCACGATGTCATGATCGATAAACCGCTTCCCAATGTCATGCAGCAGCGCCGCCGCTGCAAGCTGGCACAGCTCATCATGCGGAAGCCCCAGCCGTGCGCCGACTACCACAGAAAGGATGCCCACATGAATGGAATGGTAATAGATATAATCATCATAACTCTTGATGTCCATGATATTGCACATGATGTCTCCATTGCATATCACATCATCGACCACAGACTCCACCGTTTTGCGCAGCTTAAACTCCGCTTCCGACGGTTCCTGCTTCCGCATATCCGTGTGAAACAGATCATATACAATTTTCAGTGCCTGCCTCCGGACTTCCGGGCTGACAATCTGCTGTATCTCAATCCCCCTGGAAAACTCATCGTCCACATAGACACCCGGGAACCCAAGGAATTCCAGATTTGAAATTTGTTCTTCTGTCAGCAGAATATGCCTTCCCAGAAGAAGTCTTCCCGCCCCGTCATAAATGTCCTGCCCCAGTGCCATTCCCGGCGTCAGTCTGCTCGTCGGTAAATAACGCATTTGTGCTTCCTTTCCGCTAAATTATTATTATTTTAGCGCTTTTACTCATCAAATTCAACCGTAACAAAATATCCCTTCGGGGTCTCTTTGACGTCTACCACTGTGCCTTCCCGCGACTTGATGCGCTGGCTTACCACATAGTTCGCCGACATCGCGTACGCCTTGCCCAGTGTATAGTAATAGGAATTGGGCAGCTTCCCCTCTGTAATCGGAAGCACATCGCCGATCTCAAGCAGTCCGGTGCGCTCCATTTTAAACTCTTCTCTACGCATGAAAATATCCCTGTTTCTATGGCTTTTCTATGTATTTCCCACTATTGCCATGCATTTTTCATTATAGTATAATGATTCTGAATTCTCAAGATGTTTTCATTTATCATATACAAAGGAGCCTTATGAGCGATCAAACTGTTCTCATCGATCAATTCCTGTCATCCGTCATCAGCACGATTCACCCGGACGAAATCTTTGATTCTATTATAGACACAGCCGTCCGTCTGCTGTCTCCGGACGGTCTGCTGCTCACGATCCGTGACGATGTCAGTCCTTCCTACCACGTCACACGCAGTTTTGGCGATATCACCTGGGAAAAAGATTCTTTTCTCGATTCAAGCATTCTTTTGGAACAGCTTTTAAACGCAGACAGCTACATTCCGTTTATGCCGGGCGCAGGCCTGCCAGCTGCGCTTGACGGCATTTCCAGCCATACGCGCAGCTGGCTGATCCAGCAGAATATCATCGGCGTCTATTGTCTGAAGTACAACCGGGCACTGATCGGCTTTCTCTTCATCGCGCGGCACACTCACATGCCACTGTCTGCAGATCAGGTGTCCGCACTGTGCAAGATCGGCTTTTATGCCACCCACGCACTGCGCAACGCGAATCTCTACATGAACGCCTACCGGGCCTCCATCACGGATGATCTGACGGCACTCTACAACCGCAAGCATGCGTTTGAGATGATTGATGAACTCTGCCTCTCCGGTACGCCGTGCTCATTAATCATGCTCGATATCGATGATTTCAAACTTTACAACGAACTTTACGGCTCCAAGGAGGGCGATCACTTAATCCAGCGCTGTGCCAAGATCATTCTCTCTGCTCTGGATGAGGACGACATGGCATTCCGTTTCGGTTCGGACGAATTTCTCATCTTAAGACACGGCAGTGATGTCGCAGCCTCCAAAGCGTTTGCCCAGTCTCTCGTGGAGGTTCTGACAAAAGGCAGCATGTCAGACATGGTGTGGGAAATTACCATCACCTGCGGCATCTCCGTGTTTCCGGATATTTCTGCCGACAGCAGAGAGTTAATCCACAATGTCGAGCAGGCTGTCTATTTTGGAAAGCTTGACGGGAAAGGCCATCTCATCGTTTACCGCAAAGGTCTTGAAAACCGCTCCCAGAATCCGGATATCCGCACCGCCTACGAGCGGGTGGCGCCAACCATCTATGCGCTGACCGCCGCCATCGATGCCAAGGATAATTTTACGTTCATCCATTCCATGAATGTCTCAAAATATGCGGTCATGCTCGCAGAAGCGCTTCCTATGAGCGACAATGATATCGAGGTGATACGGATTGCAGGCATGCTTCACGACATCGGCAAGATCAGCATCCCTGAGCATATCTTAAAGAAAACCTCGGGGCTGACGCCGGAGGAATACACGATCATGAAAACGCACGTGGAGAATTCCATTAAGATGATCCGTTACCTTCCGAACATGGATTACGTGATCCCAGCGGTTGTCGCCCACCACGAGCGCTATGACGGAACCGGTTATCCCCGCGGATTAAAAGGAACGGAAATTCCCCTCATGGGACGTATCTTAACCATTGCAGACTGCTTTGACGCGATGACGGCCAGACGCCCCTACAAACAGGAGCGCTCGATCGACTACGCGGCAGGTGAGCTGAAAAAAAACAGCGGCACGCAGTTCGATCCCGAACTGGTACCGGTGTTCTTGTCTCTTATTAAAGACGGAAAGATTGTGGGCTGAAAATCCGCATCAGGTACACGTCTGCCTTTCAGTGATAAGTAATATTATTGGAAGCACACATCGTGGGATTTCAGCTGGAAATACAGCTGGATATTCGGTTCATAAAATGTGGCATTTCTAACCAGCCGGATGTTTGCATCCACGATGAATAAAAAATATTCCATCGTTTATAGCAGTTTAACAGGTAATACCAAGATGCTGGCTGATGCAATCCACGGGGCATTACCTCAGGATGAATGTGAGTATTTCGGTGTGTCCGACACAGTGATCCCT
>OGGZ01001229.1_pt1 | contig 23043 bp, 19 predicted proteins | sample 1571371 | NCBI WGS metagenome assembly OGGZ01 (sample SAMEA2582025, study PRJEB24529) | metagenome | biome: Human gut stool | place: China | collected 2011
GGAGAATATGGAACCGTTGATACTCTTGTGTCAACGGTGTCGCTGTTTTCTCCAATAGCTACTTTGGGAATAGGTGATGTTATAATCATGTTTTTATCCAAAAAAGAATACGATGCAAAAAAAATTTTTACAAACGCAACGCTTTTAATTTTGATTGGTAATTTTTTAGTTTCATTTATATATCCTTTATTTTTTATTTTTAATATATTTAGAGAGTTTATATTATATTTTATATTGTTAGTTATAATATCTTCAATATATGGTGTATTACAGATGTATATAAGGGGAATAGGAAAGGTTGCAGCATGTGCTGCTTCAGGAGTTATATATACGTTTACATTGGCTGTTTCAAATATTATTCTATTGCTTTATTTTAAACAAGGAATATCAGGGTATTTGATATCTGCGGTTCTAGCATATTTATTGCCATCTCTTTATTTGTTGATTATTGCGACTGATAAATGTTTTAAATATTCATTTATTGATATAAATTTAATTAAACAGATTTTAAAACTAAGTATTCCGTTAATGCCTACTGCAATATTATGGGTTCTAATGAATTTATCTGATAAATATGCTATTCTTTGGTTTGTTGGAACTTCAGGTAATGGAATATATGCTGTTGCACATAAAATTCCAACAATAATAAGTGTTGTTTATGGGATATTTCAACAAGCGTGGCAGTTGACAACATTTGAATTGGAGAACAAAGAAGAAAGATCACGTACATATACAAATGTATTTGAATTGTTAACAGGAATTATATTTATTTTAGGAGCAGTGCTTATTATTTTAAACAGAGTATACATTACCTATGGTTGTAATGAAAATTATTTGGAAGCGTGGAAGATTAGTCCAATATTGATGTATAGTTCTATACTTAATTGTGTATCAGGATTATTAGGCTCCAATTATTTGATTATGCATGACACTAAATCTGCATTAAAAGTTACAGCGGTAGGGGCGTTTATTAATACTATACTAAATTTTATCTTAGTTCCAATATATGGGGTGTATGGAGCTGCATTAGCTACTATTGTAGGATATTTATATATGGTAGTAAAGAAATATTTTGATACATCTATTTTTACACCATTAAGGATAAAAATAAAAAGATTTATATTTACAAATATTATTTTTGTTTGTATGTTTTTTTCAGCTTTTTTGGAAAGTCAATTATTGTTCTATAGTGTAAATTCTTTGTTGGTTATATTGATTGTAATATTGTACAATGAACAATTAAAGAAAATGGTTTATACGATAAAGAATATGCTATAAAAAAGAAAGTGAATTAAATATGAAAATTTGTATTATTACTATGATTAGCGATAACTATGGAAATCGTTTACAAAATTATGCACTTCAAGAAGTTTTGAAGGATTTAGGACATGTGGTAGAAACGATTCATAATCCATGGAGAAAAAAATATAACATTAGTTTAGAAAAATGGAAATTTATAATAAAAAAAATAATATTTTATATAACAAAAAGACCTAAGCGTTTTAAAAGAAAATTGAATTTTGAGAAATTTAACGATGAAAACATTTGTTTTTCAAGGTATTGGATAAATAAAAAAAGAGATAGGATAAAAGCAAATAAGTTTTACGATTTGTTTGTATGTGGAAGCGATCAAATTTGGAATTCAGAAGCCGAGAAAATTGATGGTAAATATTTTGCTGATTTTGCAGATAGAAAAAAAAGAGTTTCATATGCTGCATCGTTTGGCATCGAATATATAGTTGATGAAAGAAAAAAAGAATTTAAAAAATATCTCTCTGAAATGGAAAAAATATCGGTTCGTGAACAAACAGGTAGCGAGATAGTAGATGCATTGATAAATCAAAGACCTGAATGTCACATAGATCCAACTTTGCTTTTATCGAAAAATAAATGGGATTTCATAGCTGATAAGTATAAGAAACCATGTGAAAAATATCTTTTTTGTTATTTCTTAGGTAAACCGACAGAACGTATTTTGAATTTTTTAAATGAATATAAAAAGAAAAATGAAAAATTAAATATATTATCTATATGGAATCGTGAAGATGAAACACATAATAATGTAGGACCTGGTGAGTTTTTAGGGTTAATCAAAAATGCAGAATTTATTTTAACAGATTCTTTTCATGGAACTGTATTCTCGATTATTTATCATAAGCCTTTTTATACTTTTTCAAGAACTGGAGTAAAAGAAAGTATGGATACGAGAGTAGTTTCTTTATTAAAATTATTAGAATTAACAGATAGATTTGAGCCTGAAAATATTACATTGGATGGAGTTGAAAAAATAGATTTTGGAAAATCAAAAATTATATTAGATAGAGAGAAAAAAAGAGCAATTGAATATATAGAGGGAATCAGTAAATAACTAATGGTTGTTTATAGAGACATAAGTTTGCATGGATTGTAGTGTAATATTATTTGTAAGGATTTAATGATTGAGAAAGTCGGGGACAAAGTTACTTGTTAGATAATATACTAAAAGAAGATTGTTGTGGATGCTCTGCGTGTGCACAAGCATGTCCAATTTCATGTATAAATATGATTTTGGACGAAGAAGGATTTTGGTATCCTAAAATAGATAAAAAAAAATGTATTAATTGTAAAAAATGTGAAAATGTATGCCCTACTAAAAAAAATAGTATAAATAATAATGAAAGAAAAGGGACAGTTTACATATCATATGCATTGGATGATGGAATTAGACTTCAAAGTTCATCAGGAGGAATGTTTAGATTAATTGCTGAAGAGGCAATAAATAATTCTATGATAGTATATGGTGCTGCATTTGATAGTTTATTTGAGGTTCATCATATTGCTGTTGATAAAATTGAAGATATTAGGCAGTTGCAAGGTAGTAAATATATACAAAGTAGAATAGATGATGCATATACAGATATTAAAATAAAATTAAAAAATGGAAAAAAAGTTTTATTTGCCGGTACACCATGTCAAGTAGCAGGATTAAAATCCTTTTTGCAACAAGATTATGAACATCTTATTACAATAGGAATTTTATGCCATGGAGTACCATCATTAAAGATATGGAGAAAATATATTGAAGAGCAGAAGCAGAATTTTAAAAGTGAAATACAGGAAATATCATTTCGCAATAAACAAAATGGATGGAAAGCTTATTCGGTATACATGAAATTTTGTGATGGTTCTGTTTATAATTGTTTCTTTGCGGACGATTTATTTATGCAATTGTTTTTATCGAATATTTGCCTTAGACCATCTTGTTACAATTGTCATTTTAAGGATGTTTGGGATATGGCAGATATTGTACTGGGAGATTGTTGGGGAGTAGAAAATCATTCTCCTGAAATGGATGATGATAAAGGAACTTCGGTTGTATTTGTAAATTCAACCAAGGGAGAAACTTTATGGAAGCCGGCAAGTAGTAAAATGGCTTTAAAAGTAACTAACTTTAATGAGGTTTTCTCAGAAACATCTGAAGTAATAAAGTCTGCATGGAGGCATCCAAATAGGCGTAGGTTGTTTAAATTAATAGAAAATAGAGATTTGAAGCAATTAAAACTATTGATATCAGTATCTCCTATAAAAAGATTTTTATATAAACTGATAAAAATTGTATTTCGAGATAATAACGAATGTGGAAATGATAATATTTAAAATTCGAGTGTTATACAGATTGGTAGGGATAAAATAGAATTATTTGTGACAAAAACATACGTTTTAGTAAAAGATAGTTGTAATGTTATAGTCTTGTTTAAGATTATTATCTAGTATATATGTGTTGACTTATAATGTAGTATGTTAGTCTAAGATGGAAAATAAATAATAGTTAAAGTCTGAAGTTTAATAATGTTTCGAGAGAATGATAAAAAAATTAAAGATTCAAAAAATATAAAATAGAGGCGTAATTAAATGAATATATAATAATGTGAAATAATTAAAATCAATGTTTATTGAAATAAGGTCTCTAATATATTTAAAATAAATAGTTAAGAAAAATATGAGGTGTTATAGAGCGAATTAATTCAGTTATTATCAGCAGAATCAAAAAGGGGGAATTGGAAGTGCAAGTAAAATAAGAAACAAGTAAATAAAATGTAATTAATTATGGAAGGTTAGGAAAATAGAAATGATAGAAATTAATGAAGGAATTAAAAATATATGTTTTAATAAATTAAGAATAGTAGTCATACTATGTGTGTGTTGCATGGGATTATTATCTAGGTCGTATGTATCGGCAGATAATTTGTCGAATGTGCAAATTTTAATACAACCACAGGATATGAGTGGAAAACTAGGAGAGCAGTTAACATTAAGTGTAAAAACTGAGGGTGCTATAGCCTATCAGTGGCAGTATAGCACAGACGGAAAGAACTATAATGCATGGAGTTGGGTAGATGGATATGACAAAGCCAACATGAAGTTTGAACTTACAGAGGGAAGAGTAGGAATGAAATTCCGCTGTAAGATAACCGGAGAAGATGGGAATACAGTGTATACAAATACTGTAACAGCTTCAAAAAAACAAGCTGCTAGAATAACAGCACAGCCACAAGATGTTAAAGGAGGAATAGGAGAGAAGGTAACACTAGATGTACAAGCCGATGGAGTAATATCATACCAGTGGCAGTACAGTACAGCTGGAAAGAATTTCTATGCCTGGAGTTGGGTTGAAGGGTATGATAAAGCTCGTATGCAATTTGAACTTACAGAGGGAAGGGTAGGAATGAAATTCCGCTGTAAGATAACCGGAGAAGATGGAAATACAGTGTATACAAATGTAGTAACTGCAGAAAAAAAGAATGAAATTATAATAAAAAATCAACCACAAGATGTTAAAGGTGGAATAGGAGAGAAATTAACACTAGATGTACAAGCCGATGGGGTAACATCATACCGGTGGCAGTACAGTACAGATGGAAAGAATTTCTATGACTGGAGTTGGGTTGCAGGATATGATAAAACTCGTATGCAATTTGAACTTACAGAGGGAAGAGTTGGAATGAAATTTCGCTGTAAGTTAACAGGAGAAGATGGAAAGATAGTTTACACAAAAACTGTTAGTGCTTTACATATTAATTATGAAGAATGGGAAACACCTATATTATAGAGTGAGATTAATAAATAACAAAGTATACGATATCTGTTATCTATAATAGGTTGGTTAATAAAGTTTGTAAGTCATTAGAAACAAGTATTTATGGTGTTAAGCTCTATGCAAATTATGCAAATTCAGTATAAACTTTAAATTGTATTTTGTATGTTAATCCGCTATACTAGGTAAACGTCAAACCATGCGCCAGTCATTAAAATCAACGCCGCCCATTATTGGCGACGTGGCTTCCTGCATTCGTCCGGAAGACTATCTGACCATGGCATGAGATAGTCCAGCTTTTCTGGATCTATATTTTCTTTTTCCTCACAGAGTTTTGGCAGTTCTGTGAGGATATATTTAAAATAATAATACGGCCGCAGATTATTCAGCTTGGCTGTTTCTGAAATACTGTATACCATCGCACTGGCAGATGCTCCTTTAGCTGTATTGTGGAACATCCAGTTTTTCTTGCCGAGGCAAAAGGTGCGTATGGCTCTCTCCGAGGCAGAATTATCGATAGGGACATCTCCATCTTCAAGAAATACCTTAAGATATTTTTCCTGATTGATTATGAAATTCAGCCCCTGGCCTGTTTTGGATTTTGGAGGTACCGCACAGTCGTTAACCTGTTGTTTTACCCACGCAAAAAATTCCCCAACCAGCGGCCGGATCAATTCCTGCCGTTTTTGAAGCCGTTCCTCTGATGAGAGCCCTTTTAACTCAGTGTCAGCATTATAAAATTCAGCGATCTTCTGCAAAGCCTGGTATACAACCGATTGTCTTACCGACGACGGCTCCTTTTTATCTGCAGCCTTAACCGCATCTGCAAAATCACGCCTTGCATGCGCCCAGCAGTTCGCGTTTGTTACATCTGGAAGCTTTTTGTCAACCAGATGGTATTGCTGCAAACTGTCAGTTACAAGGACTCCCTTATAGTCCTTGTAAAAATCCAGAGGTTTTTGATGATCACGCCCCTTCTGATATTCATAGACCACGATTGGACGCCTGGTATAAAATTCTCCGGAACGGTGCACCCACATATAGCACTTGCTGTTTGGGTGGTCGCTGTCTGCTATTACTTGAGTCGGTGTTTCATCTGACTGTGTGACATGCAGTGACAGCAGCTCCTGCTTCATCCGTTCAACAAACGGAGGGAAGTACATCTGGGAGCATCTGACAATCCAGTTGGACATTGTCTGGCGTGATATATTTACACCATTACGTTGAAACTCCTGCTCAATCCGGTGTAATGCTGATGAATTCACATATTTTACATTAAGTATTGATGCCAGTAATGATGGCGTCACTATACTGTTGCGAAGCAAGTCCTTGGGTCTGTTTCCACGAAGGAACTCATCCTGATGATCACCATCAGTTCCCACATACACCTCGACAGTATGAATTTCGACAGTCCATGCTTCGGGCTCATGACGAAGCCTCTTGTAGGTTTCATCCGGCATACGGCGCCAATTGCCTTTTCCATAAAAAGCATCCAGCTGTTCTTCAGAAACACTGTATGGCGGAAGTATTTCTTCCGGGAAATCTTTCAGGTCGATATTCCGCTGTCCTTTTTTATTTGCACGCTTGGCAATAATGACCTCTTCAGCAGAAGGCTCCCTGGAAGATTCATCATAGGCGGCGTCCGCTTCGTCAAAAAACGAAAGCTGGCCTTCGATTGATTTTAAGCTCTCTGTATGCCTGCCAAATCTATAATTATTGGCAATGCGGACCTGCTCAATGAGTTTTTCGATGTTATCGTTTAAAGCATCGAGCTGTCCCTGCATCATAAGAACAATGGTAATCAGTTCTTCGCGGCTGCAATTATTCAGTTCTTCCAATGTATGTTTCTGTGCCATTGCTTCACTCCCTTAAACTGTTTTCATTATAACAGAAGCAGCTTTAATTAGCGAATTCTTGTGTGTTAGCTCTCCGTCATTATGCCTATCGCTATAAGGCTATAGGATGCTGATAAACGCAGGGAAATATAGAGCTTTCAAATTTCAAGATATTTGTTTCAAGTAACTGCTAACCATTGTACCAGTTGTGAAAAAGGCATATAAATCAGGTTCAACTATAGATTTTTTGACGTCATAAATGTCTTTGAAAAATCTCTGTTTTGCACAAACTCAGAAGGGATTTTGTGGTGTTACATCCTTGATTTTAGGATCGAGCGGATTTAAACCGAGCATCAGGTAATCGAATTGCTCTTCGGTAAGATCCGCAGCGTCTTCCGTGGTTCTTGGCCAGGATAGTGAACCGGATTCAATCCGTTTATACAGCAAAAGAAATCCATCGCCCATCCAAAGCAGTCCTTTAATCCTGTCGGAACGTCTACCGCAGAACAGGAACAAGGTTCCTTTCTCAAAAGGATTCTGCTTATATTTGTCACCAATGATCATCGAGAGACCATCAATGCCTTTGCGCAGATCCACTGTACCACACGCAAGCACAACCCGATTGATTTTAGCAACGTTCTCCAGCATGGACTACCTCCTTTAAGAGCCTGCTTAGCACAGCATCTGAAACATCGTTTGATATTTCGAGAATGATATCACCATTCCTGACAACTGCAGTCGCGTTAGAAGCTGACGAAAATTCCCGTGTTTGAATAGTTTTATCTGATGTAACAGGGGCAGCTATTTCAACAAAAGAAATTTCGGCAGGATTTTTGGTTGTTACAGGCAGCTTCATCTGGTCGTATGATTCTTTACGAAACTTGCGCAGCCAGTAATAATAAGATTTTTCCTTGATATCATTGTCTTTCAGCCATTGATGGACAGTTACGTTTGCAGGTCGTTCCTGACATTGATTTATGATATTTAACCAGTTAGCACGCCTTACATCGTGAGTACATTTATCCATGATAGTTTGCCTCCTCTAAAAAACTATTAGTTTTTTCGTGTCTTATAGAGTGTCTCACAAAAATGCTAATTATCCAAGGCGCGTGGTTTGACGTTTACGGTAGAGTGCTTTTGTACATACCTTACCTGTGAGTTTTCCGTATGGAGCTTTAGACCTGATAAAAATATATTCAGTACCGGTCTTTGGTCTGCCGGATGTTATATATGAATATACAGCATTGCCAACTTCAACAGGCAACGGAAGAGTGATCTGCGTTTTTGTTTTCTTCATGACAATGGATATCTGACGGTTCTTCCAGTCAATATCCTGAAATCTGAGTGCTAGGATATCATATGCCCTCAGCCCCATCCTCACTCCGAGTAAAACTATTGCAATGTCGCGAAGCTCTATAGGTTCATTGTGTTCCTCCCGAAAAGTATTGATTCTCTGTAACTGCTCATCGGACAGCACATCAATGATCTTATCCTGCGGAGCAGTCCCTGACATCAGGCATACATCCAGACTATGATTATCTACATATCCCTTTTCAGCAAGATAGCGCAAAAACGCCCTTACGATCACAAAGCAGCCAGACCGTCCCTGAAAAGCTGTATGCTCATCATAGAGTGAAAACTCTTTTATGATTGTGGATGAAAGCTGGTTGAAACTTTAATAAGCATGGTCAACTAGAAATCTGCAGAAACGAGTGCAGGAACAACGGTAACTTTTTATTGTTCCTGCAGCCCGAAATTCTCGTTTTTTCTGATCAAGCAGCCCTGATATAGCCTCTCTGCACCATGATGGCAGTTCATCATACATGATTGGATCATATTTGTACTTACCATCTGGATGTATATCACCTGTCAGGGTATAATCTTCATAGAATTTCAGGACTCGCCGCCAATGACGCCATGAACACCCCAGCGTTCTATTGATTTCTGCAAACCAGATCCACATGATATCCTGATGAAATCCGAGGAAATGCATATCCAGAAACAGGTACAGTGCGGTCAAGGCATGTCTGGCAAGGTTTAGGGTCGTACCAACATATCCATGAGCTTCCAAAAGCTCAACAAAAGGTGTGATCGTTTTATTGAATTCATCTGCCGACAAGGTTACGTCAGCTATCTTATCCAAAACTCTCCGGTTCTCAGCTGAGAACTCAGATAATGCCCCGATATGAGGATATGTCTGACATTTTAAGACAAGGCTGCAGTTCATAGGACAAAGACCTTTTTCTCCAAAGAATTTGATCATACGCGCAGTGTTGTTCAATATCATAGCCTTTGTATCATCAGAACAGTACATTTTTGTTCTTATCAGCTTTATGACTGCATCATAAGTGATGTCAGCAATGGTATGCACCCCCCATATCATCTAAAAAAAGTAATCCCTCTGAACAGTAAATCCGAGTCAGTTTCAATGTCCTGGCTGTATAGTGGTTGCTACAATCAGCAAGATACATATCAAGATCCTTTTGCCATAGTGCAGGCAGCTTGTCATAGTTTGAACGGTTCAAATAAAGACTGCGGTCGGAAATAGTTCCGATAAAGTCCATTTCTTCTAACTGATATGCATACTGTACCCATACAGCACACCTTTGCCGTGGTAATTCATTCTTGATCTCTGCAAGCCAGCTTTCACGGATCGCCTCTGAATAATTTCCAGCTCTTTGCTTTATAAAAAGCCCAAGGGATTCATAGCAATCTCTATGCGACTTCTGACTGCTGGAACACACCTCCTAGTAGCAGGCTTAGCACTGCCTCTGAAATATCGTTTGATATTTCCAATGTGATAGCTCCATGTCGGATAACTGCGGTCGTAGTTGAATTCAGCGAATCTTGTGTTGAAGCTGCTTTCTTCGATGTGGGAGCTGCGAATTCAACAAAAGAAATTTCCGCAGGTTCTTCAGTAACTGCCAGAAGCTGCATCTGGTCGTATGATTCTTTGCGAAACTTACGCTGCCAGTAGTAGTATGACTTTTCTTTGATGTTATTATCTTTCAGCCATTGCCGGGTGATTATGTTTGCTGGCCGTTCCTGACAGTGATTTATGATGTTTAACCAATTGGCACGCCTGACATTATGTGTGAGCTGATCCATGATAGTTTACCTCCTCTAAAAAACTGTTAGTTTTTTTGTGTTTTTTAGAGTATTGCACAAAGATGCTAATTATCCAAGGCGAGTGGTTTGACGTTTACGATTGCTCGGGAAAACGAGCAATCGCCTTGGAAGGGGAGATAACTTGCCAACCCCTGATAACTCATTGATTTTTATAGGGTGATTAGATTAACATGAAAATATGAAAGATGAAAAATGGGAAGTTGCCTAAAAAATGAATATAATTGGGAACAACAATTTGCCGAAAGATTATAATAAATTAATAAGTTATAGATTGTATTTTCGATGAAAATGCTTTATAGTAGAAATAGAATTGTAATTAAACAAAAGTTTGGGGGAATGTACAATTGAAGAAAAAGATGCGACAAGTTACAGATAGTGTGCATGAAACGATTTTTTTGAGCGAATTAGAATCTGAATTGATAGCTACTCCTTATTTCTACCGTCTACATGACATATATCAAAGCTCAACAGTATATATGACTTTTCCTTCCAATAGAACAAAAAGATATGAGCATTCACTTGGAACAATGGAATTGGCAAGTTCTATGCTCTTTTCAGCAGTTTCTAATGCCAGCCAGGAAACAAGAGATGAATTATTTAAAAAATTAAGATTTCATTTTGGAAATATTTTTGATCTAGCAATTTGCCGTTCTGGAAGTCAGGTTGCGGAATACTTTACTAAGTATAGGAATAAAATCGATGAAATATTCATGGGGTTAGAAGATGATCAGGACAGTGAGAGTATGTTACAATCTATTATTTCTAATGATATTAGGATTGCTGTAGCAAATGGTTGTTTTGCAGATTCTGCATTAGATCATTTTCAATATTATCAATTAAACGCTGAGTCAAAAAATGATGCAGATAATATTGAAAACTTGTTTTTATATAGGTGTTTATTGCAGGCAGTTCGTATTGTTGCATTATTTCATGATGTCGGTCATCCTCCGTATAGCCATATAATAGAAGATGTTTTAAAAAAATTGTATGAAAAAAGTCAAAGTACAGAATGTGGTTGGGATATAAAAAAAAATAATGCATTTCAACAAATTATGAAACAATATGCCACGCAGAACGAGCAAGAATCGTATAAATGTCAGACTATTTACAATGATACATCTCTTCCAAGCTCTGCTTTGCATGAAAGAATTGGGTTAAGCCTATTACAATTAGCAATAAATGATGTTATTCCAGAACTACTTTCCGATGTTGCAGATTCAGACAAAGGTAGAAGTTGTAAAATTTCTAGTATATTGTATTATATATTTGTTGTTGAGTTGGCAATAGGAATGTTAGTTGAAAAGAATAATTTTTTCAAATCATTCCATAAAATTGTTGATGGAATATTAGATGCAGATCGTCTGGATTATATCATGAGAGATTCTCTGAATAGTGGAGTTGATTGGGGAAAGGTGCCATATAAAAGATTGATTAATTCAGCTAAGTTATTTTTTATTAAAAAAGATTTAGATGGAAATAAATTGTCTGAGGAAGATCAGGTTTTTGTTATTGCCTATCCAAAGAAAGTTTCAGACGATATTGTAGATTTATTGTTAACAAGGTATAAGATTTTTGCTAGAATTAATTTCCATCATCGTTGTATGAAAACTTCCGTAGCATTACAATCTGCTGTTTTGGAGTTAGCAGAGGATTATCTAAAAAATCCAAAAGGAAAAGAAATAAATTCTGAAATTAATGTATTATGGTCTGCTTTAAATATGGGAGCAGGAGATAGAAGAATCAGAATAATTCAGTGGAACGATTCATGGCTTATATCGGTATTACATAAGGCCTTAGTAAGGATTATGCTAGATAAAAAGAATGAAAAGGCTTTACGTGAAAACTTGGAAGAAATTCTTCTGAATAAGAAAAGATATTATACTTTAATAAAACGCGGAAGTGATAGTCAGGCTTTTGTTCATAAGATTTTTGAGTATGCAGATATTTCTGATGAACGTTTAGAAAAATTAAAGCAAAAAGAATATGAAAAATATTATAGTACCAAGAAGGCAAATGAAAAAGTTACGGATATATTAAAAGAGCCAGATATGAATGCTGAAGAATCCTTAATAAGAATTCGTGATCTTGAGAAAATAAAGAAATCGGGAGATCTTGAGTTACTTAACAGCCTTATGCCTTTAAAAGGGTTGTGTGTTAATGATACAATTCGAGATGCTTTGGAAGTAATGAAGTCAAAGGCTCTTATTGAAGATTATAAAGTTTTTACGAATGATGGCAGAAGGAAAACAGGGTTACCATCGCATAAAACACTCTTAGATGAAATATATTTGTATGATAATGATAGGTATGAGGTATTTGACGATGGTGAAACTTTGAAACCTCAGATAAGTTCGATTGAAAAAAATGTTCCATGGACGTATATTTATTTTGTCCCTTCAAAATCATGTAAAGATATAGAAGGTTTATCTAAAAAGATTTTTGATGAAACTGCTAAAGCTGTAGGGTATAGTTTAAGAAAACGTTATTGTGAATTGTTTGGAGAATAATATTAATTATTGAATTGAAAGGAGTTTTTATATGTGTAGAATTAAATATGGTAAGGCAATTTCTAATAATGAGGATGTTAGAAATCTAATTACGGGGATTATTCTTCGACAGAGAAAAGAATATTACAAAGATAATATAGTTAATGTAGTATGGGGATATCTGGATGGTTCATCAGTAGCAATAAGCAGAAACGAGTTAAATCATTTAGTTGATAATAGTTTAGATGTATTTGGAAGAAACAATGAAGTTATATGCAAAAATGGAAGGTATAAGACAGTAGGAATATAATAATATCTTGTAACTGTTCAGAACATCAGCGAAATGAAAAATCAGACTATGTAAACTTGTTTGCAATTGGATGAATTTTTATTTCGGAATGGGCGGAACGCCCATTAGCCTCAGACAAAAGCTGTAAATGTAGCGAGAGCGTATGCAATGCGCGGGTCTGTGGCCTGTTGTTTTGAACGTTCTGAACAGTTACAATCTCAACTTCCAATAGTAAGTGCAACTAAAATAAGAATCGTCAGGTTTCATGGACTGAAAATCCTTGAAAACACGTGAAAAGCCTGCATTTTGTATTGCAAAAGTGCAGACTTTTTGATATAATTGTGAACTTCCCTATTGGGTTACACTAACTTCTTCGTAAAGTCGCTGAAACCCGAATAAATACGCTGTTTTTGCTTTGTTAACTTCCAATTATAGGTACAACTAAACAAAAATTCGTTGCATAGCAATTGTTAAAAACCTTGAAAATAAGCTAAAAACCTGCGTTTTTGATTGAAAAAATGCAGGTTTTATGCTATATTATATCTAGTCGTAAATACAACTATAAAAGGGAGTGAAAATCATGTATCTTGATTACCTTGTTGATGTGCCGGAAGTAAAAGGGAAAATTACATTTAGAAGCAAAGGGAATGCTCGTTACGTTTACTATGAGTATGATAGAATTTATGATCCTGATAAAAAATATACAACAGTAAAAAGAGTCACCATCGGAAAAGTTTCAGCAGATGATGAATTGAAAATGAGGCCGAATGAAAATTTTAAGAAATATTTTCCAGAAGTAGAAACACCTGAAGAACGATTAGATACCGGAAGAAGCTGCTGCTTGAAGGCAGGTGCATATATGGTCATCAGCAAGACGGTAAAAGATATGGGATTAGACAAAAAACTGGAAGAAACACTGGGAGCTAAAGCAGCTGGTATGATCTTGGATTTTGCTTCTTATTCGATTATCACAGAAGGAAATGCAGCACAGTATTATCCGGATTATGCGTATAACCATCCACTTTTCACAACTGATATGAAAATGTACAGTGATTCAACGATTTCAGATTTTTTCCGTTCGATAAATGAAAATCAAAGACAGAACTTTTTAGATTGTTGGAATGAGGAAAGGAATAAACGGGAAAGAATCTATATCTCCTATGATTCTACAAATAAGAACTGTGAAGCTGGAAATATCAGTATGGTAGAATTCGGTGCCGCAAAGATAGATGTAGGTCTTCCTATTTTTAACTATGCGGTAGGCTATGATCTCACCAATAGTGAGCCTTTAATGTATGAGAAATATCCAGGAAGTATCAATGACGTTTCGCAACTGCAGTTTATGTTGGAAAAGGTAAAAGGATACGGATATAAAAACATTGGATTTATTTTAGACAGAGGCTATTTCAGTAAAGAAAATCTAAGATTTATGGATAACAATGGATTTGGATTTATCATCATGGTGAAAGGTTGCAAAGAGTTTATCAGCGAACAGGTTCGTAAGAAGAAAGGAACCTTTGAAAACGATTGGGGAAATCAGATTGCTGAATTCGGAGTATACGGAAAAACAGTACACACATTTGTGTATACAGCAGACACAAAGAAAAGATATGTCCATATTTATTATAGTGCTGCGAAGGCTGCAGGGGAACGGGCAAGATTGGAAGAAAGTATTCAGGAAATGCAGAGTTATCTGAAAAGATTCCAAGATACAGAGCACGAATTCGGACCATCATTCCATAAATATTTCCATCTGCATTACAATAAAGATACAGGCCACTTTGTTTACGGAGAGCCAAAGTTACAAGTGATTCGAGCTGAACTGGATCTGTGTGGCTATTTTGCAATTATCTCATCTGAAAAAATGGATGCAAAAAAAGCAATCACCTTATATAAGAATAGAGATGCGTCGGAAAAAGTATTTCGTGCAGATAAATCTTACCTGGGTAATAATTGTCTGCGAGTTGTTTCTGAGGAAGCTGCATCAAATAAAATATTTATTGGATTTATTGCCTTGATTATCCGATGCAAGTTGTATACAGCATTAAAGGATAAAGCATTTGAAATGGTTAAGAAACCGAATTATCTTACTGTTCCGGCAGCAATTCGGGAACTTGAGAAAATCGAAATGACAAGACAACTGGATAAGATATATCGCTTGGATCATGCAGTGTCAAAAACACAAAAAGTTGTGCTGAGTGCATTTGGAATTAGCGCAGAGCAGGTGAAATATAAAGCGAATTACATTAGTGAAAATTTAAGAGGAAAATAAAAATGGCAAGAAATATCAGTAAAGAAAGTTTAGAACAGAAAATAGCGAAAACAGAAAAGGCAATTAGCAAGAACCGTGAGCAGTACGATCGGCTGACGGCAGAGTTGGAGGAGCTTCACAAAAAACAGAAAGCAATACAAAGCAAAGAGTTATTGAAAGCAATCGAAGCAAGTAGCAAGAGCTATGAGGAAATCTTAGATTTTATTCAAGGGAAAGAAGAAAGAGGTGAATAGGCATGGACGAATACTCTAGAATTATAATTGAAGAATACTGTATGAATCATCCAAAAACAAAAAAGGCTGATTTTCTATGGGAGCTGGTTCACATGTCATATGATGTAGCCTGTGAACCAGCCCCTTGGCAATTGATGCAACTGTCTCAATTAATATCAAGAGAAAGAAACCCGGAATTGAGAGAAGCACTGGAAGACTTGGATGAGTTTATGAACGGATACTAAATAGCGTGTTTTGATCTGTATCGGTTACATCAGTAGAAGCTCGATTTAGTTGTAAAATTTTTGGAAGTTAACAATTTAAATCAATTGTATTTTAAAGATGAATCCGCTATACTAGACATTAGATGATGTCGAAAGTATGTTTGGTGTAGAGGTGAACAGTATGATTAGTGTTTTTACAAAAATTATTGATTTAATATTTTTAAATACAAGGTATTATATTCCCATACTGTTATTTATGTTAGCGGTAATGGGAACTTATAAATTCTATAAAGTGTATAAATTACCGAAGTATATTTTATATTCTATGATCTGTATATGTGTTGATGTATTTGTCACTTATGTACTTTACAATGTGATAAAAAGCAGGATAATACTCTTTGTGATGGCTATCATATTAGTTGGTATAATACTATATGCAATAGGGCATTACATCAGTATTTCACATACCTTAAGGCGAGTAATAAATTTTCTGACGAGGAGAGATTTGATGCGAACTTTGTCGAGGCATGGAATTTGACATACGATTTGAAGACATCTGTTATGACTAAAAGGCAGTTGGATAAATACAACAGGTACAGGATTTTTTTACGTGCGAAATTAGGCTGTTTTCATGCTAATGAGCAGGAATTACAAATTTACGAAAATGGGGACAGGTGTCAAAAGGCGTTTTATCATTTTATTCGTTTTATTCAATATTTGGCAATGGGAGAAGTACAGAAAGCATATGACAATATTAAAGAGGCGGAAGCATTATCCAACGGTGATATAGATAAGGTGCTTAGAAGTCAGATATTGATTAATCGTGGAGTGGCATATGTGCAACTTGGTATGTATCAGGATGCGGATGATGCATTTATTCGTGCAATTAGCTATTGTCAAAAGCATAATATAAAGAGCTCGTATTTATGGAATGTTCTTTATAGAGATTATATTTTTAACAAAACACGTCTGAATCCGGATATTTCAATGGAAGAGATGGACGAACTTTTAGAACAATATAAAGAGTATATTGATTGTGAAAATATAGTTGAGTATATAAATTTATTCAATACAAGGCTTGAATTGCTTCGACAAATGAAAGCTGATAGGAAGAAATTGAATGATGTAGTTCACAGTGTGTTTGATTACGTACAGAACAGTAACATTCCAAAGTTAAATAGATGTGTATTTGAAGCAACGACAGCAAGGATTATTTGGGCGTCAGCGTTAAATCCGACATATATTCTTGAGGCATTATCTAGAGATGTTGATTTACTTTCTAAACTACCAATGCCTGTCAGATATGACAGCTATAAGAATATAGAGCTGTTATTTAAGGATTTACATGGTAACATTGTGGAAAGATATACCTCTCTAAAGGACAGAGCCGTGGAATATATGCAAAATGAGGCTGAAAGAGATTTAGAGGGATATCGAAGGTCGTTGCCAGCAGAGGCTGTTTATCAACGATATTTTTGCTTTTACGAACTGGCTGGTATTCAAAAAAGAAACAAGCAAAATTATAAGTGGTCTGTTGTTGAAGAGTACTTAAAAAATGCAAGTGCTCTTTATCATGAGAATGGTTTACTTATAGATGAAATCATGACAAAACTTGCTTTGGTTGACGAGGCATCAGATGTTATAAATTGTGACGAGCATTTGCAATTTACCAGAAAAGACGAGATGTTTCGGACACTTGATGAGGTTGAGGCTATGTTGCCTAAGCTCGAGCAACATCCAGTAATCAATGAAATCGCCCTCAGAATCAGTTTTTATAGTGTTGCTTTGAACGATTATTTGCGCTGTAAGAATTATTATGAACTGTATAGGAAGTCATCTGATCAGGTGTCAATTGATCATTATGCTCCTTGGGTACATAAATACCATATGGATGTTATATTCTGTGTCAGAATTCTCTACATAGTTGATAGTATCAACAAAATAATTGATCATATTGATGATTTTGATTTAAGCCTTTTAGCCAGAGAGTGGTTTGAGGGATTTGGCAAAATAGGTGGCGCTGTAATTCATCTTGTGATTGGCTTACTTATTGGATTTGACAATGCTGTTCCGTTAAAAGAATGCTTACTGTTGGATGAAGCAAACAGAATTGTAGATAATTTTGAGTGGATGAATTTTCCAGAGTTTGGCCTGGAAATCGATGTTCAGAATACTGATGTTATTTTTTTCCATCCTGGTCAGCACCCATTAGAAAATGAAAAGGTTAAGAAGTGCATTTTTGAGACGGTTATTGAGCTGGATAAATTTAGCGTTGAACAGCAGAGCGCATTGCAGGAGGTTTGCAAAATCATTACAGAGAATATGGTTTCGGAGTCTCCTACGATTGATGAACTGAAAGCAGCATTTAATAGTGTAATGCTTCCTAAGACTATAATTTAGGACGTTAAGATATTTGTAATAGCAAGCATATCTTTATTGTAGCAACTGCTCATTTCATTGCCCCACTGCTCATCATCTCCATAGATTGAATCATCAGATCAGGCTAGACATATTGTAGGCTATTCCGTTGAACAAATTGTGCAGACAATGCAATGATTTGAATTGTATTTTACATGGCAATCCGCTATACTAGTATTAAGTATAGCGGATTATTTTTTGGAGGCTTTTATGGCAAATACGTTGAAGTTACCTGTTGGAATTGATGATTTTAGGAAACTGCGTGAATCTAATTTTTATTATGTGGACAAGACAAGGCTTATTGAGCAGCTTTTATTAAATTGGAGTGAGGTGACTCTTTTTACCCGCCCTAGGCGTTTTGGAAAGACTCTCAATATGAGCATGCTAAAAAGCTTTTTTGAGATAGGCACAGATAAGACTTTGTTTGATGGCTTATATATTTCAGGCAATAAAGAGCTTTGTGATGACCATATGGGTAAGTATCCGGTCATATTTCTTTCATTTAAAGGTGTGGAGGGATTAGAGTTTGCGTCAGCAAAGAGAATGCTATGTACTATTATAGACCGTGAAATAGATAGACACTATTACTTGAAAACAAGTGATGCTTTGACTGATGAGGACAGAACATTGTTTACAAAGATGCTTCATGGTCAGGCTGACAATATTGAGGATAGTATACGAATGCTTTCACAGCTATTGTATAAGCACTATGGTCAGAAAGCAGTTATCCTCATAGACGAGTACGATGTTCCGCTCGACAAGGCTTTTCAGAATGGCTACTACAAGGAGATGGTTTCTCTCATCAGGGGGCTTTTCGGGCAGGCACTCAAGACCAATGAGTTTTTACAGTTTGCTGTGCTTACAGGCTGCCTTAGGGTGTCAAAGGAGAGCATTTTTACAGGGCTCAATAACTTTGAAATCAATTCTATTGTGGATATCGACCATGATGAGCAGTTTGGATTCACTGATGATGAGGTCATGAAGCTTCTTTTAGACTATGACAGGAGCGAGAGGTACCCTGATGTAAAGGAATGGTATGATGGCTATCATTTTGGTAATGCGGATATTTATTGTCCGTGGGATGTGATAAATTTTGCCAAGAAGCTTGTTTCAGATCCGTCAGCCAGACCTAGCGCGTTCTGGATTAACAGCAGTGGAAATGACATGGTGAAGCGCTTTGTGGACAAGGCTGACCAGACCACAAGGGATGAGATTGAGAAGCTTGTGGCAGGCGGATTTGTGGAGAAGCAGCTTCGTCTTGACCTGACCTATGATGAGATTGACAATACTATTGATAATCTGTGGAGTGTGCTCTTTACTACAGGCTATCTCACAAAAATCGGAGAGGTCAAGGTGCCTGACAGTGAGAGCTATGCCTATAAGCTTGTGATTCCGAATAAAGAGGTGCGTGAGGTGTTTATTCTCCAAATTCAGGAGTGGTTCAAGGCTGTTGTTGCAAATGATGATGATACTATGAAGCTTTTATCAAGGGCAATTCTGGATAAAGATGAGAAACAGATTGCCAGGCAACTCAATATCGTTATGAGCCGCATGATTAGCATACTCGATACCAAGGCGCCTGATGCTATGAAGGAGAATTTCTATCATGGCTTACTTCTAGGTCTACTGCGTGGCAGCAATCCGGACTGGCTGATTAAGTCCAATCGAGAGTCGGGAGATGGCTTTAGTGATATTTTGATTGAGCCGGAGGACCCGGATGCAGGAATCGTTATAGAGGTGAAGTACGCTAAGGAGATGAAGGAGCTTGACGCAGTGTGTGAGGCTGCGATGGCACAGATTAAGAATAAGTGCTATGATGAGGCTCTGCGAGATGAGGGACGGTGTGATATTTTAGCCTATGGCATTGCTTTTTGCAGGAAGCGGTGCAGGGTGGTTGGTGAGAAGCTGTAGGTACAAAGAAATTCTATGGCAAATGTAATCTTTATTGTGGTCATGAAATAAGCAGTTGCCAGACAAAAATGAGAGCTGATTTTGGACAAGATAAGGAACCATAAACAATATAGAAGAAAATAAAAACGGAAAATCCGTTGATAATTTCTTGTGGGTGGGGTATAATAAGAATAATGAAAAATAAAAACGGAAAATCCGTTTTTAGAAAGGAAGTTGAAAAATGAAAATACTTCGTATCACTGCACAAGGACTCCCACTGTTTAAGGAAGAACTTGATATCTGCTTTTATACCCAACAGCGTGTAAGTGAGGATGATAAAGATAGCCTGTATAGGATGAAGGATAATTACTACCTTCATTCTGCTTGTGCTTTTATTGGCATCAATGCGTCTGGAAAAACATCCGTGCTGAAAGTTATCAATCTGGCCTTGAGCATTGTTAAAAATGAGCCCATTAATCATGTGGAAGCAAAAAGCATTCTTGGAGGAACTAAAAAGGCAACGATTCGCATATATTTTTATGATGAACGCAAATGTGTCTGCTGCCTGGAGACGGTGATTGTGGCAAAGAAGGCTAAAGCGGGAGATTATAATTACTCTATTTTGACCGAAAAAATGTGGGAGAAACCGATTGCCAGCGTAAAGTCGAAAAAATATCTGACGGATTTTACCGGAATAGAGCCGGCTGCAGTTAGGAATAATGATGAAGCATTCCTTCCGGACGATGTTAGCTTGATTATTGCTCATAATAAAAAGACAAATGACAAGGTTGAAGTATTCAGCCTGCTTTCTTATACAAATGTGAATGTCCTTCCATTTATAGATGACATCCCACTTGAAGTGATAGCTTTTCTTGATCCGACCATTGAAAAATTGTGTTTTGAAGAAACAGATGGAAAAACCTTTATTCATCTGAAATTTAAGGGTGAAGATGAGATTATTTTGAACAATGCTGTGGATCTTGAACAGTACCTGTCTTCTGGCACAATCAAGGGTATCATTACTTTTTCAATTGTAAAAGAGGTTCTTCAGTTTGGCGGATATCTTTTGGTGGATGAAATCGAAAATCATTTTAATAAAGAAATTGTCACGACTTTAGTACGATTCTTTATGGATAGCCGTTTGAACAGAAACGGTGGAACACTGATTTTTACAACGCACTATCCAGAATTACTGGATGAATATGACCGAAATGATGGAATCTACATCGTTAGAAACCGTAACGGAATCACAGCTGATAATTTGAGCTATATTTTAAAGCGCAATGACATTAAAAAGAGTGATGCCTATCAAAGCGGTTTCCTTGAGGGAACAACTCCAGCATATGAGGCATATATTCGCTTGAAGAAAAGTTTGGCCGCTTCAATACACTAAGGAGGCGTCGAAATGAAATTAGCAAAATATAAAGCGTGTATATGCGAGGGCTCTGCGGAGTCCGCAATTATTGATATTCTTGTGGATAATGACCTTTTGAATTTTTCAAGGGAAGAAATGCTGGACGAAAGTGTTATCCGATGTCGAAGTGCAAAGCGATTTGAGGAGCGATACTTGCGTAAAGGCTTTGATGACCAGGTTTCCGTGATTCGGATTTTGGATTCTCGCAGAGAAGATTTTCGTCTTAGCAAGGCTTACGAACATAAGGTTGATGTCATAAATGTCATCACAGCACCAGAAATAGAAATGCTGATCATCCATAGTGAAGGTGCTTATGACAAGTTTAAGCGTTCTGGGAAGAAACCGAGTGAATTTTGCAAGACGAATCTGGGTATGCATGATGTGAAGTCATATGATTTTGTAAAGGACTATTTCAGTAATCCACAAACATTGATAAGTGCAATAAAAGAATATCGGAGAACCGCAAACATTCCGAAGGGAGAATACAGTCTGTCTGATTTATTGAAGTGAAATTTTCACACATTGGTGCCTGACACCACTAAAATTTTAATTATTTTGATAAAATAAATCCGGGGCAGAAAGCCACGGAAATGTAATCTTGATTGTGGCAACTGCTCATTTACTTGAGTATACAATAAATTGTGCAGACAATACAATGATTTGAATTGTATTTTACATGGCATTCCGCTATACTAGTATTTAGTATAGCGGATTATTTTTTGGAGGCTTTTATGGCAAATACGTTGAAGTTACCGGTTGGAATTGAAAATTTTGAGGAAATTCGTAAACTGGGTTTCTATTATATTGACAAGACAAGGCTTATTGAGCAGCTTTTACAGGGCTGGGGTAAGGTGACTCTTTTTACACGCCCTAGGCGTTTCGGCAAGACTCTCAATATGAGCATGCTAAAAAGCTTCTTTGAGATAGGTACAGATTAAGAATAAGCGCTATGATGAGGCTCTGCGGGATGAGGACCGGTGTGATATTTTAGCCTATGGCATTGCTTTTTGCAGGAAACGGTGCAGGGTGGTTGGAGAGAAATTTTAAATTGGCTGTAATCGTTGCTGGTCACACTGTTAGGTGTGAACAGTAACTATCTGGGATGTTGCATCCGGTAATGAAAAATATATTGATTTCATAGTCAAAGTATGTTACGATACTCCATGGTTACAAATTACAATGACAGTTATTATATCATTTAAACAAAAGAAAGGTAGGAGAATAGTTATGAGCGACAACTTCAATATGTATGATCAGGCGAATCAGCAGGGCAATCCAAATATACCGCCTATGCCGCCGATGGAGGAAAAGAAGGGAATGTCAATTGCATCTATGGTGCTTGGTATTATCGGTCTGGTATTCTGGTGTATTCCAATCCTTGGCGGACCTATTGGTATTGTAGGACTTATCCTCGGTATCGTAGGTAGGAAAAATGGTGGAAAGGGCATGGCAACCGCTGGTATTGTTATGTCAATTATTACCATCGTACTTGCAGTTATCAATGCTATTGCTGGTGTTTATCTGCAAACATCAAATGTCTTGAACCAGTTATAATCACATAACCGGTGATATCTTTAATTGCATTTTATTTTTTAATCCGCTATGCCAGAGGTTGGTATAGCGGATTTTTAGATTCAATTATCATTGTATTAAAATAAAAAAGTACGTATTAGGAAAGGTGGAAAATAAAATGAAAAAACGAATAATTAATTATAGACTTAAGATTGATGGTCTTCTGGAAAAGTCTGATAAGATATCAAAAGAAGAGTGGAAGAAAATACTGCAGGAACACCTGACACA
>OGGZ01001235.1_pt1 | contig 22902 bp, 19 predicted proteins | sample 1571371 | NCBI WGS metagenome assembly OGGZ01 (sample SAMEA2582025, study PRJEB24529) | metagenome | biome: Human gut stool | place: China | collected 2011
TAGCAGTTTGCGTTTTTAATGCACAAGCAACATCCGCAAACTGCATATCGCAAAGCTGCCGTTTTGATTGGCACTATTTTTGAAAATTGCGATAAAAATATATTTTCCGCTGATCATGCCCAAAGCACACGCGGCGGGCATTCCAAATCGTCCCGCCCCGCAAAAGATGGCATCACTCTGCCGCATCCGTCACCCGGACGGGGTAGCCCGTCCGCACACAGCGCACCGCATACCGGGCGTTACCGCCGGAGGTGCAGGTGAACAGGGTCAGATCCCAGCTGTCTGTCTCGGTGGCGGTGGTCATCTCCTCGATCTGGGTGGGGTGCAAAGTCTCCACGCTCTCCACTTCGTAGCTCCAGCGCAGACCATCCGCATCCGTAAAGTAGACCGGACTGCCGATGGCCAGCCACTTGATGGGACTGAAATGCTTTGCATAGTTGTGGCCGCAGAGCACCAGATCATCGGCATAGGTAGTGCCGCTGTACCGTCCGGGGGCGACCTTCAGCCCGGCGTAGCTCCACTGCGCCATCACCGGCAGTTCCAGCCCTGCCGCCGGGATGGAAAGCACCCCGATGTAGTCATGCCCCTCCACCTCTACGGTTGTCATCTCCTGCGCCGGGTCCAGCACCGGCTGCGGGGCTGCGGTCTCGTTTTCCTGCCGGTGCTCCGTAATGGTCTTTTGCATGGTCTGCTCCAGCTCGCCCAATACTTCCTGCGAAGCCTTTTCTGCCCGGGCGGCATCCCACCGGTTGTAGCCCAGCAGCCCGGCGGCGCTCAAGATCAGCACCGCACCCAGCACCATGCACAGCCTGCCGATTTTCCGTTTCATTGCATTCCATCCTTTATATAATAGTATCGTCTGCTTCAGTATACCATTCCCCGCTCCGGTTTACAACCGTTCTTTCGGGCGATTTTTATCGGGCAGCAGCGTGCAGACCAGCCGCACCATCTGCCCGGTCAGGGGCAGCCAGACCAGCGCACACAGCCCGTTGAACAGGGTGTGGGCGTTAGCGATCTGCCGGGCGATCACGGCACACTCTGCCCCCGTGGGCGAGCACAGCCGCACCAGCGCCGCAAAGGGCTGCAACAGTGCGCAGCACACCGCCGCGCCGCTCAGGTTGAAGATGGCGTGGGCTGCCGCCACCCGCTTGGCGTCTCTTCCCTGCCCGATGGCGGCAAGCACCGCCGTAACGGTGGTGCCAATGTTATCCCCCAGCAGAATGGGAATGGCCGCCGTCAGCCCCAGCAGGCTGTGTACGCCGTCCGCCCCGGGCTGCGCCGCCATGCTTTGCAGCAGCGCCACCGTGGCAGAGCTGCTTTGTACCGTCAGGGTCATGCAGACGCCCGCCAGCAGTCCATGCAAGGGGCTTTGCTGCACCCGGGCAAGCTCCAACCGGAGCAACGGGCTTTGCAGCAGCGGCTCCATGGCACTGCGCATCACGGTGACGCCCTCGAACAGCAGCCCAAAGCCGAACACCGCTTCGCCCACGCAGCGGCCCCGCCAGTTTTTGCAGGCCAGACAGAGCAGCACCCCGCAAAACAGCAGCAGATACCGCCAGCTTTCCACCCGGAACGCCAGCAGCTGCGCCGTGACCGTCGTGCCGATATTTGCCCCGAACACCACCGGCACCGCCTGCCGCAGCTGCAGCAGCCCCGCTGCCAGAAAAGCAATGACCATGACCGTGACCGCCGAGCTGCTTTGCAGCACCGCCGTGACCGCCGCCCCGGTCAGCAGCCCCGCCACCGGGTTTGCGGTGCACCGCGCCAGCAGGCCGCGCAGACGCCTGCCCGCTCCCTGCTGCACCGCCCGACACAGGCTGTCCGTCCCGTATAAAAACAGCGCCAATCCGCCGAATACCTGTAACAACACTTGGAATCCCTGCTCCATCCGCACCCTCCGTTTCTGCCTGTCCTTTATTTTTATGCAGCGAGAGCCGGTTTGCGCATTGACAAAGCCTACAAGTTTTTTGTGAATTTTTGTTTAATATTTCCCTACCCCCTTGCAATCCGGCAGTAAAAGGAATATTCTTATCAGGCGTTAATACTTAACAGCTGTTAAGTATTTAAAAATGCAAACGAGGAGGGACTGTTGTGTCCGAGCCAAGCACCCCCAGCTTTCAGGGGATGTGCCACTATATCGGGCAGCTGAGCAAGGCATCCAAGGCCGGGATGCGGGCGGCGCTGGCCGATTGCCCCAAATGCCACTTTAATATGCTGGAAGGCCTGCTGCATTCCATCAACTGCCACGGCAAGGACGGTGCCATTTATGTCTCTGACCTTGCCCGGGAGATCCGACAGCCGCTGCCGGCGGTCTCGCGCGGGCTGCGGCTCATGGAGCAGGACGGCACCGTGGTGCGGGAGCCGGACCCCGCCGACCGCCGCAAAACGCTGGTGCGCATCACCCCCAAAGGGTATGAGCTGTGCCACCAGTGTGAGCAGGCTCTGCGCGACTACTTTGCCAGCGTGCTGGCACGGTTAGAGCCGGAGCAGGCAGCCCAGATGGACGCGCTGCGCGGCGCGCTGATGGATGCCATTCTTGCGGAAAATGCCGCGCGCAACATTGACCCGAAGGGAGAAACGAACCATGACAAAGATCTTTAAGCAGCTGGCCCGGCACTGGGCGGTCTGCCTTGTGGTGTTCGCGCTGCTGTTCGTGCAGGCGTACTGCGACCTTGCACTGCCGGACTACACCAGCAAGATCGTGGACACCGGCATCCAGCAGGGCGGCATCGAAAGCCCCCTGCCCCAGACGGTGCGCCAGAGTACGCTGGACGCGCTGAGCCTGCTGATGAACGAGGAAGATGCGCAGAAGCTGCAAAACGCCTACCAGTACTACCTGCAGGACGATGGCGTGCTGCAGCTGCGCTCTGACCTGACCGAGGACGAGCGCACCGCACTGGAAGATGCCGTGACCACCCCGGACATCGTGCTGTATATGGCTGCCGCACAGGCCTCCAACACCCCCGCCGGGCAGAGCAGCATGGGCATGACCGGCCTTGCCAAGATGCCCTCTGCCGCTGCGGACACCGACACCGAGACCGTTACCCCCACGGCAGCAGATCTGGACACCGTTTGCAGCCAGTTTGCCGCCATGAGCCAGATGCCCGGTTTTGACCGCAGTATGCTGCAAAAGCAGCTGGACAGTGCCATGAGCCAGCTGGACAGCACCCTGCTGGAAAACATGAAGAGCCAGTCCCTGCTGCTGGTGCAGCTGGAGTACGAGGCACAGGGTGTTGCACGGGATGTGCAGATGCGTTACCTGTTCCGGGTGGGCGGTCAGATGCTGGCACTCACCCTGCTGATGGTGGCCGTGGCTGTGGCCGTGGGCTTCCTTGCCTCCCGGGTATCTGCCGCCATCGGCCGCGACCTGCGCCGGGAAACCTTCTCCAGTGTCATCGGCTTCTCCAATGCAGAGATTGAGAACTTCTCCACCGCCTCCCTCATCACCCGCACCACCAACGATATCCAGCAGGTGCAGTTCGTCTGCGTCATCCTGCTGCGCATGGTGGCCTATGCGCCCATTCTGGGCATTGGCGGTGTGCTGCACGTTGTGGGTAGCAGCTCCGGCCTTTCCTGGATCGTGGTGCTGGACGTGGCCATCCTGCTGTTGCTCATCATTTTCCTGATGAGCGTTGCCATGCCCAAATTCAAGGTGATGCAGCAGCTGGTGGACCGGCTGAATCTGGTCAGCCGCGAAATTTTGACCGGCATCATGCCGGTGCGCGCCTTCAGCCGCGAAAAGTTTGAGGAGCAGCGCTTTGACAAGGCCAACCGGGAGCTGATGGGCACCCAGCTGTTCACCAACCGCGCCATGGTGGCCATGATGCCCTTTATGACCCTGATCATGAACGGTACCAGCCTGCTCATCGTCTGGTTCGGCGGCAAAGCCATGGATGCCGGCACCATGCAGGTGGGCGAGATGATCGCCTTTATCACCTACACAATGCAGATCGTCATGTCCTTCCTGATGCTGGCGATGGTGGCCGTCATGCTGCCCCGCGCCGGTGTGGCTGCGGATCGTATCGACGAGGTCATCCGCACCAAGGCCACCATCCACGACCCGGACAAAGCCACCGCAAAGGCTGCACAGGCGCACACCGACTGGCAGGGCGTGGTGCAGTTCGAGGATGTGAGCTTCCGTTACCCCGGTGCAGACAGCGATGCACTGGAGCACATCAGTTTTACCGCAAAGCCCGGCGAGACCACCGCCATCATCGGCTCCACCGGCTGCGGCAAGTCCACCCTGCTCAACCTCATCCCCCGCTTTTACGATGTGACCGGCGGCAAGGTGACTGTGGACGGCATTGACGTGCGCAAGATGCCGCAGGCACAGCTGCACGACCTGCTGGGCTATGTGCCCCAGAAGGGTGTGCTGTTCAGCGGCACCATCGACAGCAACCTGAAATTCGGCGGCGAAGATATCACCGATGCGCAGGTACAAAAAGCTGCTGCCATTGCGCAGGCCACTGATTTTATCGAGGCAAAGCCGGAGGGCTACCAAAGCCCCATCGCACAGGGCGGCTCCAACGTATCGGGCGGCCAGAAGCAGCGGCTTTCCATTGCCCGGGCAATTGCCAAGGACCCCAAGGTCTATCTGTTTGACGACAGCTTCTCGGCGCTGGACTACAAGACCGATGTAACGCTGCGCCGCGCCCTGAAGGCACAGACCGACAACGCCACTGTGATCATTGTGGCACAGCGCATCTCCACCGTGCTGCACGCGAACCAGATCCTTGTGCTGGACGAGGGCAGGCTGGTGGGCAAGGGCACCCACGCCCAGCTGATGGTCAGCTGCCCGGAATATCAGGAGATCGCCCGCAGCCAGCTGAGCCAGAAAGAGCTGGCGCTGGATACCCTGAATACAGAAAAGGAGGGTGAGTGATATGCCCAGACCCGGACGTCCCACCACCGAGCGCGCCAAGGACTTTAAAGGCACGCTGCGGCAGCTCATCCGCACCATGAGCCACTACAAGCTGCCCCTTGCGGCAGCCATGCTGTTTGCTGTTCTGTCCACCATCTTCAACATTGCAGGCCCCAAGGTGCTGGCAAAGGCCACCACCGCCCTTGCCACCGGCTGGATCGCCCGGCTGCGCGGCACCGGCAGCATCGATTTTGTGTATATCGGCCGCATCCTGCTGTTTTTGCTGGGGATGTACCTGCTGAGCAGCGCTTTCAGCTTTATTCAGGGCTGGCTGATGACCGGCCTTTCCCAGAAGGTCTGCTACGACTTCCGCCGCCAGATCAGCGAAAAGATCAACCGCCTGCCGCTGGCGTACTTTGAAAAGCGCACCGTGGGCGAGGTGCTCTCCCGCATCACCAACGATGTGGACACGCTGGGTCAGAGCCTGAACCAGAGCATCACCCAGCTGATCACCAGCGTGACCACCATGATCGGTGTGCTGGTGATGATGCTTTCCATCAGCCCCCGCATGACTCTGATCGCCCTGCTGATCCTGCCGGTGTCGCTGGCGCTGGTGCTGGTGGTTGTCAAGTTCAGCCAGAAGTACTTCAAGGCACAGCAGGCCACGCTGGGCGTGGTCAACGGTCAGGTAGAGGAGGTCTACGCCGGCCACAACGTGGTCAAGGCCTTCAACCGCGAAGCCGTGGTGCTGGCAGACTTCAACGCCGCCAACGATAAGCTGTACGAATCCGCATGGAAGAGCCAGTTTCTCTCCGGCCTGATGATGCCCATCATGAACTTTGTGGGCAACCTGGGCTATGTGGCAGTGGCTATCGTGGGCAGCATTTTTGCCGCAAACGGTGTTATCACCATCGGTGATATTCAGGCCTTTATCCAGTACGTCAAAAACTTCACCCAGCCCATCCAGCAGCTTTCGCAGGTGTCCAATATGCTGCAAAGCATGGCCGCTGCCGCCGAGCGGGTGTTCGAATTCCTGAACGAGCCGGAAGAAGAGCAGCTGGCAGACCCCGCCCACCGCGCCGACCCCTCCGATATTGACGGACAGGTCACCTTTGACCATGTGCGCTTCGGCTACACCCCGGACAAGACTGTTATCCACGATTTCAGCTGCACGGTGCAGCCCGGCCAGAAGGTAGCCATCGTAGGTCCCACCGGCGCGGGCAAGACCACCATGGTCAAGCTGCTGATGCGCTTCTACGATGTGGATTCCGGTTCCATCACCCTGAACGACCACGATGTGCGGGACTTTGACCGCAGCGCCCTGCGCGAGGGCTTTGGCATGGTGCTGCAGGACACATGGCTGTTCAAGGGCACCATCATGGAGAACATCCGTTACGGTCGGCTGGACGCCACCGATGAAGAGGTGATTGCCGCCGCAAAGGCTGCCAACGCCGACCACTTTATCCGCACCCTGCCCGGCGGCTACCAGATGGAACTGAACGAGGACGCCTCCAACGTCAGTCAGGGACAGAAGCAGCTGCTCACTATCGCCCGCACCATTCTGGCAGACAACCGCATCCTGATTTTGGATGAGGCTACCAGCAGCGTGGATACCCGCACCGAACAGCGTATCCAGACCGCTATGGATCGTCTAATGGAGGGCCGCACCAGCTTTGTCATCGCCCACCGCCTTTCCACCATCCGGGACGCCGACCTCATTCTTGTGATGCGGGACGGCGACATTGTGGAGCAGGGCACCCACGACCAGCTGATTGAAGCCGGCGGCTTCTACGCCGATCTGTACAACAGCCAGTTCGAGGACGTGGTGGATTAAAGCACCTGTCATCGCAGTATAACTGCCAAAAGAGCACCTGTTCCCCTCTTTTCGGAGGGCAACAGGTGCTCTTTTGTATAAACTCCCTCAGTCAAAGCCTACCGGCTTTGCCAGCTCCCTCAAAGAGGGAGTCTCTGGCGAGAAGGAACACTTTTATGTTTTACCGAAAACTGCACCGTTATGCCAAAGGCCCCATCTCCGAGGGGGCTGTCGCCGCAGGCGACTGGGGGAGTTTTTTATTCCTCCACCGGTTCCAGTTTCAGGCCGAACAGCTTTTCCGAGAGGGACGGCAGCTGTTGCTGCAACGCGCGGACATAAGCCATTACCACCGGGTCCTCGCGCTTTTGCCCCAGCACGACGCCAAACCGGTGTCCACTGCCCCAGTCCAGTACCCGTACAAAGCTGAGGTCGGGTCTGCGGTAATAGACCGCCGGGACCATCTTGAGCGCCGGGTCGCCGTAGGCTGCACTGCGGATACCGCCCACCGGCGTAAACTCCACCCCTCGGTCCATTCCCTCCTGCAGCAGGCTTGTTTCGTAGACAGTCTGGTACATCTCCTTGATGGGCAGCCAGCGGTATTGCAATGCCTGTTCCAAGGTCAGTCTGCCCACCGGCATATCGGCGGGCGGGTGGATGGGGATGCAAAGTTCTGGCATATAGAACAGCGGCACAAAGGTAAGCCCCTGCGCGTAGAACTCTGCACTTTCCAGCTGGAAGGAAAGATCCATCTCCCCTTTTTTCAGGCTGCGCCAGACCTCGCTGCGGTTGGCACACCACCCCAGAATGGGGGTATACCGCAGGCACAAGTCACTTGTCAGGGAAAACAGGTCGTACCCGAACATCCGCATGGCTTCATGGCAACACGCAATGACCAGATGCCGTTCCGGCGGTTTTTCCTGCTGCTGCACCGCACGGGCATGGCACACTGCCTGCTGATACAAGGCTATCAGCTGCTTTGCCTTGGGGTAAAAATCCTGCCCCGACGGGGTCAGCACCACCCGGCGCGGCACATGTTGGAACAGCTTGAACTGCAATTGCCCTTCCAGCGTGCGGATCTGCTGCGAAAGTGCCGACTGGGAAAGATACAGTGCCTCTGCCGCCGCAGAAAAGCTGTTCAGTTCCACGATCTTTACAAAGCCTTCCAGTGCGCTCTCGTTCATGCTTTTTCCCTCCTGCAATACATTAGGTTAGCCTAAATTATAATATAAAAAATATGAATTGTAAACAGCACCCTTCTACGCTACAATTGTTAAGGATTCGGCAAAGTGCCTTTTGCTTTGCTGCACGATAAGAAGGAACACAAAGAAGAACAAAAAAGAAAGAGAGCGTACCTATGAATAAGATCTCCCGTAAGGGCTTTATCAAGATTGCCGCTGCCGCCGCCATGAGCGGTGTGACCGCCGGTGCTCTGGCTGCCTGCAATGCCGCCTCCGGTTCTGCTTCCGCTTCCACCTCCGGTGCTGCCGGTCAGTACATTCCCGGCACCTACGAAGGCACTGCCGAGGGTATCTCCTCCACCGTCAAGGTCACCATGACCTTCTCCGACAGCGCTGTGACCGATGTGGTGGTGGACACCTCCGGCGAGACCGCTTCCTTCGGCGCTGCCGCTGCCGACGAGCTGCGCGAGCAGCTGATGGCTGCCGGTTCTGCCGAGATTGACGGCGTTTCCGGCTCCACCATCACCTCCGATGCCGTGATGAAGGCTGCCAAGAGCTGCTACGCACAGGCCAAGGGCGAGGCCGTGGTCTCCAGCGTTCAGCTGCCCACCGGCGATGAGAACGACTGGCTGGGCAAAGAGCCTGACATCGACGAGGCTGCCATCACCGAGACCGTGGACACCGACATCCTGATCGTGGGCGCTGGCAACGGCGGTATGTTCGCTGCCGCCTATGCTGCTGCCAACGGCCTGAACTTCCGTGTTATCGAGCAGAACGCCAACGTGCAGGACACCCGTCACTGGTACGGCGCTGTTGATTCTGCTGCCGCTAAGGAGGCTGGCGAACCCGCCACCGATAAGGCAAAGCTGCTGAGCGAGATCTCCCGCTATGCCTCCGGCAAGTGCGACCAGCGCGTTGTCAAGACCTGGATCAACGAATCTGCTGCCATGCACGACTTTATGCGCAGCATTCTGGAGGATAAGTACGGCTGGGTGTGCGATTTCACCTCCGGCAGCGAGGCTGCATGGCCCGCAGAGAATGCCGAGCACAACACCGACTACCTCTACCCTGTGCAGGAGCACAACTACATGGCCAGCGAGCGCGAGTCTGGTCTGGCTCGCAATGAGCTGCTGCTGCAGTACATTCAGGAGCTGGGCTACGATGTAGACTTCAAGACCAGCCTTGCCAAGCTGGAAAAGAACAGCGATGGCCGCATTACCGGCGTCATCGCCCAGAGCACCGAGGATGACCACTTCATCCGTTACAACGCCAATCAGGGCGTGCTGCTGGCCTGCGGCGGCTTCCCCGGCAACCCCTACATGATGGAGCAGCTGGATCCCCTGGGCACTTCCGTCACCACTGCCTGCTCTTACTCTCCCTCCGATAAGGGCTACGGCATCCGGGCTGCAATGTGGGCCGGTGCCAATCTGGACAAGGAGGCCGCTCCCATGCTGTTTGACCGCGGCATCGTGGCCCCCGGCGTGGATGGCGGTTATGTGGACAGCGACACTGCCTTTGGCGGCAAGGCTTTCCCTGGTACCATCCGTCAGTACAACCCCGGCACCCAGCCCTTCCTGAAGGTGAACCGCAACGGCGAGCGCTTTGCCAACGAGAGCAGCCCCTACAATGACATCGTCTACGCCGCTGCTCACCAGCCGGGCCGTGTCTACGCTCAGATCTGCGATGCCAACATTCTGGAGGACGCAAAGCGCTTCCACACCATCGGCTGCTCTGCCCAGACCCGTAACGGCGGTGAGAAGTACATTCAGGGTAAGATGGACGAGGCGATCGAGGCCGGTGCATTGTTCAAGTGCGATACGCTGGACGAGCTGGCTGACAAGATGGGCTTTACCGGTGCTGCCAAGGACACCTTCCTTGCCACCGTGGAGCGCTACAACGAGCTCTACGACAAGCAGAACGACGAGGACTTCGGCAAGCCCGCTTACCGCCTCAGCGCCATCCGCACCGCTCCCTTCTACGGCTGCTGGCTGGGTGCCTCTCTGCTGACCACGGAGCAGGGCATTGCCATCAACGAAAAGGGTCAGGCTCTGGACAACGATAACAAGCCCATGCCCGGTCTGTATATCACCGGCGATATGTCCGGCAGCTTCTTTGCCAACAACTATCCCTGCCTGATGGCTGGTGTTGCCATGGGCCGCACCCTGACCTTCGCCATGAAGGCCGTCAAGCAGATGGCCGGTCTGGAATGATGTCACTCCCCGGAAAATGAACTGAAAACTGCATAAAAATGCAGCGCCGCTGAAGCCCTGAAAAGCTTCGGCGGCGCTGTTTTACGTTTCCCTCTATACACAAAAATGTCAGGCAGACCTCAGCACACGGCGCGGCGGGGCGCGGCCAGAGGCTCGATCACCGGCGGGTGCATCCCTTCCCGGTAGTCCAGATCCCCCTGATCCATGCCGCGGAGCAGTACCTCGGCGGTGGCAATGTTGGTGGCAATGGGTACGCTGTGCATATCGCACAGGCGGAGCAGGTTCTGCTCGTTGGAGCTGCCGCTGTCGGCCCGGAGCGGGTCGCGGAAGAACAGCACCAGATCCACTTCATCGCAGGCAACACGGGCGGTGATCTGCTGGATGCCGCCCAGCTTTCCGGAGAGGTAACAGTGAACTGGCAAGCCGGTGGCTTGGTTCAACATCCGGCCGGTGGTACCGGTGGCGATGACAGTGTTCCGGGACAGGATACCACTGTAGGCGGTGCAGAACTGAAGTGCAAGTTCTTTGCGGGAATCATGTGCAAGAATGGCAATTGTCATAATTCGCTCTCTCCTTTGTACTAGTGTCGTCATGCGGGCAGCTGTTTGAAATGGATTGCAGTTGTGGAAAGAACAGTTCCGGGCGCATTTCAAAACGCCCCGCTGAACTGATTCCCACACGTTCCAATATAGTTTTACCGCGGCGAAATATGGGTTGTCAAGGGGAAAATGAGAATTTTTGCCCTAATTTATACTAAAAGTACGACTTTGTTTTTGTACAGAATGGAGAAATGAAAAATACATCATGGCACAAACGGAAAAATAATTTTCGAAATTTTTGGGCGAAAGTGTTTCTATAACAAAAACAGTCCATCCCTGCAAAACAAAAATACAGGCCGCTGTCCTTCCACAGCGGCCTGTAAGAGAAAAACGGAAAAATGTTTTCGCAATTGAACGGTTCAGCGGATCTGGCCGCTGCCGTGGATGATGTACTTGTAGCTGCACAGCTCTTCCAGCCCCATGGGGCCCCGGGCGTGGAGCTTCTGGGTGGAAATGCCCATCTCGCACCCCAGCCCGAACTCCCCGCCATCGGTAAAGCGGGTGGAGCAGTTGACATAGACCGCCGCACTGTCCACCGCCGCCGTAAAGAGGGCAGCATGGGCCTCGTCCCGGGTCAGGATGGCTTCGCTGTGGCCGGTGGAGTGCGCGGCGATGTGGCTGACGGCCTCCTCCACGCTGTCCACGACCTTGACAGCCAGGATGTAGTCCAGAAACTCGGTGTCAAAATCCGCAGGGCCTGCAGGGGTGCCGGGGATGATGGCGGCGGCACGCGGGTCCAGCCGCAGCTCCACCGGGTGCAGTCCCTTTGCAGCGCGGTCAGGGCCCAGCCGCCGGGCCAGCTTGGGCAGGAACTCTGCCGCAATGTCACGGTGCACCAGGCACACCTCCTCCGCGTTGCAGACGCTGGGGCGGCTGGCCTTGGCGTTTTCGATGATGTCCAGCGCCTTATCCTGCTCGGCAGAAGCATCCACGAAGATGTGGCAGATGCCGGTGCCGGTCTGGATGCAGGGGACTTTTGCGTTCTCCACACAGGCGCGGATGAGTCCGGCCCCGCCGCGCGGGATGAGCAGATCTACATAGCCCACCGCCGTCATCAGGGCGTTGGCCGAGGCGTGGGTGGTGTCCTCGATCAGGCAGACCGCTGTTTCGGGCAGGCCGTTTGCCCGCAGGCCCTCCTGCAGAGCCGTTACAATGGCGTTGGCACTGCGCCATGCCTCCCTGCCGCACCGCAGGATGCAGGCATTGCCGCTCTTGATGGCAAGGGCGGCGGCATCGCTGGTCACGTTGGGGCGGCTCTCGTAGATGATGGCGATCACGCCCATGGGCACGGCGGTCTTTTCGATGACCAGCCCGTTGGGGCGCTCTACCCGGCGCAGGACTCTGCCCACCGGGTCGGGCAGGTCAGCCACTTCCCGGATGCCCTTTGCCATGGCGCTGATGCGCTCCGGTGTCAGGGCCAGCCGGTCCAGCATGACCTCCGAGATGTGCCCCCTGGCGGCTTCCAGGTCGGCGGCATTGGCTTCCAGAATGGCCTGCTGGCGGGCAGGGGAGCAGAGCGCCTCTGCCATGCCCAGCAGGGCGGCGCGGCGCACCTCGCCCGAGGAGAGGCCCAGCGCGCTTCTTGCCGCGCGGGCGGCTTCCAGGATCTCCTGTGTCGTCATGGGTCAGCCCTCCTTTCTGCCCGCAAAGCGGGTGCCTGCGGGTCTGCCGTCTGCAATGTCGTAGAGCAGCTCTGGGTGGGAACCGTTGGCGATCACCATGTCTGCGCCCTCTGCCGTTACCATCTGGGCGGCACGGAGCTTGGTAGACATGCCGCCAGTGCCCAATGCGGAGCCTGCCCCATCTGCCAGCGCCAGCACCTCAGGGGTGATGCGCTCTACCACCGGGATGAGCTTTGCGTCCGGGTGGGTGTGGGGGTTGGCGGTGTACAGGCCGTCGATGTCGCTCAGCAGCACCAGCAGATCCGCATGGATGCAGCAGGTGACGATGGCGGCCAGCGTGTCATTGTCGCCGATGGAGGTGATCTCGTCGGTGGCAACGGTGTCGTTCTCGTTGATGATGGGCAGCGCACCCAGCTCCAGCAGCCGGGTCAGGGTGTTCTGGAAATTCAGCCGCCGTCCCTCGTGCTCCACATCCACGCCGGTGAGCAGGATCTGCGCCACGTTGTGGTTGTAGGCGGTGAACAGGCGGTCGTAGGTGTACATCAGCTCACATTGGCCCACAGCGGCGCAGGCCTGCTTGGTGGCCATATCACCGGGGCGGGAGGGCAGGGACAGCTTGCCCACTCCCATGCCGATGGCACCAGACGAGACGAGGATGACCTCGTGCCCTGCGTTCTTCAGGTCGCTCAGCACCTTGACCAGGTCCTCTGTGTGGCGGATGTTCAGCCGCCCGGTGGAGTGTGCCAGCGTGGAGGTGCCCACTTTGACAACGATGCGCATAAACTTAACCCTTTCCCATTTCCTTTGTCTTGTCGTAGGCGGCGATCACCGCATCGGTCACCGCGCCGCGGAAGCCGTGCTCTTCCAGCACGCGCACGCCCTGAATGGTGCTGCCGCCGGGGCTGCACACCGCATCCTTGAGCTCACCGGGGTGTTTTCCGCTTTCCAGCACCAGCTTGGCGCTGCCCAATACCATCTGGGCAGCATATTCCTGGGCCTTGGCCCGGGGCAGGCCGCAGGCTACGCCGCCATCGGCCAGCGCTTCAATGAACTGATACACCCAGGCCGGGCCGCAGCCGGAAACGCTGCTTGCCGCGTCGATCAGGGCCTCGGGCACAGCGTCCAGCCGCCCGGCGGGGGCCATCAGCTTCAGAAACTCCTGCTCCTCCTCCGCTGTCACATTGGCGGAGCAATATTGGATCATGCCTGCCCCCACCGAAGCCGGGGTGTTGGGCATGATGCGGATCACGGGGTAATCTTCCCCCGCCATCTCCTGAATGCGCGCGATGGAAAGCCCTGCCGCCATGCTGCACAGGATGAAGCGGCTCGGCCGTTCGTTCAGGGTAAACCGGAGCGGGGCCAGCAGAGCCTCCATCATCTGGGGCTTGACCGCCAGAAAGATCAGGTCGGAGCGGCCCGCTACCTCGGCATTCGTGGTGGTGTTGCAGCCCAGCTCTGCGGCCAGCGCCTCTGCCTTGGCGGCAGTGCGGTTGGCAAGATAAACATTCTGTGGGTCGGCAGCCTTGCAGACGGCCCGCGCAATGGCACCGCCCATGTTCCCACAGCCTAAAAATCCGATGGTCTTGATCATACTTACTTTCCCTTCCTTTCTCACTCAGAAAGAAATAAATGGAACGCACATTCGTTCCACTCCATCCATTGTAAGCATCCGGAGCCGGAAAATCAAGAGGGAACCTCCCGGAAACCCGGCAAAAAGGCGGAGGGACGGCTGCAAAATGGAGAAGAACGTGAAAAAAATATCAAAATGAGAGATTTTGAACTTGCAAAACGGGGGGCATTTGCGTTATAGTATAAAGGAAGTATTCTTACTTCTCTGGCCCCATAGGACGGCCACCACGGTCAGCGGCACAGTGTGTGCCGCTGGGAAAGGATGGATCTCGTGTCACAAACTACAAAAAGGGCGCTGGAGGCATCGCTGAAAAAGCTGCTGCTTCAAAAGCCGCTGAATAAGATCACCATCAATGATATCACCGAGGACTGCGGCGTGAACCGTATGACCTTCTACTACCACTTCAAGGACATCTACGACCTCGTGGACTGGATCATGGTCGAAGATGCCGCCAAGGCGCTGGAGGGCAGACAGAGCTTTGAGAACTGGACAGATGCCTTTCTGGACATCCTGCGTCAGGTGCAGGATAACAAGGTGCTGGTGATGAACGTCTACCGCTCTGTGAGCCGTGAGCAGGTGGAGCAGTACTTATATAAACTGCTGGACCCCATGCTGCGGGACTTTGTGGATCGCAGTGCGCAGGGCTTTACCGTGCAGGATGCCGACAAACAGTTCGTCGTGGATTTTTATAAATACGCATTGGTTGGCATGGCACTGGAATGGATCCGCAGGGACATGAAGGAGGACCCCGTCCGGATGACCGAGCGGCTGAATGTTCTGCTTCATGGCGATCTTGAGCGGGCGCTCCGCCGCTTCCGCACCGACCGCAGCCCCGCAGATTTTGACGACTGACAATGTTTTATCAATCCGGGCACCGTGATGGGTTTTCCATCACGGTGCTTTTTCTGTTTATGGCTTTCCGTTTGACAAAATGTTACAGTATGGTCAGCGCAAAATGAAAGGTGAAAACCTGGAAACCACAGCAAACGGAGGGAATAAAATGTATTATTCCAGCGGGAACTATGAGGCCTTTGCGCGCCCAAAAAAGCCTGCGGGAGTGGATCGGAAATCGGCCTATCTCGTGGGCACCGGTCTGGCGGCGCTGACAGCTGCCTGCTACCTGGTCCGCGACGGTCAGATGAAAGGGGAACATATCCATCTCTTTGAAAAGGGGTCCATTCCCGGCGGTGCCTGTGATGGCTGCCAGTACCCCGGCATCGGTTATGTGATGCGGGGCGGCCGGGAGATGGATGACCATTTCGAAGTCATGTGGGATCTGTTCCGTTCCATCCCGTCGCTTGAGACCGAGGGCGCAAGCGTGCTGGATGAGTACTACTGGCTGAACAAGGCAGACCCCAACTACTCGCTCTGCCGCGCCACGGAAAACCGGGGGCAGAACGCCCACACCGATGGGAAGTTCGGTCTTTCGGATCAGGGCTGCATGGAACTCATCAAGCTCTTTTTTACCCCGGATGAGCAGCTCTATGATAAGCGCATCACCGATGTCTTTGACGCGGAGGTGTTCTCTTCCAACTTCTGGCTTTACTGGCGCACCATGTTCGCCTTTGAGAACTGGCACAGCGCGCTGGAAATGAAGCTCTATCTGAAGCGCTACATCCACCATGTGGGCGGTCTGCCTGATCTGCGGGCACTGCGCTTCACCCGGTACAACCAGTACGAGAGCATGATCCTGCCCATGATCCGCTATCTGGAGGGGCACGGCGTGCGCTTCCACTACAACACCAAGGTCACCAACATTGAGTTTGAGCTGACCGGGGGCAAAAAGCAGGCAAGGACCATCTGCCTGCTGGTGGACGATGAAGCGGAACGGGTGGACCTGACCGAGAATGATCTGGTGTTCATCACCAACGGGGGCTGCGTGGAAAGCACCTCCATCGGCTCCCAGGATCAGCCTGCAGTGTTCAACCCCACCCTCCGGCCCGGCAACGGCTGGGATCTGTGGAAGAAGATCGCCGCGCAGGATGAGGCCTTTGGCCGCCCGGAAAAGTTCTGCTCCGATCCGGAACAGACCAACTGGATGAGCGCCACGGTCACCACGCTGGACGAACGCATCGTGCCCTACATCCAGAACATCTGCCAGCGTGACCCGTTCAGCGGCAGGACCGTCACGGGCAGCATCGTCACGGCGCGGGATTCCGGCTGGCTGCTCAGCTGGACATTCAACCGTCAGCCCCAGTTCCGGGATCAGCCCAAGGGCCAGCTCGTGGGCTGGATCTACGGCCTGTTCAGCAACACGCCCGGCGACTACATCAAAAAGCCCATGCGGGATTGCACCGGCAAGGAGATCTGCATGGAGTGGCTGTATCATCTGGGAGTCCCCGAAAACCAAATCGAGGACCTGGCAGAGCACAGTGCCAATACCGTGCCCGTAATGATGCCCTATATCACAGCTTTCTTCATGCCCCGCACCGCAGGCGACCGTCCGGCGGTGGTGCCGGAGGGCGCAGTGAACTTTGCCTTCATCGGCCAGTTTGCCGAGACGAAGCGGGATACCATCTTCACCACCGAGTATTCCATGCGCACCGGCATGGAAGCCGTGTACACCCTGCTGGATATCGACCGGGGCGTGCCGGAGGTCTGGGGCAGCACCTACGATGTCCGCGACCTGCTGAACGCCGCTGTTCAGCTGCGGGATGGCAAACCCCTGAGTGATCTGAAAATGAACTGGATCAAAAAATTTGCACTGGGCAAAGCGGTGGAAAAGGTGCAGGACACCGATCTGGGCCGTCTGCTGCTGGAGTATAAGATCATCTGAGCGCCGGGAATTCAGCCCGGCAGGCAGGGAAGAGAGCCCTGTAAAATTCTATTGAATCTGGAGGAAATAAAAATGAATACCGCATTTGATTCTCTGACGCACAAAATGCAGCGTGCTGCACTGGGCAAGACTGTGGATCTCGTGCTTTCTCATGCCGAGAAGGACCCCGCCAAGACGGTTGGACAGATCGTAGATCTTTCAAAGCAGTTCTACGGCGATTCCTTCAGCGAGGAGACCTACGCACACGCCAAGCAGACCCTGACCGACCCCAACAGCAAGTGGTCGAAGCTCATCAACTGTATGCTGAACCAGCTGGACCCCAACGTGGCCCGCACCACAGCCCTGAACCTGGGCTATGAGGCCTTCTTCCGCGGCACCAAGACCATCCGCGAGAATCGTGTCAAATATCAGTGCAACATTCCCTGGCTGATCCTGTTCGACCCCACCTCCGCCTGCAATATGCACTGCGTGGGCTGCTGGGCCGGTGAGTACGGCCACAAGAATAACCTGAGCTTTGACGATATGGATAAGATCGTCTCCCAGGGCAAGGAACTGGGCGTTTATCTGTACATGCTCACCGGCGGTGAGCCGCTGGTGCGCAAGGCTGATATCCTCAAGCTGGCCGAGAAGCACAACGATGTGCAGTTTGCCATCTATACCAACTCCACCCTGATCGATGAGCCTTTCTGCAAGGAAGTGGTTCGTCTGGGCAACATCGCCTTCATGCTGTCCATTGAGGGCACCCCGGAGACCAACGATGCCCGCCGTGGGGAGGGCCACTATGCTGCCGTTATGCGCGCCATGGATCTGCTCAAGGAGCACGGCATCCTGTTCGGCACCTCCATCTGCTACACCCGTGACAACATCGAAGCCGTTACCAGCGATGAGTTCATGCGTTTCCTCTGCGATAAGGGCGCGCACTTCGGCTTCTACTTCCACTACATGCCGGTCGGCAACGAGGCAGCTCCCGAGCTGATGCCCTCTCCCGAGCAGCGCAAGTATATGATCCAGCGCATCCGCTATCTGCGCAGTGAGGCCTGCGATATCCCGTTCTACCCCATGGACTTCCAGAACGATGGCGAGTTCGTGGGCGGCTGCATTGCCGGCGGCCGCAACTACTTCCACATCAACTCGGCTGGTGACGCAGAGCCCTGCGTGTTCATCCACTATTCCAACGCCAACATCCACGACAGCAGCATTCTGGAGATCCTCCGCAGCCCGCTGTTCATGGCTTACCACAACGGTCAGCCCTTCAACAAAAACCATCTGCGTCCCTGCCCCATGCTGGAAAACCCCGAGCTGCTGCGCAAGATGGTTCACGAGACCGGTGCCCACAGCACCGACCTGCAGTCCCCGGAAAGCGTCGATCATCTGTGCGACAAGTGCAAGTCCTATGCCGCCAACTGGCAGCCCACCGCCGACGAGATCTGGTCCCATACCAAGATCCGCGAGAGCCGTTACGAGAACTATAAGGATTGGAAGCCCAATCAGCAGTGATTTGCAGGCATAAGCCCTTGAAATAGAAAAATTTCCCTCCCGATGTGCTGAGACGGCATAGGGGAGGGAAATTTTTTTGTGTAAAGCAGAAGTTGCTTATGATTTATGGCTCTCTTTAAGTGCCTTCAGGATACAAATTCCCATAGCCAAAACAGGAAACAGCACCCTGAGCGCTAGAAATCCTTGCGGGTCTCCAAAATCGATGTTTACGTCTGCAAATAGCCCAACGAACCATGCCGCTAAAGTAGAAATGATCGCGATCGTGTAAGTCATTTGTCAAACCTCCGTGAATTATATCTCGGTTGTGTTTTTGCCCCGTACAAACATACCGGCAATTGTGATTAAAAGACCTGCGGCTCCACCAACAAAAGCAAAAATATTACTTATAGATAAGGCAATCCCAGCCAGAATAACGGCGATACCCAATAACATGATTTTAATACCCATTAAATCGTTCTCCTTTGTATACGTTCTTATGGTACGGCATGGCTAAAAAATACCCCGCATCGGAAGTGCTCTGATGCGGGGGCAGGGAAGGTTTACTAGTTTTCGGCAGGTTGCGGTGCAGCGGGCTGTGCCGGATCACTCGTCGTCGGGGTCGCCGAAGGCATCGTGATAGAGGTTTACCATGCCGGATTCGTCGTTGCGATTCAGGCCGTGGAACACCAGCTTTTTGATGACATCATAGATGACCGCGAAGAGCGGAACGCCGATGATCATGCCCACAAAGCCCCACAGGCCGCCGAACAGCAGGATGGCGAACAGCACCCAGAAGCTGGAAAGGCCGGTGGTGTTGCCCAGGATCTTGGGTCCGATGATGTTGCCGTCCACCTGCTGCAGCACCAGAACGAACAGCACGAACCAGAGCGCCTTGATGGGGTTCTGGATCAGGATGAGCAGGGTGGCGGGAATGGCACCGATGAAGGGCCCGAAGAAGGGGATAACATTGGTCACGCCGATGATGACCGACACCAGCAGGGCGCTGGGGAACTTGAAGATCAGGCAGGCAATATAGCACAGCACGCCGATGATGGCGGAATCCAGGATCTTGCCGTTGATGAAGCCGCCGAACATCCGGTCAGCGTAACGGACTTCCTCCATGATGAGGTCGGCCCAGCGGGGCTTGACCAAACTATAAAGGATGAGCTTGCCCTGCTGCCCGAATTTCTTCCGGCTGGCCAGCAGATACACCGAAACGATGAGGCCGATAATGAAATTTTTGATCCAGGTCACCACATTCACCACGCCTACAGCGGCACCGCTGAGGATGTTCTGCATGGAGGGGAGCAGGGTGTTTTTGATCCAGGCATCCAGGTTGGCATCCAGGCTGTCGTAAGAGTTCTCGATGAAGTCCAGCAGCTTTTTGTTGTTGGCAATGAACTCCTGCTTGGAGATCCACTCCACAAAGTCGCCGATGTTGTCCCGTGCCGTGTAGTACAGGGCGGTCACACTGTTGATGAGCTGCGGCACGATCATCATGATCAGCGCGTAGATCAGCAGCAGACCGAACAGGATGGTCAGAGCAACGGCCAGCATGTTGGCAAAGCGGTGCATCTTTTCCGGAAACAGCTTGTGGAGAAATGCTTCAAGCCAGTTGCACACCGGCTTGAGCAGATAGGCAATGACACTGCCGTAGATAAAGGGCATCAGGATGCCGGTCAGGGTCGAAACGGCATTGCCGAAGCCCTGAAAGCGGTAGATCAGGAAAAAGAAGAGGATGCTCAGGCTGATCGCGCCAAAGCCCGCGAACATTCCGTAGAGATAGGGTTTGATATGCGGTTTTTTGTCCATCATGTCATAGAAACTCCATTCCTGCCGCAGACAGCAGGATTCCCTGCGGCAATGTCAGCGCTTGTTGCTCCTGCGCCAGATGTGCAGTTTTTCGGCTTCGGCGATCAGTTCGTCCCGGAAATCGGGGTGTGCCACGCTGATCAGTGCTTCTGCCTTTTCCCAGCTGGTCAGTCCCTTCAGGTTCACACAGCCGTACTCGGTGCACAGGTAGTGCACGTTTGCGCGGGTGTCGGTGACGATGCTGCCGTTTTCCAGGGTAGGACGGATGCGGCTTTCCAGCTTGCCGGTCTTTTTATTCATAAAGGTAGAGGACAGGCAGATGAAGCTCTTGCCGCCGTTGGAAAGGTATGCGCCCAGAACAAAGTCCAGCTGACCGCCTGCACCGGAAATGTGCTTGATGCCTGCACTCTCCGCGTTCACCTGACCGAACAGGTCAATGTCCACCGCGTTGTTGATGGAGATGAAGTTGTCGATGGCGGAGATGCTGCGGATGTCGTTGGTGTACTCCACGGGAGCGGCCATGCACTCCGGGTTGTCGTTCAGGTAATCGTACATCTTCTGGGTACCTGCACCAAAGGCATAGACCTGACGGCCCTTGTCCAGATTCTTGTGGCGGCCGGTGATCTTGCCTGCCTTTGCAATATCCACAAAGGCATCCACATACATCTCGGTGTGCACGCCCAGATCCTTCAGGTCGCTCTGCGCGATCAGGTTGCCGATGGCGTTGGGCATACCGCCGATGCCCAGCTGCAGGCAGGCACCGTCGGGGATCTGCGGGACGATGAGGTTTGCCACCTTCAGATCGACCTCGGTGGCGGCACCGGCAGCGGCCATCTGGCCGATGGGCGGGTTGCTGCCCTCCACAACACCGGCAACCTGGGAGATGTGCACCCAGTTCTCAGTGCCGCCCAGGCATTTGGGCATGTTCCGGTTGACCTCAACGATGATCTTTTTGGCCTTATCGCAGACGGCACCCAGGTGGGAAGCACAGGGGCCAAAGTTGAAATAGCCGTGCTCGTCCATGGGGGTCACCTGGAACACCGCCACATCCACGGGGTCAGAGCTGTCGCGATAGTAGCGGGGCAGTTCAGAGTAGCGGATGGGGGAGTAGAAGGAAAAGCCCTGGGCAATGGCCTTGCGCTCAATGCCGCCCATGTGCCAGCTGTTCCAGGTCATGTGGGCAGCAGGATCCTCGATCTGGAAGATAGCGGGCACCCACATCAGGATGCCGCCGCGGAAGTTGACATCCTCCAGCTCGGGCAGACGCTTTGCAATGGCAGCGTCCACCGCTACGGGGGTGTTCACGGCCCAGCCGTAATCCACCCAGTCGCCGCTTTTGACCAACGCGGCAGCCTGGTCAGCTGTCATTTTCTTCTGCGCATACAATTCCGTAAAATCCATTATAAACCATCCTCTCTTACAATAACATAAAGGAATTGTAAATTCCAACTTAGTTATATCATTAACAAACGGGAGAATCAATACTTTCCTGGCAAAAAACAGGGTTGGATGCAATATGACTAAAAATCTTAGCTTTTTGTAGAGATTCTTTGGTGCACAAAAAATAAATTTTACACAAAAAATACTTGATAAAATTTTGACGATGTGCTTTACTTATAGCGTAGCAGGATGCAGCGTGGCACTGCGGGTAAGATTGTTTAAAAATTAACGATGCACCGTAGCAGAAGAAAAGAACATCTTGCACAGCAAACTGGAAAGTGCTATCATGTCAGAACCAATGCGCTTTTCAAAGGCGCGCAAGGAGGACAAAACCGATGGCAACTGCAGTTTACCCCGGGTCGTTCGATCCGGTCACACGAGGTCATCTCGATATCATCAAGCGCGCGGCAAAGATCAACGATCATCTGATCGTGGCCGTGCTCATCAACAGTGCAAAGCACCCATTGTTCACCGTGGAGGAGCGGGTGGCCCTGCTGCAGGAATGCTGCAAGGGGATCCCCAATGTCACGGTGGAGAGCTTCGACGGCCTGACCGTGGAGTTCGCCAAGAAGCGCCACGCTTCGGTCATGGTGCGGGGCCTGCGGGCGGTAACGGATTTTGAAAACGAGATCCAGCTGGCGCAGACCAATCATGCGCTGATGCCCGGCATCGAGACCATGTTCCTTGCAACCAGTATCAAGTGGAGCTATCTTTCCTCTACCATTGTAAAGGAAGCCGCCCGCTACGGCGGCAGCATCTCCAAGTTCGTTACCCCGAATGTGGAAGCTGCCGTGGAGCAGAAGATGGCCGAGCTGCGCAGCAGGGGAGAGAACGTCTGACCCCATTCCTTATGCAAGAAACGCTTCGGCGTTTTGATAAAACAGTCTTTCTTAAATCACAACATACACAATCAGGAGGCTATTCACATGAAAAAGATCGTTATCGCATCTGCATGCCGTACCGCCATTGGTAAGTTCGGTGGCACCCTTGCCAACGTCCCCGCTGCTGAGCTGGGCTCCATCGTCATCAAGGAGGCTCTGAACCGCGCAAACGTCAAGCCTGAGCAGGTCGATCATGTTTACATGGGCTGCGTGATCCAGGCTGGTCTGGGCCAGAACGTTGCCCGTCAGGCTTCCCTGAAAGCTGGCCTGCCCATTGAGACCCCCGCTGTCACCGTCAACGTGGTCTGCGGTTCCGGTCTGAACTGCGTGAACATGGCTGCTCAGATGATCGAGGCAGGCGATGCTGATATCGTGGTCGCAGGCGGCATGGAGAACATGGACATGGCTCCCTTTGCAATGATGAAGGGCCGTTACGGCTACCGCATGGGCGCTCCCATGGGCAAGAGCGAGCTGGTCGATACCATGGTCAACGATGCTCTGTGGGATGCCACCGGCTTCAACAAGCACATGGGCATGACCGCTGAGAATGTCTGCACCAACGAGACCTATCAGAAGAAGTACGGCTACAGCCCCATCACCCGCG